>Ga0070695_100001093_pt1 | contig 14837 bp, 28 predicted proteins | sample KBSK1252metaG_FD_65471 | JGI IMG/M metagenome (GOLD analysis project Ga0070695, IMG submission 65471) | Corn, switchgrass and miscanthus rhizosphere microbial communities from Kellogg Biological Station, Michigan, USA - KBS K1-25-2 metaG | ecosystem: Host-associated > Plants > Roots >...
ACCCCACTCACGGAAAGTGGTGGCGATGACCTTCTGCCCACACTCACTGCAAGTGAACCGCTCCTGCGGCTGGCCCAGCCAGTCCGCCGCCTCCATGACCTTCCCCACCATGTTCTCTAGCTCCGTGGCGAGGAAGTCAACCCTCTCCCGCCGCAGGATCGCCGCCACTCCTGTGGCGCTCACCAGGAGGTCCATAAAGGGGGTCAGGAGCGCGTCTGCGGCCACGCGGTCCATCAGGGCACCCCTCATACCCTGATAGTCCCGGACGACCTCACGGCGCCCGATTCGCGCCTGGGTCATGTCCAGCCAGCAGGACCGGAGTCCCAAGAAGGTCATGAACCTGACCTCTATCGTGCCGAACTCCTGATCGTGGAAGACGGAGGTCACGGGGAAGGTGCGTCCCGCAACGGGCACGCCTCCCCACATGGCCCACTGATACTGGTCGAAGGTGATGAGAGTCTGATAGGTGCGCATTGTGTGTGTGCCCTTCTTGATTGGTGGTATTAGTGGTAACGGTGGTGTCAGTTATTCGGCAGGGCGGGCAGGAAGCGGTCAAACGCCGCATCTAGTTCCGTCTTCATGTAACCCTTGGAGTTCTTGCCCCCGATGGCGTAGGTGCCACCCTTCACCCCGAACTGAGTCATCCACGAACCCAACTGCTTCCCGTTGATTCCCGCGCCGTCCATGATCGTGCGGGATGCGATGCGGTCCGCGTCGGGGTTCATCAGGAACCACTCACGCGCCGTGTTCAGCGCGGCGGCGGCGGGGCTGAGCGGGGTCTCCTGCGCTCCGAAGGCGTGAGCGAAGGCAGCGCGTGCGCGGTCATGCCAGCCGGGAATCCGGTCGGCCACCATCAGGAGCGGGCGGATCATGTCGTTCTGGCGGTCAGTCAGTCCCTCCATGGCAGCGGGGCGGTTCTCACGGTTACGCAGGGCGTCGTTGTTCGCCTGAACCCAGGCGCGGATGGTGTCCTGAAGGTCAGCGGCCAGTTCCTCGACATCCTCACTGTAGAAGGGCTTCACCATCCCGGGCTTGGCCCGCTCAAGGGTGATCTTGATGGACCGGTCAAGGACCGTGTCCGGCACGTTGCCGTTGTCGATGCCAGCGAGAACCTTCGGGCAGAAGGTGGAGTAATCGCGGACCCCATCCTCCGTTGACTTGTCGATGCGAGGCACGCTGCCGTTATGCTTGTAGCCGCTGTTCAGAACTCCCCGCAGTTCCTCGTTCTTGGCGCCGGAGTAGATGGTGTCAACCTCGTCCCAGAACAGTGTCGGGCGCCGCGAGTCGATCATGGTGAACAGGGTGGCGGTGGTCATCGCGGAGTTGAAGGAAGATTTGCGGCAAATCTCCTGCATCACTTCCATGACCCGGGTCTTGCCGCTGCCGGGACCCTGGGAAGTGATGTAGATGTAGGGCGTGGTGCGCGCCGCGTCGAAAGCGTGAGTGTGAAGGACAAACAGGGTGAGGATGTCCAGGTAGGACTCACTGGGGAGGGACACGTAATCCTTGATGAAGTCACGGACCTCGTCGGCGATGGTGGCGGTGGGCTGGGCGAGTGTGGCGTTGGTCATGGCTGGCTCCTGGTGAGTGGTGGTTGGTCTGGGCGGTTCGTGCTGCACCAGGAAAGATACTCCGATGGGGGCCAATGTCAACCCCCATCGGTGGTATCCGTGGTATCGGTTCAGCGGGTCTAGAACAGGTGGCGGTTCTCCCGCTCCTTCGCTCCGGCTTCCCGTTTGAACTGCCGGTACTCCGTGGCCCAGTGGTAGGGCTTCTCCAGGAACCTCATGACCTCGTCCAGTCCGATCATCTCTCCGTTCCCTCGCATCCACTCCAGGAACTCTGGGATGTCACGGCCGATGATGGGTTCATCGTCAGGGAAGATGGGCATAGCTCTCTGTCCTAGTTCGTGTCCAATGCGGGCGGCTACTAGCTTCCCGCGCCAATCATTCAGTCCGTCCGGGATGTCCTTCAGCGCGTCATAGACGCCCTGCACGAACGTGACCTCATCCACCATGGTCAACGTCCCTCGCCTTCACTGGAGATAACCCGGGGTCCTGCGTACCAAACCGCCACCCGTACGGGGCGCGGCACCTGAGAGGTACGTACGACCTCCGGCAGGGCATGGTCTGGGGTGGCATGGAACAAGGCAAGGTGGATGTCACACACTCTGAGCCATAGCTCGTCCATGCCACGCTTGACACGGTGCAGTGCTGTCCTGTTGCAATTCTCCCACTCGCACAAGTGGTAGACGTGTCCGCTCATTCGTCACCCGCCAGCGCCCACACAATCAGCATGAAGGCGAACAGGGAGAGGATGACCACCACGGGGCCACTCACGGCTTGCCCCGCAGATATGCCCCAACCGCCACGCCCACCACGAATGATGAGACCACGGTTGACTCTGGGTCTTCGCCGCCCTGGATGGCACCTTGGAGGATGCCGTTCCCGACAATGAACGTCGCGTCAGGGTCAATGCCGAACTCGCCCAGCATTGACCGTAGGTTGCGCTCAACTTCCGACTGATCCGTCAGCGGGATTCCTCCCGGTGCGATGACAGCCATCATCGCCTGTCCTATCTCCTGGGGTCCTTGCATACGTTCCTCCAACAGTGGTAACAGTGGTAACAGTGGATGAAGGCCCCCCCGCCCATCTGGGCAGGGCGGGGGGGCGTGGGCACTAGGCGGTGATGGGTCGCCTAGAACGGGATGTCATCGTCACCCACGGGCGCGGACTCCTGCCGCGTGGGGGTGAATCCCGTCCCCTGGTTCTGCCCAGGGGCTTCCTGTCCGGGTCCCGTGTAGGGCCGGACAAACTGGAGAACGGTCACCTTCCGCTGCCACTTGTCGGAGTAGATGCCCGCCCAGTACACAACGGCGGGGAAGTCAGTGACCTCTGCCTCTCTCACCTTTGCCGCGATGGCAGAGGCAAGGGTGGTCACGGTGAACCGCTCCCGGGGTCCCGTCATGCGGGAGACCTCCAAGCCCACCTGGGAAGCGTGCCCCAGGGTGGTGGGGAAGTCATCCCGCAGGATGCTGGCATCCCAGAGGATGAACTCCTCCCGCTCCGCCATGTGCGAAGTCAGGATGAGTCCTATCTCCTTGTCCTTGTCAAACATGCCCATGAGGTCAGTTCCTCTCTGCCGCTGCTAAGCGGCGGTTGTGGCGGGGGTCTCTCCCGCCTGGTCGTCGGCGGGGGTCTCTGCGGCGGCGCCGTTATCGGACCCCTCCTCCTTCACCTTCTTCTTCGGGAAGGGGTAGAACGCCTCCACCGCCTCCCGCTGGTCGTCGTTCACCATGCCCATGCGCAGGTACCGGCGCAAGACCTGACGGTTGTCGTCGATCTTCCCGTAGACCTCCTCCTTCTCCTTCTGGAGGTCCTGCGCGAGGAACAGGAGGTCATGGACGGCGGGGTTGAAGTCTCCCGGCTTCACCCGGTCCCTGGTCTCCTCGTCGGGGGTCTCCGGCGCCTGCGCGTCGGGGGTCTCGTCGGGGGTCTCCGGCGCCTTCGCGGCGGCGGGCTTCTTCGGTTGCGGCATGCTGCGTCCCTCCTGGGGTTGTGTGGGTGTGTGCTGCACCCTGGATACTACCGCAGTTGGGGGTCGTCGTGTCGATTCTCCCACCCCAGGCGGGCGCCGCGTTCTGACTCCGAAAGCGCCAGCCATTCAGTGGGCGCGACGGCGGGGAGCGTGCCCTTGTCAGTGACTATCTCCTGGAGGCGTCTGATGCGTTCTTCTGACTCACGGGGGACACCAGGCATTCTCACCATCTGTTGTGAATGGAAAGCGTTGGGGTGGAGGAATCTCAACTGACTGAGTTCCGTCTTGATAGACCAGGGTGAAGGCAACAGTGGCAGCGGTGGCCCTGCCTCCACTATCACGGCGTCAGCGTACAAGTTCAGGACACGGTGACCCAGCGAGGTCAACCATCGCGCTAGGTCCAGGATGCGCTTCCTGGTCTCTGCTTCAATCATCCCCCGGTGAATCACGTTCACCGTAGGGACCTCCTGTTCCCGTTCACTGATGTACGCCTTAGCCGTGAGCATGCCGTGCCCCCCTGCCGGATAATGGCGCGTCTGTCCACCTTCCGCCCGCTTCCATCCAACCTCTGTCACCCGTGGGCGTGCGGCAAGGATTCCGTACACGGCTAGGAGCGTTGGCTTCAGCCAGTCCAGGCGGTCAGGTGACGATGCGGCTAGCTCAGTGAGCGCCCATGCCGCGTAACGGTTCAGTCCCTTGTCCTGATCGAAACTCACCCACGCGGCTTCCACCCCATCAATGGACACTGACAGTTCGTGCAGCGCATCCAGTTCGTTTGTGTAGACCCAGGCGAGATGCGTCCCCGGACGTAGGAACGGAAGCGGGAACCGTTCGGGCGGAAGAACGGGCGCTGACAGACGTAACAACAACAGACCTGTCGCCTGTTCAAGTACGGTCTCATATAGGTGACTCCCTCTAGGTGCCCATGCGGGTGAATCAGGAACGGTGGTATCGGTGGGTTCGGTGGTCTGCCGGTAATGCCCGCGCGCTAAGAGTGAGTTAGCGTTGGGGAACACAAGGTCTGTTGCGCAGTTGTGATGCGCTGACCTCATGTCAAGATAGATACCGAACGGGGTGACCTTCCGCGTGTTCGTTCTCAGTTCGTAGTGGTTACCGGGGAGGGTAGGTCTAGCGCGTGCGTTAGTGGCTCTGGGGACCTTCCTGCGGGGTTCCGGGTAGAACCGTGGGTCCTTGAGTAGCTGACCTGCTAGACCACCCGCAGTAGGTCTGGGATGGATGCCGTTCGCCTGGCACCATGCGCGGACATCTTGACCCCACTCCATCAGTTCACCTACCTGATGGGACCTCACCGCGTCAGGGAGGAAGGTCCCGGGGTCCAGTGTGTAATGCCAGTGTCCTTTGCCACGGCGCGGATTCCTGAATCCGAACTGGTGAACAACGGCACCAGTGACGCGCGTGCGTCCCGTGTTGCCTCCCTGGCGCGCGCTGTAGATGTCACGCTTCAGCGGGGTGACCTTATAGGTCCATAGAGGGTCACCGTTTAGGGCTACATCAATGTCACTCACCAGTTCCCCCACTCCGGCGCATACCCAGAGTGATGATGGTTCCTCGACGATGAGCGCCACCGCTTCGCTCAGTGGGTGAATCTCACCAGTCCGTTCCACCAGTATGCAGAGGTCAGAGAGGGAAGCCGCAATGATGGTGAGGTATGGGTGGTTTCGGTGGTCCCGTGGTTTGACTATCCGTGATTCCCAACTGGCGGGTTTCACGGGGTCCCCCCTTCCACCCAATCCATCACGTGATCGTAGAAGTCTTCCTCATCCTCAAATGGCCCGACAAGGTGAACCCACTCGCGGTGACCATCGGGATAAACGACCTCTGCCGTGGCCCAGTCCATTTGATGCCACTGGAGGTCATCGGGACCCAGGCCAGCCAGTGAATCTTCACCATGCTTCTCCTGGCCCAAGTCAACGAACTGGGTGATGTTCACTTCCAGTTCGCCCGGCTCGTAACCGCGATCATTGGTAGCCAATGAGGGTGCCGCCTCTCAAGTCAGGTCACTGGTGCCCGCCAGTGACAGTTAGCGGTGGCGCCCAGGACCCCTTGAGAGTAAGTCCCGGGCGCCACGAGGGACTCTATCACCTGCCCCGCTTTGAGGGGGGGTGAACTTTGCGGTACACACTACTTTGCAGTGCAAAGTAACACGGCCGGGGGTGGGTCCGGTACAATCGGTGGGTGCCCATGAGAGGTCAGGTCAAGCCCGCCCGGGTTCCCGCAGGGGTTCCACGGTCCCCCGGTAGCCAAGCCCGGGCGGGCGCCTCTCACCATAGGAGGTTCTAGTGAGTGAACAGGAACACCACGAATCCACTCCAACGGATGAGGCAGCGAGTAACCTCGCGGAGGTTGCAGAGGAGGCTCAGGAGGCAGTGGAGGAAGCGGTAGAGGTTGCCCATGAGGCAGCGGTAGAACCGGCAGCGGAAGCCGGAGAGACCATCGCTGATGCTGCGCAGGAAGCATCAGATGCGGTAGAGGAAGCAGTGGAAGCGGCGGTGGAGGCTTCACCCCACCTGGATGACCGCCACTACGACGAGATTGTGTCACGGGTGATGCATCGCCTTCATGAAGAAGGTCACCTGGGGACTGGTCTGGTGGCGTCACCGGATGAGGTAGTGGAAGACGCGGTGGCGGCGCCGGAAGTTCTGGTGGATGAAGCGCCCATCAATCCGGTTCGTGAACACTGGTACTACCGTCCCCGCCGCGTCGGGCGCCGGAGCATCTAGTGCCAACCGTCACCCCCAAAGCCCCCCGCCCACGCAAGCCGCCCACAACCGAAACCACGGGAACCACTGATACCGGTGGTTCTGGTGGTACCCGTGGGCCGGACCCTCTCGACACTTCCCAGGATCGTCCCCCACGTGGGCGACCGTCACCCCCTCGCTCGCGTGCTAAGGGGGACGCGGGGTCAGCGGCGGTGGGGACCGGTCGGGCGCCTTCCGCTGCCTCCCTAGAGGCGCGTCTGAACGAGTTCCTCGCTGCCGCTTCCCTGCCGTTCGCACTGGCAGGTGATGATTACTGCGCCACCATCATCGCCCAGCGGATGCCTCGCCTATCGCATTCTCTGGTGGAACTGTCACGTGAGAATCCAGCGATCAAACGGTTACTGAACCGCATCCTGGAGGGATCAGCGTGGGGAGCGGTGGCACTGTCAGTTGTCACCATCGTTATTCCCATTGCTCAGCATCATGGCGCGCTACCGGGTGACGATCCGTTCATGTTCATGTTCCCTGGTTCACCCCATAGGGAAGCGGTCGCCTCGCCACCGGCAGGGTGGAACGGCTGGACTGGGAACGGTGGCACCAGTGGAGAAGACCGTTCTACGATGGGCGCTCCCTCCCCCGCCGATGACCAACCTTCACCCTCACCCATGACACAGTTCCGCGATGCCCCGCCCGGGGTGGTGACAGTTGACGCTACGGGTGCAGGGCACCACGGCGCCCACCACTCTTAGGCGTACCGCTGACGCGGACATCGCGCCTACACCTACCGTTCCCTGGAAAGAGTTTCGGCGGTGGTTCACTGGCGCCTGGGCGCAGGGTGAACACGTGACACTGATCGGCACCACTGGGTCAGGTAAGACCACCCTCGCGGCGCAGCTACTAGGAGCGCGCAGGTTTATCGTCATCTTTGGGGTGAAGGGCCGGGACTCATCCATGGACAAGTTCTTGGCGATGGGGTTTCACCGTATCCCTAACTGGGGGTACAACGAGGTCTCTAACTACCTCGTTCTCTGGCCTTCGATAAAGGGGTACAACCACGTTGCGAAACAGCGCGACGTATTCGCTGACGCTATGGATGCGATCTACCGTCAGGGTGGATGGTGTGTCGTGTTTGATGAGGTCTCTTACCTCTCTGACACACTGAGTATGGACAGGCAGTTGAAGTTCATGTTGCAACAGGGGAGGTCATCAGGAATCTCCATCGTGGGGATGACACAACGACCAGCATTCATCCCGCTGGCGTTTTACGACCAGGCCACCCACCTGTTCGTATGGCGTGACAATGACCGCCGCAACAGGCAGCGGTTGGGTGAACTGGCAGGGAACGCCAGTGCAGTGGTACAACGGGAAGTGGCGGGATTAGCACGCCGCGAAGTTCTGTATCTACACAAGGACACGGGATACCGTGTCAGGACAACGGTGGAGGTCTGATGTCAGTTACGCGCGAGGAAGTACAGAACGGGGTCAATCTGAAGACCTCACAAGGTAACCGCCGTGTCGGCGGGCGGGTCACGTCGGACGGCGGCGCATTCGTGGTCCTGGTGGATGACGATGGGGTGGGGTCCCTGGTGAATGAGGGGTCCTTGTACGACGATGAAGACGTCGAGGTCGTCCAGCCGGAGGAGGACAACGGCAAGGATTCCACCGGTTCCACCGGTACCACCGAAAGCAAGTCACCTCGCCCATCATCGTCAGGTGGGTCCAAGAAGGAGTAGTGACCACTATGTTCATGCTCTGGCTTCACTTCCTCGCGTTGTACCTCATCACCGGCGCGATGATCCGCCTGTTCACCCTGAAGTTCCCCGACACCAGGGTCTCGCAAGCCCTGATGTTCGCCCACTAGGTCAGGAGACCTGAAGATGCCACCCACCCGCCTCCCTGCCCGCCAGAATGGTCAGGGGCGTGCGCCTGCCATGCCTCCCATCCCGTTCACTGCGGCAGCGCACGAACACTCCGAACCGGTCATCACTGACGCCACCCTCGCCATCGGTGCGGCGCAACAGCCGCGTGGCCCGTACGACGTTCCCGCATTCGGCTTCCTGCGTCACGTGTTCATGGAAGTCATCCTCTCCGGTGGCACCATCGGCGCGGGAGTCCTGTCCCCTGACTATCCATTCAACATCCTTCAGAACATCACACTGTCGGATGTCAACGGCGCGCCCATCTTCGGCCCGCTGGATGGGTACGCGGCACTATGGGCGAACATCGTCGGCGGATACGCCTTCCGGCAGGACCCACGGCTAGGACCGTGGTACGTGGGGACGATCAATGGGTCGTTCTGGTTGCGCATCCCAGTGGAGATTTCCCGACACAACGGGTACGGAGCACTGGCGAACCAGAACGCCGCCGCCAGCTACAAACTGTCGTGGACGTTGGCAACGTCCGCGCAGGCGTACAGCACGGCGCCCACAACCCCCGCTAGCGTCCAGGTGCGCGCATGGCTGGAGGCATGGTCACAACCCAACGCAACTGACCTCACGGGGCGCCCACAACAGCGGGAACCCATCGCTCACGGAACTACTCAGTTCTGGTCCGCGTTCTCCAAGTCAGGTCTCGCGGTGGGCAACCAAACCATCCTCCTGCCACGTGTCGGAAACCTCATCCGTAACCTCATCTTCATCTGCCGGGATGCCTCCGGCGCGAGGTCAGATGGGGTCATGCCCAACCCCATCCAGTTCATGTGGGATGCGCGCATCCTGAACATGGAGAGTCAGAACTACCGGACCCAGCGGATGATGGAGGCACTGGAGGCACCCGCCGCGCGTGACACGGGAGTCTTTGCTTTCAACTTCGCGAACTCCATCGTGGGCCACGCTGGGGACGAGGAACCGAACCTCTGGCTTCCCACCGTTCAGTCCACCCGCCTGGAACTGGACGGAGTGAACACGGTGGCAGGTTCCATCCAGGTGGTGACAAACGACATCGCTCCGGCAGAGGTTAGGCCAGAGGAGCGGTTCGTCGAGAACAGCGCCACGGGGTTCCACCCCAACGTCGGCCAGCCGGTTCCCCAGGCGATGTAAGGAGGGGTGAACGATGGCTGGATACGACGGGGGGTATGATCCCAACACGTACGATGACACGGACACGAAGGATGCGGCCGTGTCAGTGGCAGTGATGATCGTCATGGCAGCGGTCGTTCTCACTGTCCTGAAGAAGTCAGGTTTCCGCGCGATGGTGGCAGTGGGGAGGGGGTGAGAACATGAGCGCGCGTAACAAGGGTCTCCTCTGGGGAATCATCCTGGGCATCCTCGCACTGTTCGGCTGGCAGAAGATGAGGATGGCCGCATAACACCCACACTGCTAGGTATTGCAGCGATCATCTCTGCAATAGGTGGGTGTGTGTCAACCTTCCTCTCCCTACGCGCTACTAGGGCGAGTGAACGGGAACAATGCATTGAACGTCTACGTGAGGCACGCGCTGAGTCAGAGAAGGTGGCCGCCGAACTACACAAGCTAAGGATGCGTGATGCGTCCTAGTCCAGTACTACTGGCGGTCGTCGGTGGTCTAGCACTGGCAGGTGCAGGCGGACTGGGTACTGCCGCCGTGGTGGCGCAGAGTGGAAGTCAGACGCCTACCAAGACGGTCACTGTTGATGTAGGTACCGGTAAGCAAGGACCCCCAGGGCCACCCGGTCCTAGGGGTCCAGAAGGTCCCGCAGGAACTACAACATGTCCACAAGGGTCAACGTTCGGCAAGTTGGTTATCAATGCCCCAGGCGGGCAGGTCTCCATCTTCACGTGCATCGTGGACTAGGGTCAGGGTGAACATGGAAACATCCCCTCCCACCGGTACCACTGATACTCCCGATAAGGAGGGTCACTAATGCCAGTCGCCTGGGTCGCCTTCCTGTTCGGTGCGGTTCTGGTCTACTCAGCGTGGAAGGACCAGAACGTACTTGACACCCTCCTGGGGAGGGGAGGTCACATAGAGGGGGGGAGTCCCGGGGACATCCCGGACCTCCAACACGGGCAACCAGGGACTCCCTCTCTCAGTGACACGCCTACTCCCGTTCTGGCATCGGGAGGTAAGGCGGCAACCCTGGTCTCACTGGGTCATATCGCTGAGTCCTACGGTCTCCGTGTCAGTGAGTGTGACGCCCCAGGTGCGCCTAAGTCATGGGGTCCCGTGCATCGCGTTCATGCGGCAGGATCAATGCACTACCAGCATCGTGCGTTTGACACTTCAGGCAGTGAGTCTCAAATGCACGCCTACTGTCAGTTCATTCACCAGCACTACAAGGCGACCCTCACTCAACTGATTCACAATCCAGGTTTCGCCGTGTACCACGGACACGACGTTGGCCCTGCCGTGTACGCGGCGGTATGGGCAGACCACCGAAACCACGTTCACGTAGGAGTGTGACTATGAGTCAGAAGGCAGTTGTAACCTGCGGGGTTCTCACGGTGGGCGTGGGTTCACTCAACAGCGTTGCGAAACAGAAGGAGCTACCGTCAGCGCGATTCCTGATCGGTGCGGGGGTGGCGTTCACCCTCCTCTCCTTCCTCGCGGAAGCCGAACCGGAAGTGGCGCAGGCGCTCGCGGTGGCGGTTCTGGTGACCGTTCTCCTAGGGGAGGGTGACGGGGTTCTCTCCTACCTGAACCAGCGGGGGGAACTGGACACAAGCAAGAAGCAACCAGCGCGCCGGTTCACTCCTCCACAAACGCCACCGTCACCTGTGGCGGTGAATCGTCAGACCCAGGGGAGGCGTACCGTCGTGACCTCCCCACAATCCATCGTTATTCCCGGCATCCCCGGGAACCTCGCCAACTAGGAGGTCCCTCATGGACCGTATCGCTGACGTTGCATCCCTGATCGTGGTCGCTTCCATCGTGGCGGTCATCGTGGGTTCCCGTAACACACGGGGTCAGATTCAGGCGCTCACCACGGGGTTCGCAAACGTGCTGCGCGCTGCCACCAGTGCAGCACGATGATCCGGGCGGTATTCAACACGTTCGGTGCCATCATCGACCGTGGGCGGGGAGTGGGTGACGCCAAGAGTCCAGAGGGTGTCACCTGGACGGCAGCGGAGCGCAACGTCCGTGTCCCGGTCATCCTTGGCCCGCAGGAGTCGCCAGACCCCATCCGCGATGGTGCAACTCCTGCACGTCAAGCGAAGGTGCAAGTGGTGACCTTCGCCTATGACATGGGGATGATGATGGGCAGTGAAGACTTCGCCTGGGGTGAGAACGTGGACATCGGCGGGGACCTCGCTTCCACCCCGTTCGGTAACCATCTGGTATGGAGGGAGCGGTCCAACATCGCTCCCCCTCAGCATGTCGCCTACGGGTCACTGTTTCAGACCACGCCTACGTTGTACGGGATGGGGTAGCTACTGATGGAGATTCCTAACCCCGCAGGTGCGCCGCGAGCGGCAGCGAAGGCACCAGGGAAATTGATGGGCGCCCTGAAGGGTCACAAGCCCATCGTCTACGTTGGGGTGATCGTGTTTGCGGTCATCGTGGCGTACTACATCCACCAGCGAGAACAAGCGAAGGCAACAGACCTTGCCGCTGGCGATGGGTCAGGTGACCCCGTGGCACCCACTGACGGTACGGTTGGCGGTGACGCGCTCACTGGATACGGTTCACTAGGGTCACCCGCCACCTATGACGGTACGGTGGGCACTGATGGCGCCTTCCTGGGGTACGGGTCAGCGGTGGGTTCCGCTGGCGGTGGACTGAACATCCAGGACATGGCAACCCTGATTGACTCACTGACAGGTGGTCAGGGGTTGCAAGGGGTGATGCCTGTCAACCAGAACCCCATCACGTCTTCTCTGGTGGACGCGCCCACTGGCGGTGGCCCACCAAACAGGGTGACGCCAGCGGTGGCCCACGCGACCCCTCCGCCCGCACCAGTGGCCCACGTGGTAGAGAACCTGCCAGCCGCCCAGAAAGCAGCGAAGGCGGCTCACAAGGTCCCCTATCCGAACTTCCCCAGGCGGGACACGTGGGGGTGGTACCGGGTGGAGTACAACCCACCTGGGAAGAAGCGCGGGAAGTATCACCACTACCGTAGTGGTAAGTGGAGGAAGGTGGGGTAAGTGGCAACCAGGGCGGCAGGGCAACACCTGAACGTTGCGTCTCTCTGGGAACTGATCGGTCAGGCGGGGGGCAACGTCACTGCCCTTGCCATCGTCCTAGCGGAGTCCGGTGGCAACACTCACGCTGTCAACGTCAATGGCGACAAGTCACGTGACAGGGGACTGTTCCAGATCAATGACCGCGCGCATCCTGACGTGTCGGATGCGTGCGCGTTCTCCCCGCCCTGCGCTGCGTCCGCTGCCAAACGTATCTCAAAGAACTGGACTGACTTCACCCCATGGGCGACCTACAACAATGGCGCATACCGGAAGTTCCTAGACCAGGCGAAGAAGGGATCACCGAACGCGACCAGCGGGGCGTTCGGGACGGGGGTGGGGGACCCCACGAACCTCCCCAACCCCCTGGACGCCACGGGAGCGGTGGGGGATTTCCTGAACAAGCTAGGGATCATCTTTCACGGCGGGTTCTGGCTCCGGGTAGCTATGGCGTTAGGTGGCCTTGTACTGATTGCCTTGGCGCTGAGCGCGGCATTCAAACAATTCGGGAAGGGACTCCCAGCGATACCGATTCCCCTATGAGCGCCACCGATCCCACCGATACCACCCATCACGAACCCATCCCCTGGGGTCCGATCATTGACGCGCTGGCGGAGTCCAACGCGCGGGCGCGGAACACTGAACACGAACTGCGCTTACTGCGCCAAACGATCCTGGTCGCCATCATGATCGGACTCGCCACCATCTACGCCTACGAGAGGAAGTCATGAGCGGAATCCTGGGAAGCCTAGGACTGAACGAACACGCGGATGACCTGCGAGGGTGCCTCTATCGCATAGAGGCTCTCCTGGAGGAGATTCGGGACTCCGTGTCAGAAGACCCCCAGGACATCACGGATCGGACTCAGAGGCGTGTTTACGCGCAGGACACGGCGCCTGGTGGGGGCGTATTCAATCTGTTCCTGGGCACGGTCCCTCCCGGTGGGCAATGGGTCATCACGCGGTGGGCGATTCAGACCTCACCCGCGCAGGACGTGAGGCTCTGGTTGGACGCCCCGGGTAGCGGTCCCCTGGTGGCAGTCCTGACCATGGGCGCATCATCCGGCGCGATGGCAACGGACATCGGTAACAGTCCGATCATCACGGAGGGAAGGCAACTATGGGCGCAGTTCACTACCCCTTCCACTAACGCCGCGTGTCGCGTGGATGTGCAACTGGAGCAGCTACAGGATCGCCCGGTGCGCAGCGCCATCACATGACCGTTCCCCTCCTGAACAATGCGGTTCCTGGTGTCACCTACGCTGACGCATTCACCGTGGTGTTCAATCCACCGCGCGTGGGGTTCTCACTGAACGTTGCGAACGGTGGCATCTTCTATCAGGTGTCAACGCCAGGACCGGGAGCGGCGGCGGCGGACGTGAACTGGGAACCGTTTGAACACTTCCTGTTGCCTGGGATGCAGCGGTTTGAGTCACCCGCTGATGAGGGGTTCGCATACTCCCACGCTTTCGGTGGGGTACGGGTGAGGTCATCGTCGGCGGCGACCCCGGCATCGGTGACAGTCATATGAGTCCCGTGGGGACACCTAACTACCTCACGGTGGCGCCCGATGGGTCCGTGGGCGCCGCGTTCTCTGGACACGTGTCAGCCCAGGGGATTGACTTCCTGCACACTGACACCAGTCAGAACGCCGCTCAACAGATTCGGTGGTTACCTGACCCCCCAGGTGGTAACCAACCAGGTCCCCGCATCATCGGTGGATGGGGTGCCGGTGCAGGAGACCACGACGAGTCAGTCCTAGAACTTGACGCACTGTCACCTTACTCCACTGACCCTGTCAGGAATCCCAGTCAGAACCCCGGACTGGCACGGCTAGAACTGACGGGTGACAACAGTCCCGTTGCGGCGCAAATCAATGCGCAGGCATGGGGGGCATCAGGTGAGGTAATCAAACTACTGCTAGGTAGTGATGGTTCCTCCGACTATGTCATGGACAGTGACACCCCTCCCGCTGCAAGCGACCTACAAGGGACATACGGCGGGGGACTCAAGGTAAAGCCGTCCGCCTCAATCAATAACCCTGTCCTGTCCGAAATTTACCTTGCAGCCCTATCAGGGCTGGTGTTTCCAGGACTCGCGGCAGGGGTGGGGTCCGCGTTCCTCCCAGCGGGTGGGTTGAGTACCGGACTGTCAGCCACGATTGCCCCCAGTGGCAGTGGGCGTGCGTTCAGCTTTGTTCGTACATTCGGGGGATTCGTCACCACGTCCGGCGCGTCGCTTAGCTGGTGTTACCAAACCATCGTTATGGGTGCCAATATCGGCATCCAGGTGGCTGTCGTGAATACCACTAGCGTTGCCACTGCTACCGCGACGTTTGCGCCAATTGTCGTTGTCGGATACGTCTAAACAAGAAGGGATCGCACCAATGACCGAAACAACGGATACCACCAATGACGACGATGCAGGAGAGGAGCTAGAACCGGACGCCACGCCTGACACAAATGTCCCCCCGGACGAGGAC
>Ga0070695_100001096_pt1 | contig 14816 bp, 13 predicted proteins | sample KBSK1252metaG_FD_65471 | JGI IMG/M metagenome (GOLD analysis project Ga0070695, IMG submission 65471) | Corn, switchgrass and miscanthus rhizosphere microbial communities from Kellogg Biological Station, Michigan, USA - KBS K1-25-2 metaG | ecosystem: Host-associated > Plants > Roots >...
TTCCTCGCCTCACAGATGACCGCGATGCGGAATGCGTCGAAGAATGCCGGCGAGCTCATCGACACCCTCACGCTCCAGCTCAACCGGGCCCGGCAGGCCGAGATCACGCAGGAGATCCTCGAGGTCGTCGCCGGCGCGGACGCCCTCACCGGCTGAGCAGCTCAAGCTCGGCACGGCGCCGGCCGATGTCCGACTGCGATGGTCGACGATCGTGCGCCACTCGGACTCCTGATCGCTGCGCTCGGGGCCGCCGTGCTTGCCGTTTCGGTGTTTCTGCCCTGGTACGGAGTCAGTATCACCGCGTCCGGGGCGGCCTCGGCCCAGCAGGAGCTCGCCACGGTCGCTCAGCAGTACGGGAATTCGGCGTTCCAGACGGGGGCGAGCCAGGTTGGAGCTGAGTTCAGCGCGCTCGCAGGACGTCAGCTCGCGACCGTGAGCGCGCACGACGTGTTGAAGGACATCGGCCCGATCCTCCTCGTCCTCGCCGCCGTCTCACTCCTCGCGTCGCTACTGCGCCTTGCAGGCGTAACCGGGCTGTTTGATGTTGGCGGGGGGCAGATCGCGCTCGCCGGCGGCACGGCGGCTCTCTTCGTGCTCTACCGGATGCTCGTACACCCGGCCGGACAGACGGACCTCGTTTCGCTCTCGCTCAGCTGGGGCGTCTGGCTTGCGCTTCTTGGTTCGGCAGGGATCGTGGCCGGAGGGTTTCTTGCCGGATCCGCCCAGCCTCGGAGACGCCCGGTCCACACCTTTACGCAGTAGGCCGCACGTACTCTCTTGCGCGCGCGGCCTTCACCGCCGCCGAGAGCGTCGCGATGTCGTACGCGCCGTAGTGGCGCAGCTCGTTGACGAAGAACGTCGGCGTCCCTGAGACGCCTGAGAGGTCGGCGGAGTCGACGTCCTGCGCGATGCGGCCGGCGCCGGAGCGCGTGCGTAGGTCCTCCTCGAAGCGCTCGACGTCGAGGCCCAGCTCTGCCGCGTAGCCCACGAGGTCGCGGAAGCCGAGAGCGTCCTGGCGTTCGAGCAGGAGGTCGTGCATCTCCCAGAACGCGCCCTGCTCGGCCGCTGCCTCCGCCGCCTCCGCCGCTTGCTGCGCGGCCGGATGCACGTCGTTGAGCGGCAGGTGCCGCCAGACGTACGCGACGTCGCCGAATTCGCGCAGCAGTTCGCGCAGGACCGGCTCCGCCTGGCCGCAGTACGGGCATTCGAAGTCGCCGTACTCGAGCACGGTGACCGGCGCGTCGACGGGGCCACGGACATGGTCGCGCTCGCGATCGACTGGCTCAGCGAGGTCGACGATCAGCTCCGGTGTGCCGAGCAGCGCGCGGATCCGCAACTTCCGCGGCATTCGCTTGGTGCCGATGAAGAGGAGCCAGGTCAGCGCCGCTGCGAGGAGTGCCGCGCTGAGGACTCCGACCTTCGCCTCGGCCAGTCGCGCGCCGTGGAAGGCGAGCGAGGCGATCAGCAGCGAGACCGTGAAGCCGATCCCCGCGATCGTCCCCGCACCGGCGACGGACGCCCAGCCGACCGGCGGGCGCAGGCGGCCCCGGGTCAGGCGTCCCGCGAGCCAGGTCGAGCCGACGATCCCGACCGGCTTGCCGACCACGTAGCCGAGGAGGATCCCGAGCGTGACCGGGGACGTGTAGGCCCTCCCGAGGAAGCCCATGCTGAGGTGGACGCCCGAGTTGGCGAGCGCGAAGAGCGGCACGATCACGTAGCTCGTCCACGGATGCCACAGCGTCTGCAGCCGCTCGTTCGGCGAGACGGCCGTCCGCAGTGCGCCACGCGCCGTGCGCGCGAGGTCGCCGGTCGGCTGCTCGCGGAAGAGGCGGAAGAGATCCGACGCGCGCTCGAGATCGCTTCGCTGCGCCGGATAGGCGAGCGCGATCACGCCGCCCATCAGCCCCGCGACCACCGGATCGACGCCGGCCTTGAAGAACGCGACCCAAGCGGCCGTGCCGAACAGGAAGTAGACCGGGCCGAAGTGGATGCCCGCGGCGCGGATGAGGAGGATGCAGCCGAACAGGCCGAGGCCGATGAGGAGCGCCGTCATCGAGACGTTGCCGCTGTACGCGATCGCGATCACGAGCAGCGCGACGATGTCGTCGACGACCGCGACCGTCAGGAGATACGCGCGCAGGCGATCGGGGAAGCCCGGTCCGACGAGCGCGAGGAGGCCGAGCGCGAACGCCGTGTCGGTCGACATCGCGGCTCCCCAGCCGTGCGTCGAGCCGTGGCCGGCGTTGATCGCGAGGTAGATCGCGATCGGGACGACCATCCCGCCGACGCCGGCGAGCAGGGGGAGAGCGACCCGCCGCCGTTCACGTAGCTCGCCGAGGTCGAATTCGCGCCGCGCCTCGAGCCCGATCACGAAGAAGAAGAGGGCCATCAGGCCGCTGTTGATCCAGCCGCGCAGATCCTGCGAGACGCCCGCGCCGCCGACCCGGATCGACAGCGTCGTCGTCCACACGCGCTCGTATGAGCCGAGATCGGTGTTCGCCCAGACGAGCGCCGCGACAACGCCAACGAGGAGGACGGCGGCACTGCCCGTTTCCGTCCGGAGGAAGGAGCGGAGCGGCGTCTGCAGGTTCCGCGTCCACGCCGTCCGCCCGGTGAACTCGGTCTCCGAGACGTCTGTGCCGGCCATCGCGCTAGCTTCGCAAACGCGGCCGGTTCCACCGAGGAGCGCGAAGCCGGGTCGGATAAAGTGCCTGTGCTTTGCGGCCGCCGGCAAGCGGCGCCGCGCGACCTTTATCTAGGGGAGATCCAGTGGCCGACAAGAGCAACGGCAAGAACACGGGGAAGATCGTCGAGATCAAGGGCGTCGTGCTGGACGCCGTCTTCCCGGACAGTCTCCCCGAGATCTACCACGCGCTCAAAATCGACGTCCCCGAGGACGGCGGGACGCGCGAGCTGATCGCGGAGGTGCAGCAGCACCTCGGCGACGACCGCGTGCGCGCCGTCGCCATGGACACGACCGACGGTCTCGCCCGCGGGGTCGCGGTCGTCGACACAAAGGGGCCGATCTCCGTGCCCGTCGGCGACGTAACGCTCGGCCGCATCTGGAACGTCATCGGCGACCCCGTCGACGGCAAGGAGGAGGCAAAGGGCGACCGCTGGCCCATCCACCGCGATCCGCCCGCGTTCGGCGACCTCTCGCCGACCGTCGAGATCTTCGAGACAGGCCTCAAGGTCGTCGACCTGATCGCGCCGTACGTCCGCGGCGGCAAGGTGGGTCTCTTCGGCGGCGCCGGCGTCGGCAAGACGGTGCTGATCCAGGAGCTGATCCACAACGTCGCGCTGCAGCACGGCGGCGTCTCCGTCTTCTGCGGAGTCGGCGAGCGCACGCGCGAGGGCAACGATCTGATGCTCGAGATGGAGGAGTCGGGCGTCATGGACAAGGTCGCGATGGTCTACGGCCAGATGAACGAGCCGCCTGGCGCTCGCCTGCGCGTCGGGCTTTCCGGCCTCACGATGGCGGAGTACTTCCGCGACCAGGGCCAGGACGTGCTCCTCTTCATCGACAACATCTTCCGCTTCGTCCAGGCGGGCTCCGAGGTGTCGGCGCTGCTCGGCCGCATGCCGAGCGCCGTCGGCTACCAGCCGACGCTCGCGACCGAGATGGGCCAGCTGCAGGAGCGCATCACCTCGACACGCACCGGCTCGGTCACGTCGGTGCAGGCGATCTACGTGCCCGCCGACGACCTCACCGACCCTGCGCCGGCGAACACGTTCGCCCACCTCGACTCGACGACGGTGCTCGACCGGAGCATCGTCGAAAAGGGCATCTATCCGGCGGTCGATCCGCTGCGCTCGACGTCGCGCGCGCTCCAGCCCGGCATCGTCTCCGACGAGCACTACACGACCGCGACCCGCGTGCAGGAGGTGCTGCAGCGCTACCGCGACCTGCAGGACATCATCGCCATCCTCGGCATCGACGAGCTCTCCGACGAGGACAAGCTCGTCGTGCAGCGCGCCCGCAAGATCGAGCGGTTCTTCTCGCAGCCGAACTTCGTCGCCGAGCAGTTCACCGGCACGCCCGGCGAGTACGTGAAGCTCGAGGACACGATCCGCGGCTTCACGGAGATCCTCGACGGCAAGCACGACGACCTGCCCGAGCAGGCCTTCTACATGGTGGGCGGGATCGAGCAGGCGGTCGAGCGCGGCAAGCAGCTCGGTGGCGAGGAGCCGGACGACGCCCCGCAGGACGATGCCGAAGAGCAAGCCGCGTAGCGATGCCCGACCATCCGCTCTTCCCGGTCTCGGTCGTGACGCCGGAAGGCCCGGCGTACGAAGGCGAGGCCGAGATGTTGATCGTGCCCGGCGACGCGGGAGAGATCGGCGTGCTCGCGCGGCACGCACCGCTCGTCGCGATGCTGAAGGCCGGATCGACGCGGGTGCACCTCGGCGACGGCGAGGTCAAGGAGTTTGCCACGGGCCCAGGCTTCTTCCAAGTGCTCGAGAACCGCGCGATCGCGCTGGTGGACGACGCGGTCGCGGCGGGGGAGATCGACACAGCGCGGGCGCAGCGCCAGCTCGAGGAGGCGCAGGAGGAGCTCGCCCGCGTCGAAGCCGGCGATTCGACTGCGGACCGGTGGCAACTCGAGCAGCGCATCCGCCACGCCGAGAACCAGCTCACGGTCAGCGGCGCGAGCTAATAGCTCGCGAAGCTGGCGCTTCGCTCGCTGGGATAAGGAACTGCGCCGACCGGAGAGCGCGGTCTCCGGTCGGCTCCGTGCTGTTTTGGTTTTCGCTGCCTTGGCTGAGCGGTTGTGTCGTGCGCTCGCGCGCGGCGGAGGCCGGCGCGAGCGCGGTGCGGCCTGTGGCTAAGTCGCCCGCTGCGCGGGCGGTCTTAGCCTCCGTCCCTTGGTCTGGACTTTGGTTCGAGCGTTTCGAACCTTGCGTGGGCCCGGGCGGCGGCGTAACGGCACGTTACGACGCCGCGGCCCAGCGAGCGGACGCGCGAAACCCGTCCGCTCGCGACGGAACAAGCCGCCGGAACCGCGCTTCCCACCGTGTGCTCTCTGCACGGAGCCGGCGGGAGACCGCGCTCTCTCGTCGGCGCAGTTCCGTTCTCCCGGGCGAAGAGCGCAGCTCTTCGCCCGGCTAATACCGGTCGAGCTCGACGAGGCGCTCGTCGCTGATCCCGAAGTGGTGCGCGATCTCGTGCAGGACGGTGCGGCGCACCTGGCGGCGCAGCAGCTCGGCATTGCCTCCGGTCATCCGCTCGATCGGGCCGCGGTAGATCGTGATCTTGTCCGGCAGGGCTCCCGCGTAGTACGGGCCGCGCCGGCCGAGAGGGACGCCCTGGTACAGGCCGAGCAACGGCTGCCCGAGAGGCGGCTCGTCCTCGACAGTTACGGCGATGTTCGACATCACGCCGCGGATGTCCTCGGGCAGCTCGTCCAGCGCATCGTCGACGAGTCGCTCGAAGGCGACGGCATCGTCCTCGATCACGGACGTCTCGCCTCTGCGAACACGTTGCCCTGACGCAGCGCCTGCTCCAGCGGCTCGGTCATGGCCCCATCATGGATCGCGGTGTACTCGTCGCCAAGTTTCTCCTTCGCCGCTGTCTTGGCTTCCTCGAACAGAGCGCGTTCGACGGGCTGGATGAGGACGCCCGCGTCGACCTGCAGCTGGTCGGCGACGCCGGCGAGGTGCGCCGCGCGCGCGGGGTCGCCGTCGAGGACGCAGAGCTGCACGAACGAGGCGAGCGCGTACGCCATCACCTCCTTGTAGCCCAGCTCGAAGCAAAGTGCGACGCACTCCTCGAGCCACTCGCGCGCCTGCTCGGGGTCTCCGGATTGGAGGGAGAAGCTCCCGAGGTTGTTGAGCGAGATCGCCGCTCGGCCGCGGTCGCCGAGCTCGCGCTGAATCGCGAGGGCCTCGGTTGTGATGGCGATCGCCTCGTCGAAGAGGTGCTCTTGCCCGGCCGCGTCCCCTAGGTTCGAGAGGGCGATCGCGAGCCCGCGCGGCACGCCGAGCTCGCGGTAGCGCTCGACGCTCTCCTCGAGGTATTGACGCGCAGTCGAGAGGTCTCCGGCGACTGCGGCAACGGTGCCGAGGTCGCTGAGCGCTCGGGCCTCGCCCTCGACGTCGCCCCGTTTGCGAGCGAGCTCGAGCACCTCGCAGTAGAGCGCCTCGGCGCGCGGCAGGTCGCCGACGCGAAGCGCAGCGCCGGCGGCGAACGCGACCGCCTTCGTCCGCAGTTCGGGCGGCGCGGTGTCGCCGGCGGAGAGCGCCTGCTCCGCCCACCGGAGCCCTTCGGCGAAGTGGCCGCGCACCTCCCAGAACGGGCGGAGCGCGCTCACGAGCTCGAGCGCGAGCTCGACTTCGGCTCCGATCGCCCATGTAAGCGCGGCGCGGATGTTGGCGTGCTCCGCTTCGAGCCGGTCGAGCCAGGGGACGGGATCCTCGCCGCCGAGGTTCGCGATCCGCGCGGCCTCGGCGAGCTCCGCCAGCCACTCCGCGTGTCGCCGGCGCACGTCCGCATCGCCTGCCTCCTCGAGCCGCTCGACCGCGAAGTGGCGGACGGTCTCGAGCATCGTGAACCGCGAGCCGCGCCGTCGCAGCAGGTTGTTGTCGACGAGCGTTCCCAGGGTCTCGACCGTCACGTCACACACGCGCTCGGCGGCCTCGAGCGTGCAGCCGCCCGAGAAGACGCCGAGCCGCGCGAAGGCGACGCGCTCGTCCGCCGGCAGCAGGTCGTAGCTCCAGCGAATCGTCGCCGCGAGCGTCTGGTGCCGCGCCGGTGCGTCGCGTGGTCCCGGCGGCAGCAGGTTCGGCTCGCGCTCGAGCCGCTCGAGGATCTCGCCGGGGCCGAGGAGCTTCGAGCGCGCCGCCGCGAGCTCGATCGCGAGCGGGAGCCCGTCGAGCCGCCCACACACGCGTGCGACGTCTTGCGCGGCCGCCTCGTCGAGCTCGAAGCCCGGATCGACCGCACGCGCCCGCGCTGCGAAGAGGCGCAGCGCATCCGTCTGGACGAGCGTCTCGAACGGGAGGTCGGCGTCAGGGGTCTCGAACGGCGGAACGGGGTACTCGTGTTCGGCGGTCAGCCGCAACGGCGCCCGGCTGGTGGCGAGCACCCAGAGGCGTGGCGCCGCGGCAAGCAGGTCGGCCACGAACGGCGCCGCGTCAAGCAGCTGCTCGAAGTTGTCCAGGACGAGGAGCATTCGACGCGCGCGGAGGTGCTCGCGCAGCTCGGTCTCCGCAACGTCCAGCGCCTCCGCGATGGTGGTCGCGAGGAGGTCGGGGCTCGAAACCGGCGCGAGTGAGACGAAGAGGGCGCCGTCACGCAGCTCGGACTCGAGCGCGTGCGCCACTGCCAGCCCGAGTCGCGTCTTTCCGGTTCCTCCCGGCCCGGTAAGCGTGACGAGTCGAGCGCCCTCGTCGCGGAACAGCGCGCTGACCGCTGTCAGCTCGAGCCGCCTGCCGACGAGCGGTGTCGGCGGCACGGGAAGCGGCCGTGCCGAGCGCGCAGTCGCCGCGGGAGCCGCGAGGCTCGCGTCCTGCCGGAGGATCGCGCGCTCCAGCTCCTGGAGCGACGGGGTCGGCTCGAGACCGAGCTCGTCGGCGAGCGCCCGGCGAGCGTCTCGGTACACCTCGAGCGCCTCCGCCTGCCGGCCACAGCGGTAGAGGGCGAGCAGCCGCTGCTCGAGGAATCGTTCGCGGTATGGATGCTCGGCCGTCAGCGCCTCGAGCTCCGCGACGACTGCGGCGTGCCGGCCCGACGCGAGCTCGGCATCGAGCCGAAGCTCGAGCGCGATTAGGCGAAGCTCCTCGAGCCGCTCTGCCTCGGCGGCGCGACGCGTCTTTTCCGGCAGGTCCGCGAGCGCGGGCCCACGCCAGAGCGCGAGTGCGTGGCGTAGCTCCTCCTCGGCGTCGTCTACGCGGCCCGCCTGAAGAGCCGCTCGACCGCGCTCGAGCGAGCGTTCGAAACGGTCGAGGTCGAGCTCTTCCTCGTCGACGACCGCGCGATAGCCGCGGCCGGCGGTCTCGATCCGCTCGCTCCCGAGGGCGCGCCGCAACCCGTGGACGTAGACCTGCAGGGACTGCGCAGCCGAAGCGGGCGGATCCTCCCCCCAGAGCCCGTCGACGAGCTGCTCGGCCGAGACGACGCGCCTGCGATTGAGGAGCAGCAGCGCGAGTAGCGCCCGCTGCTTCGGCGCGCCGAGCGTGGCCAGTCGCTCATCGACGACGGCCTCGATCGGGCCCAGGATTCGAAACTGCGTAGCCAAGCCCCTTAAGTCCTCCTCAAGTGGATCTTAAGCGGCATCTCCGACGCTCCTTCCGTCAGCCGCAGCAGCGGCCCCACGAGAAGGAGAGAACGATGATCCGCGCAGGAGATTCGATCGAGAACCCGGTCACGGGCGAGCGCATCGTCTTCCGGCAGACGAGCCGCGAGACGAACGGCGCGGCCGTCGTGATCGAGACGTACGTCCGGCCGAACGGCTTCGTCGCCGCGGCGCACGTGCACCCGAGCCAGGAGGAGCGCTTCGAGGTCCTCCGCGGCACGGTCGGCTTCAGGGTCGGCCGCGAGAAGCTCGTCGCCGGCCCCGGCAAGCGCCTCACGGTTCCCGCGGGCACCCCGCACAAGTTCTGGAACGCCGGCGACGAGGTCGCACATTTCGTCTGCGAGATCCGGCCCGCGCTGCAGTTCGAGTCGCTGATCGAGACGATGTTCAACCTCGCCGCCGACGGCCGCACGAACCGCAAAGGGATGCCGAACCCGCTGCACCTCGCGGTCATCGCGCAGGAGCATTTCGACACGGTTCGCCTGCCGTTCCCGCCGGCGATCGTCCAGCGGATCGGCCTCGCCCTCGGCAGCCCACTCGGGCGCGTCCTCGGCTACGAGCCCGTCTACGTCCCCGCACCGGCTGCGGTCGGTGCTCCCGCCGTCACGGCCGCGTGATGCGCCGCGGCTTCTTCATCGCCGGGCTCGTTCTCGCGACCCTGCTGCTCGCGGGTCTTGGGGCGTGCTTCTCGGTCGTCCGTTCCATCCGCGCGACTCTCGCGCCTTCCCTCGCCCTCGAAAGGAGCATTGCTCGATGAACAACTCCGAGAACCGCAAGTGGGCCCTGCTGGGCCCGCTCGCCGTCACCCTCTGGGTGGTCGGAATCATCCTGATCAACAAGAACGGCCCGGCAGACCACGCGAGCGGGAGCCAGATCCTCGCCTGGTACAAGTCCGATTCCGACACGATCGTCGTCGGCGGCTGGCTGTTCATGCTCGGCTGCCTCAGCTTCGTCACCTTCGTCGCAGGCCTGCGCGTGCGGCTCTCCGAGGCCGTTGGTGCGACGAGTCAGTTGCCGGGGCTCGCCCTCGCAGGTGCCGCAATGGCCGGAGTGATGGGGCTGCTCACGGCGGGGGTCGACCTCACCGGCGGGATCGACAAAAACGACATCGACCCCGCGACAGCCGCGACGTTCCATCACGCCGTGGACATCTTCTTCGTCGGCGCGGAGCTCACCGCGATCCTGCCGGTGGCCGCGATTGCGCTCGTCGCCTGGCGGACGCGCGTCCTGCCGCGCTGGTGGGCGGCCTTCGGCGGTCTTGTCGCCGTCGTGCTCATCGCCGGTCCGATCGGCTGGATCGGCCTGATCTTCGGCCTACCGATCTGGACGCTCGGCACGAGCCTCTTCGTGCTGCTCGGCTCGCGCGACAGGGTGCGGGCCGCCGCCGCGACCGCCTGACGAGGGGGAGGATGGAGGCGCGCCTCGTGGTCGGGCGCGCCTCCGATTGACTCTGCAGAGAACCTCGGACGTAAGGACTCTCGCCCAGGCGAGCCTGGGACTCATAGAGTCCGCCGCATGAAACGAATCGGACTCTCAGTGGTCATCGCCGCACTCTTTGTCGCTGTAGCCGCGCCCGCCTCGGCGGGGCCACCTTTCGTGTCGCAGGCCGTGTTCGCGGCGACGGGGGCGCAGCCGGTGGCGGGGCAGCCGTTCGCTGGGCTGGCGATCATCCCTCGAAGCGAATACATCCTCTCGGTCAGTTGCGATGCGCGGCTAGGTCGCACGAAGCTGCACGCTCGCATCCTGCGCTACAAGGCGGGCGGCGCGCGGCCTGTCGCAGTCACTTGTAGCTGGCGGATTCCTGCGAGAGCGCAAGGCAAGACCCTGCGTATCAGCAAGGAGTCAGTCACTTTCACGGGAGGCGACCAGGAGAGCGGGCCTCCGCTCGCGTGGATGGTCAAGAAGTGACAGTTCCTGCATCAAGGCTGACTACAACAGCAGCGGCCGCTGAGTCTGTCGGCGGTCATTCCAGAACACTGGCCCAGGCGAGCGTCACCGGATGTAGCGGGCGCGCCAATCCGACGGCGGAGATGGCTCTGTTCGGATGACCGCAGGTACCTCTGGCAAGCCGAGGTGCGCGAGGACTCGCGCCGACGCCTCGCTCGGGTCGGCTACGACTTCATCGAACCACAGCTCAAGCGGTTCGACCGCGTGGTCGGGGAACCAGCGCGCCCAGGCCGCGTCGTGCTCGCGCGCGAGGCCGACCAGAGCGTCCACCTGCTCACGATCGAAGCGCGGTTCCCGTCTTGGCGGCGGGTCCCACGCGTGGTAGCGGCCGGTCTGCTCAGCCAACCCCCATGAAATGCCGATTGCCTCGGGCTCCCGGCGTAGCCAGACAAAGCGACGTTCGGGCGCAAGTGAGGGGGCGTCACCTACGCGCTCTAGCGCGTCCCAGGTCAGCTTGCACGCGAAGACTCCATTGGGGGTCGTTCCGGCACTCCGCACATACTCGAAATAGTCCTCGGTGGGCTGTACACGCCACCTGCGGCGGTTCGCCTCTTCTGTCGCCTCGGAGAACCATTCGTGCGGCCGACCCGCGATGCCCGTGCTGTCGAGGAGCCCCGCCAGCAGCCACGTACCACTTCGTTGCACGCCGCAGAGGAACCACGCGAGATGCGGCTCGACTACCACCGAGGGCAAGCTCGGTCGCAGCACCCAAGCTGCATACGCGTCGTCCACAATCGGATCTTGACACTGCTCACGGGTCCTTCCGGAACGCTGGCCCCGGTCAGCGCCTTTCGCCCTGGAGGTGACGTTCTCCAACCCTGCGGCACTCTGCTCGATCGCGCCACCACCGACCACCACGGAGGGCACAACCTAGTAATCGACTCTGACGAAGGCGGAGGGGGCTGGTTGAACCGGCCCTCTCCGGCACAGCCTGCTCGGCCCTGATCCCCGGTCGAGCTAAATCCGCTGAGAGACACCGGCCGATATAGACGACATGCTCGCGCAAACCCCGCAACTGCCGCCGGCACTGCAACGGATCGCCACGACGCCGATCCTGGCGTCTGAGAGACCGGTTGGATTCCCTCACGTGACGGTCATTCGCCTGGCCGCAAACAGGCACCTTCACACCCTGGGCGGAGTTCGCGTCGACTTCAGCAACGCCCACGCCTCCGAGTCCGCGAGCTATGCGCTCATGCGGACGAATGCCGCAGCTCGTCGCCTCGCGCGCACTGAAGCAACCGTCAAGACTGCGGGCCTCTTTCACACGCAAGCCATTGCGATAGGGCGGTTTGCGGTAGGGGTGACGGCGACGACAAAGGCTCAGGCAAAGAGCTTGCTTGCCCTTGCCTTGTCGCACCTTCGCCGCAGCGAACGCTGACTGCCGGGCGCCGCCCGATTGGCACCGTCAGGGGTCACTCAGCCGAGGCGATCACTTCGCCAACGCTTCGCTCCGTGTCGCTCGCGAGGAGGGGCAGGATGTTCTCCCGCATCCAGGGGCCGCCGACCTCCCGCGCGATCCGGTCGGCGTCCTCCGCGGTCGGGAACTCCAGGATCAGGATCAGATGCGTCTCGTCGACCTTCGCGACTCGAGCCCCGAGCGCGCCTGCATCGACGACTAGTTGCATTGCCTCCTGAGCAGCTTCCACAGTCGTGTTCGCGACGGGGTCACGTAACCGAAGGTGGTTGATGACGACGTGCACGGAGCCGACGCTATCGCGCGTGACGACCTAGCCGACGCGGCTGGCCACCCGCGACGCGCCTTCGTGCGCGGGGAGGTACAGCCGCTCGACGTACTCCGCCACCATCCGCGCCGTGCCGAAGCGCGGGCCGAGCTCCGCGATCGACTCCCGCATCAGCCCGATCCAGCGGTGCGGCAACCCCGCTTCGTCCCGGTCGTAGTAGGCGGGAAGCACCTGCTCCTCGAGAACGGCGTAGAGGGCTTCCGCGTCAGCTTCGTCCTGCTCTGCCTCGCTCGCGGCGCCCTCGAGCGTCTCGATCGCGAACCCGACCTCGGGCGAGTACCCCTCGGCCCACCAGCCGTCGAGGATCGAGCAATTCGGCACGCCGTTCAGCGCCGCCTTCATCCCTGACGTGCCCGATGCCTCGAACGGTCGCCGCGGCGTGTTCAGCCACAGGTCGACTCCCTGCACGAGCCGCCGGGCGAGCGTCATCTCGTAGTCCTCGAGGAAGACGACGCGCCCTGCCGCCGCGGGCTCGCGCGCGAAGTCCACGACGAGCTGGATCACGTCCTTCCCGCCTTCGTCCGCCGGGTGCGCCTTGCCGGCGACGAGCACCTGGATCGGCCGGTCGGGATCTGCAAGCAGTGCGGCCAGCCGGTCGGGCCGGCTGAAGAGGAGGCTCGCGCGCTTGTACGTGGCGAAGCGGCGCGCGAAGCCGATCGTGAGCACGTCCGGGTCGAGGTCGCGCGCTCCGCGCGTCGTGACGACGAAGCCGAGTAGCCGCTCCTTTGCGCCTCGATGCGCGGCCCACAGGTCCTCCGCCGGCAGCTCCCGCGCACGCTCGAACTCCGGCGCAGTGTCTCCGAGCAGCACCTCGAGCTCGGGAGCGAGCCACGTTCTCTGGTGCACCCCGTTCGTGATCGAGGTGATGGGAACCTCGTCGACGCCCCGGTCGGGCCACAGGCCGTGCCACATCTCCCGCGAGACCGCGCCGTGCAGCTCCGAGACGGCGTTCGCGTGCTCGGACGTGCGAAGCGCGAAGGGCGTGAGCCCAAACCCCTTCTCGCTCGAATCGACCTTGCCGAGCGCCACGAAGTCCTCCCAGTCAAGGCCGCAGCGCTCGACCAGCCCGCCGAGCGTTCGCTGTACGAGCTCGGGATCGAAGACCTCGTTTCCCGCCGGCACGGGTGTGTGCGTCGTGAAGACCGTCGACGCGCGCAGATGCTCGAGCGCGTCGGCCGGCGACAACCCCTGCTCCGCGACGAGCTCTCGCATCCGCTCGAGCTGGAGGAAGGCGGAGTGCCCCTCGTTGAGGTGGAAGACCGTCGGCTCAAGGCCGAGCTGCCGCAGCACCCGAACGCCGCCGACACCGAGCACGACCTCTTGACGGAGCCGGTTCGCGCGGTCGCCGCCGTACAGCGTGTCGGTGACGGCCCAGTCGGGATTTCCCTCGACATGGGTGTCCAGCAAGAACAGCGAAGCCCGCCCGACCCGCACGCGCCATACGCTCAGCCGTACAGGCACGAGGCCTCCGTCGTCGTCCGCGAGCTCGACCACGAGAGCCATCGGCACGAGCTCGAGCGGTAGCCGGCTCGTGTCGGTAAGCGGGTAGTGCTCGATCTGCCGGTCGTCCGCGTCGAGTCGCTGCTGGAAGTATCCGCGACGGTAGAAGAGGCCGATGCCGACGAGCGGGATGCCGAGCTCCGACGCGGCCTTGAGATAGTCGCCGGCGAGAACGCCGAGCCCTCCGGAGTAGATGGGAAGGCTCTCGTCGAGCCCGAACTCGGCCGAGAAGTAGGCGACGAGGAGGTCGGTCGGGCCGCCGTGCCCGCTCCACCACGTGTCCTCTCCCCGGTCGCGGGCGACGCGCCCTTCCACCCGCGCCAGCCGCTCGAGGTAGTCCGGCGTCAGCGCCCGCGCGAGGTCGGCGTCTGTCAGCTCCGACAGGAGAGCGGTGGGATTGTGGTGCAGCTCCGCGAACCGTCGAGGCTCGAGCTCCGCGAAGAGGAGTCGCGCGTCGGCGATCCACGTGAAGGAGAAGTCGCTCGCGATCGAGACGAGCGCCGAGCGCAGCGTCGCGCCGTCGTGTACCCCGGCCACGAACGGGCACCCTAACGGCCGTCCCGGGCGCTACGCGCCGGGTGACTGCTAGCGTTTCGGGTACCCGGAGAGCTTTGACAGGCAGCTTGGCGACCGGGTCAACAAACGCCTAAAGCGCCCGAGAGCACCGCTCCCGGGCCTCTGTAAGGAGACCAGTGCAGGACACACGGGAACGGTTCGAATCCATCCTCAGGCAGCGCATCGCCGTCCTCGACGGCTCGTGGGGTGTGCTCCTGCAGCGCGAGGTGCGTGGGGAGGAGGGCTACCGCGGCGAGTGGTTCCGCGACCACAGCCACGACCTCGCCGGCGACCCCGACCTGCTCAACCTCACGCAGCCGGACCTGATCTCCCGGATCCACGGCGACTACTTCGCCGCCGGCGCCGACATCGCGACGACGAACACGTTCACGGCGACGACGATCGGCCAGGCCGACTACGGCCTCGACGCCGGAGTCGTCGAGCAGATGAACCTCGAGGGCGCGCGGCTCGCGCGCGCCGCGGCGGACGAGTGGGCCGAGAAGACGGGGAGCCCGCGCTTCGTCGCCGGCTCGGTCGGGCCGCTCAACGTCGCGCTGTCCCTGTCGCCGAAGGTCGACGATCCCTCGTACCGCGACGCGACCTTCGACGAGGTCGCGGAGGCGTACGCCCACCAGATCCGGGCGCTGCGCGAGGGCGGGGTCGACCTGCTCCTGATCGAGACCGTCTTCGACACTCTGAACGCGAAGGCCGCGATCGTCGCCGCGCAGGACGAAGCGCCGGAGCTGCCGCTCTGGCTCTCCTTCACCGCTGTCGACAA
>Ga0070695_100001097_pt1 | contig 14813 bp, 22 predicted proteins | sample KBSK1252metaG_FD_65471 | JGI IMG/M metagenome (GOLD analysis project Ga0070695, IMG submission 65471) | Corn, switchgrass and miscanthus rhizosphere microbial communities from Kellogg Biological Station, Michigan, USA - KBS K1-25-2 metaG | ecosystem: Host-associated > Plants > Roots >...
GCCCGTCGTGTGCCGCTCTCATCAAATGGGGAGCGATCGGTCACGTGAGAACCTAACCCATGCCAGGGCGGCATGGTGAGCCGTGGTGGGATCGAACCACCGACCCCCTGATTAAAAGTCGAGGGTCCGACCATCACGGCTCGCTTCCCTTTCCGCGTGGTTGGCTCGTAACCCGCTGATCCTGTTCGTTCCGGTCGGGTGATCCCTCTCGACACGAGCGCACACGGGCGACACTCGATCACGGGTGAACACGCGATCCGAGCCCGTCGGCAGCGCAAGGTAGCGCAAGCCGTAGGGGCTTGCTAGCAAACTAGAACCACCACCGGCGCGTCGCATACTGACTCAATATCGCCCTCTGTTCTTCGCTTGCTTCCGCAGGTCTCTCGCTTGCGATCTGGGCGAGACGCCGCACCATCTCCCGCCCCTGGCCGCTGCTCTCCCAGCAATATTCGACGATCAACTCGAACGTTCTGGCGCGCTTCGACGCCTGAAGTAAGCGCTCCGTAGGCCATGCACGCTTCAGAAACGCCTCAGCCAGTCCACGCCTAAGCCGTTCACAACGATCCCATTTGTCCCAAATGGGCGGCAATACACGCTCCAACATCCCCCACGCTTCCTCATTCAATCTTCCGTCCCCGGCCGCATCGTGAACCATCTCAAACGTGAGTGCCGGTATCGCAGCTGCCTGACTATCGTTTGTTCTAAAGCCCAGCGCGAGCAAGAATGCCAAGAACTCCACTGGGCAAGGCTCAATCCCCGTTGCTCTCTCTGCCAATTTCACCCACGTAGCCATGCCGACCTGGCTTACTTCGGCCGCATCGGGGTCCAAAGCTGTCCCGAGTACCGATAGCGTCCACGGCTTCGCGTCCACATGACCTCGGGCCGAAAGCCACTGCACTATGACAGCAGGCTTCAGGGCGATCGCTCGCCTCCAGGCGGCTGACAACACTGTGTCAACTGCACTCTCACCATCCGCGGCGCTGTTTAGCCGGTCCAGGGCGGTCGAAACTGCCACATCGCCGAACAGAGACACCACATCTTGCGCGCGGTTGTCAGCCCGCGCCGTGAGTAGAGCCTGAACTATTTCTCGCTCCACCGACCACTCCAGGCCCTTCGTCTTGCGCCCTGCCACCAACGACTTCCACAGTTCACGTTGTATGCCTTCATCCGCAACCGCCCACATACGCGATGACGCTGCTAGCTCCGGAGCCTGTCTTATGGAGTCCAACAGCTTCGCCGTATTCATTGTTACGAATTGTCGGATATCATCCTGGTCGAGTTGATCGAGTATCGTCTCTAGGCACGTTATGCCAAGAGGGGTTAGCGGGTGGCCAATCAGGGCGAGTCCAATACCCCTAGCTTCTTGTGGGCTATTCTGAACCAGGTGGGACGTTCTTGAGGCTATCGCGAGCACATCAGCGTAAAACGCCTTATGATCGGGCGTAGTTGCAAGTGCGAACAGAAGATCACCCTCACCTAGTCGCCAACGCTGCCAGTTGTTACTTTCCGTCCGCAACCCAAACAAAGCCATCTTCAGCCGGGCTGCTGCCTTAGGCTCAGGGAACGCACTACTGATCAGCTTCACCAAGTGTTGCGCGTCGTCTCTTAGCTCGTGTGCTGCCGCCTCCTGCGTTGAGAACAGCATCACGTGAAGCCGTGAGTACACGTCAGCAAGGACGCGAAACCCCATCCGATCGTCCTCAATATCGCCACCAAACTGACGAATGAAATCCCGAAAACCGGCTGGTTGACTCGCCTGAAGGAGGTCACGAACAGCCACATCAACCCACGAAGTCGATGGAGCCATTTCGCCGGGATTGTCGACATCAACGACTACATCATCCGGGGTTCGACTTCTTGCCGCTCTCCGCGGCATGACCTGTAGCGCAAACGGTTTGCTCGAAAGCGTCCGATTGTCCAACGCTAGAGTGCAGAACGTGAATGACCGACGCATCTTCGGCCACTGCTGCATCCATATGGCGAGCACAAAGTCTTCATATCGCGACGCCGCATCAGTCACCAGCCGGACCGTCTTTGAGACACGGTGTCCGTACAATGCCGCGAGGACGTGTTTCGCTACGTTAGGAGTAACAAGGGGCGTGGATACGCTGTTCGGCGCCAGAATCTCTGCATCGACTTCAAGCGGTATCCGATAGTACGCGTGCTCCTGATCCCCTGGACGTCGAAAGAACTGTGTAAGCGCAGCAACATCTGCCAATTCCCCGAGCGTTTGAGCGTCTATGAGAAAGGTATGAGTCCACACGCAACCGGGACGGGGCATTTCCCACGCACGCCATGTACACGCGAACGCATACGTATTGTGATCGAGCGGATAGCCGGTCAGATAGCGCTGAAACTCAAAGCCCGTGCTGGGTCCAGAGATATCGCTAAGCACCAGAAGAAGCCGGTCGGCCTCCGGAGCGAGAGGCTTGGAGGCTTCGATCAGGCGATGACCGTCGGTATATCCGTGCAACGTCTGCTGGAGAACAATCTTCTTCAAGTCGTTGCCTTACCTCTATTGTCCGGATCAGCCATCTTCAGGAGCCAACGGAGAGGGGCGGTGAGATCATGTGCATCGCAGTCCGGACCCACGATCATGACACGCTTCCACGGAGAAGGTTCGTCGAGGAGTCGGGCTCGATCTCTCGCGAGATCCCCACCTTGGGCGCTGACACCGTAGATCCGCGAGGGAAACACCTCAGTATTCATTTCGAGGTACTGGGCAAGAAGCGGAAGTGCCTGTGCCAGCCACTCCTCGGGAGTCAACTGCTCGGAAGGCGACCCCTCCGGTTCAAGCAGCTGATCCCAGGCCGATACGATGATAGCCACCGGGAGGTAGGACCGTCCCATCGGTGGACGGCGTAGTGTCTGAATTAGCTCTACCAGTTGGACTTGCGTACCAGCTGATTGGGGACTCCACGGACGCGGTTCAACTGCCGGCTCCGCGCTGGCGGCTCCCCCGCGGGCGGCTTCCGCCGCTCGAACGACATCGCGGATTGACAAACCCGCCTCAATCCTACCCGGATTCACGAATAAGAGCAGGCCACTCGCCTCACGGCCAAGTGTCACATAGTCAGGCAAGCACCGGCCGAGTTCCCACTGATCGCTGAACGATTCCCCCGCAGGATCTGGCAGAGTTAGATCGACTACCGACCCGTCGCTCTTCGCTACGAGTTTCATTGATACCAGCTTGTCCTGGCCGCGGCGGTTTCGTTCAAGAGGCCTACAGCTACTCCAGGCATCTCGGATCTCGTTCAAGTATTGTTGATCGCCCTCTACCGCAGCGACCTTCATCGCGCTCTCGACGCGGCCCCCCTCAGTTACATGCCACAGTGCTGCCAGGAAGGTACTCTTCCCCGCCTCGGGCAGTCCTATCAGAAGTTGCTTTGCGTTCACACGCCCCTCTATCTGCTACCTGATCTGCTGATCCCACGCCGGTTCAGGTATCTGTCGATCTCCCGCTCGAACCGTGGCAGGGCTTCATGACCACCAGGTTGCCGATATAGAGAACTCTCCTCGACCCATGCGCTAAACAGCGGCTCGACTCCGTGGCAAAGTGCTAGTGCGCTCTCCGGGCTAGGTCGAGCTGCAATACGCCCGAACCGGAGATTGTCCACTCGCCCGACGAAGTCCTCGGTAAGGAGGGCTTCAATCCGCCTGATGTACTCCTCAGCGCTAGCCTTTTCTCGCGGGGGCAATCGGTCGACTATGTCCCACTTCGTAGCGAGGACGTCCACCAACGGATCCAACGGAAGCATCCCCGTGTCCAACGATCGCCTTAGGAAGTCTCGGACGGCAGAGTATGCCGCGAAGCGGCGCTCATTTTGCGAAAGCTCACCGCCATCAACCAGCAGAAGCAGCCGGTCGGCGCGACGAAGAATGCCCAGCCTCCGACATGCATCCGATGAGTCCTTCGCCTCTCGAAATGCTTCACCGAACACATCCGTAAAGAGGAGGTCGCGGCCCGGCGATTTCCTCCCTTCCGGTCGGACACGAAGATGTAGCAGCGGCGTACCCTCACTTCGGCCTGTCCTCTCGGTGTCGGCGCGAGATAGGCCGGAAGCGGTGCGGGCCAGATGGCACCGCTTCTCAAACCCCAAAAGGGTTTCTGAGCCTGCGAAGCAATACCCAGCAAAGGATCGACGCTTGAGGAAGCATTCGTAGATACTTGCGACAAGCGTCGTCTTGCCGCTGTCCGCGAGCCCAGCAACAACCAAGACGCGGGTCGGAGAAGCGGCAGTGATCGGGTAGGCCGTGTCCGGATCCAGTTCGGAGAAACGTGGGAGTTCTATGTATTCTGCGCTACCCTCATGCCCTGCGCCTTCTTCCACGGCAGGCAGCGGGGGCTCACTGCTCTTGTCGGACTCCGAAGGACTTGCAGTAGCTGGCGTCACGATCAGCCCTTCAAAGCTCTTAGGAGCCGGTGCTCATTATAAACCTGTGATGCAAGCGATAGGATAGAAAGTGACGAACGAACGCTTACTTTCGTCACACCCTCCACGCCAGTGATCCACGCCATCGAATTCGGGGCCTCGATAAAGCGCTGAGCCCCGAGCAAGGTTGGCCATAGATCGCCGTGCTGTCCGATCAGTTCATTGCCGTGTGCCCAACTCTTCAGCCACTCGTGCGGAGCCCCTTCTAGCGCCTCAACCAGCGTAACCGTAGAATTCCGCTCATTCACCGCAGACCCGAGAATCATCCGATCGAGCATCGCGATCGCTGCGGCAGGCCCCGGAGGCACCTCGATAACGTCGGATAGTTCCTTCCCGGCAATCAGACATGCCGTTCCCCGATGAAACTCGCTGAGCGGTCGGTCGAGGTCTCGGCTGTACCCTCCAAAGATCCACCAAAGAATGTTGGACTCCTCGCGCTGTAGCCGACCATTTGTCTGAAGTTGTTTGATAGCCGATCCAGTAGATCGCGCTAGACTTCCAATGGCATCTGCGAGCGTCCGAAGCCCTTGGGCCGTCGTCGTTGGGTCCGGCGCAGCAGCGCCTTCCGCCGGCTTTGCGGCGAGAGTAGCGAACGTCCTCGGAACTTCGACAGCGACATCGGCAGCTCCACTCCGAAGATCAGCCGACCGACGGAACAGATGCCGCCTAGCGCGAGCGACAGCAAACCCTGGACGTTCACCGCCTCTTTTTCCTTCAAACTGACCGCACAAAGCAGCTAGCGCTGCAACGTCTCCTAGATGCTGCTCGGGGCTTGAAAGTACTGTCACGATAACTGCCCCGGCGAGGATCGTGACTTCGAGATCGTTCCCCTGCATCAGGAATGCCGCATCTGTACTCTTGAAAGCATCCCGAAATCGACTCGTCGTACTCGGGTCTCGCGCTGGCAGCCCGTAGAACAACCTGACGAACTCTAAGATCGTCGTGTTGCTTACGTCGCGGCTAAGGACCTCAATACCTCGCCAACGCTGCTCCAGCCGTTCCGGCGTTGGCGTGATGCCAGCCGCCTGGTACCAGTCCGCGAAATCCTTGTCCACGATTAGCCTCCCAGTCCCGCAACACCGGCCTTGCTGTTGGGTTCGCCCGTCGGCCCGCTGTATTCTTCGACAGCCGCCCGGACAGCTTCGAGTTGATCACGTTCGCGCGCTCGCCGAAACGCAAGGACAACCTTTTCCTCTTCTGGAAGAGACTTCTCGCCGTCCTCGATTAGCCCTAGCTGCCGCAAGATTCGCGCCCGAAGATGATACGGCAAACGCCAGAATCGATCTGCCAACTTGAGAGCCGCATCCATGACATTCTTCTCCCTCGCAGTGCCTGCAACGGCCTCAAGCGCCATACTCATGATGACGGCCGTGTCGGAGCTCACTGCTTGTGTCGCCACTGGTTCCCTGACGCCTGTGTGCGGAGGAATCACACCTAGAGTCCGTGGAGGCAATTCGAACGTGTAGCGTCGAGAGAACTGCCCCTTGAACGCCTCCGGTTCAAACCGCCGTGACTCGTCGCCCCACACACGCGGAAATACCTCAACTTGCAGGTTCCGCTCCGCGGGGGAACCTGACACGGATACTGAAACATAGTTGTACCTTGGTTGCCATCTTCGCTCGGCCCGGTAAGGATGGACCGCTCCCGCCGTGAGTACTACCGAATCGTCAGCGCGGCGGATTCTCTGTCGATGCTTGTGTCCAAAGAGGAGAATCCGACCTCTTGAGACCAGCAAGTCTTCGATTTCTTCCCGGTCTCGGAACCAGTCAATCGGATGATGCGAGAGAACCATGTACTCCACGTCAGGAGTTCGATGTAAGGTTGCCGGTGCGGATCCTAGGACCATTTGTCCTTCGACATCACCACGGTCGGACACAAATATTGACGTCAAGCCTCGCACTCGAAGGGTTGACCCATCGTTCAACAACAAGTCCTTCTCCCAGAAGGGCTGCTCTTGACTGAAGTCGCAGTGAAACCTCTTGGCGAAGTCTAGGTAGGCCCGCATTGGCCGGAAGAGAGTTTCCCCCACTCGAGGATCAAGCAAGCAAGCAGTGAACTCTTCGTTGAGCTTGCGGCCCTCGATTGAGCGGAGTCGTTGGTGCGCAAGGCTAACGCTCAGGTCGACCTGTGCCCAGTCAACATCATGATTTCCAGGGACAATCCAGACGCGGTCTGCCGGGCAATTTAGCTTCTCGGCCAAGCGCTTAAGCCACTCCCCGACAAGGTTGTACTGTGGCTCCTGACCGGAGAATACAACGTCACCAGTCACTATGATCACGTCGACATGACCAAGCGACTTGGCTTTCACGTCTAGGGCGTCGATTTCAAGCTCGTTGCGGAGATCCTCGTCGAGGTCATATACGTCGGCTCCTCGGGTGGGCTTGGCGAAATGAATGTCTGACAGGTGAAGAATGACAGTACTGGGAGTCGTCATGGCATGTCCCTATGAATGCCGTCGCCCGATCTCAACAGTCTCAAGCGCGTGCCGCATGATGCCCGCCGCATGAAAGCACGTAAAGGTGGTCCCAAGCGCTCAGACGGTAACAACACTTCCGCCCATCGACCGCCACCGCATTAGCTAGAAGCCCAGGTACCCAGACCTTGACACCAGGAAAGAAGCGGGCGGATGAAGTCTGCCGGGACATAGGCGTCATGCGCACGCACATCCTAACTGAAGCCCCCAGGGACTGGCCACTCAGTTCATAAGCAGTAAGCACAACAGTGACTCCCGGACACTCATGCCTCCCGCGGCGCTGCCTGAACAACTCCGTGAGCCTGCTCACCATGCTCTTGTGCTCCGGTTGGTTTCCCCCAGGTACCCGGGGTGGCGCTGTAGCTCGCGGTTCTCAGCGTCGACGACCCTCGGCTCGGTGAGCGTGGCGTCTTCGGAGCGGAGGAAACCTCGCCAGTCTCCCGATGGAAAGGCCCTGCGTCAAGGCCGTGCCGAGTTGCTGACGCACGTCGCGCTCAGTGATATAGCGCTTCCCCGGCAGGGTGAACGCTGGCCCCTTGAGGATGCGCCAGCCCAGGTCAGGCGACCAGACGTAGGTTGCGCTCATGACCGCGCCGCCAGCATCCCCAGGAGCCTTCGGAGCGCCGGGTCCTGCTCCGAGATCATACGCTGGCGGGCTTCCTGGGGGCTCACCTTGAACGCGCCGCGCTGCCAGAGGGCGAGGGCTTGGATCACGCCCGGTGAATTGCCCGCGCCGGTCCGCTCAAGATAGTCCTTCACCTGGGGACCGAGGGCTTGCACGGCTCGGCGGGCATCGTCCACGAGGGCTTCGGCGGGGCCGCCGTGGCGCGTTCTCAACACGGTCATGGCTTGGGCCTCGTCGCGCGTGTTCACGGTGTCCTGCAAGGCCTCGGCGAGAGCGAAGTCCAGAAAGGCGCCCTTTTGCTCGACGCTGACATTTGGAACGTCCAGCCCGTGAACGTCCGCCGCGAAGTCCTGCGCGATGGCCTGCTGGGCCTCGGTCAGGGGCACGGGGGGCTCGTAGGTGGGCGGCCTCTCTCCGGCTTGATCGCCTCCGTGCGCGTCCGGCTCCGGATAGTCAGCCTGGTAGCGCGCGGTCGCCTGGGCCAAGAGGTCCGCGTGCGCCTTCAGGTCGCCTCGGTCCTTCGCTGCGCGTGCCTCGGCAAGCAACTGCTGAGGGTTCTGCAGTGCTGGATTGCTCGTCGGCTCGGTCATGGTGATTTCTCCTCATGTAGGATTTCTCGGTCTGCCGTCTCGGCGCCCGTCGGCGCAGGCGGTGGCTTCCTCGTGGAAGTCCCCGCGCCGGTCGGTAGCGCGTTCTCATCCTCATCTCGGCCTTTCGCGTCCCAGGCGAACATCACTTGAAGGGGTCCCACTGCGTAGCGGCCTGCGCGATGTCCGGATGCTGCGCCGGCTTCGACTTGACGGGGAACTTTGGCAAGGTGATCCGCTCGGCAGGCTCAGTCCCAGATTGCTTGCGTAGCCGTGCGGCCACGGTCAGCCGCTTCAGGTGCCCGCCTTCGGTGCCGATCTGATCCGAGAGCGTGCGCGCCAAGCCGATGGGCAAGGTCAGGCTCAGGAACACCTCTTCCACGTGGAGCGCCCACTCCTGGCTCGGTCGCCCGCCCTGTTCCACGATCCGCCGCGCTTCAGGAATGGCCTGGCGGAAGGAAAGGATTTGGGTCCGCAGGGCGCGCAGGGTTTGCCAGGCCGGCACCAGCACCAAGCGCTGAAGCGCCGTGTAATCGTAGTGGCCAGGCACGGGCTTGCGGCCATCGTAGTATTCCATGAGCCCGTCGAGGTGCGCGCCGTGCTCCGTGTCGAGCGCCATCAGGGCCACGAGTTCTGTCTCAGCCCCAGCGATGGCGGCGCCCAACCGCTTCGCCTGCGCTTCGGAGCGAGCCTGCTGCTGGGCCTGCGCGTCCTGCTCATCGGCTTCGACATCGTGGCCGAGTTCCGCCACGAGCCCGCCGGTGCTGGCCAGTATGGCTGACTTGGCGACCTCAGCCGCGGCGGCCTGGGCCTGGCCGAGTTCCAGCGCGAGCTTCTGGGCCTGCGCCACCATCTGATCGTGCTCGGCCACGGACTTCAGGTCGTGCTCGGCGATGGCGGCGCGGATCGCTACCAGCTTGGCCGCGCCCGACTCGATCGCGGGCGCAAGTTCCACCGGCACGGCTACGGGCTCATCCTCAATCTTCTTCTTGGCGCTCATTTCTCATGTTCTCCTTTCTGGGGTATCCGTCGTAGGACCCCATGATTTCCACGTACCCCCTCGGCCTGCGGCCTTCGGGCTGCGGGCCGCGCTCGGCTATCGCCTCGTAGACGCGGCCCTCCGGACCAAAGACAGAAACGGGCGACTGCCGCCACTCCCCGCCTGCGACGGGACACCACGTCCCCTGACATAGAAAGAGGCCCGGTGAGGGTGAGCCCACCGGACCCCTGCGGCAGTGTAGCCGCCCATCACCTAGCTCGGTCAGGGCCAGGTGACATTTGTTCAGACGAGTCACACCACGAGGGGGTTTCACGAAGCTCGCACACACGAAGTTGCCCGCTGAGTACCTCCCCACGCGGGCAAGTCGAAACGAGAAAATTTGGGGTGCCGGGGGGTACTTCGACCTGGCAGCGCATTCATTTTCTGCCGGCGCGCCCCACTCCCCCAAGAGGAGCGAGCCCCGCGTCCAGCAGCCGGCGGCGTCCAAGGAGCCAAGCGCGGCTGAGAAGAGATCAGGTGTCCGGCGCTGGAGTGGCGAGGGGTTACGCATCGCTGAGCCCCCCTTGCGCTGGTGGTGCGCTGCCCGTTGACGCTAGACGGGCTCCACGAGGTTGACGCCGGGTGAGCCAGCGCATGAGTGCCGCGCGCTCGAAACGCACCGTGCGGCCTGGCAGTCGAGTGACGGGCATGGAGGCGTCCTCGCCGGCCCAGCGGAGCACCGTGCGCTCGTGGACGGCCAGCATGTCAGCCACCTGGGCCGCGGTCAGGTAGGTGGGGAGATCACTCGCCATCGCCTTTCCCCGCCTTCGCGGCCTGCATCTGGGCCAGCCAGGTTTCGTCACCCCACGCTCGCAGGGCCTCAGCGGCGCGGGGCTCGCCCTTGAGGTAGCGCGTACGCCACGACTCGACGGCCTCCACGCGCATCTGCTCGGCTGACTTCACGGTGATCGTCAACTTCTCGGACTCGCTCATTGGTCTCCCTCCGGTCGGAGAATCTCGATGGTCTGGCCATCGTCGGACTTGATGACGTGCGACTTGTAGACGGTCCCTGCGGCGCCCTGAAGGATGATCTGCACCCCGGCCTGCGCAGCCACTTTCGGCGGGATGTTCTCGCCGGCCAGCGAGCCCAGCGTGCGCTCGATGCTCTGGATCGACCGCGAGACCTGATCGGCGGCTTTGGCGGCGTCCTTCATCGAGACACGCCCAGCGATGATCTCCGCGAGCCAGTTGGCCAGCTTGGGCAACGTCGGTTCCAGGGCGCTGATCCCGGCGACTTTGATGCGCTGACGGACCTCGATCACCAGGCGCCGGTTCTCCGGGTCGCTGACATAGTTCTTGACCGTGGTCAGAGAGACCTTCAGCGTCTTGGCGATCTTCGACAGGGGCACCCCATCAGCGACCAGGGCGAGAATCTGGCTCTGAAGGGTGACTGGGATGGCAGGCTTACCCATGATGTTCACTCGCGCGAGCGCACGGGCACATACCCGGCGACGCACAGTCGGGACGTTTGCGAGGTGGTCTCGCCGGCCACTGAACCCTGGAGGCCCCACCTTCCGTATCTTCCAGATGTTCCCGCAGCGACAGGGACTTACACGGCACTTGGAAGGTACGGGCGCCCCGCACCTTCGTACCTTCTCGGAGGCTATCCGCCCCAAGAAGGGGAAGATAGTGAACATCCGGAAGAAGTGTGATCTTCTCTCCGATCTTCATATCTTCTCCTCCAAGTGTCCCAACTCCCACGGTGGGAGCTTCCAGACCCAGCCACCGTCCTTCTGACCAGTCACCTTCTCGGACTTGATCTTCAACCGCTGCTTCGCCGTGTTGAGTTGGCTTCGCGTGAAGCCCGCCTCCAGGCCCTTCGAGAAAACCTTCTTGGCTTCCATGGGAAGGGGGTTGAGGAGGTCTCGCAGGAACACGTCCACGTCGGGATCGTCGTCCTTCGCCTTGACGGCCTGCTCGTAGAAACCACGCTTGCCGGTGAGCAGCGCATCGGCGTCCGGGATGTCGGGACAGGATTCCCACTTGTACTGGCCGGTCGGCATGAGCAGGAAGGATAGCGACTCGGGGGCCGGGAACCCGTTGACCTTGACCGTGGCCAGCACACGGCGCCGCTGGACCATCGGTAGCTGAAGGTCTGCGGGATGGTACTCCACGAGGTATACAGCCCGTGCCACGCCCGTGAAGCCCGCGGCACCGAGAATGCGGTTGATGGCAGCCTTCTCCTCGTCCTTGTTCAAGTGGAGGAGACCGAGCGCGGCAGCCTTATGGTGACCGGCCAGCTTCGCCAGCTTCTTGAGCAAGGGGCGGACGTGTTCCTCTTTGCCCAGCGGGGTGCCATCGGTGAAGTCGGACACGGGATCGAGGGCGAAGAATCGCGCGCCAGTGTCACCGATGAGCTTGTCCAGGTGCTTCAGGTCATGCTGAAGGCTGAACGCGGTCGCATCCTCGCCATCGCTCATCGCCAAGTGCTTGACGTAGGCCCGGTCAGCACTGAAGCCCAGTAGCTCTGGGGCGACCACGTCTCCAAGTCCATCCTCATCCCCGAGCAGGATGGCGTGGCCCTGCGCGCATGGGCTGCCATCAGGCCATGAGCCGCCAACCGAGACGCGCGCCGCGATATACCGGGCCAGCTTTGATTTGCCGACACCGGGCGGGCCGACGAGCATGCTCAACGTGCCCAGCGGGAAGCGCCCCTTCCAGAGAAACTCCATCTTGGAGGGCGTGACTGTATCCATGGAGGTCACCACCGGCACGTTCACGACGCAGGCTCCGGGCTCACGATCCGATCTCCTGCACCAGATCGCCCAGGGCAGCCAGCTTGGCAGCGCGGTGCGATGCCCACCGGATGGCGATGGCCCGGCGCGCGTTGGCTCGGCGCTGCTCGGGGGTCGTAGCTCGGAGCATGGCGCGGCCACCTTTGCGACCCCATCGGGCCAGTCGTCGCCGCTGGAGTTTCGTGTAGCGCCGTCTGCCCATCCCCCAACCTCCTGAAAAAGAGAGAGCCGCCAGGGGGTAAGTCCTGGCGGCTCTTGTGAGGCATCCGGCGCGGTGACCGCGACCAACCGGATTTAGCCTTGCTCGTGTAAGTGGGCCCAGTCTACGGGGACACGCGAGCCCCGTCAAGCTCTCTTCACACATACTCGGCCATACGAACCGGCTTCGTATTATAGTGATGCCAATGGACCCCAAGCTCCGGCGCTACTTTCAGGAGATCGGCCGGAAAGGTGGCCTGGCCCGCGTTCGGAACCAGACCCCCGCCGAGCGTCGGAAGAGCGCCCAGAAGGCCGTGCGTGCCCGCTGGGCAGCGCGGAAACGGTCAGAGCGGGTGTTTTGGAAGGGCATCGGGGCGAAGAAACGCAAGCGGACGAGGAGAACATCATGACGACCACGGTCTACGCGCTGGACGGGAAGCTCTACTGTCGCCAGCACGCCCCTTCGGGCGCCACGTCGCGGCGACTCAGAGAGGGCGAGACGATCACCTGCGATCGGTGCCACCGGCACCTCGTCGGGGCAGCGCCGAGTGGTCCGCACACCTGCCGGACCTGTGGGAAGCCCCTGACTCCCGCCGACCGGGCCGACGACTGCGCCGACTGCTACGGAGAGTGGGTCCGCGGTGAGCGTGAGAAGGGGCAGCCGTCATGAGAGCGACCATCGCCGGTGTTCTGCTACTGCTCGCTGTCCCGGTTCCGGTCTCCGCTACGGCTGGGTGGTATCTGCTGTCGCCAATAATTGCCCTCGACGGAGACAGCGTCGAGAAATCCACGTCGGCGAAGGCGGTCACGGACCCACCGCTCTCTCAGTGGCATCACGAGGGGGCCTTCGACTCGGCCCGCGAGTGCAACGCACAGCGGGAGCGCAACTGGCAGAAGGACTTTGCGTTGTGGAGGGAGAAGGACAAGGCGAGCAGGCCGTGGCTCGTGGAGGCCTTCTTCATGCGATCGCAGGCTGCGGTCTGCATTGCTTCGGATGATCCCCGGCTGAAGTAAAGGAGACAAAGTGATGAAGCTCTGCCCAAAGTGCCGCAAGCAGGTCAAGCAGCCACTACACAGCAAGTGCAGACGATGCACAAACTGCTGCACATGCCAGAAGGAGAGCAAGTAGATGACACTGCCAGAGGATCGGGGTCTAGCACAGGCGAAGGCGAACGTTGAAGCGGCTGTCAGAGAGGCAGGTTTCAACTGGACTGCCGAGGTTCAGCGGAAGGACGGTTACACGCTGACGTTGCGAAACGGGGAACTCAAGGTCACCTGGAAGGCTCTCGATGAGGCTGTACTGGACGACGCGTGGTCGGCTGAACGTTCACGCCTAATCCAGGAAGCCATCTGGCAACTTGAGAAGCCATGAGAACCCGCGACGTGCGCGTGGCAGATGGTCTGCCATTGCGAGCGGTGAATCCCCAACCTACGGAGGTCTGACGATGGCCGAAGTTAGTCAGCGAATATGGAGAGTCCCGGGCACGCGCACCAAGCGGAAGGCCTGGGGCTACTCGCTCATGGTGAACGGGCGCCAGGTGCGCTCGTACAAGTCGGAGTGGACGAAGGAGGATGCCGAGCGCGAATTGGCCAAGCTCAAGCTAGGCATCGCAGTTCCCCCCGCGCCCCCCAGCATCACCTTCGGCCAGGCGTGCGCGCGCTATCTGAGCGTCAAGGCACGGAAGAAGTCCCTGGCCGAGATCACCCGCATTCTCGATGCGCTCAAGGTGGACTTCGGCGCCGAGACCCCACTGACCGATCTGACCAGCGCGCGTGTCAGCGAGTGGAAGAGCCAGCGGCTCGCCGCGAAGTCGCGCCAGACCGGCGAGGCCCTGTCCGCGGCCTCGATCAATCGCCCCCTGGCCACACTGCGGGCGCTGCTGCGGATGGCGCACGAGGAGTGGGAGGCCCTGGACAAGTTGCCGAAGATCAAACTGGAACGGGAGCCGGAGGGGCGGGCCAGATGGCTGACGGTGGAGGAAGCGACGCGCTTGCTCGATGCCTGCCGCGAGTCACGCAATCCCGCACTGGTGGACCTGGTGGAGTTCTCCCTATTTACCGGGCTCCGGCAGGCTGAGGCCCTGGGGCTCGACTGGAACCGCGTGGACAGGTCCCGCGGGGTGATCCTGTTGGAGATCACCAAGTCGGGCCGGCGCCGCGAGGTCCCGTTGAATGACGGAGCGGATGCGGTGCTGGTGCGTCGGGGGCCGAAGGAGGAGGGCCTGGTGTTCGGGGCGCGGAGCTTCGATCACTTCCGGTCAGCCTGGGAGCGAGCCCTGACACGGGCCAAGCTCATGGACTTCCGCTTCCACGATCTCCGGCACACCTACGCCTCGTGGCTCGTGCAGAAGCGCGTGACGCTGCTGGAAGTGAAGGACCTGCTGGGCCATGCCAGCCTGGCCATGACCAAGCGGTACTCCCACCTGGCCCCGGAACACCTGCGTCAGGCCGCGGCGAGTCTCGATGGGGTCCTCTCAAGCCCGGAGGCGGGGCTCAAGGGGGCTGACGATGCAAGTGACCGTGAGAGTTCAGCGCAAACTCAGCGCAAGAGCCCTTCGGAGTCTGTCTCGCCTGTGGGGGTGTCTCAGAAGTCCCTGTAGGAAATGGTGAGCCGTGGTGGGATCGAACCACCGACCCCCTGATTAAAAGTCAGGTGCTCTACCAACTGAGCTAACGGCTCGCGTCGCGGCCGAAGTCTAACACGGCGGCCCGCCGGCGTGGGG
>Ga0070695_100001098_pt1 | contig 14805 bp, 10 predicted proteins | sample KBSK1252metaG_FD_65471 | JGI IMG/M metagenome (GOLD analysis project Ga0070695, IMG submission 65471) | Corn, switchgrass and miscanthus rhizosphere microbial communities from Kellogg Biological Station, Michigan, USA - KBS K1-25-2 metaG | ecosystem: Host-associated > Plants > Roots >...
CGGGACCTCGCGGTCGTGCTCGTCCACGACCCGCGCCTCGAAGCCTCCGTGCGGGCGGCCGAAGGCGCGCGTGCGGATGGCGCGCGGCTCGTGGCAGTCGGAGAAGATGCGTCCGGTCTCGGTCATCCCCCACACCTCGACCAGGGGGAAGCCGAAGCGCCGCTCGAAGGCCTCGTGCAGCTCGGGCTCCACGCCCGCCCCGAGGCCCGCCTTCACCCGGTGCGCGGTCTCCTCCGGGGCCGGCGCCTGGTTCAGCAGCAGCGGCGGCATCACGCCCAGGTAGTGGATGATGGTCGCGCGCGTGGCCACCACGTCCGGCCACCACCGGCGCGGGCTGAAGCGCTCGGGCAGGATCAGGCAGCTCGCGGTGAGGATCGCGCACGTCGCGGTCACCGCCTGGCAGTTCATGTGGAAAAGCGGGAGCGGGTTGAGGAAGCGCTCGCGCCCGGGCTCGATGGCGAGCCGGCCGCCGAGCCCGCGGTACCAGGCGCCCGCGTTCAGGTAGTAGAAGTTGCTGAGCACGCAGCCCTTGGGCCGGCCGGTGGTGCCGGAGGTGTAGAGCAGGCCGCACTCGGTGTCGAGCCCCGGCGCGCCCCGGCGCGGGGCCGGCCCGGGTCGTGGCAGCGCGGCGGGCCACGCGCCCGCGTCCACCACCGGCAGCGGGCTGGCGCGCTCGCGCGCCGCGGCCTGGAGCGGCCCGACGCGCTCCGGCACCGAGACCGCCAGGTCCGCCTCCGAGTGCTCCAGCTGGTAGGCCAGCTCGTCGTGGCGGTAGTCGGGATTGACCGGCACGACGGAGACGCCGAGCGCGTTCGCGGCGAGGTAGTGGAAGAAGAACTCGGGCCGGTTCTCGAAGAGGAGCGCGATCCGGTGGCCGTGTCCGTAGCCGGCCGCCGCGTAGGCGTCGCGCCGGCGCAGCACCTCGCTCCGCACCGCGGCGTAGGTCAGCTCGACGCCGTCCGGATGGTACGCGCGACCGGGCGCCGGCGTCGCGCAGAGGAAGGCGTGGTCCGGCGCGGCGGCGGCGGTGGCCATGAACGCCTCGAAGACCGTGTTCACGGAGGACGACTTTGGCCCACGCGGTGGACCGCTGTCAAATCGGCGGCGGGCGACTGCGGTATACTCCGGCCCGCATGGACAGCCCGCTCGGCGCCCCGCTCCGTCGCAAGGAAGATCAGCGTCTCATCACCGGCCAGGGCCGTTACGTCGAGGATCTCCGCTTTCCCGGCATGGTGCACGCCGCCTTCGTGCGCAGCCCGCACGCGCACGCGCGCGTGCGCGGCGTCGACGCGGCTTCCGCGCGCGCGATGGACCGCGTGGTGGCGGTCTACACCGCGCGCGATCTCCCCGAGTGCGCCAGGCCCATCCCGCCCTCGATCGCGGCGCCCGCCGGCTTCCGCGCGACCGAGCAGCCGGTGTTCGCGGATCCTCTGGTGCGCTACGTGGGCGAGGTGGTGGCGGCGGTGGTGGCCGAGGACCCCTACGCGGCGGCCGACGCCGTGGCCGCGGTGCGGGTCGACTACGAGCCGCTGCCCGCGGCCGGCACCGTGGAGGCCGCGCTCGAGCCGGCCGCGCCCCGGGTGTTCGAGTCCTGGCCGGACAACGTGGCCGGGCTCTCCACCGCGCGGGTGGGCGATCCGGACGCGCGATTCGCGTCGGCTCACGTGGTGGTGGAGGCCGCGCTCGGCCTGGCCCGGGTCCACGGCGTGCCGATCGAGACGCGCGGGATCGTCGCGACGCCCGCGGGCCCGGACGGCCGCCTGACGCTCTGGACGTCGAGCCAGAGCCCGTACGGCCTGCGCGGGGTGATCGCGGGAGCCCTGGGCCTCAACGAGGAGCAGGTGCGCGTGGTGGTGATGGACACCGGCGGGGGCTTCGGGATCAAGGGGCACGCCTACGCCGAGGACCTCATCGTGGCCGCGGCGGCGCGGCGGCTCGGCCGGCCGGTGAAGTGGGCCGAGTCGCGCCGCGAGCACTTCCTCACCGCCTCGCCCGACCGTGGGCAGCGCCACGTGGCGCGGCTGGGGTTGACGCGGGAAGGGAATATCACGGCGGTGGCAACGCGGTTCACCCGGGAGCACGGCGCGTATGTCGCGAGCGGCGAGGTGGTGACCCGGAACACCATCAACCACCTGCCCGGTCCCTATCGCATCCCGAGCCTCGAGGTGACCGCGAGCAACGTGGTGACCCACACGGTGTTCGGGGCCGCCTACCGGGGCTCGGGCCGGCCCGAGGCCAACTTCGTCCTCGAGCGGCTCCTCGACCGCGGGGCCCGCGCGCTCGGCATGGACCCGGCCGAGCTGAGGCGTCGGAACATGGTCCGGGCCGACGAGATGCCGTACCGCACCGGGCTCGTCTACCGGGACGGCACCCCCGTCTCCTACGATCCCGCCGACTACGTCGGCAGCTTCGATCGGCTCCTCGCCGACTTCGACTACGACGGCTGGCGGCGGCGGCAGCGCGAGTCCGCCGCGGGCGCGCGTCCGGTCGGGGTCGGGCTCGCGGCCTACGTGCAGGGCACCGGGGTGGGGCCCTTCGAGAGCGCCGACGTTCGCATCGACGGCACCGGCGCGGTGCACGTCCACATCGGGGTCTCCTCCCAGGGCCAGTCGCACGAGACCACGATGGCCCAGATCGCGGCCGCCGAGCTCGGGGTGGATCCGGACCGCGTCTTCGTGGTCGCGGCCGACACCACGCTCCTGCCCTACGGCAACGGCACCGGGGGCAGCCGGGTCGCGGCCAACGCGGGGCCGTCGGTGGCGCGGACCGCGCGCGAGGTGGCGGGCAAGGCGCGCGTGGTGGCCGCGGAGATGCTCGAGTGCGCGGCGGCCGACGTGGTGCTGGCCGGGGGCCGCGCGCACGTGGCGGGGGTGCCACAGCGGGGAGTCGCCCTGGCGGACCTGGCGCGGGCCGCGGTGCGGAGCAAGACCCTGCTGCGCGAGGCGCGCCCCGGGCTGCAGGCGTGCGGCTACTTCGCCCCCGAGACCGTGACCTTCGCCTTCGGCGCCCAGGCCTGCGCGGTGGAGGTCGACGTGGAGACCGGGCGCGTCCGGATCCTGCGGTACCTGGCCGTCCACGACTGCGGCCGGGCCATCAACCCGATGATCGTGGACGGCCAGCTCCACGGGGGCCTCGCGGGCGGCATCGGCACCGCGCTGATGGAGGACCTGCTCTACGATCGCGACGGCCAGCTGCTGACCGGCAGCCTGATGGACTACGCGATTCCCACCGCGGCCGACCTGCCCGACTTCGAGACGCGCTCGCTCGCGTTTCCCTCCACCCGCAACGACCTCGGGATCAAGGGCGTCGGCGAGAGCGCGATCATCGCCCCGCCCGCCGCCATCGCGAACGCGGTGGAGGACGCGCTCCACTCGCGGGGCGCCGACGTGCTCCAGGTCCCGGTCACGCCCGCGCGGGTGTGGCAGGCCCTGGCGAGCGCCCGCCGGGGCCGGTGAGCCGCCGCGAGGAGGTATCCGACATGCGCCCCGACCCGATCACCGTCTCCGTGATCCAGCACCGGCTCGAATCCATCGTGCAGGAGATGGGCGAGGCGATGCTACGCACCGCGTACTCGCAGATCCTGAACTCGAGCCGCGACTTCTCCACCGCGGTGTTCGACGGCCAGGGCCGGCTCGCCGCGCAGGCCGAGCACGTGCCCATCCACGTGGGGGCGCTGCCCTGGGCGGTGGCGTCGGTGGCCGACTTCTTCAAGGGGCGGATCGCCCCCGGCGACCTCTTCCTCCTGAACGATCCCTACCACGGCAACAATCACCTGCCCGATCTCACCGTGCTGCTCCCGGTCTTCGTGGGCGACCGGCCGGTGTTCTGGTCGATCAACCGGGCGCACCAGCACGACATCGGCGGCGCGACCCACGGGGCCTACAACCCGGGCGCCACCGAGATCTGGCAGGAGGGCATCCGGATCACCCCCCTCAAGCTCTACGACCGGGGCGAGCTGCGCGACGACGTGCTCCAGATGGTGGCCACCAACGTGCGGCACCCGCGCGACTTCCAGGGCGACCTGCGGGCGATGATGGGATCGGCCCGCATCGGGGAGCGGCGGCTGCTCAAGCTGGTGGACGAGTACGGGCTCGACACCGTGATCGAGACCATCGGCCTAATCCTCGACGGGGCCGAGCGCCAGAGCCGCGCGTGCATCCGGAGCTGGAAGGACGGGGTCTTCAAGGGCGAGGCCATCCTGGACGACGACGGCCACGGCATCCGCGACGTGCACATCCGCGCCACCGTCACCAAGAAGGGCGACTCCCTCACGGTGGATCTCTCCGACTCGCACGCGCAGGTCACCGGCTTCATCAACTCGGCCTTCCCCAACACCATGTCCGCGGTGCACATGGCGCTCGCCTACCTGATCGACCCGCGCACGCCGAAGAACGAGGGGACGTTCCGCCCGGTCACCGTGAAGGCCAAGGAGGGCACGGTGGTGTGGCCCTACCCGCCCGCGCCGGTGACGCTGTCGACCAATCACTGCGCGCAGGAGATCGCGGAGGCCATGATCAAGGCCCTCGCCCGGAGCTGCCCGGAGCGGGTGCTCGCGGGGTGGTCGCGGCGGTTCCGCATCGCGATCTCGGGCACGAATCCGCGGACCCGGCGCAAGTTCATCTGGCACCTCTTCCACGCGCGCGGCGGCGGCGGCGCCTCCTCGGCGGGCGACGGGTGGGAGACCGCGGGCGAGGGCCAGGCCGCGGGCGGCATCAAGTTCGGCTCGGTGGAGGTCGCGGAGACGCGCTTCCCGCTCTTCTTCAAGCGGCACGAGTTCCGTCCCGACTCGGCGGGCGACGGGCAGTTCCGGGGCGGCGTGGGCTCGGTGCTCGAGCTGCGCATGGAGACCACCGAGCCCGCGCTCGGCAACACCGCGGGCGACGGCGTCCGCTACCCGGCCTACGGGGTGCTGGGCGGCCGGGACGGGCTGCCCCACCGTTATCGCATGATCGCGCGCGGGAAGACCCGGGTGCTCAAGACCAAGGAGGTGGGCGTACCGATCCCGCCCGGGGCGATGTTCCTCGTGGAGTCCATGGGGGGCGGCGGCTACGGTCCGCCCGCCAAGCGCTCGCCCGAGGCGCGCGCCGCCGACCGCGTCAACGGCTTCGTCTCCGGGCGCGCGCGCCGCGGGAGGGGCTGAGATGCTCCGCGTCGGCATCGACGTGGGCGGCACCTTCACGGACCTGGTGGGCGTGGACGACGCGGGCCGGGTGACCCTCGCCAAGTCGGCCTCCACTCCCGCCGATCCGTCGATCGGGGTCATGGACGGGCTCGGCCTCCTGGCCGCCGAGCTCCAGACCGACCTCGCCGGGCTCCTGGCCGACACCGGGCTGGTGGTGCACGGCACCACGGTGGCCACCAACGCCCTGCTCGAGCGGAAGGGCGCGACGGTCGGCATGCTGACCACCGCGGGCCACCGCGATGTGATCGAGATGCGCGAGGGGCTCAAGGACGACCGCTACAATCTGAGGATGCCCCCGCCGGTGCCGCTGGTGCCGCGGGCCCGCCGGCTCGACGTGACCGAGCGCATGCGCTTCGACGGCACGGTGGAGACGCCGTTCTCGCGGACCTCGGCCGAGACGGCGATCCGCCGGCTCGGGGCGGCGGGGGTGGGCGCGGTGGCGGTCTGCTATCTCCACTCGTACCGGGATCCGCGCCACGAGCGCGAGACGCGCAAGCTCCTCGCCCGGCTCCTGCCGGACGCCTACGTGTCGCTGTCCTCGGAGGTGCTCGCGCAGATCAAGGAGTACGAGCGATTCTGCACCACCGTGGTCAACGCCTACGTCGGTCCGGTGCTCGCGCGGTACCTCGGTAGCCTCGGCTCGCGCCTGCAGAAGGCGGGCTACCGCGGCGACGTGCTGATCATGCAGTCGCACGGAGGGGTGGCCACGATCGCGGATTCGGTGCGGCTCGCCGCGGGGGCGGTGCTCTCGGGTCCCGCGGGCGGCATCGCGGGCAGCCGCCACGCGGCCCGGCTCCTCGGCGAGGGCAACCTGATCACCTTCGACATGGGCGGCACCAGCACCGATATCGCCCTCCTCGAGGATGGCGAGCCCCACCTCACCGGCGACAAGGCGGTGGGGGCGAGCCGGGTCGCGCTGCCGAGCATCGACATCCACACCCTGGGCGCGGGCGGCGGCTCGATCGCGCGGGTGGACGCGGGCGGCATCCTCCACGTGGGGCCGGAGAGCGCGGGCGCCGCGCCCGGCCCGGCTTGCTACGGCCGCGGGGGCACCGCGGCCACGGTCACCGACGCCAACCTCGTGCTGGGTCTGCTCGACCCCGCGGGCTTCCTGGGCGGGCGCGCCCGGCTCGACCCGAAGGCGGCGCGCACGGCGGTGGAGGCGGTGGCACGGCGGCTCGCCCTGGACGTGGTGGCCGCCGCGGAGGGCATCCACCGCGTGGTGGACACCAACATGGCGGAGGGCATCCGGCTGGTCTCGGTCCGCCGCGGCGCCGATCCGCGCCGCTTCGCGCTGCTCTCCTTCGGCGGCGCGGCCGGGCTCCACATCACCGAGGTCGCGCGCATGCTCGAGATCGGCCGGGTGGTGGTGCCGCGGGTCGCCTCGGTGCTCTCGGCCTGGGGCATGCTGGCCACCGATCTGCGCTACGAGTTCGTGCGCACCCACGTGGGCGAGGCCGGGCAGGTCGGCGCCCCGCGCCTGCGCCGGCTCTTCGCGGACATGGAGGCCGAGGGGCGCCGACGCCTCGGCAAGTCCTTCGCGGGGCGGGTCGACGTCCGCCGCTCGGTGGACATGCGCTACGGCGAGCAGACCTTCGAGATCCAGGTGCCACTCGACGGGGTGGACATGGAGGCGAAGGATCTCATGGACCAGGTCGTCGACCGCTTCCACCGGCGCCACGAGGAGCTCTACACGTACAGCGCCCCCGGGCAGGACGTGGTGCTGGTGAACGCGCGGGCCGCGGTGATCGGTCGCCTGCCCGCGCTGCCGGCCGAGCCGGAGCGGCGCGCGGTCACGCCGGCCGCGCCCCGGCGCCGCCGGGTCTACCTCGGGCGATGGATGGAGATCCCGGTCCACGACATGGACGGGCTGGCCGAGGGCCAGGAGGTGAAGGGGCCCGCGATCTTCGAGTCGGCGACCACCACGGTGCTGATCCGCGCGCGGGAGCGCGCGGTCGTCACGCGCCAGGGGTGGCTGGATATCCGGCTGGAGTAGCGGTCGACGGCGTCACGACGTCACCACCCCTCACCCTGCCCTCTCCCCTGGGGGGAGAGGGGGGATGAGGTGGGAACGACCTATGTATAGGCGCCGACGGAGGCGTGGGCCACCGTCTTCGCGTACTTGGCGAAGACGCCGGTCGTGTAGCGCGGCCGGGGCGCCTTCCACTTGGCCAGGCGCTTCCGGATCTCGGCGGCCGGCACCTCCATGTCGAGGCGCCGCTTCTTCACGTCGATGTTGATGATGTCGCCGCTCTTGATCGCGGCGATCGGGCCGCGGTCGGCCGCCTCCGGCACGATGTGGGCGATCATGAAGCCGTGGGTCGCGCCCGAGAAGCGGCCGTCGGTCATGAGCGCGACGCTCTCGCCGAGCCCCGCCCCCTGCAGCGCGCCGGTGACGTGCAGCATCTCGCGCATGCCGGGCCCGCCCTTGGGGCCCTCGTAGCGGATCACGATCACGTCGTTGGGCTTGATCTTGCCCTTCTTGACCGCCTGGAACGCGTCCTCCTCGCGCTCGAACACGCGCGCGGGCCCGCGGTGGGCGTACTTCTTCTGGCCCGAGAGCTTGATCACGCAGCCGTCCGGGGCCAGGTTGCCCCGCAGGATCGCGATGCCGCCCTCCGACTTGAGCGCCTTCGCGAGCGGCTTGATCACCTGCTGGCCCGCGGGCTCGGCCGCGGCCTTCACCTCCTCGCCGATGGTGCGGCCGGTCACCGTCTTCTCGGAGGCGTGGAGCAGGCCGGCCTCCAGCAGCCGCTTGCCCACCACCGGCATGCCGCCCGCGTCGTACATCTCGGGCGCGGTGTAGGTGCCCCACGGCTTCAGGTCGGCGAGCACCGGGGTCCGGCGCGAGATGCGGTCGAAGTCGTCGATGGCGAGCTTGACCCCGAAGTCGCGCGCGGTCGCCAGCAGGTGCAGCACCGCGTTGGTGGAGCCGCCGGTGGCCATCACCCCGCTGATGGCGTTCTCGAAGCTCTTGCGGGTGACGAGCGAGCGCGGGGTGATGCCCTTGCGCAGGAGCTCCATCACCAGCTTGCCGCACTCGAAGGCCACCTCCTCCTTGCGCGGGTCGATGGCCGGGATGTCGTTCCAACCCATCGGCGACATGCCGAGCATCTCGTAGGCGGTGGCCATGGTGTTGGCGGTGAACTGGCCGCCGCACGCGCCCGCCCCGGGGCAGGCGTGGTCCTCCACGTCCTTGAACTGCTCGAGCGGGATCTTCCCCGCGTTGTAGGCGCCGAGGGCCTCGAACACGTCCTGGATCGTGAGGTTGCGGCCCGCGAACGGCCCCTCGGTGCCCGCGCAGCGGCCGAACATGATCGAGCCGCAGTAGAGCATGAGGCTCGGGATGTCGAGCCGGCCGAGGACCATGGTCATGGCCGGGATGGTCTTGTCGCAGCCGGAGATGGTCACGATGCCGTCGAACATGTGGCTGCGCGCCACCAGCTCCACCGAGTCGGCCACGACCTCCCGGCTGATGAGCGAGCCCTTCATGCCCTCGGTGCCCATCGTGATGCCGTCGGTGATCGAGATGGTGTTGACCTCGATCGGGGTGCCGCCCGCGGCTCGGATGCCCTGCATCACCTTCTCGGCCAGCTTCCGGTGATTCCAGTTGCACGGCATGGTCCCGATCCAGCTGTGGGCCACCCCGATCTGGGGGCGCGAGAGGTCGGCGTCGCTGAAGCCGACCGCCTTCATCATGGCGCGGGCGGGGGCGCGGTCGGGGCCTTCGAGGAGGACGCGGCTGTGCTTGCGGGGATCGACGGCCATCGGAGACTCCTTTGTCTGGACTCTGGGGTCGGCGCGATTCTACAGCAGCTCGCGGAGCGGGACCAGGGCGTAGCCCTGGGCCCGCAGTCCGGTCACGAGGGCCGGCAGGTATTCCACGAGCCGGGCGCCCGCCCCGGGCACGCCGTCGGCGTCGTGCAGGTCGTAGATCGCGCCGGCGCGCACCCGCGCGACGCCCCGCCGGGCCTGCTCGGCGGGATCGACGGGCCGCCGGCTCTCGGGCTGGACCGTCCAGAAGACGCACGGCGTCTGGAGCCGGCGGGCCACGTCGAACATCGCGAGGTTGGTCTTGCCCCACGGGGGCCGGAAGAAGCGGGGCGGCGCGCCCGCGGCGTCCGCGATGGCGGCGTGCCCGTCGCCGATCTCGCGCTCGGTGTGACCGGGGCCGCAGCGCCAGAGGCTCGGGTGGCTCCAGGTGTGGTTGCCGAGGTCGTGCCCCGCAAGCGCGATGCGGCGCGCGATCTCGGGCGCCTTCCGCGCGCGCCGCCCGATCAGGAAGAAGGTCCCCCGGACGTCCTCCCGCGCCAGGATGTCGAGCACCCGCGGGGTCCAGTCCGGATCGGGACCGTCGTCGAAGGTGAGGCTGACCGCGCGGCGGTCGCGGGCCCCGCGCCAGACCGAGGCGAGCGTGAGCAGGTGCGAGCCCCACGTGTAGGCGCCCCAGAGGCCGGGCGCCGCGCCGGCCGCCAGCCAGGCCGCGCGCTTCACGCCGGGGGCCGCTTGGCCACCAGGAGGGTCAGCCGCCCGCTCTGCACGATCTCGTCGCGCTGGTTCAGGATCGAGCGCTCCTCGACCACCACCCCGCCCTCCTTCATCGACCGCTTGGCGACCGTCTTGGAGACGCTCCGGATGGTGTCGCCGACCCGGCTGGGCTTGAGGAAGCGCCACTCGAAGCCCATGAACGCCAGCACCACCAGGGGCGGCTGCGGCACGCGCCAGCCGAGCCCGGATGACATGCAGAGCGGGATCAGCTCCGGGATCACGCCCGGATCAGCGGGCCGGCCGAGTGTCAGCGAGCCGAAGAGGGCGGTGTGGGTGTCGGTGAGGGTCACGCCGGGGGTCTCGAGCGGCACGTTCATCTGCACGTCCTCGAAGTAGACGCGCCGCTCGACCCGGGGATCCGGCACGCGCGGGCCTCTCAGGCGGGCCGGCGGGCGACCACGTGGTCCGTCTCGCCTTCCTGGACCACCTCGCCGCGCTGGTTGACCACCCGCCGCTCCACCGTGACCACGCCCGCGGCTGGCTGCTCGCCGTCCTTCTTGGCCGCGACGCGCGCCAGGACGTGGATGGTGTCGCCGATCTTGATCGGGCCCTTGAACTTCCACTTGACGCTCGCGAGCGGCCCGACCGCCTGCCCCGGCACCACCCGGTCGAGGAGACCCTGCTGGATGGAGAGGCCGAGCAGCCCGTGGGCGATGCGCTCGCCGAAGAGCGACGCCTTCATGTGCTCGGCGTCGGTGTGGAGCACGTTGTAGTCGCCGCTCAGGCCGGCGAAGATCACGATGTCGGCCTCGGTGACGGTGCGGCCCGGGGAGGTGTACTCGTCACCGACCTTCACGTCCTCGAAGTAGACCGTCGGCTCGCCGCTCACGGGGGCCTAGGATAGCATGTCGGTGCGACGGCCCCGCTTCGTGGAATCGCAGTGTTCACGAGACTCCATGGTACCCTTATCGATTGGAAGCAGGCCGGCTTCGTCGGCCCGGAGCGATGTCCACACCAATGGAGGTGGCCATGCAGAGTCGCAGGCAATTCATTCTCAGGGGTGCCAAGCTCGTGGCGGCCGGGGCGGCCGCGGTGTCGGCCGGACCGACCGTCTTCGTGCGCGGGGCGGGTGCCGCCGACAAACAGCTCAAGATCCTCCAGTGGGCCCACTTCGTGCCCGCCTACGACAAGTGGTTCGATCCGTGGGCCAAGGAGTGGGGCGCCAAGCGGGGGGTCGAGGTGTCGGTGGACCACGTGGGGTTCGCGGACGTGGTGCCCCGCGCCACCGCCGAGGTGGCCGCGCAGTCCGGCCACGACATCCACATGTTCATCGGGCTCGGCAGTGCGTTCGAGGAGCACGTCATCGACCTCAAGGAGGTCTCGGGCACGCTCGAGAAGAAGTACGGCAAGCCGGTCGAGCTGGCGACCCGCAGCACCTACAACCCGTTCACCAAGAAGCAGTTCGCGCTGTCGGACATGTGGGTGCCGGATCCCGGCAACTACCACAAGAAGATCTGGTCCGACATCGGCATGCCGAGCGGGCCGTCGACCTACGAGGACCTGGTGAAGGCCGCGCCCGAGATCAGGAAGGTCGCGCCGCAGATGCAGATCCCCATCGGGATCGGGCTCTCGCAGGACATCGACTCCAACATGGCGGTCCGCAACATGCTCTGGTGCCACGGCGGCTCGATCCAGGACAAGGACGGCAACGTGGTGCTGAACTCGCCGGAGACGCTCAAGGCGGTCGAGTACGCCAAGCGGCTCTATTCGGTCGGCATGACCCAGGCCGTGCTGTCGTGGAACGCCGCCTCCAACAACCAGGCGTTCAACGCCCAGGAGACGGCCTACATCCTGAACTCGATCTCGGCGTACCGGACCGCGCAGGACAACAAGCTCCCGGTGCTCGAGAACTACTTCTTCGTGCCGGCACTGAAGGGCCCCACCGGGATTCAGCTCGCGTCCGAGCACGTCATGAGCGGCTACGTGGTCTGGAAGTTCTCCAAGAGCCAGGACATCGCCAAGGAATTCCTGGTGGCCCTGGTGGACGCCTCGCGGGAGTCCATGCTCGCGAGCAAGCTCTACAACTTCCCGTCGTTCTACGGGGCCGCCGCCGATCCCAACACCCCGATGGCCAAGAGGGCGGAGTCGGGAGCGGCCTGGATCGCCAAGCAGTGCAACGCCGATCCGTTCGGCTCCCAGCCGGGTGACAAGCTCTCGTTGCTCGCCCGAGCCCTGCCCTGGTCGACCAACCTGGGCTACCCCGGCTTCGCCAACCCGGCCGAGGGCGAGATCTTCGACACCTACGTGATCACCGACATGTTCGCCAAGGCCGCCACCGGCACCCTGTCGCCCAAGGACGCGGTGACGGAGGCGAACAATCGCTGCAAGGAGATCTTCACCAAGTGGCGGAAGAAGGGGATGGTCGCCGGCGGGTCCAAGGACCGCTAGGCCACTCCCGCGCTGATCCGCGACCCGGCCGGCCGGAGGCTTCGCGCCCCCGCCGGCCCGGCTCGCGACCACGATGCCGAGCCCCGACGTCGCCCTCGCCCGACCGCGGGCCACCTCCGTCGAGACGCTGTCGCGCCGGGACCTCCGGCTGGGCAAGCTCCTGCTCGCGCCGGCCCTGGCCTACATTTTCCTGCTGGTCGCGATCCCGTTCCTGCTCGCGGTGTTCCTGAGCCTCACCAACTCGTCCGCGGGCAGCCTCCAGTTCTCGTTCGTGGGGCTGCAGAACTTCCGGGCCGTCGTCGCGAGCCCGGTCTTCCTGCGGGCCCTGCGAAACACGTTCATCTTCACGGTCGTCTCGCAGGTGCTGGTCATCGGGCTCGGCAACGTCCTGGCCCGCGCGCTCATGAAGCCGTTCCGGGGCAAGCTCCTGGTCCGGTTCCTGATCCTGCTCCCGTGGGCCGCCCCGATCTCGCTCGCGACCCTCGGGTGGCTGTGGATCTTCGACTCCACCTTCAGCGTGATCAACTGGCTGCTCAAGGTGGTGGGGTGGCTCGGCCCCGGCCAGTGGTACTACTGGCTCGGCGACCCGGTGCTCGGGATGATCGCGATCATCACCGTGCACGTGTGGCGGATGCTGCCGTTCTCGACCGTGATCATCCTCGCCGGTCTCACCTCCATTCCCAAGGAGGTCCACGAGGCGGCCGACATCGACGGGGCCGGGCCGGTCGCCAAGACCTTCCAGATCACGATCCCGATGATGCTGCCGATCCTCACCGTGGCGGTGCTCTTCGGGGCGGTGTTCACCTTCACCGACATGAGCGTGGTCTACCTGCTCACCCGCGGCGGCCCCTACAACAGCACGCACGTGCTCGCGAGCCTGGCTTTCCAGGACGGGGTGCTGGGGGGCGACGTGGGACGCGGCGCGGCGGTCGCCATCTTCCTGGTGCCCCTGCTCGTCGTGATGGCGGTCGTGATGCTGCGCATCTCCCGCCGCGCCGAGGTCGTCTAGGATGGCGCGCCGCGCCCGCGGGGGGATCCTGGCCACCCTCGGCCACCGCGCGCTGATCCTGGGCTTCACCGCGTTCGCGATCTTTCCCTTCTACTGGATGCTGATCACCGCCTTCAAGCAGAACGCGGATCTCTACGTGGGCGCGTCCAACACCGCGCACAACCCGTTCATCTTCAATCGCCCCCCCACGCTCGAGCACCTGCACATCCTGTTCGAGAACACCCTCTACCTGACGTGGCTCTTCAACACCCTCTGGGTGGGCGGGCTGGTGGTCGCGATCACGCTGGCGCTCGGGGTCCCGGCCGCCTACAGCCTCGCCCGCCTGACCGGTCGCTGGGGGGAGCGGCTGTCGATCGGCATCTTCCTCACCTACCTGATTCCCTCTACGCTGCTCTTCATCCCGTTCTCGCGCCTGGTGGCCCTGCTCGGCCTGCAGAACCAGCTCTGGGCACTGGTCCTGATCTACCCCACGTTCACGGTGCCGTTCTGCACCTGGCTCCTGATGGGGTTCCTCAAGACCCTCCCGAAGGAGATCGAGGAATCGGCCATGGTGGACGGCTGCAGCCGGCTCGGGGCCATCACGCGCGTGGTGCTGCCGCTGGCGGTGCCCGGCCTGCTCACCGTGGTCATCTTCGCCCTCACGCTCACGATCCAGGAGTTCGTCTACAGCCTGACCTTCATCTCGTCGGTGGGCCGCATGACGGTCAGCGTGGGGGTGCCGGTGGCGCTGGTCCGCGGCGACGTCTACTACTGGGGCTCGCTGATGGCGGCGTGCCTGATCACGAGCGTGCCCCTGGCCTTCCTGTACAACTTCTTCCTCGACCGGTTCATCGCCGGCTTCACCGTCGGGGCGATCAAGTAGGGCTCGCCCTCGCCGTGAATCTTGACATGTGTGTTGGAGCCTACTTAGAATCCAGACCGACCAGTCGGTCTGGCCCACTCGCAACCTTGGAGGTAGACATGGCCGTGGCCGCGCCCGCTCCGCCCCGCATCCGGGACCCTCGCCTGACCGGCATATGGGACAAGGTCCAGGCCGGCGAGCGTCTCTCCCGTCCGGACGGGCTCGTCCTGTTCGAGACGGACGATCTCCACGCGGTGGGGCGCATGGCGGACTTCGCCAAGTCGCGGCTCCACGGCGAGCAGGTCTTCTTCGTCCTCAACCGGTACATCAATCCGACCAACGTATGTGTGCTCTCCTGCAGCTTTTGCGACTTCGCCCGGAAGAAGGGCGAGGCAGGCGCCTTCGAGAACACGATCGAGGACGTGCTCGCCATGATCAAGCCGGGCACGCGCGAGGCCCACATCGTGGGCGGGCACCACCCCGACTGGCCGTTCGAGTACTTCGAGCGGCTGATCGAGTCCATCCACAACGCGCGGCCCGAGACCCAGATCAAGGCGTTCACCGCGGCCGAGATCGACTACTTCTGGCGGCGGTGGAAGATCGAGCCCCGCGAGGCGCTGACCCGGCTCAAGAAGGCCGGGCTCCACTCCATGCCGGGGGGCGGCGCCGAGATCTTCTCCAGGCGGCTGCAGAAGCTCCTCCACTTCACCGGCAAGGCCGACGCGGACCGGTGGTGCGAGATCCACGGCATCGCCCACTCCCTGGGCCTCAAGACCAACGCCACCATGCTCTACGGGCACGTGGAGACGATGGAGGAGCGGGTGGATCACCTGCTCA
>Ga0070695_100001100_pt1 | contig 14793 bp, 13 predicted proteins | sample KBSK1252metaG_FD_65471 | JGI IMG/M metagenome (GOLD analysis project Ga0070695, IMG submission 65471) | Corn, switchgrass and miscanthus rhizosphere microbial communities from Kellogg Biological Station, Michigan, USA - KBS K1-25-2 metaG | ecosystem: Host-associated > Plants > Roots >...
CGCAAAATCTACACGCTCCGCGAGTTCCGCCACCTCCCGCCGTACCTCGTCCAGCGCCGCGGAAAGCTCTTCCTGCCTCGCCTCGAGCGCGGGGCCCGCCACGCCCCCCGCCTGCAACTTTGTGGTGTATGCCTTGCTCAAGGTCCGGACGATCAGCCAAGTGAAAAAGCCGCCGAACAGGACGATGGGGATCAGAACCGCTACCGCGTCGGGTCTCATGAGCTGCGCGGCGGCGCCAGCCGCCCCCCCTCGCGCTTCTGCGCGAGCAACCGCTCGGCGAAGTCCAACCGCTCGGCGAGCTCCGCCACCTCATGCCGCACGGCCTCGACCTCCTGGTCGAGCGCCTCCTTGTGTTCGGCGAGCTCGGCGCGCACATCGCTGGCACCGGCCGACGCGGTCTTGCCGCGGATCCGCTCGGCGAGGGCCCTGCCGATCGGAGAGATGGATAGCAGGAACAGCGTACCACCCCCGAACAGGAAGACGATCGCGAGAACGCCTTCGATATCCATGGTCAGCGCGGCGGCGCGAGCCGATGGGCGTCGCGCTCCTTCGCGAGGAGACGCTCGGTGAAGTCGAGCCGCTCCTCGGCTTCCGCCACGCGGCGCTTGAGCTCGTCGAGCTCGGCGAGCAGCCGCTCCGTGTCGCCCCCGAGAACGACGCCGTGCTTGGCGGCCTTCATGGCCATCCACTGTTCGTCGGTCTTCGACCACCCTCGGATCCACTCCGCGAGCGCCTTGCCCACCGGCCCCGCCAAGACGAGCGTGGCGCCAATCACCAGGGCCAGGCCAATCACGCCGACAGCAGGTGCCCACTCTCCCATGCGACACTTCCCTCCTTGAGGTGAACTTACCGAGCTAGTCGCCGACCGCCAGCACCTTGCGCAAGTATTGGCCGGTGAACGACCCTCTTACCCGCGCCACGTCCTCCGGCGGTCCGGCGGCCAGCACGGCGCCGCCCGCCGCGCCCCCTTCCGGGCCGAGATCGATCACCCAGTCGGCGGTCTTCACGACGTCCAGGTTGTGCTCGATCACCACGACCGTGTTGCCCTTGTCCACCAACCGGTGCAGCACTTCCAGCAGCAGGCGCACGTCCTCGAAGTGCAGGCCGGTGGTCGGCTCGTCCAGGATATAGAGGGTACGGCCCGTGTCGCGCTTGGCTAGCTCGGTGGCGAGCTTGACCCGCTGCGCCTCGCCGCCGGAGAGGGTGGTCGCCGACTGGCCGAGGTGGATGTAGCCCAACCCTACGTCGTTCAAGAGCTCCAGTTTCGTGCGGATGCGCGGCTGGTTCTCGAAGAAATCGAGCGCTTCGGCCACGGACATATCGAGCACGTCGGCGATCGACTTTCCTTTATAGCGCACCTCCAGCGTCTCCCGGTTGTAGCGCCGCCCCTTGCACACCTCGCAGGGGACGTACACGTCGGGGAGAAAGTGCATCTCGACCTTCACTAGGCCGTCCCCCTGGCACGCCTCGCACCGCCCGCCCTTCACGTTGAAGGAAAACCGGCCGGGCCCGTAGCCGCGAATCTTGGATTCGGGCAGGTAGGTGTACAGCTCGCGGATCGGCGTGAACAGCCCCGTGTACGTCGCCGGGTTGGACCGCGGGGTGCGCCCGATCGGGCTCTGGTCGATGTCGATGACCTTGTCGATCAGGTCGAGCCCTTCGAGCCGGTCGTGTGCGCCGGGCATCACCTTCGCGCGGTAGAAGTACCGGGCGAGGGCGCGGTACAGAATGTCGGTCACGAGCGTGGACTTGCCCGAGCCCGACACGCCTGTGACCGCCACGAAGAGGCCCAGCGGAAACGCCACGGTGAGGTCGCGGAGATTGTGCTGGCGCGCGCCGATCACCGCGAGCTTGCGCTCCGGGTCGGGCGTCCGGCGTCGCGGTGGGACCGGGATCCGCAGCTCGCCCCGCAGGTAGCGGCCGGTGAGGGAGTCGGCGTGGTCGAGCACGGCTTTGACCGGGCCCTCGACGACGACCTCGCCGCCGTGCCGGCCGGCGCGCGGGCCCAGGTCTACGACGTGGTCGGCCGAGCGGATGGTCTCCTCGTCGTGCTCGACGACGAGCACCGTGTTGCCGATGTCGCGGAGCTCCTTCAAGGTCGCAAGCAATCGCGCGTTGTCGCGCTGGTGCAACCCGATCGAGGGCTCGTCCAGGATGTAGAGCACGCCGACGAGCCGGCTCCCGATTTGGGTGGCCAGGCGGATGCGTTGCGCCTCCCCGCCCGAGAGGGAGTCCGCGGAGCGGCCGAGGGTGAGGTATTCCAGTCCGACGTTGCTGAGGAAGCGGAGGCGATCGTTCACCTCCTTGAGGATCGGCCGGGCGATCTCCGGGTCGAGGCCCCCTCCCGTGCGGCCGTTCCCGCGCAGCGGGATGCTCTCGAAGAATTGGAGCGCGTCCGTCACCGGCAGGTCCACGACATCGCCGATGCTCTTCCCGTGGAGCAGCACCGACAAGCTCTCCGGACGCAGCCGCTTGCCGCCGCACGTGGGGCACGGCTGCTCGATCATGTACTCCTCGAGCTGCTCGCGCACGCTGTCGGAGGCAGTCTCTCGATAGCGCCGCTCGACGTGCTTCAGGACCCCGTCCCAGCCCGACTCGTATTCGCCGTGCCAGCGCTCGCTGTCGTATTGAAACGTGAGCGTCTTTCCGGGCGCCCCCGACAGCACCACCTTTTTCACGGTGGCAGGAAGGTCCCGCCACGGAGTGTTCAGATCGAATTTGAATGCGCGAGCCAGGCTTGGCAGGATCACTTTCCGTACGTAACCGCTCGGCTCGCCCCACGGAAGGATGACGCCTTCGAGAATCGACAGGCTCGGGTCGCCGAGCACCAAGTCGGGGCTCACCTCGCGACGGGTCCCGAGTCCCGAGCAGTCGGGGCACGCACCGAACGGCGAGTTGAACGAGAACTGCCGCGGCTCGAGCTCGGAGAGCGACAGGCCGCACGCAGGACAGGCGTAACGCTCGGAAAAGAGGGTGGACTTTGCGCCGTGCACCAGCTCCACGGTCCCGTCCGCCGCCTTGAGCGCCGTCTCGATCGAGTCGGCGAGCCGCGAGCGATCCGCCCGGCGCACGACCAGCCGATCCACCACGACCGCGATGTCGTGGTTCTGGCGCCGGTTGAGTTTCGGCGCCTGCGCGAGGTCGTAGGTCTCGCCGTCCACACGCACCCGCACGAACCCCTGCTTCTTGGCGGCCTCGAACACGTCGCGGAACTCGCCCTTGCGGCCGCGCACCAGCGGCGCCAGCACCTCCAGCTTCGTTCCCTCGGGCCAGGCGAGGACCAGGTCGGTGATTTGCGAGGCGCTCTGGCGCTCGATCGGCGAGCCGTCCTTGGGACAGTGCGGTGTGCCGAGCCGCGCCCACAGGAGGCGCAGGTAGTCGTATACCTCGGTGATCGTCCCGACCGTGGACCGCGGATTGTGGCCCGCCGACTTCTGCTCGATCGAGATGGCCGGCGAGAGTCCTTCGATCGCGTCCACGTCGGGCTTCTCCATCAGCCCGAGGAATTGGCGGGCGTAGGCGGACAGCGATTCGACGTAGCGCCGCTGCCCCTCGGCGTAGATCGTGTCGAACGCGAGGGACGACTTCCCCGATCCCGACAGTCCCGTGATGACGGTCAGGCTGTCACGCGGGATCTCGACCGTGATGTCTTTGAGGTTGTGCTCGCGGGCGCCGCGAACGATGAGCGAATCGCTGGACATAGACTCGTAGGCTAGAAGGCTGACGGGTTCCCGGTCAACTCTCCCTGATAGGACGGGGGAGGTTGGTGGAGGATGGGGGAGGTTAGAGGAGGTTACTCCGCAGGCGTAACAACCTCCTCCGACCTCCACCAACCTCCCAAACCTCCACCAACCTTGCTTAACCTCCGTAGCTTCCGTAGGTTAGCCGTCCCCATGACCGCCGCCGCCCTCGTGGTGCTGACCACGCTCGCGAACGATGCCGATGCGCGGGCGCTCGTCACAGCCCTGGTCGCAGCGCGCCTGGTAGCTTGCGGGACACTCCTCCCGGGCGCCCGCTCGATCTACCGCTGGGAGGGACAGATGAAGGAGGAGGCCGAAGTGGTGGTCCTGCTGAAGACGGACGCGTCGAAGTGGGAGGCGTTGTGCGCCGCCGTGCGGGAGCGGCATCCGTACCAGGTGCCGGAGCTGCTGGCGCTACCGGTCGAGCGGGGGCTCGAGCGGTACCTCTCCTGGCTTACGAGCGAGGTGGTCGGATGATCCGCAAGCGCGAGCCGCGGTGGCAATCGGCGGCGGAGCGTGCCCGGGTCGCGGCCGAGCTGATCGAGGAAGCGGAATCGCTTACCGAGACCAGCACCATCGCGTCACCCGCGGACGTGGCCCGCGCCGGACTGCCCCCCCCGGTTACCGCCCAGCTCCCCGGGCACGTGCCGCCCGTGCCGGCCGAGGCGCCGGCGCCCGACGGATCCACGGCCGAGCCGACGCTCGACGATGCGCTCGCGGCGGACCCGGACAACGTCGCGCTGCTGGTCGAGCGGGCCCGCCTGCTCGGCGGCGCGACGCACTATCGCGCGGCGCAGCGGGACTACGAGCGGGCGCTGCGGGTGGACCCGATCCACGGCGAGGCGCTCAGGGGCCTCGGCGTGGTGCTCTCGCGGCGCGGGCTGTGGAGCGAAGCAGTGCCCCACCTCCGGCGCGCGTCGGAGGTCGATCCCGGCCGGGCGGCCGCCTGGTTCTATCTCGGCGAAGCCCTCAATCACGTAGACGACCTCGAGGGTGCGCGGGCCGCCTACGAGCGGGCCGTCGAGCTCGAGCCCCGCAACACCCGGGCGCTCTACGGTCTGGGCATTGTGCTCGACCGGCTCAATCGCCCGGACGACGCTACGCGGATGTATCGCCGCTCGCGGGAGGCCGGCGGCGGGTGATCCGCGTGGTCGTGGACGATCTCGCGTTCCTCGCGGCGACCGCGGTCGTGCGCCCGGCCACGACCCGCCTCGATCCGACCACGCCGGCCGTCCGCCGGCTCGAGACGGTGGGCGGCACGGCGTTCACGCGCGGGCTGCAGCTCCAGAAGGAGCTCGCGGTGGGCGCGGCGGTGGTCACCGCCGGTGGCGGCGACCTGCCGGCGGAGTTCGTGATCCACGCCGTCATCCGAAGCGACACCGAGCCAGTGACCCGCGACGGGGTGGCGCGCGCGTGGCGCTCGACGCTGGAACAGGCGCGCGAGTGGGAATTCACGAGCCTCACAGTGCCCCCGATCGGGACCGGAGCGGGGAATCTCTCCGTCGAGGACGCCGCCGACATCATGGTACCCATCCTCAGGAGTCATCTCGGTAACGCCGCGTTTCCCGCGAGCGTATCCATCGTCGTGGAAACGCCCGAGGAGCGCGAGGCGTTCGAGGCGGCCCTGCGGCGCAGCGGGGCGGCCGAGTCATGACGCGTCGCACGTGGGCGGTCGCGATCCTGGGCGCGTGGGCCGCGTCGCTCGGGTGGCTCGTGAAGCGGGAGTTCTTCCGTCCCACCGGAACGCGACTGGCGGAAGCGGCGCTCAGCGTGCCGCCGGGCGCCGTCTACTATCGTCTCGACGTCGGCGGCCGGCAGGTCGGGTTCGCCTCGTCCACGATCGACACTCAGCCGACGAGTATCGGCGTGACGGACATGCTCGTGCTGCAAACACCGGCGCGGGGCGTGTTGCGCCGGAGCGTGGTCCTGAGCCGTGCGGTCCTGTCTCGCACCTTGCGGCTCGAGGGCGTTCTGGCGCGATTCGACGGCGACCTGGGCCGGTTTGCGGCCCGCAGTCTCGTCAACGGCGATAGCGTCGTGGCGGTGACTCTCTTTGCCGGATCGGACTCCGAGACCACCCGCGTCCCACTCGCCCACCCCATCGTGCTCCCCAGCCTGCTGCCGCTGCGACTCGCGTTCGGCGGCGAGTTGAAGCGCGGCAAGACCTACGCCAGCGTCGTGTACGATCCGGTGCGCCTTGCCGAGCAGCCGGTGACGGTGGTGGTAGCGGCGGAGTCCACGTTCGTGGTCGCCGACAGCGCGGTGTACGACTCGACCGCGCTGGCGTGGGTGCCCGCGCGTTTTGACACCGTGCGCGCGTTCCGCATCGAGCAGCGCGAGGGAGGCATGACGACGCGCGCGTGGATCGACGCCCAGGGACATGTCGTGCGCGCCGAGAACGCGGTGGGCTTCGTCATGGAGCGGACCGCGTTCGAGCTCGCCTACACCAACTTTCGGCACCGGGACACCACCAGCTTGATCCGCGCCAGCCTTTCGCCGGGTCCCGGCGACGTGGTCGCGACGACCGTACTCGCGGCGCGGGAGCTCCTCCCGCACGACACGGCGTCGCAGCTCCGGGTGCGGCTCACCGGCGTGACACCGGGGGCGTTCGATCTCGGAGGCGGGCGCCAGCAACAGAGCGGCGACACCTTGCTGATCCGGCGCGAGCCCCGGGCGACGCTTTCAGCCCGCTACCAACTGCCGGCGCGCGACTCCAGTCTCGCCCGCTGGCTCGCCCCCGCACCGCTGATCCAGAGCGAGGATCCCCGCATTCAGGCGCAGGCCCGGCTCATCGTCGGACGGGAGCAGGATCCGACGCGCGCGGCCCGCCGCATCGCGGACTGGGTGCGCGCCCACCTGGCGCAGCGGCCCACCGCGGCTTCGCCCGGCGCGCTCCAGGCGCTCGAAGCACGGGTCGGCGATTGCAACGAGCACGCGGTGCTGTACGTCGCCTTGGCGCGGGCGGCCGGACTGCCGGCCCGCACCGCCGCGGGACTCGTGCCCGTGGACGGCCGCTTCTACTATCACGCGTGGGCCGAGGTGTACCTTGGCGACTGGGTGGCGGTGGACCCGATGTTGGACGACTTCCCCGCCGGCGCCGCGCACGTGCGGTTCAGCATCGGCGGTCTTGCCCAGCAGGCGGAGTTCGTTCGCCTGATCGGGCGCATCACGCTCGAGGTGCTATGATCCAACTGGAGAACCTGACCAAGCATTACGGCAGCTTCGTCGCCGTCGATGATATCTCGCTCACCATCCCACAGGGTGTGCTGTACGGATGCCTCGGCCCGAACGGCGCGGGGAAGACCACGACGCTGCGGATGATCGCCGGCATTCTGCGCCCCACCAACGGCCGGGTGCTCCTGGGCGGCGACGACGTGCATTCGAACCCGATCCCCGCCAAGATGCGCCTCGGCTTCATTCCGGATCGGCCGTTCGTGTACGACAAGCTCACCGGGGTCGAGTTCCTGCGCTTCGTGGCCGCGCTGTACGGTCAGGAAGGGGACGCGGTCGAACGGCGCGTCGCCGAGCTGCTCGACGTGTTCGAACTGACCAGCTGGAAGGACGAGCTGGTCGAAGCCTACAGTCACGGCATGCGCCAGAAGCTGATCATCTCGAGCGCCCTCATCCACCGGCCGCAGTGCATCGTCGTGGACGAGCCCATGGTGGGCCTCGACCCCAAGGCAGCGCGACTGCTGAAGGACATCTTCCGCCAGTTCGTGGAGCGCGGCGGTACCGTGCTCATGAGCACCCACACGCTGGAGGTGGCGGAGGCGATGTGCGACCGCGTCGCGATCATCCAGCACGGCAAGATCGTGGCCGAGGGAACGGTGGACGATCTGCGCCGGCACCACCGCGCCGGCGACGCGAGCCTCGAGGAGCTGTTCTTGAAGCTCACCGGCGGGGCGCAAGTGCGCGACCTGGTCGAGGTACTGGGCGGGGGGGACAATGAGGGAGGCCGGGCCGCGTGACGCAGCCCTCGCTCTGGCGGGTGCTCGAGCCCAAGTGGCGGACCGCGCTGCAGCGGATCCGCGAAGAGCGCTCCCGCGGGGGCTCGGCCAAGCTGCTCATCCTGACCCTCGTGGGGCTGGCCTTCTGGGTGGGCGTGTTCGCCATCCTCTACAGGATCCTCAAGTATTTCCGCGGCGTGGAAGACCTCGGGCCGTTACTCGCCGGCAAGATCCTCGGGATCGTGCTCCTCGCGTTCGTCGGCATCCTCGTACTGTCGAATGTGATCACCGCGTTGTCGAGCTTCTTCCTCGCGAAGGACCTGGACCTCCTGGTCTCGGCGCCCGTGGACTGGCTGCGCATCTACCTGGCGAAGTTGGGTGAGACGATGCTGCACTCGTCGTGGATGGTGGCCCTGATGGCGGTTCCCATCTTCGCGGCGTACGGAGTGAGCTACCGGGGCAGCCTCCTGTTCATTCCCTACGCGGTCCTCACCGTGCTGCCGCTGCTGGTGCTCCCGGCCGTGGCCGGCTCGGCGCTGACTCTCGTGCTCGTGAATATTTTCCCGGCGCGCCGCACCCGCGACCTACTCTCGATCGTGGCGCTGGGCGCAGCAGGCGGCCTGATCCTCTTGTTCCGGCTGATCCGGCCGGAGCGGCTGGCGTCCCCCGAGGGGTTCCGCAACTTGCTCGACTTCATCGCGGTGCTCCGCACTCCGACGTCGCCGTTCCTGCCGAGCGAATGGGTGACCCAGGCGATCATGAGTTTCCTGCGCGGGCAGCCCGACCTGCTGCCCGTCGCGCTCCTCTGGACCACGGCGGCGGCCTTCGTCGCGCTCGGCGCGATGCTCCACCGCAACCTGTTTGCGTCGGGGTTCACGAAAACGCAGGAGGGGGCTGAACGGTTCGTGCGGGGCGAGTTGTGGCGTCGCTCGGTCGGAACGCTGCTGCGCTTCCTCCCGGTCGCCAAGCGCGAGTTCGTGATCAAGGACATCAAGCTGTTCTTCCGCGACACCACGCAGTGGAGCCAGCTCATCCTGCTGGCGGCGCTCGTGCTGGTGTACCTGTTCAACATCAAGACCCTGCCGCTGCACCGCGGTGAGGCGGTGGGGTTCTTCTACATCACGCTCGTCTCGTTCCTCAACCTCGGGCTGGCGGGGTTTGTGCTGGCCGCCATCGCCGCCCGCTTCATCTTTCCGGCGGTATCGCTCGAGGGCCGGCACATGTGGCTCCTGCGCTCGAGCCCGCTCGACCTGCGGGCGCTGCTGTGGTCCAAGTATTGGGTAGGGACCATCCCGCTTCTGGTCCTGGCGCTGCTGCTCACCGGCCTGACCAACGTGCTGCTCCAGGTGCGGCCGTTCATGATGGTGATGGAGCTCGTCACCATCTGCGGGCTGACGTTCGCGATCGGCGCGCTGGCGCTCGGGTTCGGTGCCCTGTACCCGCAGTTCGAGACCGAGAATGCGGCCCAGATCCCCACGTCGTTCGGGGGGTTGGTGTTCATGATGGCGACGATCGTGCTGCTCGGCGCCGTGATCTTCGTGTTGTGGCAGGCCGTATACCAGTACGTGCGATCCGTCTTCCTGGGACAGCCGGTGGTGGTGGACGCGGGGATGATCGCGTGGTTCGCCGTGGCCGCCGCGCTGTGCGCGGGGGCCACGGCGGTGCCGCTGTGGATCGGCCTCCGGCGGATGGAGCGCTTCGAGTTCTAGCTAGAGCGGGAAATTCAGCCCCGCCAGGACGTTGAACGCCGTGTTGTCGGCAAACACGAACTTCGCTTCGAGGAACGGCTTGAATGGCCGCGCGCGCCGGCCTTCCCACCCTGCGAACAGGTTGGCGCCCGCGTCGCTCGCGCCACTGGCGTGCAGGTAGGCGAATCCCGCGCCGAAATAGAACAGTCCGTACACCGTCGGGGGATGGTACTTCAGGTCGGCGTTCAACCGGAACAGCGAGCCCGTTTGGCCCGGAAAAAACTCCGCCGACGGCACGAGCCCCCAGCGGCGCCCCACCGGCAAGTTGAGCTGGCCGCCGATAAAGACGTGGTCGAAGTAGAAGTCGTACCCGACCCGCGGGCCCACCGCGGGCCGGTCGACCATCACGGCGCGCCCACCCCGGATGCGCCGCTGCCCCTGTGCCATCGTCGCTACCACCACCAGGCCCGCGACGACCACCGCGATCCGCACTGTGAATCCGCTCACACCGGCGCTCCCCGGTTGAAGGTCGCACACTGATACGGAGGCGCGTCGCGAAAAGCAAGAGCCGACCTACTCGATCCGATACGGAATCCCCACCTCGTTCGTCCGGTAGTTGTCCCCTGTGCCGACCAACAGCGTGGCCGAGTCGAGGGCGTCCACCACGAACCGATCGATGCCGGTGCGGCGCGCGATCCAGGTGCGCTGGTAGGTGCCGTCACCGTTGTCGGTCATGGGTATGCGGCGCCAGCTCGTCCCCAGCCTGTCGGCATGGCGCACGTGCAGGAACACGAAGCTCGCGGGCGTGAACCCCGAGCCCGTCGTGTTCGTCACGGCTGCCACGACTTTCACCGTGTCATCCACGTGGAACCGCGGGATGCGGTTGGCCACGTCGAACAGGGCGCTGGGATCGGTGACTTCGACGAGCAGCGTGTCGTTGCGATAAACCTTCACATCGGTAACCGTGACCGTCTGCCGGCTCGCATCTACCACGGTCCAATTCTGCGGCGAGAGCTCGACGGCACGCCATCCGCGGCTTTCCGACCGGTCGCGCACCAGCACCGCGTGCTGCGTCATGCGATCGGCGAGCGGCTTGGCGGTCGGGTTGAAGAGGCCGTCGGCGGAGGTATCAACCAGGAACACGCCTTCGAAGGTAACGTCGTGCTCCACGCGGGCCGTGTCGCCTTGAATCGTCACGTCGCGATGGTACACGGGCCGCGGGCCACCCGGCACGACGCGCAGCCGACCCCAAAACGTGGGGGCCGTATCGCCGGCGGTGGCGGTCGGCGCACCGAGGACGCCGGAGCTACTGGTTGTGGGCGCCGCCGTCGCCGCCCCGCCCGCGACGCCGAAATCGGTGTCCACCATGGCGCCGAGCTGTTCCGCCTCGGCAGCGATCACGTCAGCCTGCCCGGACGCGGGCGCCGTGCCCTCGCCGCAGGCGGCGGCGAGCCCGGCCACGGCCGCCGCCATAATCAGATGGATCCCCTTTCGCATATGCCACTCTCCTCAGAAGTCTTGACGGTTGACCTCGACTCCGAGCGGTAGTGACGGCGCGGCGGCGACATTGTTAAGCGGGGCACGTTGTTACGGTCCGGCGCACGCGATATGTTCGCAATGGACATTCGCCGTGAGAAACCCATGCGTGCCGTCCTCTTGTCCTCTCTCGTCGGTTCAATGTTGGCTGCTGTCCCGCCGTCGGCCCTGCAGGGGCAAGGCGACAAGGCGCCCAAGCGACCCAAACTCGAAGCGGGAGCGGACACAAACTTCGCACCCGCGTATTACGAGTCCGGCGTCGCGACGATCGCGCGGGATCCAGAACGGGCCGCTGCGGCCTTCTATTGGGCGGCGCGGCTGGATCCCGCCTGGGCGCAGCCGCTGTACGCTCGCCGCGTCGCGCTCCTCATGGCGGACCCGAGGCTGCTCGTGGGGTACATGAACGGCAACAGGCGCTATGTCGAGTCCAAGGAGGCCCGCAGCATCGACTCGCTCGAGCTTCGCGCGCTCATGCTCGATCCCTTCCTCGCGCGCGACCTCGATAAGCCGCTGATCGTGGCGTACCTCCGGGCCTTGGTTCAAGACGAGCTGCGGCAGAGCGGCGACCAGATGGACGCTGGGAAAGCCACGCGATTCGACTACTACATGGAGCGCTACCTGCGCAACAATGCCCGGGAGCGCGTCAGGGCCGACGTGGCCATCAGCGACGGTCGGGTGCCCGAAGCGCTAGACCTGTACCGGAAGGCCCTCGGGCAAGAACGCGACGAGGAGGCAGCGGGGATCCACGTGGAACGGGCCCGAGCGTTCCATCAGCTTGGCAACGACGACAGCACGCGCGCGGAGCTCGCTCAGGCCCTGGACCGGCTGCGCCAGAAGGACCAGAAAGCGCTGGTGTACGTCTATCAGTCCAAGGCACTGCTCGAGCACGGCATTGGCCTGACCTACGAGATCAAAGCCCAATTCGAGCCGGCGCGGGAGGCGTACGGACGGGCGCTGCAAGAAGACCTGAGCTATTACCCTGCCCACATCCGGCTTGGTTCGGTCGCGCTGGCCGTGGGCGACACCACCAGCGCGCTCAGTGAGATGGACCTGGCCGTCCAGGTCAAGGGCAACGATCCCTGGGTGCGCGCCACCTACGGGGCGACGTTGGCGCAAACCGGGCGTGCGGCCGACGCCGCCGTGCAGCTCAAGAAGGCGGTCGAACTCGAGCCGTTCTACCCCGGCCCGTATTACCTCCTCGGTCGCATCGCGGAGGTACTCGGGAAGTCCGCCGAAGCGGCGGAGGACTATCGCGGCTACCTCAGTCATGCGAGCAGCGAGGACATCCGCGTGCCCGACGTGAAGCAGCGCCTCGCGGCGCTGGGCCCGGTGGCCGGGGAGCGTCCGTGAGAAGCGCACTGCTCGGGCTGGCGCTGATCGCCGGCGTCGCCCAGGCGCAGGAGGGGCCGGCGAGCCCGATCCGCAAACGCACCGCGTACGAGGACCTGCAGATGTTCAGCCAAGTCCTGAACCAAATCCGCGTGAACCATCCTGACTCGATCGATACCCACGACCTCTTCATGGCCGCGGTGACGGGGATGGTGCACGCAGCCGACCCTCACTCTTACGTGATCCCGGCGACGCGCCTCGTCCCCGAGAAGGAGACGGCCATGCGTGCCGGGAAGCTCTACCCGGTGCCGGTTGCCTTCGCCTTCTACGGTGGCTCACCCGTGGTGGTGAGCGTGGCGCCTGGCTCGGAGGCGGCGACCCTCGACATCATGCCGGGCGACGAGCTGGTGGCCGTCGATTCACAGCCCGTCCAGGCCGAGAGCGCCGAGGAGCTCGAGATCACGCTGGCGGGCCCGAAAGGTTCCACCACCAAGCTCAGCCTGCAACGTCGGCGCCTGGACGGCTCGGTGGTCACCGTCGAGCGCAGCGTGAAACGGGAGCGGGCGGAAGAGACGACCGCGGTACCCACCGCGTTCATGCTGCATCCCCAGACCGGCTACATCCGCGTCACGACGTTCGCAAACGAGAAGGTCGCCGACGACCTTCACGCGGCGCTCGGCCGCCTGGAAGGGCGCGACATGAAGCGACTGGTACTGGACCTCCGCGACAACGGCGGCGGCAGCGTCGACGAGGCGGCGAGGGTGGCGGGCGAGTTCCTGCCGAAGGGCGCGATCGTGTACACGGCCCAGACCCGCAAGAAGGCCGAGGGCGAGAAGGACACGGTGCGCGTGGGCCGGTCGTTCTGGAGCCACGAGAAGCGGTATCCTCTCGTCGTGCTGATCAACGCCGGCACCGCGAGCGCGTCGGAGCTCGTGGCCGGCGCGCTCCAGGATCACGACCGGGCCGTCATCGTGGGACGCCCGAGCTTCGGCAAGGCGCTCTTGATGCGCGGCCTTCCCCTGGCGGACGGCTCGCTGATCATGCTGGTGGTCGGTCACGTCACCACGCCGTGCGGTCGAGTGGTCCAGCGCCAGTACCGCGGCATCACGCGTCGCGACTACTTCCGTCTCGCGCGCGCGGAGCGCGACACGGCGGGTCGTCCGTCGTGCAAGACGGACGGCGGGCGAACGGTGTACGGCGGGGGCGGGATTTATCCGGACGTCGTCCTACCGGAGCCCGACCCTCCACCCCTGTGGCTCGCCCGCGCGCGCGAGGACGACCTTCCCCTCAAGTGGGTGGGCGGCTATCTCGCCGCTGCCGGCGCCTCGCTCCCGGCGCTCGATTCACTGGCCGCGCACCCGGTGCTGCCGGCCGCGGCGCAGGAGACCTTCCGTACGTTCGCCGCGGCTCAGGGGGTTACCATCCCAGCAGACGCGGGCGACCAGCTGCAACGGCTTCTGGTGCGCTCGGTCGCGCTGGGCAAGTGGGGCGAAGAGGGACTCTACCGGATCGCAGCGGCGTCCGATCCGGCCGTGGAGACGGCGGCGAAGCAATTCGACCGGGCGACGGCGATCCTGAACGCGGCCAGGCCTAACTAGCGGGACCGACCACCCTCGCTGGGCGGACGACCCCGACAGGGGATCGCCGCCCCGCAGCGAGTGGTGCGGGTTACTGGCAACTCGGTACGTGCAACTGGATGTTGCCACCCGCCAGGGTGCCCGAGGCGCCGTAGCCGCCAGACAGCTGGAGCGTGAAGGTGTCGCTGCCTCCGGGCTCGCCGTTGTCTGCGACGTCCACCTGATACGTGAACCCGTCCTGGCCATTCACCTGAGCAGTACCCTCGATATGGCGCGTGGTCGGGTTCATCACCTTGTAGACGGTTACGCCGGTGCCTTTGACCCGCGGCCCGTTGGGGCCATGGTCAATGTAGGTCAGATGGCCCCAGAACTGCCCCTGCTTGATCCCGCCAGCGACACCAAAGTTGGCCTTGGCGCCGGAGGGCGTGCCGGTGATCCAGCCGCCGCCGGTGACGAAATCCGCCCCGGCGCAAACGGGGGGAGGCGGAGCCGGTTGGCAGGTGATATCGGCATGCGCCGAGGATACGATCACGTCCGCGACCCCAGGTACCTCGATATGGAGCGCGTTGACAGTGATGTCGCCCGCCCCGTTGCTCGTTTGCTCGTTGATGATCACTTCGCCAACGAGCAACGGTACTCTCTGGTTGGGCATACCCGAGATCGTGACGGTCTGGCCGTTCACGGACAGCGCGGTGATGTTCGAGGAACCGGTCGCCGTCGCCCCGCCGTCGCCGCAAACGGCAGAGGCGCGCGCCTGGAGCAGGCCGGCCGAAACCGTATTGCCGTCAACCGTCAGCGATAGTTCGGCCACCGACGCTTCGGAGCGGCTTGCGTTGCCTTGACCCACCGTGGACGCGTGCAACACCTCGGCCGTCAGCAGGCCGGGCACGCTCGCGTTCAGAAGCGACGCTTCCTGGGCACCACCCGACGGCGGCAGAGAGCCGGCATCGGCCAGCACCACGGGAGGGAAACCAAG
>Ga0070695_100001101_pt1 | contig 14779 bp, 11 predicted proteins | sample KBSK1252metaG_FD_65471 | JGI IMG/M metagenome (GOLD analysis project Ga0070695, IMG submission 65471) | Corn, switchgrass and miscanthus rhizosphere microbial communities from Kellogg Biological Station, Michigan, USA - KBS K1-25-2 metaG | ecosystem: Host-associated > Plants > Roots >...
GTCCGAACAGGTCATGATCACGATGGATTGGATGTCGACCTTGCTGGCTGCCGCCGGCACGTCACCGGACGCGGCTTATCCATCCGATGGGGAGGACCTCGGACAGGTGTTGATTGGCTGTACGGGGGCTCATCCCCGGAAGTTGTGCTGGCGCTATAAAGCAGGATCGCAGCGTGCCATCCGCGACGGCGATCGGAGATGTCTGCGGATAGCGGGAAACAAGTTTCTCTTCGATGTTGTGAGAGACCCGCGTGAGCGGGCCAATCTCAAGGACCGAGAGCAGCACGTATTCGAACGGCTGAAAAGGGCTGGGAGGCTTGGGACGCCACGATGCTGCCAGAACGGTCGCGACCGGCGCCCTATAACCATCCGGGAACTTCCTGGCTGATCACTATGGCGTCACAAATCCCCCGCCTGCGGCGTTGCCTTCAGGGACTATCCCCGCGAAATAGTCAGTCCGGATGTCGCTTACGGGGCGTCTTTACTCGTCCCGAGCGCTTGGCGGACGCGGCAGAAGTACCCAACATGCGGACTGCACCGTGTAAAGACGCGGTCTCTCAGTGGGAGCTAGTCCCACCCGGAGTGCGCCTCCCGGCACGGCCGGCACGCGTCCTGCCTCGGAGCAATATTCGGGATCGCCGAGGGTCAAAGCGAGACCCCGGTTATTTTGATGTGGGGCATGTTGCCGGAGGCGGGCGATGGCTTCGTCCGTCCGTCGAATCTTCATGGGATCGTGGGGCTTGCCTGTTTTCGGCATCAACGGAGAGGGATGCCTGGCACTTGGCGATGCTTCCCTAGGGGCATCACTTCCACTTGGTTAGTATTGTAAGTGGTTGCACCGCAAGGTGCCGAGCGGTCATCGGTGAGTACGTTGGCGCATCCGTTTGTGTCCGTCCCGGCAGGGTCCGGTGTGAACCAGGCTCCTTCTTTCATCGATACGGCACCGCGGGCAATGCGATCAGTAACGCGCGCAGGTAGTACGGTGGCACCGCGATCATTGAAGACGCGCACGCGCTCGCCGTCCAAGATCCCGCGCGTACGTGCATCCTCGGGGTGGACCCAGACGTCATCGCGATCAACTCGCGCCAGCTTCGGCTGGTTGTCATGAATGGAGTGGGTACGGGCGCGCGATTTCGGGGTGCATAGCTTGAGTGGATATCGTGTGCTCGCCTCGAATGGCGGGCTCCAGGTCGGGACGGCCGGGATATGCCCGAGACCATACGGGTTGGGCTTGGCGGCGAGTGCCATCGAGTAGATCTCGATCTTGCCAGACGGTGTCGTGAACTTGTGACGCTGTGGGTCTCGGATCTGGGCGGCAAAGGCCACGGCATCGTCAGGCGCGGCGAACCTGGCAAGGCCGTTGTCAGCGAAGGCATCGAAGTTGTCGACGGCGTCTCTTGTCAATTCGCGCAGCCATGCCGACTCGCTCTTGTCGTTGTAGCCGCCGATGCCAACACGGCCCGCAAGATCGGCAAAGATGTCGATGTCGTTGCGGCATTCGTACATAGGCTCGATCGCCTGACGCATGTAGATCGCGTAGTGACCCGCACCAGCCCAGGGTGTGTGCACGTCATTGCGCTCCCAGAACGTCGTCGCCGGCAGGACGATGTCCGCGTAACGGGCGGTCGGTGTCAAGAAATGGTCTTGCGCGACCAGGTATTCGACGCCGTCGAGCGCACCCACAATCTTGTTGACGTTTGGGCATTGATTGAACAAATCGCCGCCGACCGAATAGATGAGCTTGATGTCGGCCGGATAGCCGCCAGATTTACCGCGCGCTAATAGATCGGCGAGTAGCGGTGAGGCCACGCGTGCGTTAGTCGGATTTTCGCCTGTTGGCAGGTTCCTGATATTCGTTCTACCCGTGGCGCCATTGCTCACACCAGAGCTGCCGCCGGGAATGCCGACATTGCCGGTCATGGCGCAGAGCGCATAGGCCGCGCGGTGGAATTGTTCGCCGTATGCTGTGCGGCCGGGTGCGTAGCCGCACTGTAGCGCCGCGGGCTTGGTGGTGGCGAATTCAATTGCCAGCCGGCGAATAGTCTCCGCCGGCATACCAGTGATGGCCGCGGCCCATTCGGGTGTCTTCACGATCCCATCCGACAACCCAAGCAGGTAGGAACGATAGGAGGCTCCGGTCGGTGCGCAGGGCGGCAAATGCTCTTCATCGAACCCGAGCACGTGGGTGTCGCAAAACGCCTGGTCCTGCAAACCTTGGCTCGCGATCACGTAGGCCATGGCGATGAGCGCGGCGGTGTCAGTCGAGGGTTGTATGAAGACGTGTTCATCCGCCAACACGGCGCTCGACCGCGTTTTACGCGGGTCGACGCAAATAATTCGGACACCGTGCTTCTTCGCCCGTTTCAGATACTCGTAGGTCCCGGTCCCGAAAGTGCCGTCACCCGGACTCCAGCCCCACATTACAATCAGCTTGGAGTTGACGTAGTCGGTCGGTTCGCGCCCTGCGCTCTTGTAAGCTGCCTCGGCGCCGTAGGTCATGCGCACAGCGAAGACCTCTGCCTCTGCCGACATGTTCGACCACAGCACCGTGCAGCCACCGAACATGTGGAGAAACCGTTGGGCCGCAGCACGGCCGTGCAGCACCGACAGGCTTCCGGAGCGCGAAGCGTCGAGGATTGCCGCGTTGCCGTACTGAGAGCGGACCCGAAGCATTTGGCGGGAGACCTCGTCGAGCGCTTCGTCCCAGGAGATGCGCTCGAATTCTCCGCCACCCCGCGGTCCCCTGCGTCGCAGCGGATATTTGAGGCGTTCGGGATGGTAGACTCGCTCGATCTGCCCGACTCCGCGCGCACACGCGTGCAAAGGTGGGAGCTCCGGCTCCCATTTGCGGGGGTCGGTGGATATGCGGACAATGCGGCCGTCGACAACATGGGCGTTGACGACACAGCGACCGCCGCAGTTGTGGCCGCAGGTGCTGGTGATGACGGCCTCGTTCGGTTTGGCCGTGACCCGAGGTCTTTGGTAGATCGTCCCTCGTGCCATTACTTCCTCTCCAGTGGTGAGTTGCCGGACCGCCTACCGCCGCGTCCTCATCAGGCCGCACTTCGGAAACATACCTGGTTTTTGCACTCCGTTGCGGACGTTCTTATATCACGATCGCATGCCAGCATTTGAGATCCCGGGCAAATGTTGCGGTGATGATGCCCCTCGCGCGCGTGCACGCGAAGACACTTGCGCTTCGGCGACATCTGGTCGGTGCCGAGTCCGTGTCCTTCTCGGCGGGGTAGTAGCTGCGGAGTGCCGGACCATGTGGGGGCCAGATTCTCCCAAGCTTCCCCTTCAGGACGCTCGTGGGCTAGCTGCCACAAGTCCGATCCAGAAAGGTGTCGGGGTCAGCATTTGCCGGATTCGTGCCGCCGTTGGGCTACCACGCCGCGCGCTCGAATCGCGGCCCGTCGCCAATTGAAGAATCGGGGTACCCGGTTGCGGTAGCGCCGGTAGGGCTCGCCATAGGCCGCCTCGAGCCACGGCTCTTCGGCCAACACCATCAGGAAGTAGACGGCGATCATGGCCGCGCAAAGTACGTAGGTCGGCGCGCTATCGGCGGCAACCGCGAGGCAACCGTAGACAATGATGAGCATCAGGTTTTGGGGATTGCGGGTCCATCGGTAGATCCCGCTAGTGACGAGCCCAACCTGTGCGCCGTAGCTGGTGTCCCGACCGAGGATCCAGAACGCGTAGACAAAGAGCGCAATCGAAAGTGCGAGCAATGTGATGGCAGCAAGGCGCGACCACGCGGGTACGCCGAGGAAATGCGTGCCGTCAGCCATGGCCATGACGAAGCAGAGCACATTGAGCGAGCGGAATAGGGGCCAAAACACGTAGCCCTGCCAGCTACCTGGGCCAGGCGTTGGCCAGATACGGAGAGGCGGGAACAGCAGCGTGAGCAGGAGAAGCCCCAGCAGCACTGCCGCCACCGTCGCCCCGATCATAAACAACGCGGTGGTCATGCTGATCCTCTACGGCCGTCTTGTCAGTGTCCGTATACACTCTAGTTTCCCACCGGCCTTGCCGACCTACAGCGGGATGAAACGGTAGAGTAGACTGCATAGGCGTCGCCGGCATAGAGGTCGGTTCGTCCTTGGTGCAGTCAAGCCCGTACTCTAGTTGGACCCGGGGTTCCTGGAGCACCTCAACCTGTCGCCACGGGCCGTCATCGGCCCCGGAGCACGATCCTTAGAGTTCCTTGCATGGGATCCCCACGCCGGCGGCGCGTCAGGAGGAGCTACATGGAAGTCCAGCATCCGCGCTGTTGCGGTCTCGACGTTCATAAGGCGACGGTGGTCACCTGTGTACGCCTCGTGATCGATGGCAAAACTGTTAAGGAGACCCGCACGTTTGCAACGACCACGGCGGGCCTGATAGCGCTGTCGGAGTGGCTAACCGAGACCAAATGCACGCACGTCGCAATGGAAGCGACGGGTGTCTACTGGAAGCCTGTTTGGCACATCTTGTCCGACGAAGACTTCGAGCTGGTGCTCGCCAACGCCGCCCACGTCAAGAACGTGCCTGGCCGCAAGAGCGACGTCAAAGATGCCGACTGGATCTCTGATCTATTGGCGCACGGCCTGATCCGGCCGAGCTTCGTGCCCGACGGCCCAACGCAGGAGATGCGCACGTTGCTTCGCACCCGCAAGCAGCTCGTGCGGGAGAAGTCAAGCCACATCCTGCGGATACAGAAGACGCTCGAGGACGCCAACATCAAACTGGACTCGGTGATCACAGACATCATGGGTCTGAGTGGGCGGAAGATGATCGAGGCGCTGATTGCCGGTGAGAAGGATCCTGCCAAGTTGGCCCGGCTGGCTCATCGTCGGGTGAAGGCTTCACAGGAGACCTTGCGCGAGGCGCTGCGCGGCCGCGTGACCAGGCAACACCGCTTTCTTTTGCGCCTTCACCTCGATCAGATCGATGCCTTTGATGCCGCAATCGGCAAAATCGACGCGGAGGTGGGACGCCTCCATTGCCCCCTTTCGCACCGCCGTCGAACAATTGAGCTCGATCCCTGGCATCAAAGATCTTGGTGCACGCCTCATCGTCTCCGAAATCGGTACCGACATGAGCCGCTTCGCCACCGATGCCCATCTGGTCTCATGGGCCTGCCTCTGCCCACGCAACGACGAGAGCGCGGGCAAGCGCCGATCGACCCGCATTCGCAAGGGATCACCCTGGCTCAAGACCACATTGGTACAGTGCGCCTGGGCGGCCATGCGCGTAAAAAACAGTTACCTCAACGCCCTCTTTCACCGCATCAAAGCCCGGCGTGGTCCGAAGAAGGCAATCGTGGCTGTCGCTGCTTCGATTCTCACCGCCGTCTATCACATGCTCAAGGACGGAACCATCTATCAGGACCTTGGTCCCAACCACATCGATCCCCGCGCAAAGGAGCGCCAGAAAAACCGCTTGGTCAAACGCTTGGCTGACCTTGGCTACGCCGTTGAACTCGTTCCCCAAGCCAGTTAGCGTCCAACGTACCGTTTCATCCCGCTGTAGGTCGGCAAGGCCGGTGGGAAACTAGAGTGAGACCGAACTTACCTAACCGACGACGCAAGGCATCCTGTACGCGCAGAGCGTCCGAGCGATATTGGAAACAGATCACAAAGTCATCGATATAGCGCACCAGATGGGCTTCGCCCGCAACCGGCACTTGACCACGCGCTCGAACCATAGGTCGAGAGCATGATGCAAATACAGGTTGCTCAACAGCACGCTAATCGATCCGCCTTGTGGAGTTCCTTCCTCGCTCGGATGGACCGCTCCGTCCTCCAGGACGCCTGCCTTCAACCAACGCCGGATCAAATTGATCAGGCGCGGATCACCGACTCGATGTTCGACAAACCGGAGCACCCAATCGTGATCGAGGCTCCCAAAGAAGTTCTTCAGATCCGCCTCCAGCACCCAGCCGGTCATGCCACCGGCAATGACCTCATAGAGTGTTGCCAAAGCATGATGGGCACTGAGCCCTGGTCTGCCGCCAAATGAGCAGGGTAGAAAGTCCTGCTCATAGATGGCGGACAACACCTCAGCCGTGCTGCGCTGGAGCGCCCGGTCAGAGACGGTCGGCACCCCAAGGGGGCGTTTCTCCGTCTTTCCAGGCTTGGGGATATAAACGCGCCGAATGTTCGGGGCTCGATATCCTTGGCGGTTGATTGAATCGAGCATGGGCCCGATCCACTCCTCGAAGCTCTCCTTCGCCCCCTCCACCGACTGACCATCCACCCCGGCGGCGGAGTGCTTCGGAATCTGTTGCAGATTCTTCTGCACCCGGTCGCGCGTGATGTGATGCACCAAAGAGGTGAAGCGGAGATTTGGTTCACGCCGAGCTTTCACTGCTATTTGCTCAAGTTTCGTTGCCATGGTCGGCTGTTCTTCTCTTTGCATAGAAGGCCGTATCTCCCGTTGCATGGAGCCCATGTTACCCAAGAGCAATTCAACTACCGCTGACCGCTTCCCCATGTAGCCGGCTCTCCCGACCTCGGAGTACCATCAGTCAGTATGACTTCCACCCGGCCATCGAACCCTTCTCGCTTTTGGCTTGGAGGTCCTACAGGCTCGCGCCTGAACCGGATGGATCTTTTGTTCGCGTCCAGCTCTTTGGTTGCATGCTAGCGGTACGAACCCCGGGAGCACCTCAGACCACTCGCGTTGGCGCGGTCCGAGGTTCTGCCTTCCCCTTTGAGGGACAGGGTCGGCTACTCCGATCACGATCGATTTCGGGGTTATCTTCCCGTTCACTTCATTCCGGCCTGCAACCTCCCTGTCTACGCTTCGCAGCGGCCATTACTGGACGCCACGCAAGACTCGGTACGCGGCTGCTCGCTAGGCTTTGCCGCGGCCGCCATCTCAGACGGCTGAGTAGTACGCACTTGCAAGGCGCAACCCCCAGCTGACCCGAGCGGTGAACATGGCGCCTCGATGATCGGTTTGGGGACGCTCTTCGCCCTGCTCTACTTTGTGCAAGGAATAGTTGAGCCAACTGACGGACTGTTGTCCCAGCCCATCAAATCACTGCTGACGAACTGGGGGTACTCTGCAGCAACGGCATGGTTCATTTCGCTCCTGTCCCTCGCTTCCGCCATCGAGCCGCTCTACAATCTGTTGACTGATTTCGTCCCGCTCGCCGGTTCGCGGCGCCGCAACTATCTACTCCTCACCACCGCTGTGGCATCTATCAGCTTGACGGCGGTGCATCCTCTGCCGCTGACGTCCGAGGGTGGTGCTACTGTTGCTCCTGCTGCTGCCATCAGCGGTCACGATCGTTTTTTCTGACGCTGTGATCGATGCGATGATCGCAGCTGGTCAGCCGCGCGGAATGACTGGTCGACTGCAGTCGATCCATCAATGGACCTCAATGTACGCCGCGACGATCGTCACCAGCATTGCCGGCGGCGCTCTTAGCCAATGGGGCATGCAGCAGGTCTGGTTTCTCGTTCGCGAGCGACGCCACCCTGCTGACGGGTGCGCGGAGGCATCAAGCGTCAGAATCCTCCGTCGCGTACAATCGCCGAGATGTGGTGGACCTTTCGCGAACCAAGCATCGTAGCTATCGGCGCCTTCCTGTTTCTATGGAGTTTCAACCCATTCTCCTCCACCGTCCTGTACTATTAGTCAACCGAGGTGCTTCATTTCAGTGAGCAGTTTGTTGGGTCATTAACTTCGTGGCACGCCGTCGGCCTACTGACCGGGAGCGTCCTTTACGGCGTCATCTGTGGGATGATCCCGATGCGTTTGGTGATCCACGGCTCGATCGTTGCCGGCATCCTTGCCACGATCGCCCATTGGGGGTATCGGGACGCGACGAGCGGCGTGGCCATCAACCTTGCGGTCGGCCCGATTTGGCGGCCAGAAGTGTGTGTCGCCTGGAAACCGCGGGAAAGACATTTCGCGCTACTCATGTCGCTGACCAATCTCGGCACCGCGCTCTCCCAGGTCATCGGCGGATCGGTCCACGAAGCGATGGCCGAGCGGTGGGGGTACGCATCGGCTTTTAAGATGCTGGTCGCAGTGGGGCCATTGTTCACTGCTAGTTGCTGGCTCTTGATTGCCACTTCTAAACCAGCTCACTCTTTCGTCACGCAAGGCCGAGCGCGAAGCGTACTAGGGGCCATCCTCTCCATGTGGGGTTGTGGTCGCACGAATGGGAACCCCTCACTCCACTTTGAAGTCTTTCGGCTTCCAATCCGGTTTTGGATATTGCGGGCCCATTGCTTCCAGCGTCTCGCGCACGATGGAGGCAACCGCAGCGTTGCGCGCCCATTTGCGATCCGCTGGGATTACGTGCCAAGGCGCCCATTCCGTCGAGCATCTGTGAAGCATCAGCTCGTAGGCTGCCACGTATTCGGTCCACAGCTTGCGATCCTCTAGATCGGCAGGGTTGAACTTCCAGCGACTCTCAGGCTCGTCAAGCCGGGCCTGCAAGCGCTCCCGCTGTTCCTCCCTGGAAATGTGCAACATAAACTTCAGGACGGTCGTGCCGTTCTCGACCAGCGTCTTTTCGAACACGTTGATCTGCTCGTAGCGCTGTTCGATGGTCTTCTTGGGTGCTAGCTCGCGCACGCGGCCGACCAGCACGTCCTCGTAGTGCGAGCGATTGAAAATGCCGATGAAGCCGCGGCACGGGCAAGCGACATGGGCGCGCCACAGGAAATCGTGCGCCAACTCCTTCTCACTAGGGGCGCGGAAGGAGGTGACCGTGACGCCGAGTGGTCCCGTCTGGTTGAACACGTGGCGCACGGTGCCGTCTTTGCCCGCAGTATCGACGCCCTGCAGCACAACCAGGAGGGCACGCTTTCCCTCAGCGTAGAGCTTATCCTGCCATTCGTTGATCACGGCGCCGTCTTTTGCGCTCTGCTGTTCGGCCGCCTTGCGGTCCGGGAAAGCAGAGGCATCGGCAGCATCGCGCTTGCCGAGATGAGCACGGGCACCAGGCTTGATGCGAAACTTGGCTGCGAAATCTTTTGCCATGGCTCGGTTCCGGTTCAGTCCTCATTGCCGCGATCTTATTCACGAACCGCAACGGTAGCATCGCGTGGAATCCCTGGCATCGCAAGTTGCGCGCGGACAACCGCCGACCCAACGGGCAGCGTCTGAAGCGCCGATCGCTGGCGGAGGCGCTTTGGCTGGCGAGGTCCGACTTTGATGTATGGGCTCGATCTCTTTTTTTGGTGATGACATCGTGGAACAAGCTTCTGGCGCGAGCCGACACTCGTCGCGGCAAACTATTATGACGGACACTGCTACTGGCTCCACTACTCTGTGCCGTAAGATGCAGACTGCGTCGCGCGATCTTCGAATAGTGCAGTCAATGCCGTGGCGGGCGGGATCGCCAGCGTTCGTAAGCCATCGAGGTGAGGTAGATCAGAGAAAAGATATGTGGGGCGCGCGGCCATGGACGACGTGATTAGTAAGCTCACAGCCGAACAGGCGTTGAAGGCTGTCGAGCGGCTGGCCCGGAAAGGAGGCGAGACTCAAGGCGCCGTGGCCACCGAGGTGATGACCTGTTTTTGGCTGAGATCGATTTGGATGCAATAGCTGAGGACGTCTTTGTTGTTCTCGACTCTATCAACGTGCAGGATTGCTGGAACCGGTCGGGTCGTTCTCGCGATGGCTACACGTCACCTGACGAAGCCGTGGACGAAATCATAGCGGAAGAGCTTCAACCGTTTATCGAACAAATCGAACGATATCATCAATTGGGTATGCCCGATCAGGAGGCGGCCTATTGCATGGGCGTACTTTTCGGCATTTACCGCCACGCTTGAGAGTCCAAGTCGGAGTTCAGGGAATGGTCGGTCGATATTCCCGGCGAATTCGCTGGCCTGCTGCTGGACAAGTGGCACAAATGCCATAAAGCGACAGCCACCGTCAACGCTGCACAATTTTATTCACGAGCGTTGTCCACAGTGGGGCAAATAGCTGCAAGACTAAAAGCTATGAACACGCCGGATCGACGCGTGGAGGGCGAGGAGGTCGAAGCTATCTCGCCAACTATGCCGCCATGAAAAGATCGAGGCGAGTAGCCTCGCCGACTGGGTACTCACATTTCCGGTTGCGACCCAGCCCGTGAAATCCCAGCCGCAAGACCGTGCGACCCTGGCGGGTTTTGGACTGATCGCCGGCTCATTACTCGTCGGAGAGCTGACGAATTGCGGGGTCAGGAAAGCGGGACACTTGATAGATGAATACCTCGGAACGCTAGGAGCGATGGTCCCACTTTGCGGCATGTCATTAATAGCGTTCAATTCATCTATAAAAGGCAGTGCCCGTCACCGAGTGGACTTGGATGCGCATCGTCGCTCCTGAGGCGTTGGACGAGTCGCTCACCGCAAGCATCGGCAGAAATCAGGTTTCGTCGCCTGTCAGAGACTGTCGCCCTACGGGCAAGGTGCAACAAACTGCGCAACAAACTCTAGAATTCCAGTTACACAAAATCATTCAATATCAATAGATTACGCAATCATGGCTGGCGAATATGGTCTCCCTACGGGGTGCCATGATGTTTTATTTTTTATTCTCAATATCTTACGCCGCTGACCCGACTGTCCTCCCGCGAAACTCACACTACCTCAAATGATCCGGCAACGGGCAGACGCGGTCAATTGCGGGAACTTGCGAGCAGTGCGATGAACAACCGGGATACTCGCTCCAGCGACGCAGACCGAACGAGGGAATCAGCTAAGAAGAGCGTGCGGGCTCGGTCCTGGCGCCTTGCGGCCGTCTGAGCCCGTCATTCCTCCGGATCGAGCGGTTTCCTTTGTCCTCGCGAGCTTCGCCGATGCGCGCACACATCCTTGCCAATGCCAGCGACCTGTTTCGCCACGTCAGTGCGGAGAAGGCCGAGATCTATCGCGTGATCCTGGATGTCTTCGCGCGCGCAAAGCGGCAGTACCGGCTGCAGTTGCGGCCCGACGAGGTGATCGCGGAGGCACAGTGGAAGGGCGCGCGCCCAACGCCGGAGGAGGTGAACGCCGCTCTGGTCCAGTTGCGGGACTGGGGAAACCTAGAGTCGCACCCGGACACGTCGCGCGTCTCCAGCCTCAGCGACTTCTACCGCGCCCGTTTCCTCTATCGCCTGTCACAGGGAGGCGAGGCAGTCGAAGGAGCGCTGAAGTTGTTCGTCGAGACGCTGCAACGCCGCGCCGAGCTGCAGACCGTGGCGCTGGAGGATATCGCGAGCCGACTGCAGGCGCTGCACCGGCTGGGGGACGAGCCGCAGCCCGACGCCGCAAAGATCCACGCGACGCTGCGCGACCTGGTGCGCGTGTTCGAAAGCCTGGCCGACAACGCCCAGGCGTTCATGGCGGGCGTTGCGCGCAGCATCGATCTGCAGCAGGGCGGAGCCACCGCCGTCGCACTCTACAAGCGTCGGCTGATCGAATATCTGGAGCGGTTCCTCGGCGATCTCGTGCGCCGATCGGACGCCATCTCTTGCCACATCCGTGGGCTGGCGCCGCGCCTCGAGGAGATGCTGCAGCTGGTGGCCCAGCGCGAGGCGCGCGATGCGGCTCCGGGCGACGAGAACGAGCAGGTCGAGGCGCAGTTGCGCTATCTGGAGGCCTGGCGCGAGCGCTGGAGCGGGCTCGAAGGATGGTTCTTCCGCTCCGGTCACGAGAGCTCGCAGTCGGAGCTGTTGCGCGCCAGGGCGCGCGCAGCGATCCCGCAGCTCCTCGGCGCCATCGGAGCGCTCAACGAGCGGCGCAGCGGCCGCAGCGACCGGTCGGCGGATTTCCGGGTGCTGGCAACCTGGTTCGCAGGGTGTGCAAGCGACGCCGAGGCGCACCGGCTGGCGCGCGCCGCGTTCGCGCTCAACCCGGCCCGGCACTTTGCCCTCGTCCCCGAGGAGGCCGCCGAGGCGGGGCCAGGCACTCGCTGGGCGGATGCGCCGGCCCTCGCCATCAGCCCCCGTCTGCGCGAGTACGGCGAGGCCGCGCCGCGCGGACCGCTGCCGCGCGTGCGCGACCGCGGAGAAGCCCGTCGTTTGCTGGCGCAAGAGCTGGCCCAGGAGGCCGTGCAGGTGGAGGCCGCGCGCCAGCGCCTCGCCACCGGGCAGCCCACGCGCCTGTCGGAGCTGGGCACTCTCGACCCGCATGCCTTCGGACTGTTTCTCGATCTGCTCGGCGAGGCCCTGTCGGAGCAGCCGGGGCCGGATGCGACGGTCGAGCGGCAGACCGGCGACGGCCTCCTGTGTATTCGCCTGGAGCCTCTCGGGGCGGACAGCCGCGCCGAGATCCGCTCCCCGCACGGCGTCTTCTCTGGCCGCGATCATCTGATCACCATTGCGCCCACGGGATAGCTGAGATGACGGGGGCCAAGGTGAGAGACGGCGAAAGCCCAAGCCGCAGTGCCGACCGGCGCCAGCGGCAAGTCCAGGAGGAGGAGCTCCAGGAGGCGCTGCGCGCGCTGCTCATGCGGCCCCTGCTCGGTCCGCAGCACGAGAGCTTCAACCTAGTCGTCCGGCACGAAAAGGCCTTGCGGGAGTGGTTTCTGCGCGAGACCGGCTGGATGCTGGAGGTGGAGCGCGGCGGCGCGCGCCTGTTCAAGCGCCCGGCCGATCTTGGCAGTGCCGTACGCGGCTTCGACTGTTACGACCGGCGCCGCTACGTGCTGTTGTGTCTCGCCTGCGCAGTGCTGGAGCGCGCCGATCCTCAGATCACGCTGCGGCTGCTCGGCGAGAGGCTACTCAGCCTCGCAGCCGAGCCGGAGCTGAACGCCCTCGGCTTCACCTTCAAGCTCACCTCGCAGCAGGAGCGGCGCGAGCTGGTGTCGGTCTGCAAGACCTTATTGGAGCTCGGCGTCCTGGGACGCGTCGCCGGCGAGGAGGAGGCTTTCGTGCAGTCCGGCGGCGGCGAGCAGGCCGATGCGCTCTACGACATCCACCGCCGGGCGCTGGCGGGCATGCTGGCCGCCGTGCGCGGACCATCGACGTGGGCGCCGCAGGACGCGCCGGCGACGCTCGACGACAGGCTGCGGGCGCTCACCGAGGAGCCGGTCCTGGACAGCGAGGAGGGTCGGCGCACGGCGGTGCGCCACCAGCTGGCGCGGCGCCTTCTCGACGATCCGGTAATCTACATCGACAGGCTGGGACCGGAGGCGCGCGCCTATTTCATTACCCTCCGCGGCACCATGGCGGCGCGCCTGTGCGAGGCCACCGGGCTGACGCCGGAGAGCCGTGCCGAGGGCTTGGCGCTGGTAGACGCCGACGGCGAGCTGACCGACGTCGCCATGCCGGCCGAAGGGACCGAGGCGCACGCGACGCTGCTGGTGGCGGACTTCCTGGCGCGCGGGTGCCGGCAGCCCAAACCGGACGGTGTCGTCACGGCGCAAGAGCCGGCGGCGCCCGTGCGCATGGCCGACCTAGTGGAGTTCCTGCGCGAGGCCAAGGTGCGCTTCGGCAGATATTGGCGCAAGTCCGCTCGTGTGGCCGGTGCCGAGGCCGAGCTGGCGGATACAGCGGTGCGGAGGCTGGGGAAGCTGCACCTCGTCGAGCGAGACGGCGACGCGCTTGTGCCGTTGCCGGCGCTCGCCCGCTTCTCGCTCGGCGAGGCCGAGGTGCTGAGCCCGAGGGAGGTGGAGCGCGCTGCGGCGCAGCTCTTCGATGGCGAGGTGCTGGAGCTGATATGATGGACACGCCGCTTTTCGCCTTGGAGCCTGATCATGATCGGTCATCGCACAGGCCGCCCTTGCCACTGCCGAAGCTGGCGCGCTGGCAACCGCTGCGGTTGGGCCTGGTCGAGCTCTACCACTACGACAGCGAGGAGTTCTGGTTCCGCGATGGCCACCTCTTGCTCAGGGGCAACAACGGCACCGGCAAGTCCAAGGTGCTGTCGCTGACCCTGCCGTTCCTGCTCGATGCCCAGGTCAAGCCGTCGCGCATCGAGCCCGACGGCGACGCCGGCAAGAAGATGGCCTGGAACCTCCTCATGGGCACGCATCCGCGGCGCATGGGGTATGCGTGGCTCGAGCTCGGCCGGGTCGCCGACGACGGCGAGGCGCACTATCTCACGCTCGGGGCCGGCCTCTCCGCTGCGCAGGGCAAGCCGCAAGCGGACTGCTGGTACTTTATCATCGAGGCGGCCGCGGATGCCCCGCGCATCAACGACCACCTGTGGCTGACGAGCGAGCAGCGCGTCGTGCTGACGAAAGAGCGACTGCGCGAGGCCTTGGGCGACCACGGCCAGGTGTTCGAGACGGCCAGGAGCTATCGCCGCGCCGTTGATGAGCGCCTGTTCCATCTGGGGCAGCAGCGCTACGACGCGCTGATGGATACGTTGATCCAACTGCGCCAGCCGCAGCTGTCGAAGAAGCCCGATGAGGGTGCGCTGTCCGATGCTTTGAGCGAGGCCTTGCCGCCGCTGTCTCCAGATCTCGTCGGAGATGTGGCCGATGCGATGGGCCAGCTGGAAGAGGATCGCCGCCAGCTGGAAGAATACCTGGCGCTCGCCAAGGCGGTGACCCAGTTCGAGCGACGCTATCGCCTCTACGCCGGCACGCGCAGCCGCCGCGAGGCGGCCCTGTTGCGCGCAGCCCAGACCGAGCACGACAACGCTAGCCGCGCCCGCAACGAGGCGCAGTCCCTGCTGGAGGCAGCGGAGCGGGCGGAGAGCAGCGGCAAGGCGGCCTACGAGGAGGCCGAGCTGGCGCTGAAGCGTGCCCAGGCTCGGCTCGATACCTTGCGCGCCGATCCCGCCAATCGGGATGCCAATCGCCTGGAGATTGCCGAGCGCGACACCCAGGCGCGCCGGCGCGCGTTCGAAGCTGC
>Ga0070695_100001102_pt1 | contig 14768 bp, 13 predicted proteins | sample KBSK1252metaG_FD_65471 | JGI IMG/M metagenome (GOLD analysis project Ga0070695, IMG submission 65471) | Corn, switchgrass and miscanthus rhizosphere microbial communities from Kellogg Biological Station, Michigan, USA - KBS K1-25-2 metaG | ecosystem: Host-associated > Plants > Roots >...
CGCAGCAGACGCGCGCGCTCGGGGTTCAGGCGCGCACTCTGGAGATCTATGCCCAGCTCGGTATCGCCGCGCGGGCGCTCGAGCTCGGCAAGCGCGGCACGGGTGCCAACATCTGGGCGAGCGGTCGCCACATGGGGCGGGTGCTGCTCAGCGGCGCCGGCCAGAATGCGACGCCGTACCCGTACATCTTCATCCTCGGCCAGGACGACAACGAGCGCCTCATGGGCGAGCGCCTGCGCGAGCAGGGCGCGGCGGTGACCTGGAGCACCGAGCTCGTGGGGCTGGCGCCGTCGGCCGAGTCGGTCACGGCGCGGCTCAAGGACCCGGACGGGACGGTGCGCGAGTGCACGGCGGCCTGGGTCGCCGGCTGCGACGGCGCCCACAGCGCGGTGCGCACCCTGAGCGGCATCCGCTTCCCCGGGGCTGCGTACGAGCACACATTCTTCGTCGCCGACGTGCAGATGACCGGCGGCATGGTGCCCGACGAGGTCAACGTCTATCTGTGGCGCGAGGGGTTTCACCTGCTCTTCCCCATGCGCGGAACCGACCACTGGCGCATCGTCGGTATCGTGCCGGAGCCGCTGCGAGCGCAGCCCGACCTGAGGTTCGAGGACGTGGCCCCGTCGGTGCGGCACGAGGCCGGCGACCTGGCCTTCCAGGGCTGCAGCTGGTTCTCCATCTACCGCATCCATCACCGCGCCGCCGCGCACTTCCGCGCCGGGCGCTGCTTCGTGCTGGGGGATGCCGCCCACGTTCACAGCCCGGTGGGCGCGCAGGGCATGAACACCGGGCTGCAGGACGCCTACAACCTCGCCTGGAAGCTGGCGCTGGTGGCGAACGGCCAGGCGGACGCGGCGCTGCTCGACACCTACGAGGAGGAGCGGCTGCCGGTGGCACAGCGTCTCCTCAACACTACCGACCGGGCCTTCCGGCTCGTAGTCTCCGACAGCCCCGTCGCGGGGCTGCTGCGCACCCAGGTGCTGGCGCGACTGGCGGCGTTTGCCATGAGCCGCCCCGCCATCCAGCGCGCCGCCTTCCGCATCGTGTCGCAGATCGGCATTCACTACCGCCATGGCCGTCTGGCGCAATCAAGCGCCGCGCTGCCCGAGGCCGCGCCGCAGGCCGGGGATCGCTTCCCCTGGTTGCACCTGAAGCTGCGCGCGGGCGGAGCACCGGAGGACCTGTTCTCGGCCATGCCGGATCTGAGCTTTCACCTCATCGCCATTGGCCAGGGCGCCCCGGCGGACGAGCTCGGGCCCCTGGAGCAACGGCTGCAGGTGCACGTGATCCCTGACGACCCCGACAACGAGCGCGAGCTCGCCCGGGTCCACATCCCGCGCCCGTCCTTTTATCTGCTGCGTCCCGACGGGCACGTCGGCCTGTGCGGGCGGCAGCTCGCCCCGGGCCTGGTGCGCGACTATCTGCGCGCGCGGCTGGGCGCGCGCCTGTGAAACAGGCGTCGCAGCTCGTCCTTGGCGCGCTCGAGGGTACGGCGCCGCTCGCGCGTCAGGCCGCGGCCACCGCGGTTGATTTGGTAGCTGAGCATGGACATCGCCGAGCGGAACGGCTCGGACTTGCGCCGGTGGCTGGCGAGCGCTGAGCGTTTGAGTGAGGCGGCGATCGCGCGCGCGGAGCGCTGCGTGAAGATCCCCGGCTTGAGGTCGAGCGCGTTGCTGCTGCGGCCGACGGCCGCCGACCAGCGTGTGCGACGCGTTGCGCGCCGCGGCGTGTGGGTGGCTGCTTTTTTCATGGGTCCTCGCGCGCGGGGTCACTATCCAACTGGAGCCGCTCCAGCCGGCCCCGGTTCCCCGGCTCACGCAGGTGTAGGTCGCCCCTCACAGCAGGTGCGGGCGCGCGCGGACGGTCCAGCCGCGGGCTACGGCGTAACTTGACGGCATTCTTACACCGCATGGGTGCCGTATGACGCTGTTCAAACCCTTAATGCAGGCGAGCCTGCTCATGTTGGGCGTGATGTTGTTTGCGCCGGGCTGTGTCGTGGCGCCACCGGGCGAGGGCTATTACGACCGTCCGCACCACCGCTACTACCACGAGCACGCGTGGCACGAATGCGGCGACCGCGACGACCGCTACTGTCGCGGCTGAGCTGACGAGCCCGGGCTGAGACGCCCGGGGACGTCGCTCGCACGGGCGCTGCCGCCTCAGGACGTCGCGGCGTCCGACTCGAACGGGACTCCGGGGGCGAGCTGCAGCGAGCGCGCGAGCTCGCCGGCGGACAGTTTCTGGCCGTCCTCGAGGCGCACGGTGCGGAGTTCGAGCCGCCCACCCTGCAGCGCGACGTCGACCGTGTCGGCGCCGATGGCGGTGATCTCGCCCGGCTTGCCGGCGACCGCGGAGAAGGTCCGGGTGCGATGCTTGGCGGCGTCGTAGAGCCGCAGCTTGCGGCCGCGCACCGTGGTCCAGGCCCCGGGCGCGGGATTGCAGCCGCGGACCAGGTCGTACACCTGGTCGACGTGGGCGTGCCAGTTGATGCGCGCCTCCGGATCGCGGCACCAGCCCTCGTAGGTGGCGAGGGCCTCGTCCTGCACCGTCTCGCGGTGCTCGCCGCGGATGACCAGATCGGCGGCCTCCAGCAGCGCCGCCACGCCGAGCGGAAACAGATGGTTGAAGTAGACGCTGCCGAGCGTGTCGTCGGGGCCGATGTCGACCGTCTTCTGCAGAATCACCGGACCCTCATCGAGCCCGTCCGAGGGACGGAAGATCGTCAGCCCGGTGCGCGTCTCGCCACGGATGATCGGCCAGTTGACCGAGCTCGGCCCGCGGTAGCGTGGCAGGAGCGAGGGGTGATACTGGATGGTGCCGTGCCTGGGCACGTTGACGAAGGCCTGCGGGGCGAACTGCAGCACGTAGGCCATGACGGCCAGATCGACCTCCAGACCGCGCAGCGCGCGCGTCGCGTCTTCGCCCTTCAGCGACGGCAGCTGGAACACCTGCACGCCGTGCTGCTGCGCGCTCTCGCGCAACGGGTCGGCCTTGGCGCCGGGACGCTCGGGGGCGCAGAACACGCCCGCCACGGTGGTGCCGCGGGCGAGGAAGGCTTCCAGCGCACTCTTGCCGAAGGCCTGCTGTCCGATGAGGGCTACGCGCATAGGTTCACATTACCGGGACGGTGGCGGGGATTTCAATCGCTGCGGGCGCTGCGGCCGCGGCGGACCAGCGTCAGCGCGATCGCGGCGGACGCGAGCATGAGGAACAGGCTGACGGCGTTCAGCACCGGGGTCGCGCCTTCGCGCATGCGGCCGTACATCATGATGGTCAGCGGGGCATCCGAGCCGACCAGCATGAGGGTGGTGTTGAAGTTCTCGAACGACATGAGGAAGGCGATCGCCGCCGAGCCGATCAGCGCCGGGCGCAGATAAGGCAGCGTGATGGTCCACAGCACTGCCGCGCGCGAGGCGCCGAGGTTGAGCGCCGCCTCCTCGAGCGTGCGGTCGAAGCGCTTGAGGCGCGCGCTGATGGTGAGCGTGGCGATGGCGGCGATGAACGAGAACTGGCCGAGCACCACCAGGGGCAGGCCGGGGCGCAGGAAGTCCGCCTCCAGGCCGAAGGACTCGCTGAGGAAGTCCGCGATGCGGCTGGCGAAGGCCAGGATGGAAATGCCGAGAATCACGCCCGGGATGACCAGCGGCGTGAGCATGAGGAGCGACAGCGCGCCTTTGCCGGGGAACCGCGCGCGCTCCATGAGGAAGGCGTTGGCGGTGCCGATGCCGACTGCCAGAGCCGTCACCCAGCAGGCCACCACGGTACTGGTCCACACGCTCGCCAGCAGGTCGGAGTCGTGAAACAGGCCGACACGTCCGCTGGCCTCGTTACCGAGAAACCAGTCGAGCGTGAACCCATGCCACGGCGGGGCCGGGTAGGGTGCGTTGTTGAACGCGAAAACCGCGACCGTCACCAGCGGCAGGAACAGGAATACCAGGAAGGCGCCGACGTACAGCGCCGTGCCGAGGCGCAGCCAGGCCGGGCGAGGCAGCGTGGGAATCATGTGCGTCGCATCACGTCGCTGAAGCGCTGGCCGCTCGCCTTGAGCCCGAACCACACCATGGCGGTGGACAGGGCGAGCAGCAGGAAGCCGAAGGCGGCTCCCTGCTCCCAGTTGAAGCGCGTGATGAACTGGTTGTAGATCTGCTCGGTGAACCACAGCGAGTTCTTGCCACCGAGCAGAGTGGGCGTCAGGTAGTTGCCGAGCGTCAGCATGAACACCACGATGCAGCCGGCGGTGATGCCCGGCGCGGCGTGCGGGATGACGATCTCGCGCAGGATGGCGCCGCCCTTGGCGCCGAGGTCGTAGGCGGCCTCGATCAGGGCATTGTCGAGGCTCTCGAGGCTGCCGACCAGGGGCACCACCATGAAGAGCAGCGAGGTATACACCAGGCCCACCAGGATCGTCGCGTCGTGATAGAGCAGCTCGACCGGCTGCGCCGTGATCCCGAGGTGCACCAGCAGCTGCGGCAGCACCCCCGACTCGCGCAGCAGGATCATCCAGCCGAGCGTGCGCACCGTCTCGCTGACCCAGAACGGGATCAGGCACACGACGAACAGCAGCGCACTCATGCGCCCGCGCGCCAGCTTGGCGATGGTCCAGGCGATCGGGAAGGCGACCAGCAGCGTCAGTGCGGTGGCGCCCGCGGACATGAGGGCGGTGCGCAGGAATACGTGCCAGTAGAGGGGCTCGGTGAAGAAGGTGCGGTACTGCGCCAGGCTCGGCACGAACTGACGCGGGGCGATGCGCTCGCGGAACGACAGCAGCGCCAGATCGAGGTGCGGCAGCACGATCAGCAGCGACAGCCACAGAAGTGCGGGCGCGAGCAGCAGTGCCAGCAGCAGGCGGCGCGACCAGGCTGCGCGTGCGAGCTCAGGCATGCGCAGCGGCGGCGGGGAAACAGATGGCCCGCTCCGGATCGAAGCCGAAGTGGATGCGGTCGCCAACCTTCAGGTCGGCGTAGGCGCCGGTCTGCGGCAGCGCGATACGCAGCTCCTGGCCGCTCTGCAGCTCGCGCAGCAGTACCACCGAGTTGGCGCCGTCAAACAGCAGGCTCAGCACCTCGCCGGTATAGGCGAGCTGCCCGGGCGGGAAGTCCGCGGCACTGCGCCCGAGCATGGCGGACTCGGGGCGGATGAAGGCCTCGACCGTGCTGCCGACGGCGATGGTGCCGTGCGCGCGCGCCCGTACGCTCCAGCCGGCCGCAGTTCCCACCTGCACCAGCGCACCCTCGAGCGCCAGCGCCTTCCCCGCGACGCGGTTGTTGTTGCCGACGAAGCCGGCCACGAACGGCGTCGCCGGGGCGTAGTACAGCTGCTGCGGGGTGCCGAGCTGCTCGAAGTGGCCGTGGTTCATGACGCCGACGTGGTCCGAGAGCACCAGCGCCTCGGACTGGTCGTGAGTGATGTAGACGAATGTAGTGCCGAAGGAGGCCTGCAGCTGCTTCAGCTCGAGCTTCATGTGCTCGCGCAGCTTCAGGTCCAGGGCGCCGAGCGGCTCATCGAGCAGCAGCAGCGTCGGTTCGAGCACCATGCTGCGCGCGATGGCGACGCGCTGACGCTGCCCGCCGGACAGCTCATCGGTGCGCTTGCCGCCGGCGCCAGCCAGTCCCACCCGCTCGAGCATCGCCTCGGCCTTGCGCACTCGCTCCGCGCGCGCCATGCCGCGCCGCGCCAGCCCGAAGGCGACGTTCTCGCTGACCGACATCATGGGAAAGAGCGCCAGCTGCTGGAACACCATGTTGACCGGGCGGCGGTTGGGGCCGACGCCGGCCATGTCGCGGCCGCCGATGGCGATGCTGCCGCCATCGGGCTGAATGAAGCCGGCGATCATGCGCAGCAAGGTGGTCTTGCCGCAGCCGGAGGGCCCGAGAATCGAGAAGAAGCTGCCGCGCGCGACCGCGAACGACAGGTTGTCGACCGCCAGATGCGCGCCGAAGCGCTTGCTGACTGCGCGTGCTTCCAGATCCGCCGGCGCGGAGCTGGCGGAGGCGGTGGCGCTCAATTGGCGGCCTTGACGCGATCCATCACGCCGCCCTCGATCTCCTCGAGCCCCGGCGGGATCGCCGGATACCACTTGATGTTCTTCAGTCCTTCGGGGAAGGTCTCGTTGAACTGCTGCCGCAGGCGCGGATCCATGAGCTCGTCGGCGCCCCTGGCGGCGGTGAAATTGCCGATCGACTTGCCCACCTTGGCGGCATTCTCCGGGCGCATCACGAAGTTGATCCAGGCATACACGCCGGCCTCGTTGCGGCCGCGCGCCGGCATGGCGAAGGTGTCCATCCACGCCACCGCGCCCGAGCGCGGGTTGATGAACTTGATGTCCGGGTTCTCCCGGTTCAGCGCCCAGCCGCCCGAGTCCCACATCATGGCCGCGTAGACCTCGCCCGAGCGCATGCCGTTCAGCAGCTGGTCCTTGTTGTCGTAGAAGAAGCGGAAGTTCGGCTTGCAGGCGATGAGCGTCTGGCCGACCTTCTCCATGAGGGCGGTGTAGGCCTTGGTGTCGTTGTAGAGCGCGAACGGGTTGGTGCCGAGGGCGAGCGCAAACGCCATGAGCGTCGGTCGCTTCAGACGCACCGCGCTGCGGCCCCGCAGTTCCGGGCGGCACAGGTCGCGATAATCGGCGATGCTGGTCTTCTTCGAGTTGTAGACCAGCCCCTCGGTGCCCCACACGTACGGCAGGCCGTACAGCTTGCCGTCCAGCGTGGCGTTCTTGCGGATGGTGTCGAGCAGCCCGGGCACGAACTGCTCCATCTTCACCTTGCTCAGGTCGAAGGGCCTGTAGATGCGGAATTCCTGCTGCGCGCCCACGATGCGATCCTGGGACGGCTGCGCCAGGTCGAAACCGGCACCTCCCGTGGCGCGCAGCTTGGAGATGATCTCCTCGTTGTTCGACAGTGTGACCTGTACCTGGATGCCGGTCTCCTGCTTGAACTTGCTGATGAGCTCGGCGGGCACGTAGTCGGCCCAGGTGATGATGCGCAGCGTCTTGCTGTCATCGGCGTGCGCGGGCAGCCCGAGCAGGCCGGCCAGGGCGGCGCACAGCGCCAGTCGTGCGCAGCGCAGGCGCCCGCGCCGGAGATCGAAGCTGGAAGTCATGTGCCGCACGCCCCTTGCAGATCGGTCGCCGTTTGACAGGCAAGTTTTTGGCGGGATAGTCTCAATGCGATCTTAATATCACAGCCGGACGATAGCTCGGATTACAGGTGGCTGTGCGCCACGCGGCGCGGGAACCTCAGTCACCAAAGCCTTGAGACCGCTGGAAATATAACATCGACCCACCGGATTGTCGTCGGATGAGCGCTCATCGGCGGCGCCATGTTTGACCTGCAGGGTCATCGCGGCGCGCGCGGGCTGTGGCCCGAAAATACCCTCACCGGATTTGCGCGCACCATCGAGCTCGGGGTGTGCGCACTGGAATTTGACGTCGCCGTGACGCGCGACGGCGTGGTGGTCGTGAGCCACGACCCCGAGCTCAATCGCGACTGCACGCGCGATGCCGGCGGACGCTTCCTCAGCGGCACCGGGCCCCCGATCTGCACCCTGAGCTACGCGCAGCTGCAGACCTACGACGTCGGGCGCCTGCGCCCCGGCAGCGCGTATGCGGCGCGCTTTCCCGCGCAGCAGCCGCTCGATGGCGAGCACATCCCGCGCCTGGCGGACGTGCTCGCCCTGGTGCGTGCGCGCGGCCGTGGCCGCGTGCGTGTGTGCATCGAGATCAAGACGTTCCCGGAGCAACCCGAACTCACGCCGGACGCGGAGAGCTTCGTGGCGGCAGTGGGCCAGGACGTGGCGCGCACCGACACGGCGGCGCTCGCGGCAGTGATCGCCTTCGATTGGCGCGTGGTGCAGACCGCGCAGCGCCTCATGCCCAATGCTGAGACCACCGCCCTCACCGCAGAGCAGCCGGGCGAGGACACGGTGCGCTTCGCTGCACCGCAGCCCTCGCCGTGGCTCGGGGGCCTGGACGCCAGGCAGTTTGACGGGTCGATTGCGCGGCTGGTACAGGCCAGCGGCGCCGGCACCTGGGGCCCGGACTACCGCGACGTCACCGCCGAGCGGGTCGCCGCGGCGCACGCGCTCGGGCTGCGCGTGGTGCCCTGGACCGTCAACGAGCCGCACGACATGGAGCGAATGCTGGCCTGCGAAGTGGATGGCATGGTCTCGGACCGCCCGGACCTGCTGCGCGCGCTGCTCGGGCAACGCGGCGTCGCGCTGCCTCCGCGCCCCCAGGACGAGAACTGAACATGAGTGCCGCACGCATCCTGGTCATCGATGGCAACCGCGCGGCGATCCGCGAGCAGCAGATCGCCGCGGGCGGCTCGGCGACCGGCGAGGGCTACGTCGGGGTGCTGGCAGGCCTGGCGCCGGTGAGCTGCGACATCGTCCGACCGGCCGACGGCGAAGTGCGGCTGGCGCGCGCGCTTGCGGACTACGACGGAGTCGCGATCACCGGCTCGGCGCTCAACGTCTATGAGGGCGGCCCGGCGGTCGAGCGGCAGCTGGCGCTGGCCGCCGAGGTGTTCGCGGCGGGGGTGCCGTTCTTCGGCAGCTGCTGGGGCATGCAGGTAGCCGTGACCGCCGCCGGCGGCCGGGTGCGGCGCAATCCGCTCGGGCGCGAATTCGGCTTCGCGCGCCGCATCGAGCTGGAGGCCGCCGGACGTAGCCACCCGATGTTCAGCGGCAAGCCGCCGGTGTTCGAGGCGATCACCGTGCACAAGGACGACATCGAGCAGCTGCCGGCCGGCACAACGGTGCTGGCGCGCAACGACATGGGCCTGCAGGCCATCGAGCTGCGCCACGGGCGCGGCGCCTTCTGGGGCGTGCAGTACCATCCGGAGTACAGCTTCGCGGAGATCGCGGCGGCGGCGCTGCGTTACGGCACTGCCCTGATCGAGGAGCAGCTGTTCGCCGACCGGGCGGAGCTGGACACCTATGTCGCGGAACTGCGCGCCCTGATGCGCGACCCGCACGATGCGCGCCTCACGTGGAAGCACGGCCTGGGGCGGGCGCTGCAGGACCCGGCATGCAAGCTGGCGGAACTCGCCAACTGGCTGCGCGTGCAGGTGCTGCCGCGCGCGCAGCAGCGACAGTGACAGATGACAGGCAGGGGCGCGCCATGAGTTTCACCGACCACCCGGATTTCCAGGCCGCCCACACGCTCATCGGGCAGCTCGCCGACGCCGCGCGCAGCATCGCGCGGCAACACTTCCGCACCGTGCTGGCGGTGGAGCGCAAGGGCGACGGCAGCCCGGTCACGATCGCCGACCGCGACATCGAGACCATCATGCGGCGCATGATCCGCGCGGCCTTCCCGACGCACGCCATCCGCGGCGAGGAATTTGCCGCCGAGGGCGAGAGCGAGTTCACCTGGGTGCTCGATCCTATCGACGGCACCAAGAGCTTCGTCACCGGCTTCCCGTTGTTCGGCTCGCTGATCGCGCTCATGCAGGGCGAGCGCGCCGTCATGGGGGTCATCGAGGCGCCGATCCTCGCCGAGCGCTGGTTGGGCTGCGAGGGCCGGCCGACGCGCTTCAACGGCAAGCCGGTCAAGGCGAGCAGCTGCAGCGCCATAGAGCAGGCGGTGGTGTACACCACGACGCTCGAATCCTTCAGCGTTGCCGAGCGGCAGCGTTTCGAGGCGCTGGCCGCGCGCGCCCTGCTGCGGCGCTTCGGCGGCGACTGCTACCTCTACGGCATGCTGGCCGGGGGTCACTGCGATCTGGTCATCGAAGTGCAGCTCAAGCCGCACGACTTCATGGCCGTCATCCCGGTGGTGGAGGGCGCGGGAGCTCGCATCAGCGACTGGCGCGGCGCCCCGCTCACGGCGGCTTCCGACGGCCGGGTGGTCGCCGCCGCCACCGAGACGCTGTGGCAGCAGGCGATCGCGGAGCTCGGCGCTCTCTAGTCAGCCGGCGAGCGTCAGGTCGCCCTTGACCGCCGAGCGGAAGATGCGCGCGTAGGCTGCGGCGTCGGTCGGGTGCGGGTTGCCGCCCGCGGAGGGATCGAGCGAAGCCTCGTGGCCGATGACTTCCGGGTTGGTCAGCGGCACGCCGATCTCGGCGAGCGTGTGCGGGATGCCGAGCCGCTTGCGGAATTCCAGCACCCAGCCGAACACCGCTGCGTAGGGCTCGCCGCTGAGGTTGAGGGTGCGCGCGATCACCGGCAGCTGTGCCGCGATCGCCGGCCGGTTGTGAACGACGACGTACGGCAGCAGCACCGCGTTGGTGAGCCCGTGGTGCGTATTGAAGTGCGCACCCACCGGGTGGGCGATGGCGTGCACGGCGCCCAGGCCCTTCTGGAACGCGGTGGCGCCCATGCTGGCCGCCGCCAGCATGCGCGAGCGCGCCTCGAGGTCGGCGCCATTGTCGCAGGCGCGCGGCAGATACGTCTGGATGAGGCGCATGCCCTCGAGCGCGATGCCGTCGGCGAGGGGGTGAAATCCCGGTGCGCAGAACGCCTCGAAGCAGTGCACGAAGGCGTCGATGCCGGTGGCGGCCGTGATCTTGGGCGGCAGGCCGACCGTCAGCTCCGGGTCGGAGATCACCACCCCGGGCATCATCTGCGGATGAAAGATGATCTTTTTCTGGTGCGTGGCCTCGTTGATCACGACTCCCGCGCGGCCCACCTCCGAGCCGGTGCCGGCCGTGGTCGGCACCGCGATCACCGGCGCGATGCCACGCGGATCGGCGCGCGTCCACCAGTCGCCGACGTCCTCGAAGTCCCATAGCGGTCGCGTCTGCCCGGACATGAACGCGATGACCTTGCCGGCATCGAGTGCCGAGCCGCCGCCGAAGGCGATGACGCCGTCGTGACCGCCCCGGCGGTACGCGGCGAGGCCCGCCTCGATGTTGGCGGCGACCGGGTTGCCGCGCACGTCGGCGAACAGGCCGGTGCCGGGCACCAGCCCCTGGGCGCGCACCACCAGCGGTGAGGCACGCAGGCCCTCGTCGGTCACCAGCAGCGGCCGCCTGATGCCGAGCCGCTGGCAGGCGGCCGGCAGCTCCGCGATGCGCCCGGGGCCGGCCCACACGGTGGTCGGATAGTTCCAGTTGGCTTTCAGCAGTACGCTCACGTCGTCACCCGCAGATGAAATGATTTGGGCCGCGTCAGGTGCTCGTAGCCGACCACCGACAGCGTGCAGCCGCGCCCGGAGTCCTTCACTCCGACCCAGGCGAGTGCCGGATCAAGGTAGTCGCAGCGGTTCATGAACCAGGTGCCGGTCTGCACCCGCTGGCCGAGCGCCTCGGCCGCCTGCGCATCGCGCGTCCACACCGCCGCGGTGAGACCGAAGGCACTGTCATTCATGTGCGCCACCGCCTCGTCGTCCGAGCGCACCTGCATGACGCCGGCCACCGGGCCGAAGATCTCCTCACGCATGACCACGGAGCCGGGCGGCGCATCGAGCAGCAGCTGCGGGGCGAGGTACGGCGTGCCGGCGCGGCTGGCCGCAAACTCGCGCTCGTCGATCGCCGGGCGCGCGCCGGCCGTGACCGCGGCCTGCACCTGCGCCCGCACCGCATCGGCCGCGGCACTGCGCACGAGCGGCCCGAGGGTGGTGGCCGGGTCGGTGGGGTCGCCGAGCCGGTACTGGCGGATGAGCTCGATGCAGCCGCGCGTGAAAGGCTCGTACACCGACTCGTGCACGTAGATGCGCTGCAGCCCGCAGCACGACTGGCCGGAGTTGAAATAGGCCCCGTCCACGATGTTCTCGATCGCGTGGCTCAGGTCGGCATCGCCGCGCACGTACACCGGATCGCAGCCGCCGAGCTCGAGCCCGACACCGATGAAGCGCTCGGCAGCCACCTTCTGCACCGCGCGGCCGCCGGCCACCGAGCCGGTGAAGGCGACGAAATCGACGCGTGCATCGCGGATCACGGCCGCGGTGTCCGCGTGCGCGAGGTGCAGCACCTGGAACAGGCCGGCCGGCAGGCCGGCGGCGCTGAGGCACTCGGCAAACACCTCCGCGCACAGCGGCGTCTGCGCCGAGTGCTTGAGGAGCACCGCGTTGCCCGCCATGAGCGCCGGCACGACGCTGTTGACCGCAATGAGATACGGGTAGTTCCAGGCCGCCACGGTGAACACCACCCCGAGCGGCTCGCGGCGGATGAAGCGGCGGAAGCCGGCCTTGGCGCCCGGATCGAGGTCGGCGAGTGCGCTCGCGGCGATGCCGATCATGTGGCGGGCCCGCTCGAGCGTGCCGCGCACCTCGCTGGGGGCGAAACGGATCGGGCGCCCCATCTGCCAGGTGAGTCCGGAGGCGATGGCGGTGGCGCGACGCTCGAACTCCTGGCAGAAGCGCTCGAGGATCGCGGCGCGCGCGGCCAGCGGGGCGGCACGCCACGCCGGCTGCGCGGCCCGCGCCCGCTGCAGAGCGGCGTCGATGGCGGCGGGGCTGGCCGCGGTACGCTCGGCGTACACGCGCCCGTCGACCGGGGAGATGGTGCGGATGCTCATCAGATGATCTCGAAGTAGCGTGCCAGTTCCCAGTCGGTCACGGCGCGGCGGAACTCGCGCTCCTCCCACTCGCGGCTGGCGGCAAAGTGTTCGACGAACGGCTTGCCGAACAGTTCATGCGCCGCCTTGGAGTGCGCCAGGCGCTCGGCCGCCTCGCTCAGGGTGCGCGGCAGCTGGCGCTTGGCCGGGAGCTTGCGGTCGTAGGCGTTGCCGGTGATGGGCTCGTCCGGCTCGATGCGCTGCTCGATGCCCCACAGGCCCGAGCCGATCGCGACCGCGATGGCGAGGTAGGGGTTGATGTCGGCGGCGGCGATGCGGTACTCGACCCGCTGCGCCTTGGCGCCTCCGGGGATGACGCGCAGCGCGCAGGTGCGGTTCTCCACGCCCCAGGTGGCCGAGGTCGGGGCCCAGTAGCCCGGCACCAGGCGCGAGTAGCTGTTGACGGTCGAGGCCACCATGGCGAGGAGCTCGGGCATCAGTGCCTGCTGGCCGCCGACGAACCAGCGCATCTCCTGCGACATGCCGTGCGGCTGCGACTCGTCGTGGAAGAGGGACGAGCCGTCCTTGCGCGTCACCGAGACGTGCAGGTGACCGCTCTGGCCGGGCAGCTGCTGCGACCACTTGGCCATGAAGGTCGCCATCAGCCCGCGGCGCTGCGCCAGCACCTTGACGAAGGTCTTGAACAGCGCGGCGCGATCGGCCGCCTCGAGCGCCTCGCAGTAGTGCAGCGCCGCCTCCATGACCCCGGGGCCGGTCTCGGTGTGCAGGCCCTCGATCGGCATGCGCATGTCCTCGGCCAGCTGCAGCAGCGCCTGGTACAGCTCGGCGTGCACGCCGCTGCGCAGCACCGAGTAGCCGAAGTATCCGGGCGTGAGGTTGGTGAGGTTGCGGTAGTGCTTCTCGCGCACGCTCGCCGGGGTCTCGCTGAAGACGAAGAACTCGTACTCGGCCGCGGCGCTCGCCCCGTAGCCCAGGCCGGCGGCGCGTTTCAGCACCCGGCGCAGCGTGGCGCGCGGGCAGACCTCCTCGGCCTTGCCGGCGAACTCGCCGAGGAACAGCAGCATGTTGCCCTCGAGCGGCAGGGCACGGCAGGTCTCGGGCAGCAGCCGCACCGGGGCGTCGGGAAAGGCGGTGTGCCAGCCGGTGAAGCTGACGTTGTCGTACTGCTGGTCGTTGGAGTCCCAGCCCAGCACCACGTCGCAGAACCCCAGGCCCTTGTCGAGCGCCGCGAAGAACTTGGCGCGGTCGACGAACTTGCCGCGCAGGATGCCGTCATTGTCGAACACGCCGATCTTGACGTGGGTCAGCCCGCGCTCCTCGACAATCGCGCGGGCCTGTGCGGCGCTGCGCACCTCGTGTGGCTGCATAACGGAGAGCTCCTTCGGCGGCACGGGCCGGTGGCGCCGGCCCTGTTGTACTCACGAATGTTAGCGCGACGGGCTGCTGAGCCGATATTCGGCCCGCTCCAGCCACTGGGGGTTGACCTCGGCGCCCCAGCCGGGCTCGGACGGGATGGTGACGTGGCCGTCCGTGACGCGGTAGGGGTCGTTCACGAACAGCCCCTCCTGCCACGGGTAGTAGTCGCGCCCCTCGATGGACAGCTCGAGGTACTTGCCGGGGTTGGGAAGGGCACCGAGCAGGTGCATGGTGCACAGGGTGACCAGCGACAGGTTGGCGCTGTGCGGCGTGCAGGGGAGTCCGGCGCGCGCCGCCATCTGCGCGACCCTGAGCGTGCGGGCGATGCCGCCCATGTACATGACGTCCGGCTGCACCACGTCGACCGCACGCATCTCGATCATGCGCGCCCAGGTTGCGAAGTCCCAGTCCTGCTCGCCGCCGGTCACGTCGAGGTCGAGCGCGTCGGCAACCTGCTTGGTCTCCTCGAGCTTCCAGTACGGGCACGGCTCCTCGTAGTGACCGACGCCCTCGGTTTCGAGCAGCCGGCCGACCTCAATCGCGCGGCGCGGCGAGAAGCCGCTGTTGGCATCGACGAGCTTCGCCACACCCGCTCCCAGCGCGCGCGCCACCTCGGGCACCACTGCCTCGGTGCGTCCGGGCCACTCGTCGAGGTCGTGGCCGCACTCCGCTCCGACCCGCCACTTGAAGGCGTCGAAGCCGTAGCTGTCGCGCAGGTGCACCAGCCGCGCGGCCTCGTCCGCGGGTGTGATGTCGCGCCGCATGGACGAGGCATAGGCGCGCAGCCGCCGCGGCGCGCCGCCGAGCAGCGTCACCACCGGCTTGCCCTCGACCCGCCCGCGCAGGTCCCACAGCGCGGTATCGAGGCCGGCAAGCGCGCGGCAGCGGTAGCTGCC
>Ga0070695_100001106_pt1 | contig 14744 bp, 11 predicted proteins | sample KBSK1252metaG_FD_65471 | JGI IMG/M metagenome (GOLD analysis project Ga0070695, IMG submission 65471) | Corn, switchgrass and miscanthus rhizosphere microbial communities from Kellogg Biological Station, Michigan, USA - KBS K1-25-2 metaG | ecosystem: Host-associated > Plants > Roots >...
GGACTGGTTCGGAATCGGCGTCGGGGCCTGCGTCGTGCCGCACGCAGCGAGGAGCAACGCGAGCCCGGCCAGGAACCCGGCGCGGGAGACACGGGAGGTCATGGGTCTAGCCTAGGGCTGGCGGCTCACCTGCGCTTGCACGGTAGAATGCTCGGCGTCGAGGCGCCCGTCCCCGCCACCCGATCTCGCTCGTCCCTCTGCCCCCGAGGAGGCCCGTGACCCGCTTCCAGAAGCTCGCCGCGGCAACCGTCGCGACCGCGATCCTGCTGGTCACGATCGGGGTCTTGGTCCGGGTCACCGGATCGGGTCTCGGATGCCCGGACTGGCCCCTGTGCCACGGCCAGATCATCCCGCCGTTCGACGACGCCCGGGCCTGGATCGAGTGGATCCATCGGACGGTGGCCGTCATCGTCGGGTTCGAGGTGATCGGGCTGGCGGCGCTCGCGCTGATCGACCATCGGGATCGACGGGTCCTCGTGGGGGCGACCGTGGTCGCCGTCCTCCTCGTCGGATTCCAGGCCTGGCTCGGCCGCGAGACGGTCCGACTGGGCAACTCCGGCGAGTCGGTCACGGCCCACCTGGCGGCGGCGATGACCCTGGTCGGGCTGCTCGTCTGGATCCTGGTCCGATCGCTCTATCCCGCGCGGCTCCCCGCCGGCGGCGCCAGCCAGCGGTTCACCCTCGTCGCCACCTTCGCCGCGGGCGCGGTCTTCGCGCTCCTGCTCTTCGGCTCGCATGTCACTGCGACGTCGCAGTGGTACGTCTTCCCCGATTGGCCGTTGATGAACGGGACGCTCCTGCCGGCGCTGACCGACGCGAACTCGGCCCAGGTCCTGCACCGCTGGATCGCGTTCATCGTCGGCCTCATCGTGGCCGCGGTCCTCGTCGCCGCCTGGCGGATGCGGCCCCGGACCCGACCGGTCGTTCGGCTCGCCACCGTCGCGGCGCTGCTGTTCCCGATCCAGGCGCTCGTCGGCGGGCTGCAGATCCTGACGGGCCTGAGCGGCTGGACGCAGACCCTCCATCTCGCGCTCGGAGCCGGGATCTGGGCGCTGCTCGTCGCCCTCGTATCGGTCTCCTATCTCGAGGCGCGGACGGCGGCACGGGTCGGCGAGGGCGGCGTTCCAGGCAACCGCGGCGGCCTGGAGGTCCGAACCCGGAGCGACAGCGTCCGGGCCTACATCGCCCTGACGAAACCGCGGATCATCGAGCTGCTGCTCGTGACCACGGTCCCGGCGATGGTCCTCGCCACGCGCCAGGTGCCCGGCATCCAGCTCGGCCACTGGGCCTGGCTGACGGTCTGGACGCTCGTCGGCGGGACGCTCGCCGCCGGCAGTGCCAATGCGATCAACTGCTACCTCGACCGCGACATCGACCTGCTGATGGCCCGGACCAGGCGCCGGCCGCTGCCGGCCCACGAGGTCGACCCCGAACGGGCGGTGGTCTTCGGGATCGCCCTCGGCGCGATCGCGTTCGCGGTCCTCGCGTTCTTCGTCAACCTCCTCGCGGCGTTCCTCGGGCTGCTGGCGATCGCCTTCTACGTCGTCGTCTACACGATCCTGCTCAAGCGCACGACGCCCCAGAACATCGTGATCGGGGGCGCCGCCGGGGCGCTGCCGCCGGTCATCGGCTGGGTCGCGGTCACGGGCAACGTCGGGGTCCCGGCGCTGATCCTCTTCGCGCTCGTCTTCTACTGGACGCCGCCGCACTTCTGGGCGCTCTCGCTACGGATCCGGAAGGACTACGCGGCGGCCGGCGTGCCGATGCTGCCCGTGGTCCGCGGCGTGCCCGAGACGACGCGCCAGATTGGTCTGTACACGATCCTGATGGTCGCGATCTCGCTCGTGCTGTTCGCGGTCGCCCGGATGGGCCCGATCTACCTCGCAGCGGCGGTCATCCTCGGCGGGCTGTTCCTGCGCCAGGCGTGGCAGCTGTGGCGGCGCGGCTCGTCCGAGGAGGAGTCGACCGCCGGGGCGATCCGTCTCTACCGCTACTCGATCTCCTACCTGACGCTGCTCTTCGCGGCGATCGCGATCGATGCGCTCGCGATGGCGGCCGTCGGCGCCTAGGCGGGTTCCGCGGGCTCGGCCGATCCCCTGGTCCGCCGTCGCGACCCGTCGCTGACCCAGGCGCAGGTGCCGTTGACGCCACCGAGCAGGGAGCATATCCCTTTCGCGCCCGCGTTCATCACGAGATCGTGGTTGGCCTTGAAGACCGGCCGGGCGAGGGGCGCGAGCAGGTTCATCCACCAGCGCGTCGTCCGGACGTTCCAGTCGTAGCGCGCGACCGTCCGGCCTGGCGCATCCTCGCTGAGCGTCCAGACGCCGGTGCCCTCCAGCTCGCCGCTCGCCCGACCGGCGAGGGTCACCGGTCGCTCGAGCCGCTCCACCTCGAGATCGAACGAAAGCGTGTAGGGGAGCGAGCCCTTGAAGGTGTAGCGACGGACGTCGCCGACGCCGGTGGCCGGATCGCCGCGGCGAACCTGCTCGACCGCGGTCACGGTCGACCACCACTCGGGCCAGCGCAGCGAATCGGCGATCGCGTCGTAGACGCGGTCGATCGGCGCCTCCAGACGCCAGACGGTGACGAAGTCGTAGTTGGCCATCTCGCACATGATGCGCCGCCGGCCACGGATCGGATCACGCTCGTGGTCCGAAACCGCACGCCCTGGGAAGCCACTGCGCTTCATCGGTGATCGTCCGAAACCGGACGATGCCTCACGGGGCGATGTGGTCTCGCAGCTCGTTCGATTTCGGACGACCACGACGCGTAGCGCGGGCGCCGTCAGACGCGATCCGCGAGCCTGCTGCAACCCGCCGCCGGGGTCGCCGTTCGGCCCTGAATGGGGCAGGCTGCCACACTCCGCAGATGGACCTTCACTTCCTCGGCGGTGCCACCACCGTCACCGGCTCGCAGTTCCTTCTCGACACCGGCCGCGCCCGCGTTCTCGTCGACTGCGGCATGTTCCAGGGCAGCCCGAACGAGGCGATGCGCAACCGCATCCCGCTGGCCTTCGACCCGGCGACGATCGACGTGCTGCTCCTGACCCACGCCCATCTCGACCACTGCGGGCTCATCCCGCATCTCGTGAATGAGGGCTACAAGGGCCGGATCCTCGCGACGGCCGGCACGTGCGAGCTGGCGGAGCTCGTGCTCCTCGACTCGGGCAAGCTCCAGGAGGAGTTCGCGAAGCGCGAGGCACGCTGGGAGAAGCGCCACCCGGACCGGGCCGCGGAGGACGACGCGAAGGAGCAGGCCGCCTACCAGGAGGCGCTGGACGTCGCCGCCGGCAAGATCCCAGCACCGGTGATCCACGAGCGAGTCGACGACGCTCCGCCCCCGCCGCCCGTGGCGAGAGCGGATCCCGGATCGGCCTCGGGCGCCGGTGTCGAGGTCGCCGCCCCGATCGCCGCGGACGCCGCGACCGTCACGTCCGCCGCGGTGTCGGAGGAGGTGCCCGAGGCGATGACGCACGACCGCCGCTGGCCGTCGCCCGTCGTCGACCTCGAGGCGGACCTCCGGGCCCAGCCGCCGCATGTGGACATCGACCTCGACCTGCCCCTGTACACGGCGCGCGATGCGGCGGCCGCCGTCGAACGATTTGACGCGATCGCGTACGGCGAGGAGCGCGAGGTCGCGCCGGGCGTCCACGCGACGTTCCTCGATGCCGGGCACATCCTGGGATCCGCGATCATCCGCCTCCGGATCGAGGCGGCCGGGACCGGCGGCCCGGACAGCAAGGGCGGGCCCGACCAGGAGACGACGATCGTCTTCTCCGGCGACCTCGGCCGGCCGAAGACGCCGATCATCCGCGACCCGACGATCGTGACCGGCGCCGACTACGTCCTGGTCGAGTCGACATACGGTGGCCGCGAGCACGAGCCCGAGGCCGAGGCGATCCGGATCCTGTCCGAGACGGTCCGCATGGTGTCCGATGCCGGCGGCGTGCTCCTCGTCCCGTCGTTCGCCATCGGGCGGACCCAGGAGATCGTGTACGCCCTAGATCGACTGCTCGAGCAGGGCACGATCCCGGAGCTGCCGCTCTACCTCGACTCGCCGATGGCCTCGAAGGCGTCGGACATCTACCGCCGCCACGCCGAGTACTTCGACGAGGAGACGCAGGCGCTCCTGCAGCACGGCGACACGCCGCTCGACTACCCCAACCAGACGGTCACGAACGACGTCCACGACTCGCAGAAGATCGAGCACGCCCCGCGGCCGTACATGATCGTCGCCTCGAACGGGATGCTGACCGGGGGTCGCGTCCTGGGCCACCTCCGGGTCCTGATCGACGATCCGAACGCGACGATCCTGTTCGTCGGCTACCAGGGCGAGGGCACGCTCGGCGCCCATCTCCAGGCCGGTGCGAAGACCGTCCGGCTCGACGGCGTCGAGCGGCAGGTCCGTTGCCAGATCCGCTCGATCAGCGGCTTCTCGGCTCACGCCGACGAGTCCGAGCTGCTCGACTGGCTGCGCCACTTCGCCGACGGCAAGGCCTCCGGAACCCCCGGGTTCCCGCGGACCGTCTTCCTCGTCCACGGCGACCCGGACGCGCAGATCGTGATGGAGCCGAAGGTCCGGGCCCTGGGCTTCACGACGAAGATCCCGCACTGGCGGGAGGTCGTGACCCTGGGCTGACGCTCCGCCGAGCACCTCGAGCGAGGGCGGCCGTCCCGCGATGTGGAACGCCGGTTCGCCTGATGGGACGTCGGAGGCAATAGAAATTGGCCGCCGGACAATCGGTCGGATGTCCGACAGCCCCATCCTGACCGCCGAGGAGCTCGCCTCGATCCGCCGTCCGTACCGGGCGGCCCGCCTCCTGCCACGCCGGGTCTACCACGACGCCGCCATCCACGACTGGGAGCGGGAACGGTTCCTGCGGCGCGACTGGGTGATCGTCGGCCGGGAGGCCGAGGCGCCCGAGCCCGGCACGTTTTTCACGACGGAGCTCGACGGCGAGCCGCTCCTCGTCGTGCGGGCGCGCGACGGCCGGCTCCGGGCCTTCTACAACGTCTGCCAGCACCGAGGGACGGCTGTCGTCGAGGAGCCCTGTGGCAAGGCCGTCCGGTTCCAGTGCCCGTACCACGCCTGGATCTACGACCTGGAGGGGAACCTCGTCCGGGCCAAGCACACCGAGGAGCTCGAGGACTTCAGCCTCGAGGACTACGGCCTGAACAGCGTTCGGCTCGAGACGTGGCAGGGCTTCGTCTTCCTCAACCTCGACCCCGGCGCGGCCCCGCTCGCCGACCAGCTGGGCGACCTCGTCGAGCGCTTCGAGCGGTTCGACTTCGCCGCCCTTCGACCGGCCCGTCGGATCACGTACGACGTGGCCGCGAACTGGAAGTTCGTCGCCGAGAACTACTCCGAGTGCTACCACTGCCCCGGGCTCCACCCCCAGCTCAACAAGCTGACGCCCTACGACGTCGGAGCCGAGTACGAGCCCAACGGGGCGTGGCAGGGCGGCTGGATGGAGCTGGTCCCGGGCGCGGAGACGATGGCCCTCGACGGCGGCATGGGGTCGCGCCGCGGCCGGCCGGCCATGGCCGGGATGACGGCCCTGGACGAGCGCCGGATCGACTACTACATCGTCTGGCCGATGACGTTCCTGTCGATCCACCCGGACTACCTGCTCGTCCACTACCTGACGCCCGACGGCCCCTCCCGAACGAGGATCGTCTGCGAGTTCCTGTTCCCCGAGACGACGATGGCGCTGCCCGACTTCGACCCCTCGGACGCGATCGCGTTCTGGGACCTGACGAATAGCCAGGACTGGCACGTCTGCGAGCTGCAGCAGCGCGGGACGGCATCGCGATCGTGGGTCTCGGGCCGCTATTCGAGCCTGGAGGAGTCGGTCCACGCGTTCGACCAGATGGTCGCCGACCGCTACGCGGGTGACGGGGTCGTCAGCCCGCGGACGACGCTCCAACGCCAGGACGCGACAGCAACCAATGGATCGGGCGCGACCAACGGCCACGCGGCCACCCGAATGACCGCCCGGGCGAAGGCCGCCGCGGGGTCTCGAGAGGAGCAGACATGAGCACCGCCACGCGCGAGGTCGCCGAGGGTGCGACGTCGTCCACGCTCTATTTCGGGCCGTGGTACCGGCGATCGCCGTTCTTCGAGAAGACCCTCGCGGCCGGCTGCTCCGCGTACGACATCTACAACCACATGTACCTGCCCGGCTATTACGGCGACCCGGTCGAGGAGTACTGGGCGCTCCTGCGCGATGTCACGCTCTGGGACGTCGGCGTCGAGCGGATCGTGGAGATCACCGGACCCGACGCATCGGAGTTCACGAACTCGCTGACCTGTCGCGACCTCACGAAGTGCGCCGTCGGCCAGGGCAAGTACGTCCTGATCACCGCCGAGGACGGCGGCATCGTCAACGACCCGGTGCTCCTCCGGATCGAGGAGCACCGCTGGTGGCTGGCCCTCGCCGACTCGGACGCCGGCCTCTGGGCGCGCGGCGTCGCGGTCCACAGCGGGCTCGACGTCACCGTTCGGGAGCCCGAGGTCCACCCGGTCCAGGTCCAGGGCCCGAAGTCGAAGGACGTGATCCGGACGCTCTTCGGCGACGCTGTCGCCGATCTCCGCTACTACTGGACCGCCCAGACGGAGGTCGACGGGATCCCGGTCGTGATCAGCCGGACGGGCTGGACCGGCGAGGTCGGCTACGAGGTCTACCTCCGCGACCCGTCGCGGGGCGGTGACCTGTGGGACCGGATCATGGAGGCGGGCAAGCCGCACGACATCCGCCCGATCGCGCCGTGCGAGGCGCGCCGGATCGAGGCCGGGATCTTCAACTACGGCTCGGACATGACGATCGAGAACAACCCGTTCGAGGTGTCGGGCCTCGAGCGCCTCGTGGAGACGCAGGCCGCCGACTACATCGGCAAGGACGCGCTGGAGCGGATCCGGGTCGAGGGCGTGAGCCGCAAGCTGGTCGGGCTCGAGGTGGAGGGCGACGCCCTGCCGTTCGAGATCGCCGAGAAGCGGCCGGCGTTCCATCGCGGCGAGCGGGTCGGGACGGTCACGGACCTGATCTGGTCGCCGCGGCTCGAGAAGAACATCGGCTATGTCTGGGTCCCGATCGCTCTGGCCGGCCCGGGGATCGACCTCGAGATCGAGGGTCCGGACGGGTCGCGGGCGCAGGCCCGCACTGCCGCCCTGCCGTTCCTCGACCCCCGCAAGCAGGTGCCGCTCGGCTAGGCGCGGTCAGCGCGCCGGGGCGTCCTCGACGGCGAGCGACGCCCGCTGCTGGCGGAACGCGCCGAGGCGCCAGGCGATGAGCAGAGCGACCGAGACGACCGCCACGATCAGCGTCGAGATCGCGTTGATCTGGGGCGTCACCCCGAACTTGATCGAGCTGTAGATGAAGATGGGCAGCGTCGCCGAGTTGACCCCGTAGTTGAACGAGGTGACGACGAGGTCGTCGAACGACAGGGCGAACGCCAGCATCGCCCCGGCGAGCACCGCCGGCATGAGCAGCGGGACCGTCACGTGCCGGAACGCGCCCCACGCCGACGCGCCCAGGTCGCGCGCGGCCTCCTCCAGCCGCGGGTCCATCCCCGCCGCCCGAGCGCGGACGGTGACCGCCACGTATGAGATGCAGAACGTGATGTGGGCAATGGAGATCTGGCCGATCGAGCCGACGGCGCCAAACAGCTGGAAGAAGAAGATCAGGAGGCTGATCCCCATGATGATCTCGGGGGTCACCATCGGCAGGAGGAGGAGAGTCTCGATCGCGCCGCTGCCGCGGAAGCGCAGCCGGGCGAGGCCCAGTCCGAGGAGCGAGCCGAGGATCGTCGACACGATCACGGCCACGACCGCGACCTCCATCGTGATCCGCAGCGCGTCGAGGAGATCGGCGTTCTCGAACAGGGTCGGGTACCACTTGAGGGTGAACCCGCGCCAGACGAACGTCCGGCGCGAGTCGTTGAAGCTGAAGATGATCAGGACGACGATCGGCGCGAAGAGGAACGCGTAGATCACGAATGCGAAGGCGCTCAGCCAGCGGTTCGAGCTCTTCACGCGAAGGTCTTCATGCAAAGGTCTCGCGCCGAAGCGAGCGGAGCGCGAAGAGCGTCCCGCCCAGCGTCACGATCATCAGGATGAATCCGAGGGCCGAGCCGTACGGCCAGTCGCGGCCGCTCGTGAACAGGACCTGGACGAGCTTCGCGGCGGTCGTGGTCTGCGCGCCGCCGAGGAGATCCGGCGTCACGTAGTCACCGATCGCCGGGATGAACGTCAGGAGCGAAGCTGCAATGACGCCCGGCATCGTCAGGGGCAACGTCACGTGGAGGAAGGCGCCGCGCCCCGACGCGTAGAGGTCACGGGCCGCCTGGACGAGGTGCTCGTCGAGACGGTCGATCGAGACGAACAGCGGCAGGATCGCGAACGGCATGAACCCGTAGGTCATCCCGAGGATCACCGACACGTCGGTGTTGAGCAGGATCAGCGGCTCCTCGATCAGCCCCGTCGCCTGGAGCGCGCCGTTCAGGACGCCGTTGTCGCGGAGGATGATCATCCAGGCGTAGGTCCGGATCAGGTAGCTGGTCCAGAACGGGAGCATGACGAGGATCAGCAGGAGGATCTTGCGCTGGCCGCCGTAGCGCGAGATCCAGTAGGCGACCGGGTAGCCGATCACGATCGAGAGGACGGTCGTGATCAGGGCATACCGCAGGGAGTTGGCGAAGGCCGGCAGGTACTCCGGGCGTGTCGCCTGGGCGTAGTTCTGGAACCCGAGGTGATCGAGGACCACGTGGCCGGCCGCGTCTTTCGTCCCCAGGCTGACCACGAAGATGATCGCCAGCGGGACGAGGAAGAAGGCGGCCAGCCAGACAACGCCCGGCGCGACGAGGACGAGCGCACCCACGCGGCCCGCGACGCGGGCCCGCCAGGATCGCCGAACCGATGGCACGGGTGTCTCCCCCGCGGCGACGGGACGCGGAGCGCTGGTCGTCGTCGCCATCGGTCCTCGGCGTGCGTGCTACGGCGGCTCGATCAGGCCTTCAGGGCGTTCCAGCGCTGGGTGTACTTGTCGAGATCGGCCCCGAGGTCGAGGAGCTCGACGAGCTTGTCGAGCAGGGCGATGTCCGGGTTCACGGTGGGGTCGGCGAGGATGTCGGGCTTGATGAACTCCATCGCCGCTGCGTTCGGTCCCATGTAGCCGATGAAGTTCGTGTTCGCGGCGCTGACCTTCGCGTCGAGGTTGAAGTCGATCCAGAGGTTGGCCGCGATCGGGTGGGGGGCGCCGGACGGGATCACCATCGTGTCCGAGCCACGAACCGCGCCCTCCTGCGGGATGACGTACTTCACGTTCGGGACGTCGTCGTACATCTGGTACACGTCGCCCGACCAGGCGTGGGCGATGTTCGCCTGGCCGCCGGTCATGACCCCGATGTCGTCCGTGGTGTAGGTCCGCACAAGCGGCTTCTGGTCCTCGAGCAGCTGGGCCATCTTGTCGAGGTCCGCTTCGCTCTTCGTGTTGGGATCGAGACCAAGTCGGAAGCCGGCGACCGCGAACACCTCGCGGATGTCGTCGAGCATCGCGAGCTTGCCCCGGTACGCCGGATTCCAGAGCGACTCCCAGCTGGTCAGGTCGTCCTTGATCTTGTCGCCATTCCAGCAGAAGCCCGTCGTCCACCACATGTACGGCATCGAGTTGGCGTTGCCCGGGTCGTAACCGGGGTTCTGCCACTGCGCGCCGAGGTTCGCGGCGTTCGGGATCAGGTCGAGCTTGAGGGGCTGGATGACCTTGTCCGTGACCAGAGCGGGGACGTCGACCGATGTCGGGTAATAGATGTCGTAGCCCGCACCCTTGCCGTCGCTGCGGATCTTCGCGAGCGCGGTCTCGGCGTCGGGGAACTTCGTGTAGTGGACCTTGATCTTGTACTTGGCCTCGAATTCCGCCTGGGTCTTCTCGCCGATGTAGGCGTCCCAGTTGTAGACGTTGAGCTCGCCCTCGGGTGTGGGCACGGGCGTCGGCTCGGCCGTGGCGCTCGGGCTCGCCGCCGGAGCGGTGCTCGGTGGTGCGGACGCCGATGCCGCGACCGATGGCGCGGGCGTCGTCGTCGTCTGGGCCGCACAGGCGGCGAGGATCGGCGCCAGGGCCGCGGCCGGACCGATCCGCGCCACCGCCTCCAGGAGCTCGCGCCGGCTGACCCGGCGATCGACCAGGGCCTGGATCAGCGCCCGGTCGAGGTCGATGCTCGACCCATCATGGCGTTCGTTCATGCCGGGACCTCCTCCTGTGTGTCGACGGGCTCGGCAAGAACGAGCGCGTCGCCGGGTGACCAGCTGATGTGGACGGAATCGCCAACCGGGATCCGCAACCCGGTCTTCGGCGTGAGTGCGGTGATCGACAGACCGCCCGCCGTGCGGACGAGGTACTGGACGATGTTTCCGAGGTAGGCGGCCTGCTCGATGGTCCCGGCGAGGGCGGGCACGAGCGCCGCACGCGGGGCGGCTGGCGCATCCAGGGCCCGAAGGGCGACCGCCTCCGGGCGGAGGCTCAGCTCCACGGCCTGGCCGACCGAAAGCCCGGTCGCCGCGGTCGAGCCGAGCTCGCCGCCGTGGAACCGGATCACCGCGCAGTCGCCATCGATCGAATCGACCGTTCCCGCGAGGAGGTTCGTCGTCCCGATGAAGTCCGCGACGAACCGCGTCCGCGGCCGCTCGTAGAGGTCCTCGGGCGTGCCCAGCTGCTCGACTCGGCCGGCGTGCATCACGGCGATCCGGTCGCTCATCGTGAGCGCCTCTTCCTGGTCGTGGGTGACATACACGAACGTGATCCCGACCTCCGTCTGGACCCGCTTCAGCTCCACCTGGAGCTGTTTGCGGAGCTTCAGGTCGAGGGCCCCGAGCGGCTCGTCGAGGAGGAGCACATTCGGCCGGTTGACGAGTGCCCGGGCGAGCGCGACCCGCTGCTGCTGGCCGCCCGACAGCTCGTTCGGACGTCGCCGGTCGTAGCCGGAGAGGTGGACCAGGTCGAGTGCCTCGCCCACGCGCCGGGCCGTCTCCCTTCTCTCGACGCCCTTCCGGCGGAGGCCGAAGGCGACGTTGGCGCCGACATCGAGGTGGGGAAACAGGGCGTAGTTCTGGAACACCATGTTCACCGGGCGCTTGTCCGGCGGGTCGGTCGTGACGTCCCGCCCGCGGAGCTCGATCCGGCCGCCCGTGGGGAGCTCGAAGCCGCCGATCATCCGGAGCGTGGTCGTCTTGCCGCAGCCCGACGGCCCGAGCATCGAGAAGAACTCGCCGCTCCGGATGTCCATCGAGATGCGGTCGACGGCCCGGACGTCGCGGAAGTGCTTCGTCAGCTCGGTCAGGCGGATCTCGGGCGTCCCGTCCTGGCGCTCGATCATCGCGGGGAGCCTAGGCCGCCGTTCGGGAACGCGCGGCGCAACGTCCCGGTCCGCGCAACCCCTCCGACAGGGTTGTTGACGGCTTCCGACCGGAACGCGCGGTAGCCTGTCGACATGCCGACCAACGCACCAACGAAGCCTGCCACGGCGACCGACCACGATCCGGGGCCCGACGGCGCCGCCGCCCGCGCGGCGGCGATCGAATCGGCTGCCGCGGAGCCGATCGAGGCTGGAGGCGCCGGCCGCGTCCTCGTCGGGACCGCCTCCTGGACCGATCCGACGATGACGGCCTCCGGGGTCTTCTATCCGGCCGGATCGGACAACGCGGAGCAGCGCCTCGCGTATTACGCCTCCACGTTCCCGGTCGTCGAGGTCGACGCGACGTACTACGCCCTCCCGGCGGAACGGACCTCGCAGCTCTGGGTCGAGCGGACGCCGCCGGACTTCACGTTCGACATCAAGGCCCACGCCCTGATGACGGGGCAGGGGACCGAGACGAAGCGCCTCCCCAAGGCGATCCGTGACGAGCTCCCGGCGGAGTTGCGCGAGAAGACACGGATCTACGCCAAGGATCTCCCGGCCGAGCTGAACGACGAGGTCTGGCGGATGTTCCGCTCGGCCCTCGAGCCGCTCGCCGAGCGTGGCCAGCTCGGGTCGATCCTGCTCCAGTACCCGAAGTGGGTCTTCCCGTCGAACGAGAGCCGGGCGCTGATCGAGGATGCGCTCGAGCGGCTCGACGGCTGGACGGGCGCCGTCGAGTTCCGCAACGGCTCATGGCTCAACGAGAAGAACCGCGAGCGAACCCTGGCTTTCCTCGCGGAGCGATCGATCCCGTTCGTGATGGTCGACGAGCCGCAGGGCTTCAAGAGCAGCGTCCCGCCGGAGGTCGCCGTCACCTCGTCGGATCTTGCGCTCGTCCGGTTCCACGGCCGCAACGCCGCCACGTGGGAGGCGAAGAACATCACGCCGGCGGAACGCTTCCGCTACCTCTACTCGCGAGACGAGCTGGCCGAGTGGGTCCCGAAGATCCGGGAGGTGGCGTCCGAGGCGAAGGAGGTCCACCTGATGTTCAACAACTGCTACGCGAACTACGGGACGACGAACGCCCGGGAGATCGCCTCGCTGCTCCTCGACCTGGAGTCCGACGCGGCCTGACCGCGGGCTCTCAGCCCTCCGACACGCGGAGCAGCTCCGGCTCGTCGTCCGGCTCGAGACGATCCACGATCAGCAGCGACGGCAGATGGCCGGGCGCCGTCAGCCCGTCGAGGTCGATCTGATCGGCCTTTGGGTGCTTGCCGGGGCGCCCCAGCAGATAGCCCTGGCCCGCCGAGATGCCGAGGTCGCGCACGACCGCGAGCTGCTCGGAGGTCTCGATGCCTTCGGCCACGACGGAGGCGTTCCACTGGGCCGCCAGGCTCTGCAGGGCGCGCAGGATCGCGTGCGACGGGTCGTGCACCGTGGTGCTCTGGACCAGGGAGAGGTCGATCTTCACGACGTCGAACTGGATCTCGCTGAGGAGTCGGAGGCCGGCGTTGCCGGCGCCGACGTCGTCCGCCGCGATCCGCATCCCGGCCGCGCGGCACGCCTCCACGTTGCGCCGGAGCTGGTCGAGGTCCTCGACGGTCTCGCGCTCGGTCAGCTCCAGCACCAGCCGATTGAGCGAGATCGCGTGGCGCCGGAAGATCCCCTTCAGCTCGCTGGACCGGAAGAGGGTCGACTCGAGCGTCCGGGGCGAGAGGTTGACGCTGAGGTAGGCGTCGTTCGGCAGGTCGGCTGCGCCTGAGGCGACGATCTCGAGGCAGAGCAGGTCCAGCTCGACCGTCTGGTTGGCCGCCTCGGCCGCCGCGAACAGCGAGCTGGCGTCCGAGAACGGCGCGCCGTCGCCCGGCCGGACCAGGCCCTCGAATCCAAGCGGCAGGCCGGTCTGCATCGAGAAGATCGGCTGGTAGACGGGCCGCAGGGCGCGGCTGCGGAGCACGCTCGCCACGTCGGCCGCCAGCTGGGCGATCGGCCGCTCCGCCACGGCGTCCTCATGGTGGTTCGGGTCGAACGCGATGACGGCCGTCCGACCGTGGCGCTTGCACCAGTAGAGAGCCGCGTCGGCCTGCCGGTAGAGATCTTGCGTCTCCATGCTGGGCTCCGGGTACGCGCTGACCCCGACCGAGAGCGAGAACGGCTCGATCGGCGCGCTCGGATCGCCGCCGCCGAGCGCAGCGGCGAGGATCCGCCGCCCGACTGCCTTGCCGACCTCCAGGTCGGAGGCCGGTAGCAGCACCGCGAACTCGTCGCCGCCCACCCGGAACGCCCGGTCGCCGCGGCGCATGATCGCGGCCGCGACCTGGCCGACCGCCGCCAGCAGGCGGTCACCCGCCGCGTGGCCGCGACTGTCATTGACGGCCTTGAGGCCGTCCACGTCGAACAGGAGCAGCGCGAGCGGCGCGTCGTGCCGGCGCGCCTCCTCGAGCTGGAGCGCCAGCTCGTCCTGGAACGCCCGGTGGTTGCCGAGGCCGGTCAGCCCATCCAGCAGCGCCGCGCGCCGAGCCTGCCCGTAGAGCTGCTGCATCTCGGCCCGCTCGAGCTCGAGGGCCCCCGCCTCGCGCAGGACCCCTCGGGCGACGATCGACAGGAAGGTCGGGATCGTCACTGCGCCGGCGACGAGGATCGCGATCGCGACGAGCTGGCGGGTCTGGTCGGCGTCCCAGAAGCCCTCGATCGTGGCCGCTCCCATGAGCATGCAGAACGGGACGAGCATCCCGATCAGCAGACGTCGTCGGATTCGATTGAGTCGCCCTTCAGCCGCCTCGCTCGGTGATCCCGGCGTGGGAACGGACACGCGCTCTCCCCTCAGGTTGGCCCCGGATACACCCTTCTACGCCGAACCATGGCAGACCGAAGGTGGTTCGAACGTACCGGGGGCACGCGGCGTTAGGGCCAAGGACGCTCGCCGGGGTCGGCCGTACGGTCCACGCAGACCGTCGGGGAGTCAGCTTGGGACCAACGATTCTTGATCCGTAGCGCGCGCGTGAACCGGTTCGTGACCGCGGGCGGCAGCCTGGTGGTTGCCGTCGCGCTGTCGCTGGGCGCCCTCGTCACGGCCGCGACGCCGGTGATCGCCGCCAGCTGCAATGGCGCATCGCACCAGTCGACCCTCAGCTCCGGACGGGCGACGCCCTCTTCGGGCAGCCCGACCACGACGTTCGTGTTCTCCGTCAGGTACGCCGACACGGCGGGCTGCAAGCCGACGTCGGTGACGCTCCTGGTCGCGGGCCGGCCGCCGATGGCGATGAGCTCGAGTGGGACCAACTACCAGTCGGGCGTCGTCTACACGGTCGGGCGCAAGCTGCCGGCGGGGGTCTGGACCTACTCCTTCCGCGTCGT
>Ga0070695_100001109_pt1 | contig 14740 bp, 6 predicted proteins | sample KBSK1252metaG_FD_65471 | JGI IMG/M metagenome (GOLD analysis project Ga0070695, IMG submission 65471) | Corn, switchgrass and miscanthus rhizosphere microbial communities from Kellogg Biological Station, Michigan, USA - KBS K1-25-2 metaG | ecosystem: Host-associated > Plants > Roots >...
TCCACGACACGTAGTCTCTGAGCTTCTACAGAACGCGGACGACGCGGGCGCCCGCAATGCCAGCGTCCGGATCGAGGACGGGGCGTTCGTGTTCGAGCATGACGGCGATGACTTCACCGAGGAGCACTTCGCGTCGCTGTGCCGGTTTGGCTACTCGAACAAGCGGCACCTGCACACGATTGGGTTCCGAGGGGTCGGTTTCAAGAGCACCTTCAGCCTCGGAGACTGCGTCGAAGTCTGCACGCCGACCCTCGCCGTCTCGTTCGAACGTCGGCGATTCACCGAACCCCGTTGGTTGGAAGGAAGACGGAAGTCAGGTGGAAAGACCAGCATCCGCGTCGCCATCAAGGACGGCCGCCGACAGCGGGAGGTGGAGAAAAACCTTGAAGAGTGGCGACAGAGCCCCCTCTCGCTTCTCTTCTTCAATCACATCCGCCGGATGCAGGTCGGCGATACAGAGGTCCGCTGGAGGAGAGTCGGCGTAGGACCAGTACGAGACAGCGCGTGGATGGCACTCGGCGAGGAAAAAGAGCCGGTCTTTCTCCTCGTCCGCTCAATGGCCGAGCCGTTTCCAGATGACGCGCTGGCGGAGGTCAAACAGGAGCGGATGCTTGCTGTCGAGGAAGAGGCCGACTTCCCTCCGTCAAAGGTTGAGATCGTTCTCGGCGCCCAGGGCCACCTGTTCGTCGTACTCCCCACGGGCGTGCAGACAGCTCTCCCGTTCGCCTGCAACGCGCCGTTCATCCAGGACCCGGCCCGGCTGAAGGTCAAAGATCCCGAGACCTCACCAACGAACCGTTGGCTGCTTCGACGCGTAGGACAGCTTGCCGCAACCTCGATGCTCGGGTGGCTGAATCAGTCCAACATCCCGGACGCGGAGCGCGCCAGCGCGTACGGGCTATTCCCGGACGTGAATCGCGAGGACAACGGGCTCGAGGGCGTCTGTGGCACGATCGTCGAGGAATCGTTCGAGGAGTCCATAAGCGGCCAACCTTTCCTACTGACGGACGACGGTTCGCTCGTGGCATCCGGACAATGCGTAGCGCTGCCAGAGGCGGTCCTTGAAGTCTGGTCGCCACGACAGGCTGCCGCTCTCTTCGACGAGAAGGGGCGTCCAGCGCTCTCGCCCCTTGTCGCCGCTGGGCACCGGCAGCGGCTTCTGAACTGGGGCGCCGTCGAGGACATCGACAAGCCGAAGGTGCTTACTACTCTGCAGGGCCGACATCTCACTCGACCCGAAACGTGGCACGAGTTGCTCAACCTTTGGGCCTACACCGCTCCGGAGATCACGGCCTATTGGTCAGCGTTCCCCCCTGAGGCCCTCCGCATCGCTCCCGTGGAGGGCAGGGAGGTCCTGTACGCTGCGAACGAGGTAGTTCGGCTCGGAGAGAAGAAGCTTCTCGAGTCCGAGGACGATTGGGGGTTCCTCGCTGATCATCTCGCCGTCCTCCACCACGCATGGCCGAGGTTCATCGCGGACGAGCGGCGGACGGCAGAAGAGAGGGCCGATGCCGCCGCCTTGAAGAGGGTGAACGCCGCCCATGCCGTGCTTCGCAAGATCGGCCTGGAGGACACCGCCGACGTGAGCGAGGTCATCGATCGCGTGGCTGCAGAGTTCTTTTTGAAGACGAGTCTAAAGATCTCGGAATGCGTGCGGCTCGCCCAGGTGGCGGCGAAGCTGGGAGCCACAGCAGGCGAGAACTTTCGTTACGTCACACGTGATATGCAGCAGCGGGCGTTGAAGGACCACGTTCTGTTCGACGAGGACGGGCAGGTCGAGGAGATTGTCCCCCAACCGAAACGCGAGTCGCTCCTCCTGCATTCCGAGTACACGCGAGTCTTCGGCTCATGCACGCGTGAAGAGTGGATGAACTGGGTGAAGAGCGGGCGATCGGGGTTGCTCTCGCTGCCTCCCCTCGTCACGAAGCGCATGAACCTGTACGGGCGAACGAAAGTCGAAACGGAGTTCCGGAAGCGAGGGGGGCAAGGCACGCTTTGGTACCCCTACGTCACGGAACACTTCATCCTCCACGACTGGGACTTCGACGAGGGCGTTTGGCGCCACTGGACTGAGCTTGCCAAGTTAGACGACTGTATCTGGGCAACGGTTGGAGAGCGGATCACTTCGCAATCCGAGTTCTATTGGAGCAGCGCAAGGAGCGCGGGCGTAATCCAAGTAGCGACGACCGGCAACACGCGCTCGATAACCTCGGAGGCCCTGCTTCCGTCGTGGATACTCCGTCTTCGCAACGTGCCCTGCCTCCGCGACACCAGAGGCTTCCGCCAAAAGCCCGGCGATCTGCTGAGACGCACGCCCGAAACGGAGTCCTTGATCGATGTCGAGGCCTTCGTCCACGGCAACCTCGACCGCGAGTCGACGCAACCATTTCTGGATCTGCTCGGCGTGCGATCAAAGCCTACTGGGCCAGACGCACTGCTTGATCGCCTTCGCGCGTTAGCTCAAACCGATAAGCCGCCGATTCACGAGGTCGAGCGGTGGTACCGACGGCTCGACCAGATGGTGGACACATGCTCGACTGAGGATCTGCAGAAGATCAAGGCTGCCTTCCGCTCCGAGAAGCTCATTCTGCCTGGCAACGGCGCGTGGGCGGCCGTCTCGTCGGTGTTCCTCTCGTCTGACGAGGAGGATGTTCCAGGTGCTGCGCTCGTCCGCGAGTCGGTTGCGGACCTCACCCTGTGGCGTAAGCTCGGCGTTGCGGAACGGCCTACGGTCGATCTCGCCATCCAGTGGCTCAAGGAACTCCCCGCGGCGCAGAAGCTATCACCAGACGATCTCCCTCGCGTTCGGACCTTGCTGGTTCGACATCCGGTTCGGATCTGGAAAGAGTGCGGTGCGTGGATCAATCTCGCTGGCGAGTGGGTTCCGACGGATGGGCTCTCCTATGCGCTCACGATGCAATCGCTCGTTCCATGGAGCCATCTGCATGAGTGGGTCAAGCAGAAGACCGCCGACCTTCAGCGCATGCCGGTTGAGGTGACCGGAGCGCCGCCATTCTCGCACCTTCCTGCACTCGCGACGCGCGTCGAGGATCGGTTCCACCGCGATCCGCTCGTCCAGGGCGAACCCGAAGAAAGAAAATGGCTCACGGCCCTCGGATCCGGACTCCGCCGGATCGAGCTGGATGGCAAGCCGGAAACCGAGCGGGTTCGCGCGCTCGCTCGCCAACTCGCGAGCACGCGGTGGCAACGCGCCCCGGGGCTCGAGATCATCCCTTACATAGACGGCACACCGGCGGGCACCCCCCGGCGCGCCGACGTGCTCTGGCTCGATCGCGTCCTGTATGTGGACGACCTTCCGAAAGCGAAGCTCGCCAAGCGGGTGCCGGACGAGATCGCGAAGGCGTTCGGCCGCCCGGAGATAAAGGCAGCGCTCGATTACAGTTTCGAACGATCGCCGAACGATGTGTGTGCCTACCTAGAGGAGAACTTCAAACTTGCCCCCGCCGACCTCGCGCCCGGCCGCGAATCAGAGGACGATGTACTAGCACCCGAGGCCACGAGGACTCAGAAGGGCGGAACCGAGGTCGTGGAGTCGAGTGCCCGGACGACAACGGACTTCGGTACTGCAGGAACTGAAGGCGCGGAGGTCGATACGCCGATGGCGACGGGGCAGCCGGACGATAGCATGAATTACGAAGGGACGGACGCGTCTGGCGATACGACCGTCGATCGGCCGCGTCCCGCACCGAAACCCAGCAAGCCAAGTATCATCGAGCGCTTTGCTGCGGCCCACGGGTTTCGAAAAGACGGTGAGGGTCGCTTCTTCCACGCCGACGGCGGTTGGATTGCCAAAACGGACGGCGACACGTTCCCATGGGAGCGCAGGGCTGCTTCGGGGAGCGTCATCCGGTACTACTGGCCGAAGGACCACTGCCTCGATACTTCGCCGCTTGTGCTCGACGCGGACATTTGGGGCTTGATCGACAGCCACCCGGACCTTTACGCCCTGATTCTGTCGGATGTCGATGGCAACCCTATCGAGGTCGCCGGGATCCGCCTGCGCGAACTCAGGGAGCAGGACAGGTTGAAGCTCTACCCAGCCGCGTACCGCCTGGTTGTCGAAGGTGAGGAGCATGAATAGCCGCAAGAAGCTCATCGAAGTCGCGCTGCCGCTTGAAACAATAAACGCGGCCTCCAAACACGAGAAGGACATTCACACGGGCCACCCTGCGAATCTCCATTCATGGTGGGCCGGCCGACCGCTCGCCGCATGCCGCGCCGTCCTGTTTGCGCAGCTCGTTGATGACCCTGGAAACAGCCTTCCGGAGGCGGAGGCGGTCGTCGAGCGTGAACGCCTATTCCGAATCATCGAACGCCTTGTCCTGTGGGATAACAACCAGAACCACGAGTTGTTGGAACAGGCGCACGCGGAGATTCTCAAGTCCAGCCATGGGACAGTCCCCGTGGTTGCCGACCCATTCTGTGGAAGAGGCTCGATTCCACTTGAGGCGCAGCGTCTTGGCCTCATGACTGCAGCAAGTGATCTGAATCCGATTGCCGTGATGATCACGAGTGCGTTGATAGAACTGCCGTTTCGTTTCGCTGGACGTCCGCCAATGAACCCCGAGTCTCGTGAGAAGTTCGCGTCCCGCTCGGGATGGAAGGGCGCACTGGGACTCGCCGAAGACGTCAGGTACTACAGTCGGTGGATGCGTGCGCAAGCCGAGCGCAAGATCGGTCATTTGTATCCCAAATTCCGGCTTCCAAAGACCCAGGGTGTGGTGGAGGCGACTGTCATCGCGTGGCTCTGGACGCGCACCGCGACGTGTCCTAACCCAGCTTGCAGCGCTACCATGCCCCTCTTGTCGACGCTCTGGCTATCGAAGAAAGCCGACGAGCAAGCGTGGCTGCAGCCAATTGTAGACCGTCGTCGGAAGGCGGTCACTTTTGAGGTTTGCTCAGGAGAGGGGAAGCCCTTGGATCCTCCGAAGGTGGGGCGTGGCTCGCGGTTTCGATGCTTTGTGTGTGGCGAGGTTGCCGATGATGAGGCCATCAAGTTGACACCAGTCGGAACCAAAATGACTGCCGTTCTCGTCGTCGACGCGAGTGGGAGGCGTTGGTATCTCCCGGCGTCCGAAGAGATGGAGGCGCTCGCAGCGAAGGCTAAACCTCAGTGGTGGCCGAGCGGAAAGATTCCCGCGAGGCTTAGCGGTGGCACGTGTGTGCCTTACGGTATGAATGAGTGGGGCGATCTCTTCACTTCTCGCCAGTTGGTCGGGGTCACAGCGTTCTGCGACCTGGTTCGCGAAGCGAGAGAGCTGGCGATGTCCGACGGGGCCGACAAGGAATACGCAGACGCGATAGCGACGTACCTCGCATTCGCAGTGGATCGACTGGCGCAGACGAATTGCAAGCTCGTCCGATGGCTCGTTCGTAGCGCGGGCCCTTCCAAGGGCACTCCAATCCTCGACAAGCAGGCCCTTCCGATGGTGTGGGACTTCTCTGAGGGGAATGTTCTTGGTGACTCCGTCGGCAGTTGGGACAAGGCGGTAATGAATGTCCTCACCGCATTTGGCGCGATGGCGCCGTTCGCCAGAACAGAAGTACGCCAGTTGGACGCGGCCACGACGCTCCCCTACGACCGCGTCATCTTCTGCACCGACCCGCCCTACTACGGCAATATTAGCTATGCAGACCTATCTGATTTCTTTTACGTCTGGCTGCGAAGGTCTCTCGGCGATATCCGGCCGGACCTCTTTAGCACTATTCAGACCCCAAAGGCGGAAGAATTGGTTGCGGCCCCGTACCGCTTCGGTGGTGATGGTGAACGGGCAAAGCGCTTTTTCGAGGATGCTTTTGGCAATGCGTTCAGCCAGATTCGCGCGGTGCAACACGAGGATTACCCTCTCACCGTTTTCTACGCATTCAAGCAGGCCGAAGCTGACGAGTCGGACGACGGAGGCGCCATCGTGGTGTCGACGGGCTGGGAGACGATGCTGGAGGGGCTCATCCGCGCTGGCTTCATCGTCACCGGGACGTGGCCCATCCGCACTGAAAGAGCCGCACGGGGCGTGGCGTTGGGGACCAACGCACTTGCGTCGAGCGTAGTGCTGGTATGTCGTCCGCGAAAGGGTGATGCGCCAGTGGTCAGCCGTGGCGAGTTTCTTGGGTCTTTGAGGTTGGAACTGCCTCTTGCCCTGAAGGCATTGCAGCGCGGCAACATCGCGCCGGTGGATCTGGCGCAGGCAGCGATCGGCCCTGGCATGGCGGTCTACACCCGCTATGCCAAGGTGCTCGACGCCGAGGGCAAGCCGCTGTCTGTGCGAGAGGCACTCGCGCTCATCAACCAGACGCTCGATGAGTCGCTCGCCGAGCAGGAGGGCGACTTCGACGCCGATAGCCGCTGGGCGCTAGCGTGGTTGGAGCACTCCGGCTTCGCTGAGGGCGATTTCGGCGTTGCCGACGTGCTTGCACGCGCAAAGAACACTAGCGTGGATGGTATTAGAGACGCCGGCATCCTGAAGTCGAGCCGTGGCAAGGTGCGGTTATTGAGGCCCGACGAACTGCCCTCCGACTGGGATCCCGCGACCGACACTCGCCTGACGGCGTGGGAAGTAGTTCACCACCTGGTCCGTGTGCTGGAAGTGGGTGGGGAGACTTCGGCGGCGCAACTCGTGAGCAAGCTTGGCTCAAAGGGTGAGGTCGCACGCGAGTTGGCCTACCGGCTCTTTACTATCTGCGAGAGGAAGAAGCGGGCGCCGGATGCTCTGGCTTACAACCGATTAGTACAGAGCTGGCCCGAGATCACTCGCCTGGCCCGCGAGAGCGGAAAGCCTAAGGCTGAGCAGGCCCAACTGTTCGAGCGGGAGTAACCGATGGCGATCACGAACCAGGAGCGCGTCGGAAAGGCCCTCGAGCTCGTCAAGACGGGCCTTGCCCCCTTTGTCGAGCGAGAGTTCAAGAGCCTTTACAAGGATAGAGCGCTCGCTGAGGCTCAGCGCTTCATGACCAGCGAGCGTCTCGACGTGAGGAAACCGTTCACAGCGTGGGACGCCGCGGTGCTCCTGCGTTTGATGTGGGACTCATGGAACGATGTCTTTCGTCGCACCCTCGGCCAAGCAGAGCGAACGCTCGTGAGCGAGTTGCGCGACGTGCGGAACCGTTGGGCGCACCAGGAGCCGTTCTCCGGCGATGACACTGACAGAGCCCTCGATTCCGCGGAACGTCTCCTAACCGCGGTCTCGGCGCCTCAAGCCGATGAAGTCCGAAAGATGAAGATGGAGTTGCGGCGAACGATCTTCGATGAACAGGCGCGGAGTGAGAAACGGAAGAGCGCCGGCACGGCCATCGAGAGCCAGGGGACCAACGGCCTCAAGCCGTGGCGGGAGGTGATCAGTCCACACAAGGACGTGGCCAGCGGTCGCTTCCAGCAGGCGGAGTTCGCCGCGGACCTTTGGCAGGTCCACATGGGCGAAGGCACGGACGAGTATAGGAAGCCGGTCGAGTTCTTTCGCCGCACGTATCTGACGGAAAGCCTGACTGGCCTGTTGGTCGGGGCCGTCCGGCGCCTTGCCAGCGATGGCGGCGACCCGGTCGTCCAGCTCCAAACCAATTTCGGCGGCGGCAAGACCCACTCAATGCTGGCGCTCTATCACCTCTTCGCTGGGGTGAAGACCGGCGAGCTTCTCGGCGTCGACGCGGTCCTGAAGGAGGCCGGAGTCGCGAAGCTCCCACCGATCAAGCGCGTCGTGTTGGTCGGCAACAAGATTTCGCCGGGCAACCCGGTGACCAAGCCTGACGGTACGGTCGTGCGCACTCTATGGGGTGAGCTGGCGTGGCAACTTGGAGGCAAGAAGGCCTTCAAGCGGATCGAGGCGGACGATGAAAAGGCCACAAGTCCGGGCGACGCCCTTCGCGAGCTACTCAACGAGCACGGCCCGTGCCTCATTCTGATTGATGAGTGGGTGGCGTACGCCCGCCAGCTTCACGATCAGAGCGACCTTCCCGGCGGCAGCTTCGAGACCCACTTCACTTTCGCGCAGGCGCTAACTGAGGCGGCGAAAGCCGCCAAGCAGTGCTTGCTCGTCATAAGCCTTCCGGCCTCAGACACGGCCGGCTCACCGCACGCGGTGGCTGACGACGTTGAGGTTGGCGGCGAGCGTGGGCGCGCGGCGCTGGCACGCTTGCGCAACGTCATCGGGCGGCTGGAGTCCTCGTGGACGCCGGCAAGCGCGGAGGAGGGGTTTGAGATTGTGCGCCGGCGGCTGTTCGAGCCCTTGGTCGAGCAGGCGCAGTTCGTGGCTCGAGACACCGTGGCCCGTGCATTCTACGACTTCTATCGCGCCCAGCATCAGGAGTTTCCGCCCGAATGCCGAGCCGCGGACTACGAGAAGCGACTGAAGGCTGCATACCCGATTCACCCAGAGCTCTTCGACCGGCTCTACACCGACTGGTCGACCCTGGTGAAGTTCCAGCGCACCCGCGGCGTGCTGCGTCTGATGGCGGCCGTCATCCACAGTCTGTGGGCGAAGGGTGACAAGAACCCGCTGATACTTCCGGCGAACATCCCGATCGACGACCAGCGGGTCAGGGACGAACTGACTCGCTATCTGTCCGACACATGGAAGCCAGTGATCGAGAAGGACGTGGACGGCCCGCACTCCTTGCCGCTTCAGATTGACAGTGACGTTTCCAACCTCGGGAAGTACGCCGCCTGCCGCCGCGTGGCGCGTACGATCTACCTGGGTTCGGCGCCAACCGCGACCGCTGCCAATCGAGGCGTGGAAGACCGTCGCATCAAGCTCGGCTGTGTGATGCCTGGCGAATCAACCGCAGTCTTCGGTGACGCTTTGCGCCGGCTCGCCACCGCGGCGACATACCTGTATCAGGATGGCGCGCGGTATTGGTACTCCACTCAACCAACGGTCACGAAGCTCGCTGAGGACCGTGCGGAACAGCTCAGGCGTAACCCTGACGCGGTGGCGCAAGAGCTCGAAAGACGGCTCCGCACTGATCTGCGAGTTACGGGGGACTTCGAGCGTGTGCACCCAATGCCGCACTCAAGTCAGGATGTGCCCGACGATATGGACGCGCGCCTGGTGGCGCTCGGTCCAGATCATCCGTACAGCAAAGAGGCGGGCAACCCCGCAGAGATTGCTGCCAAGGCAATCCTCGAATCGCGCGGCAATACGCCGCGTCTGTTTAGGAATACGCTCGTCTTTCTCGCGGTCGACCAAGCACGTCTCCAGGATCTGGACGAGGCAGTGCGACGGTATCTGGCGTGGGAGTCAATCGTCGCCGAAACGGAGACCCTCAACCTGGACCCGCACCAGGAAAAGCAGGCTGAGGCACAAAAGGGATCGGCCGACGGGGCGGTGAAGGCACGCCTGCCCGAGGCGTACCAATGGCTCTTGGTGCCTGTACAGGACAATCCTCAGGCCCCGATTCAGTGGCCGGCCTTCCGCCTTGCCGGGCAAGATGCACTAGCCGTCCGAGCGACCAAGAAGCTGCGCAACGATGAACTACTAATTACGGTGCTCGCCGGCACGCGGCTCAAGATGGCGCTCGATCGCGTTCCGCTCTGGCGAGGTGACCACGTAAACATCAGGCAGCTCGTCGAAGACTTCGCGCGATACCTCTACTTGCCGCGGTTGGCTCGCCCCGGAGTCCTGATCAACGCCATTCGGAACGGCCTCGGATTGCTCACGTGGAGCCAGGACTCGTTTGCCTATGCTGACAGTGTCGATGAGACAGCGGGACGCTATCGCGGGCTTCGGTGCGGGGAGGTCGTCGCCCTTTCACCGGACGATCCCACCGGCTTGCTGGTACGGCCCGAACGGGCTCTCAAGCAGTACGAGGCCGAAGCTGTCGCGAGTCGTGTGGGTGGGACTGCGGGAGTGGTGGGGGCACCGAGCAGTTCGACACAGACTGGAGGTGCGCCTGGGGCCGTGGCGAAGGGGGCGACGAGTGCAGCCGCGCCCAGACCAAAGCGCTTTCATGGAAGCGTGAACCTCGACCCCGCGCGGGTGGGGCGCGACGCAGGTCGGATTGCCGATGAGGTAATCGCGCACCTCGCCGGGCTAGTGGGTTCCGAAGTGAGAGTAACTCTGGAGATCGAGGTGGAGATTTCCGCTGGAGTTCCCGAAAACGTTGTCCGAACGGTCACGGAAAATGGCCGCACGCTCAAGTTCACGAGCCAAGGGTTTGAGGTGGACTAGACTGCTCGAATTCTCGGGTCAGGCTCGTACCGCCGAAGAAACGGTCCAGAACCCGGTTCTAGGCAGACGGTGCCGCAAAAACGACCCCTCCTGCCGCAAAAACGCCCTATATTCTAGCTCCAACAAGCGACATATAGGCTTCAGCGTTCGCCAAACCTTGCGAGAAACGTCAGGAGGGGGGTCATGCCGAGCCTTGCCAATCGGGGGCCCTTCGATTCGCGCCCGGTGGCGATGGATCTCTTCTGCGGCGCCGGTGGGATGTCGTTGGGGTTCGAGCAGGCGGGGTTTAACGTCGTCGCCGCCTTTGATTCAGAGCAGCGTCACCTCGATACCCACCGGCTGAACTTTCCTAAGACTCAAGCTCACATCGCCGACTTGTCCAAGGTCTCAGGCGAGGATGTACTTCAGACAGCCGGCCTCGCTGACCAAACGCTGGATGTGCTTTTCGGGGGGCCCCCTTGCCAGGGGTTCTCGCTGGGAGGCAAACGCGATCTGGCTGATCCGCGCAATTCACTGATCCTGCACTTCGCCAGGCTCTTGCGGGACATTAGCCCGCGGTATTTCGTGGTCGAGAACGTTGATGGCCTTCTCATCGGCGACGCCGTCAAGACACTCAAGTCATTCAAGAGACGAGTCCGTCGTGCTGGATACGAAGTCGTCGAGCCAATCAGGATTCTCGACGCGGCAGACTACGGAGTCCCTCAGCACCGCAGGCGAATCTTCATCCTCGGTTATCGCGACGACCTCCCGGCACCCGCGTACCCCGCACCAAGGGGGTATCTTGGCCCGGACGGCGTCGAGTACTTCCCCAACGTTTGGGACGCGATCAGCGACCTGCCTTCGATCAATGAATCACTCGCACTGATCGACGGTCATAAGTACGTGGGTACTCTCGGGTCCCCTTCACTTTATGCCAGCTTCCTCCGTGGAGACGTCGTCGATCCATCTGACAAAACGGAGCCGCGCGAGCGAAACGAGTCTGGTCTGACAGGGTGCTTTCGTACGACACACTCGCGAAAGGCTGTCAACCGCTTCGCCAAGACGCAGCAAGGCTCTTCGGAGCTGGTCAGCAGGTACCATCGCCTGGACTCTGAAGGGCTCTCATCAACTCTGCGAGCCGGGACTGGTCCGGATCACGGCAGCCATACTGCCCCGCGACCAATCCATCCCGTCGAGCCGCGATGCATTACCGTGCGAGAGGCTGCACGACTCCATTCGTTCCCAGACTGGTTTCAGTTTCACTCCACGCGGTGGCACGCCTTCCGGCAGATAGGGAACTCAGTGCCACCTAGGATGGCGCGGCTTGTCGCGGAGGAAGTCCTTCAAAGTCTTAGGATTGCGCCTGCTATCCCGCACGGCAAGACCGGAGAAAAGCAGAATGCCGCCTGAACGAAAGCTGGTAGGGAGGGGAAACGACGCCTCTCAGGTTATTGATGCTACGCCAACGAAGCAGTTGTTCATAACGATGCTGACCCGGGACATCGGATTGATTCCCGCCATAGTCGATCTTGTCGATAACTCCGCGGACGGTGCACGCGGCCTTCGAGGGAACCGGTCGTACCGAGGTCTCTGGGCCAGGATCGAAGTATCGCAGAAGACCTTCCGGATCTCTGACAACTGTGGAGGCATTCCGATCGACGTCGCGCGGGACTATGCCTTTCGTTTTGGGAGAGACGAAGACGCTCCTGCGATCGAGCACTCAATCGGCCAGTTCGGCGTGGGAATGAAGCGCGCGGTGTTCAAGTTAGGGAGGGCGTTTCATATCGAGTCGGCCACGAGAAACAGTCGCTTTACGGTATCTCACGACGTGGACCAGTGGGCGAAGGATCCTAAGTGGCAGTTCCGGTTTGCCAGTGTTGAGAAGGGAATACGAGTCAAGGAAGGAGAGGACGGCACAACGATCGTCGTCACGAAACTCCTCCCGGACGTGGCGAGCGCGTTTGGACTCAGTTCTTTTGCGGCAGAACTCAGCCGTGAACTCAAGCGGAGGCTTCAGATCCCGATACATAACGGCCTAGCAGTTACGCTCAACCAGATTCCGATCAACGCGGAACCCTTCACATTGCTGTCGGACAAGAGGCTCGCGCCGGCATATCGGCGACTCCGATTCTCGGACAAGGGCGCGAAGTCAGTGATCGTCAAACTGTACTGTGGGCTTGGCGTAAGCGACAAAGGCGCCGCCGGGTGGCACGTCTTCTGCAACGGACGACTGGTCCTTGGGGCTGACAAGTCTGTAGTCACGGGCTGGGGTGAGAAGGTGGCCTCCGGAATCGACATACCCGGATTTCACAATCAGTACACGCGCCTACGCGGCTATGCGTACTTCGACTCTGATGATCCTGGCAGGTTACCGTGGAATACGACAAAGACCGGGATCGATACCGACTCAGCCGTGTACCGGGCAACGCGGCTCGAGATGATGCGGCTGATGAGACCGGTCGTTGATTTCTTGAACCGCCTAAAGGATGAGAAGCAGCTACGAGAGGAGGGAGCGGGCCCGTTGGAAATCATGGTAGAGACCGCGAAGTCCACGCCTCTCTCCGATATCTCCACACGGAAAGTATTCAACGCTCCAACACCCCCTCTGCCGAAGAAGCCGAAGGTGCAGCGCATCCAGTACGACAGGCCGCTTGAACAAGTTGAGAAAGTGATGCAGGCATTGAAAGTCAACTCTTTCAAGGCTGTCGGGGAGAAAACCTTCGACTACTTCTATGCGAATGAGGTCGCTTCATGACCGCACCCTCATTCGAGAGGATCAACTACGCCCTCCGTCCGGCGAAGAATATAGAGCGGAAGATGCTCTGTGACGTTTTCTCAAGGCTCGTGAGAATTGCACCGCTACGAGAGTACCGGTATGTCGGCTTCGGCTCGATCGGATTTCATGATTTCAGCCTGTTTCACCAACGGCTCGGAATCCATGACATGATCAGCATCGAAGCTAAAGAGAAACTCAGGAAGCGGTTCGCTTTCAACAGACCCTACTCGTGCATCAGAATGAGGTGGGGGTTGTCATATGATGTTCTGCCCCTCCTCTCGTGGACGAAGCGCACCATCGTTTGGCTTGACTACGAAGAGGGGCTGTCGGCGAAGATGATCGAAGATATTCAGCTTCTAGCCGGCGCGCTTCGCTCCGGGAGTGCGCTCGTCGTCACCGTGAATGCTGAGCCTCGCGAGGTTCCTCAGGAAGGCGATGACTTGGAAATACAGAAAAAGAGGCGGGACGACCTCGTTTTGAGTGTCGGCGAAGAGCGGGTACCGCTCACGGTAAGCGGCAAGGATCTGGCGGGCTGGGGGTTAGCGATTGCATGCAGGGACATCATCCACTCTGAGATCGAGACGACCGTCACCGACCGCAACCTGCCTCTCTCGCCGAAGGACCAGGTGCAGTATCGGCAACTCTTTAACTTTCAGTATGCTGACGGCTCGAGGATGCTTAGCATGGGTGGGCTTTTCCTCGACCCCGATGACTCGGCAAGAGTTCAAGGCGATTTTGATGATCTGGACTTCGTTAGGACCGGTGAAGAACCCTACTCCATCCAAGTTCCGATCTTGACGGTAAAAGAGGTTTGGGACCTGGACTCACGCCTTCCACGAAGCACCAAGAAGGGGCTCGGCGCCACGCGGCTTCCAACCGGAGCACGAAAGCAGTACGGCAAGGTCTATCGCCACTTCCCAACGTTTAGCGAAATCGAGGTCTAACCACTGCTGCGCACTATGGCCGAGTCGGTTGACTGAAGTAGTACTCGCACCAGTCTTTCAGGCAGCAGATAGAGCAGCGGGGGTGGTTAGGCCGGCACACGGCCCTTCCGTGCGCTATCGCGTTGACGTGAAACCCGTAACGCCATCTCGGTTGCACGGCATCCTCCAGCATTTGCTGGGACGTGTCGGGCCGTCGCTTCACCTGAAAGCCCAATCTGCGAGCAACCCTGTGGACGTGAACGTCCACTGGCAATACGTGCTTTCTTAATGAGTACATCAGAACGCACTTGGCAACCTTGCGGCCCACGCCCGGCAGAGACACCAAGTACTCCTCCGCTTGCGCAACGGTCCATCGCTTCAATGGAGCAAGTGTCGCTCCTCCGAAATCGCGTCGAAGTTGTGAGACAATGCGTTCGATCTGACCCGCCTTGAGTGCTGCAAGACCGATGGGCTGGAGGATGGTACGGACGCGCGGCAGATCGGAAGGTGTGATGTCGCTCCAAGAACGAAACGCCCGCTTAAGGTTTGCGTAAGCAGACTGATATGCTGTCTCCTGGGTGCGGGTTGAAAGGATTATGTAGACCAGCTCGTCGAGTGGGTTTTTCTTATTGCCATGTCGAGGATTGTGGTACGCTCGTGTAAGCGCGTTGCATATCTCGGCGAGCCTTTGGTCCGTCATGCGTCTCACCTTGGATCCTAAGCAACTCCTCCGTTAGTTTGCCAACACGAGGATGCGCGACCCCTCGGAGGTTGCCTAGACTGCAACGCCCAAAGCAGGCTCTCGAAGCTCGCCACTACCTGCCATCTGCTCAAGAGCCTGGTCCGAGGCAGCCAGACAAGATTCCAGTCCTTGGATGAGCTTA
>Ga0070695_100001110_pt1 | contig 14737 bp, 9 predicted proteins | sample KBSK1252metaG_FD_65471 | JGI IMG/M metagenome (GOLD analysis project Ga0070695, IMG submission 65471) | Corn, switchgrass and miscanthus rhizosphere microbial communities from Kellogg Biological Station, Michigan, USA - KBS K1-25-2 metaG | ecosystem: Host-associated > Plants > Roots >...
GCGAGGCGCTCTACCTGCGCGACGAGGAGACGGGGCGCGTGTGGTCACCGCTCCCCGGCCCGATCCCGGGCGAGGGCCCCTACGAGATGCGCCACGGCTTCGGCTACAGCCGCTGCCGCCATGCGAGCCAGGGTCTCGACGTGGAGACCGACGTGTTTGTGCACGCGGTCGATCCGGTCAAGATCGTCCAGGTGACGATCGCCAACCGCACCGCATCCCCGCGCCGGATCTCAGTGACCGCCTACCAGCGCCTCGTGATGGGCGCCCGGCCGGAGCGGGCCGCGCGCGAGGTGAGCACGCTGGCGATCGAGCGCCGCCAGATCCTCCTCGCCCGCGCCGATCGCCACGGCCCGTACGCCGACGCCGTGGCCTTCGCCGCTCCCGTGGCCGGGGCGGGCCGCGCGACCACCTGGCTGAGCACCGACCGCGAGGCGTTCCTGGGCGCGGGCGGGAGCCCGCGGCGCCCGGCGGCGCTCTTCCACGATCGGGCTCCGGCGAAGCATCCCGAGCAGGGGATCGAGCCGTGCTTCTGCATCCGCATGCTGATCGATCTGGCGCCGGGCGAGTCGCGATCGTGCGCGTTCCTGCTGGGCGAGTCGCCCGACCCCGAAGCCACCGAGACCATCGTGCGGGCGCTGCGCCAGCCCGGCGCCGTGGCGCATGCGCTGGACGACGTGCGGGCGCGATGGGCCGATCGGCTCGGGCGCGTCCAGGTCGAGACCCCGGTCGAGTCCCTCGACCTGCTGGTGAACGGCTGGCTCGGCTACCAGACGCTGGCGTGCCGGCTCTGGGGGCGCACGGCGTTCTACCAGTCGGGCGGCGCCTACGGATTCCGCGACCAGCTCCAGGACGCCGCGGCGTTCCTCGCGTTCGATCCGCAGATCACGCGCGACCAGATCCTGCTGCACGCCGCACACCAGTTCGTCGAGGGCGACGTGCTCCACTGGTGGCACCCGGCGCCCGGTCCCGGGATCCGCACGCGCTTCGCCGACGACCTGCTCTGGCTGCCGTTCGTGACCGCCACCTACGTGCGCACCACCGGGGAGACGGGCGTGCTCGACGAGACCGTCCCGTTCCTCGAGGGCCCGGCGCTGGCACCCGGCGTGGACGAGGCCCTGCTCGTTCCCGGAACGCCGCGCACGAGCGGCGACGTCTACGAGCATTGCTGCCGCGCGATCGATCGCTCGCTCGCGACCGGTGTTCACGGCCTGCCGCTGTTCGGCAGCGGCGACTGGAACGACGGCATGAACCGCGCCGGGCGAGAAGGGCGCGGCGAGAGCGTGTGGATGGGCTTCTTCCTGTGCACGGTGATCGACGCCTTCCTGCCCTGCTGCGAGGCGCGCCGCGACGTGACGCGGATCGAGCGCTGGCGCGAGCATCGGCGCCGGCTGGCGGAAGCGCTCGATCGCGCGGGCTGGGACGGCGAGTGGTACCGGCGCGGCTGGTACGACGACGGCACGCCGATGGGCTCGCGCGCGAGCGACGAGTGCAGGATCGACGCGCTGGTGCAGGCGTGGTCGGTGCTCTCGGGTGCCGCGCCGCGCGAGCGTTGCGAGCAGGCGATGGACGCGGTCGAGCGCGAGCTGGTCTCGTGGGACGAGGGCATGATCCGCCTGCTGGCGCCGCCCTTCGACCGCACGCCGCACGATCCCGGCTACATCAAGGGCTACCTGCCCGGGGTGCGCGAGAATGGCGGCCAGTACACCCATGCCGCGCTGTGGGCGGTGAGTGCCACGGCGGCGCTCGGCCGTCGCGAGCAGGCCGCCCGCATGTTCGAGATGCTGAGCCCGATCGCACACGCGCGCACGCCGGAGAAGGCCGACCGCTACCAGGTGGAGCCCTACGTCGTGGCGGCCGACATCTGCGCCAATCCCGAGCGCGCGGGTCAGGGCGGGTGGACCTGGTACACCGGATCGGCGGGGTGGATGCTCCGCGTGGCGCTCGAATCCATCCTGGGTGTGACGCTCGAGGGTGGCCATACCCTCGTGGTTCGCGCCGCGATCCCGCCCGCGTGGCCCGGATTCCTGCTCAGGCTCCGTCCCTGGGGACACGTCGGCGTCTGCACGATCTCGGTCCGGAACACCGCACCCGCAAGCACTCAGGTCATCAGCAGTGCCCTGGATGGCATCGTGGTCCCGACGATCGAGGGGGTGGCGAAGATCACGCTCCTCGATGACGGCCGGGACCACCAGGTCGACATTGCCCTCGGGTAAGCACCAGTAAACTCGAAGCGCATCGGATGACGTTCCAATGCCCCCGACTGTGCAGTCCTCATGAACCTCGATGCCACGCAGGTCGTGCGAAAATCGCGCGCGAAGCCACTTGCGCATTGACTCGATCACGACCGTGTGTAACCGTTTACATGTGGCATTGATTCAGACGCGAGGGAATGCGCTGCACGCTGGATGGAGTCCGGCACTCTCATCATTCCGTTGTGATCCGCAGTCAAAGGCCATCACCCCCTAAGGAGGACCCCCACGATGAAGCGGATCTGCTACTCCACTCTGGTGTGCTCGGCTGTGATGGTGGTCGCGCTCGCACTCGCGGGCGCGGCGTTCGCCACGCCGTCCCCGAACTCGGCGTTCCTCGTGCTGCGCCGGTTCAACGACTGTCCGCTCTCGACCCTGACGCCGAGCAACTCGTATCCGGCGTCGATCACGATCACCGACGTGATGGACCCCGCCTGCGTGGGATTCGCCAACCTCCACGGTTGGGACTTCTCGGAGGATGGCGGCGCCACCGCCTCGCTGTTCAAGAACAACTCGAGCTTCCAGTACTGCGCCTTCGTCAGAATCTCCGGTGCGACGGGGCAGGGCGAGGGCGGCCTGCGTCTCTCTCCCTGGTTCGGTCAGGACGTCGACGGCCGCTTCATGATCAACGCCGAGGCTGGCCATGTCCCGGCGGGCGAGGTCGCGTGCTTCGGCGGCCGGCTGCCGTTCTACTCGTTCACCGGCAACTTCGGGGTCAGCTACGTCCGGGGCACGACGGTCTACATGCGGATCACCTACGTGCCCAACGGCCTGAACAGCGGCAGCCCGGGGACGATCCAGTACCGCTACATCGACGGTACGGGCACGTACGACAGCCCGGTGCTTCCCTTCAACCAGACCAACCCCAACGATCCGGTCGCGTACGGAGATTGGGGCATCCTCAACGACGCCACCGTGGGCGGGTACTTCCAGCCGCGCGCCAACTCGCAGGGTGACCTCTCCATCACCTGGAGCGAGATCTGCTACACGAACACGGACGTGGTGCCGACCCAGTCTTCCACCTGGGGCCGCATCAAGACCCTGTACCGCTAGCCCCAACGTACGCTCGCAGTCGTACGAGATCAGCGACGACCACCCCCCACGGGGTGGTCGTCGGCTTTGGTGGGTCGTGGGCGCTCGAGGGTCGCGGGCCGGAGCCGCGGCCGCGCATCGCTCATCCCGCCGCCGTTGCTCTCGATGAAGGGATTCGCTAGCGTGCCGGCACGCGCACCATGTCCCGCGCCGGGCCGCTCCTTGCGCCGTTCGGCCGCGATCGGGTGACGCTCCTACCCATGCCCGAACTCGAGATCCGCTCCGTCTCCAAGAGCTACACCGCCGGCCAGCGCGCCGTGGACCGCGTGAGCCTCGCGGTCGAGAGCGGCGAGCTGCTGGTGCTGGTGGGCCCCTCGGGCTGCGGCAAGTCGAGCCTGCTGCGGATGATCGCCGGGCTCGAATCGATCACCGAGGGCGAGATCGCGATCGGCGGCCGCGTGGTGAACGACCTGCCTCCCGGCCAGCGCGACATCGCGATGGTGTTCCAGAACTACGCGCTCTACCCGCACATGACGGTGTTCGAGAACATGGCCTTTGGGCTGAGGCTGCGGAAGCGCCCCAAGCCCGAGATCGAGCGGCGCGTGCGCGACACGGCGAGCCTGCTCGGGATCGAGTCCAAGCTCGATCGGCTGCCACGCGAGCTCTCGGGCGGCGAGCGCCAGCGCGTGGCGCTCGGGCGCGCGATGGTGCGGCAGCCGCAGGTGTTCCTGTTCGACGAGCCGCTCTCCAACCTTGACGCCCGCCTGCGCGTCCAGATGCGCGGTGAGATCCACCGCCTGCACCAGCGGCTCAAGGCCACGATGGTCTACGTCACGCACGACCAGGTGGAGGCGATGACCCTGGGCCAGCGCATCGCGGTTTTGAAGGGCGGCGTGCTGCAGCAGGTGGCCGACCCGCACACGCTCTACCAGGCGCCGGTGAACCAGTTCGTGGCCGGCTTCATCGGCAGCCCGCCGATGAACTTCCTTGCCACCACGGTCGCGGGCGACGGCGCGGTGGCGCTGCCGGGCGCCGCGGCGTTCCGGCCCGATCCGGCGCCGGCGGGGCTCGCGGCGAAGCGCGGCGGCGCCGTGACGCTGGGCGTGCGTCCGGAAGACCTCACGCTCGCGCCGCAGGGTGCCGGCGGCAGCATGTCCGCGACGCTGGACGTGCGCGAGCCGCTCGGGAACGAGGCGCTGCTCTACTGGAGCACGCCCGCGGGGGCGGTGGTCTCACGCGTCACCGGCGACTCGATCCCCGCCGAGGGCGTGCAGGCGACGCTGCACTTCCGCTACGACCGGCTGCGCTGGTTCGATCCCGCGACCGAGCTGGCGCTCGCGTAGGCGCGGCCCCGCGCCAGCACCTCGTCCACGAGCAGGTCGAAGTCCTCGCGCCGACTGCGGTGGTTGACGTTGGCCACGCGGATCGCGTAGCGGCCACGCAGGCGCGTCCCGGTGGGCACCGCCACCCCCGCCTCCTGGATGCCGATCAGGATCTCCTGGTTGAGCTGGTCGAGCATGGCGTCGTCGAGCCCGGGGGCGCGGTAGCGGAAGCAGACGATGTTGAGCGCCGTGGGCGCCATCAGCTCCAGCTCGGGCGTGCGCTCGACGCGCTCGGTGAGGTAGACCGCCTGCGCCACGTTCTGTTCGATCAGCCGGCCGTACTTGCGGGCGCCGTGCTCCTGCAGCGACATCCACACCTTGAGCGCCCGGAAGCCGCGTGAGAGCTGGACCCCGTACTCGCTGAACCAGGTGGGACCGGACGCGGTACCGCGGTCCGACCGGGCCAGGTACTCGGCCGGGGCCGTGAAGGTGGCATGGTGGTGCTCCTCGTGGCGCACCAGCACGCAGCCCACCTCGAACGGCATGTACATCCACTTGTGGAAGTCGAACGCCAGCGAGTCGGCGCGCTCCATGCCGCGCACGCGCGGGCGCAATGCGGGCGAGAGCGCGGCCAGCGCCCCGAAAGCACCGTCGACGTGGAACCACAGATCCTGGTCCCGGCAGAGATCGGCGATGGCCTCGAGGTCGTCGAGCGCCCCGGTGTTGACGGTACCGGCGTTCCCGACGACACAGAAGGGGTGCTGCCCGGCCGCGCGATCGGCCGCGATCGCTTTCCGCAGCGCCGCGAGGTCGATGCGGAACTCGGCGTCGACCGGGATCTGGCGCAGCGCCTCGCGCCCGAGCCCGAGCAGGCTCACCGCCTTCTTGACCGAGTTGTGCGTCTCGCTCGAGGCGTAGAGCGTCATGCGCCGCGGCATCGCCGCGAGCCCGGCCTGCGCCAGGTCGCCCTCGGCCTTGGCGTTCCTCGCCACCGCGAGGCCGACCAGGTTGGCCATCGAGCCGCCGCTCACGAGCAGGCCGCTGGCCTCGCGCGGGTAGCCCATCATCTCCTTGCACCAGTCCATCACCTGCACTTCGACGCGCGAGCCGGTGTGCTCGGCGCCTCCGACGTTGGGGTTCATGGTGGCGGCGAGCATGTCGCTCAGCACGCCGAGCGGCGTGCCGGTGCCGATCACCCAGCCCCAGAAGCGCGGATGGATGTTGCCGAGCGGATAGGGCAGGACGAGCCGCCGGAAGTCCTCGTAGACCGCCTCGGGCGATCGCGGCTCCTGCGGCAGCGGGGCGCGCAGCGCGGCCTTGACCTCGTCGGGGATCGGCTGCCACGCGGGACGGTCCCGCACCGTCTCGAGGTAGGTCATCATCTCGTCCACCATGCGGTGGCCGAGCGCGCGCATGGCATTCCAGTCGGCGGGGTCGAGGGTCTCCTCGGGCCTGGGATCGTTCGGGGTCACGGACTCACTCCGGAGCGGGAAGGGAAGGACCCGCGGGAGCCTGAGGCTCGCGCGGGTCCGGGTTCGGTCGGATCGGTTCGGCGCCGCGCCTCAGGGTTCCTCGTCCCACACGTGGCGCAGACCCTCGGCGATGCGCGGGTGGCGCTTCCACAGGAAGAGCGACATCGAGCCCGCCGCGAGCAGGTTGGCCACGACCACCGTCCAGGCGCGCAGCTGGCCGAGGAGCTGTGAGCCGAGGGCGACGTTCAGCACGAAGAAGCCGAGCTGCAGGCTCAGGAACAGCACCAGCAGCACGAAGCCCACGATCGGGAAGCGCTCGAACAGCGTCATGAGCCACGAGAAGGCCGTCCCGACGATGAGGAACGCGAGGAAGTGGAACGCGGTGTAGGCCGCCACCTCGAGCGGCGCCACCGTCACGCCCTGGGCCGCCGCGGAGCCGCCGTGCAGCAGCACGGTCCCGAGCAGGGCCGGGGTGAACAGGGGACGCCCGCCGATCAGGTCGAGGATCAGGAACCACAGCGCCACGCTCAAGGCGCCGATGGCTCCCGTGAACAACCCGTCCAGCAGGATGTCCCCGGCTTTCACGCGGCCGGGTGACGCAGTCGAGACCTGTTCCACGGTCATGGTGCCTCCCGGGTGGGCCATTGACTCCATGCGGTCCGGCGCCCCGAGAGTAGCACCCGAGAACGCCCGCCGGAATACCTCGACGGCCGGAGTATCGGGGCGGGCCGAACCGGCCGCCGGGGCCCGAGGTCGCCTGCGGCGCAAGGCGTTGTCGGCGTCACGCGCAATCCTGGGCCCGGATTCTCCAGCGGATTTCGCCCGCGCCCGGGGCCAGCCGGTCGGCGAACTCGACCCGAATCAGGTCGCCCGGGGCCAGCCCTGGAGCCTCGCGGACGGTGAGCCACTGGACCAGTTGGCCGAGCAGGGGCTGGTGCCCGACCAGGAGCAGATGCCCGTCGACGCGCCCGACTTCGGCCAGGGCCGCGAGCACTTCGTCGGGCGCACTCTCCGGGGCCAGCGCCCGCATCACCTCGGGCGTCAGGTCGGGGGCCGCGAGCCCGAGCACGATGCGGGCGGAGTCGCCCGCGCGCACGAGCGGGCTCGTGAACGCGTGGCGGGGGCGCCAGCCCAGGCCCAGGAGATGGCGCCCGAGGCGTTCGAGGTCGCGCTCGCCGCGGGGCGAGAGCCGACGGGCCGCGTCCCCGCCTTCGGCCGCGGGCAGGGAATCGCCATGACGCAGGAGATCGAGCACGAGCGGCACGAGCCCAGTGTGGACCCGTGCCGCTCGCTGTCAAGGCGCGACGCCCTCGCGGACGCCGCGCAGGATCACATCCCGCCCTTGCTCGCGGGGGCCGCGTCGGGCGGCGCGGCGATATCGACGGTGATCATGAATCCGTTCGTGCCCTTGAACTCGAACGCGTCCGGCCCGAGGCGATAGGCTTCGACCTTGTTCGGCATCAGCACGAAGCCGTCGTTCTTCTGGGCGGCGAAGTACTGGAGGCCGCTGATCACCGCCGGCTGCGTGCCGGTGCGGGACACCGTGCTGCCGTCGAGCACCACCTCGCCGGCCCGGCCGCCATCGAGGCGCGCCGTGGCGGTGAGCCCCTCGTGCGTCCACTCGACTGGCAGATCCGGCGCCACCTGGACCGGCCGCTCCCACTTGAACGGATACAGCTTGCCCAGGATCGTGGAGATGCCCTCGCGCTGCTCTTTCGTGACCGAGGGATCGAAGGTGAGGATGAGCCACTTCACCGTGCCATCCGAGAAGTCGTCGCCGAGATCCATCGAGGCCCAGAACTTGGCGCCATCGAGCTTGGTCGCGCCGAAGTTGCCCTTGTTGACCTTGAACACGTTGTTGGCGCGGCAATAGTGCTCTTCGGCCGCGCCTTCGTGGCTCATATGGCCGGCGGGCTTGGTGTTGAAGTAGCACTGGCAGAACATCGGGCACGAGCAGGCCTCGATGATCGTGGCGTTCATGCTCCAGGCGGCGTTCGTCGCCTTGCCGGACTTCTCCATGCCCTTGTCGGCGAGGGTGGGCGCGGCCACGGCCAGCGCCAGGATCGATGCGAACACGAGTCTCTTCATGGGGACCTCTCGGTTGGGGGGGCCGCAACGCTCGGCAGGCGGGATCGTATGCCTTCCATCGCGGGCGGCAAGCACGAAACGCACGTTCCGGGGGCCGTCGGATCCCTGTGGCGCTCGGACGCGGCCCCCCGCCCGGCCCCGGTTGCGGCGGCGCGGGGCGTCCGATAGTCTCTTGGGCCTTCTGTCCGACCTGCCGACCCCGGACCACACGAGGAGCCCCGCCTTCCCGAATGTCATGAAGAGCCGGTTGCTGGAGACCCTGGCCGAGCGCGTCCTGTTCTACGACGGCGCCATGGGAACGCAGATCCAGGCCCGCAACCTGAGCGCTGAGGACTTCGGCGGGAAGCGCTTCGAGGGCTGCAACGACGCGCTCAGCCTCACGCGGCCCGACGTCATTGAGGCGATCCACAGCGACTACTTCGAGGCGGGCGCCGACGGCGTCGAGACCAACTCGTTCCAGGCTTCGCGCCTGAGGCTCGAGGAGTGGGGGCTCGCCGACCGCACGCTCGAGATGAATCGCGCCGCGGCGGCGATCGCGCGCCGCGTCGCCGATCGCCACGAGCAGGGCGACGGCCGTCCGCGTTTCGTGATCGGCTCGATCGGGCCGTCGGGCATGCTGCCCTCCTCCGAGGATCCCGATCTCGGGCGCACGACGCTCGACGACCTGGTGCCGATCTTCGCCGAACAGGCGCAGGGCCTGATCGAGGGCGGCGCCGACGCGATCATCCTCGAGACCTGCCAGGACATCCTCGAGATGAAGGCGCAGGTGCTCGGCACGCGCGAGGCGATCGCGCGCACCGGGCGCGCCGTGCCCATCCAGTGCTCGGTCACGCTCGATCCCTCGGGCCGCATGCTGCTCGGCACCGACATCCGCGGGGCACTTGCCACGCTCGAAGCGATGCGGGTGGACATCATCGGGCTCAACTGCTCGACCGGCCCCGACCTGATGCGCGACAGCGTGCGCTGGCTGGGCCAGAACGCGAGCACGCCCATCCACTGCATTCCCAACGCCGGGCTGCCCATCAACGACGGCGGGCGCGCGTTCTATCCCATGCTGCCCGCGCCGATGGCCGAGACGCTGCGCGAGTTCGTGGCCGAGAACGGCGTCAACATCGTGGGCGGCTGCTGCGGTACCACGCCCGACCACATCCGCGCGATGGTGGCGGCGGTCGGTCGCCGGGCGCCCGCGACGCGGCCGGGGCGTGGTCCATGGGCGGTCTCGAGCGCCATGACCGCGACCACGCTGCGGCAGGAGCCCGCGCCCATGATCATCGGCGAGCGGGTCAACACGCAGGGCTCGCGCAAGGTGAAGCAGCTGGTCCTCGAGGACAAGCTCGAGGAGCTGTTGCCGATCGCGCGCGGTCAGGTCGAGGGCGGCGCCCACACGCTCGACGTGTGCCTGGCGCTCACCGAGCGCACCGACGAGGCGGACCAGATGCGGCGCCTGGTCAAGAAGCTGGCGCTGGCCGTCGAGGCGCCGGTCTGCATCGATTCGACCGAGGCGATCGTCATCGAGGCGGCGCTCAAGACGTACCCCGGCTGCGCCATCGTCAACTCGATCAACCTCGAGAACGGGCGCGAGCGCGTCGACGCGGTCATGCCGCTGGTCATGCGCTACGGCGCGGCGGTCATCGCGCTCACGATCGACGAGCAGGGCATGGCCAAGACCGCGGAGCGCAAGCTGGCCGTCGCGAAGCGCATCCACGACATCGTCACGGGTGAGTACGGCCTGCACGCCGAGCAGCTCATCTTCGACGCGCTCACGTTCACGCTCGCGACCGGCGACGCGGAATTCGTCGAGTCCGCGACCGACACGATCGAGGGCATCCGGCGCATCAAGGCCGAGCTGCCGGGCGTGCTCACGAGCCTCGGCGTGTCGAACGTGTCGTTCGGGTTGGGCAAGGAGGCGCGCGCGGTCCTGAATTCGGTGTTCCTGTATCACTGCGTCCAGGCCGGGCTGGACATGGCGATCGTGAACCCGAACGACATCACGCCCTACCCCGAGATCGGCGAGGAGGACCGGCGCCTCGCCGACGACCTGGTGTTCCACCGCGACCCCGAGGCGCTCTCGAAGTACATCGCGCACTTCGAGGGGCGCGCGCCCGACGCGCGTGCGCGCGAGGAGGAGGCCCAGGAGGCCTCGCTCGAGGTGGAGCAGAAGATCCACTTCCAGATCCTGCACCGGAAGCCCGCGGGCATCGAGGCGCTGGTGGATGAGGCGGTCAAGCGCCAGGACCCGGTCACGGTGCTCAATACCGTGCTGCTGCCGGCCATGAAGGAGGTCGGCGACAAGTTCGGTGCGGGCGAGCTGATCCTGCCGTTCGTGCTGCAGAGCGCCGAGGTGATGAAGAAGGCGGTGTCCCGGCTCGAGACCTACCTCGAGAAGAACGCCAACGTGACCAAAGGCCGCGTCGTGGTGGCGACGGTCTACGGCGACGTGCACGACATCGGCAAGAACCTGGTGAAGACGATCCTCTCGAACAACGGATACACCGTGTTCGATCTCGGCAAGCAGGTGCCGGTCACGACCATCCTCGAGAAGGCCAAGGAGGTCGACGCGGTCGCGATCGGGCTCTCGGCGCTGCTGGTCTCGACCAGCAAGCAGATGCCGATCTGCGTGGGCGAGCTGCATCGCGCCGGGTTGCGCTATCCGGTGCTGATCGGAGGGGCGGCGATCAACCGCAACTTCGGCCGCCGGGCCGCACTCGTGGACGGCGAGGTCTTCTACGAGCCGGGCGTCTACTACTGCAAGGACGCCTTCGAGGGGCTCGACACGGTCGACGCGCTGATCGACGCCCAGAAGGGCCCGGCGCTGCGCGAGCGCATTCGTCACGAGGCGTTCGAGTTCAAGACCAAGGCCGCCGAGATGGAATCGCGCGCCCAGGCGTCGTCGGCGCGCCAGCAGGACTTCAAGGTGGAGGTGGACCGCAACGTCACGATCCCGGCACCGCCGTTCTGGGGCGCGCGCGTGACACCGCCCGAGGCGATCGACTGGGACGGAATGTTCGCGGGCATGGATCTCAAGACGCTCTACCGCCTGCACTGGGGCGCGCGCGGCACCGGGTCCGAGGTGGAGAAGCTCTTCCGCGAAGACTTCGAGCCGCGGCGCCTGGCGCTGCAGCGCGACGCGCGCGCGCAGGGCTGGCTCACGCCGCGCGCCTGCTACGGCTTCTTCCCCTGCCAGAGCGACGGACAGGATCTGATCGTGTACGACCCCACCGCCTTCACGCCTGGTTCGCTCACGCCGCGCGGCAAGCTCGAGGAGGTCGTGCGCTTCACCTTCCCGCGCCAGAGCGAGCGCGAGGGCCTGTGCCTGGCCGACTACTTCATGCCGCGGGCGACGAGCCGGTTCGACGTGGTGTCGTTCCAGGTGGTCACCGTGGGCGAGCGCGCCGATGCGCTGGGCGAGGAGCTGAACGCGAAGGGCGAATACGCGCAGGCCCTCTTCACCCACGGGCTGGCGGTGTCCGCCGCGGAGGGCCTCGCCGAGTGGCACCACGCGCGTATTCGCAAGGAGCTGGGGCTCGAGTCCGATCGCGGCAAGCGCTACTCGCCCGGCTACAGCGCGTGCCCCGACCTGGCCGACCAGGGCCGGATGTTCGGCCTGCTCAAGCCCGAGTCCGCGATCGGCGTCGCGCTCACCAGCGCCTGGCAGCTCGTGCCCGAGGCGTCGACGAGCGCCATCATCGTCCACCACCCGGCGGCGATGTACTACATGGTGAAGGTCCCGGAGGGCGCCGGCTAGCGGAGGCGGACGAGCTTCGCCATCTGCTCGCCCTCGTCACTCCGCAGCAGCACGAAGTAGAGCCCGGGCGGCTCGATCGTGCCCGCGTCGTCGCGACCGTCCCAGACCGCGTGTCCGGACCCGGCCCCCATCATGCCGGACGCGAGCGTGCGCACCGTGTGGCCGGCGACGTCGATCACCTCCAGCTCGGCGTGCTCGGGCTGCCCCAGGGCGAACGAGATCGCGACGCGATCCACGAACGGGCTCGGGCTGGCCATGAGCCCGAGCGCCGCGAATCGCGCCACGGGAACGGAGAGCGCGGCGTCGTAGGACAGGTCGCCGAACGTGGTGGCGAGCCGGACTTCATCGAACGAGAACTGAGAGGTCTGGCCGCCCAGCTCGATCCAATTGAAGTGGAGCCCCGTCACCGAGACGACCTGCAGGCCCGCGACGGTGAGCGCCGAGGCGTTGGTCGGCACCGTGGTGCCGGGCGCGGGATCGAGCCAGGTGCTGATCTGCGTCGAGGTCGCCGAGACGAAGTCGAACCGCATCACCAGCCAGTGCGTGGCGCTGTTGAAGGTGACCGAGCTGAGGTAGCCGGCCGACGAGGTCGAGCCGTTGGGGCAGTTGTCGTGCGCGCAGGTGCGCTCGTAGTTCCAGACCGTATTGCCGTTGCCGCGCCCGATCGCCAGCGCCTCGCCGTCCTTGTTGTTGTCACCGGCCGCGAGGGCCGACGCGGTCGTGGTGGCGCCGTTGTAGAGATGGACCTGGTCCAGGTACTGGAGCCCGGAGAGCCCGCTGCCCGCCGTGCCCCCGTTGAAGGCCACGCCCAGCCATACCGTCGTGCCCGGCTTGCCGAGCGCAGGCTGGACGCCGTTGTAGCGGGTGGTCACGTCCTCCACCATCCCGGCGACGGCGGCGGCCGAAGTGGGGCCGAGATCGAGGCTGCGCAGGGCGCGCGCCCCGGTGCCCGCGACCGCGTGGCTGCCGTCGAAGAACAGCAGGCCGCCGCTCGAGCCAAGGCCCCCGCTCAACCCCGGGGCCTGCTCGATGAAGACCGTCGGCTGACCGGTGACCCAGGGCCCGATCCATCCCGGACCCGTGCCGCGGCCGGCGAGCTGTCCCGGGCTGTCGGTGAAGCTCTCCGAGGCCAGCAGCGCCGCGCGCGCGGGCGCGGCAACCGCCACCGTGCACAGGAGGAGGCCGGCCTGAATCCAGCCCGTTCGTCTCGTCAGATTCGATCGCAAGGTCGGTCTCCTTCCGGGGGGCAGCGTGCGCTGCCCGGCTCCAAGGTTATCGGACGGTGCCCGTCCGTTCTGCAATGGACCAACGACCGTATGCCGCTCCCGGCGGCCTTGCCCGCGAGCCGCGCCCCGAGGCATTCTCAGCGCGCCGCGCGGCGCGCGGGGGAGGCGGTCATGAGCGACACTCCGATGTACCACGATGGCTCGCGACGACTTCAAGACCGCTTCGACAGCCGCCGCATCGCCGACCGGCTCGAGCAGGTCACGGTCCACACCGCCTTCACCGGGAAGGACCGCGAGCTGATCGAACGCTCGCCCATGTTCTTCCTCGCCACCGCCGACGCCGAGGGCCGGCCGGACTGCTCGTACAAGGGCGGCGTCCCCGGCTTCGTGCGGGTGATCGACGAGCGGACGCTGGCCTGGCCGGACTACGACGGCAACGGCATGTTCCGGAGCCTCGGCAACCTGCTCGTGAACCCGCGGGTGGGACTGCTGTTCGTGGACTTCGAGCACCCGCGGCGCGTGCGCGTCAACGGCCTCGCGTCGATCGACGAGCGGGATCCGCTGCTCGCCGGGTGCCCGGGCGCCCAGCTGATCGTGCGCGTCACGGCCGAGCGCGTGTTCCCCAACTGCCCGCGCTACATCCATCGCTGGCGCCTGATCGAACCCTCGCCGTACGCGCCGAGGCCCGATCACGAGCCGCCCGTCCCGGACTGGAAGCACGACCCCGCGTTCCGCGACGCGCTGCCGCGCGGGCGCCGCGAGGGCGAGGGCGCATGAGCGTGACCGCTCCGTTCCGCGTCGCGGTCGCGCAGCACGCGCCCGTCTTTCTCGAGCGGTCCGCGTCGATCGAGAAGGCGTGCCGCCTGATCGCCGAGGCCGGGCACGCGGGGGCGCGGCTGGTGGTGTTCCCCGAGGCGTTCATCCCGGCCTATCCGGACTGGGTGTGGCTGCTGCCGCCCAGCGAGCGCAAGCAGCAGACGGCGCTCTACGCCGAGCTGGTCGCCAACGCCGTCACCGTGCCGTCGGCCGACACCGAGCGCCTGGGCCAGGCGGCGCGCGAGGCCCAGGTGCAGGTCGTGATCGGCGTGAACGAGGTCAACGCGGAGACCAGCGGCGCCAGCCTCTACAACTCCCTGCTGTTCTACGACGCCCAGGGCAAGCTCTACGCGAAGCATCGCAAGCTCATGCCGACCTACGCCGAGCGCCTGGTGTGGGCGCAGGGCGACGGCAGCACGCTGGCCGTCCACGCGACCCCGCTCGGCCGCCTCTGCGGCGTGATCTGCTGGGAGAATTACATGCCGCTGACGCGCTTCGTGATGTACGCGTGGGGCGCCCAGCTCTACGTGGCGGCGACCTGGGACCGCGGCGAGCCGTGGCTCGCGACCCTGCGCCACATCGCGCGCGAAGGCCGCGTGTTCGTACTCGGCGCCTGCACCGCGATGCGCATGAGCGACCTGCCGGACCGGCTCCCGTTCAAGCGCCTCTATCCACCCGGGCGCGAGTGGATCAACGCCGGCGACAGCGCCGTGGTCGGCCCGGACGGAGCCTTCCTCGCCGGCCCGCTCCACGAGCGGCAGGAGATCCTGTACGCCGAGGTGGACCC
>Ga0070695_100001111_pt1 | contig 14736 bp, 15 predicted proteins | sample KBSK1252metaG_FD_65471 | JGI IMG/M metagenome (GOLD analysis project Ga0070695, IMG submission 65471) | Corn, switchgrass and miscanthus rhizosphere microbial communities from Kellogg Biological Station, Michigan, USA - KBS K1-25-2 metaG | ecosystem: Host-associated > Plants > Roots >...
GTTTGAGCCTCCCGCTGTCGAGTCGATCAATCAATTGCCCGTAGGATTTCGAGCGGGCTTTTCCAGAATCTGACATGTCCGAAAGAAAAGGTGTCCTGCGCCACTGCGCCACTCTTGTGCTTCTGGCACTGGCGCTCGCTCCGGTGCAGGCGCGAGGGCAACGAGCGGAGCTCGAGAAGATCATTCAACGCAAGGTTCTGGCTAATGGACTCGAGGTAATCGTCGTCGAGAACCATGGCGTCCCGCTAGCGACGATCGAGATCGACGTAAAGAACGGGTCTTTTACGCAGACGCCCGAGTACGAAGGACTGGCTCACATGTACGAGCATATGTTCTTCCGCGCCAACTCGAAGTATCCGGAGCCCAATCAGTTCTGGGACAAGGCATCGGATCTGGGGGCGGTTTTCAACGGAACAACCCAGGAAGAAAGAGTCAACTACTATATGACCGTCCCGGCCGAGAAACTCGGGGATGGAATCGACCTGCTCGCCAGCGCGCTGCGGAGTCCGCTGTTCCGGCGCGACGAGCTCGAACGAGAACGGCAAGTAGTGATCGGCGAGTACGACAGAAATGAATCGAGCCCCTTTTTCGAGCTTTCACGTCAGGCAGATGCGAAACTGTATCCGGGCAACTTCAGCAGAAAGGACGTGATCGGAGACCGGCAAATAGTCCAGACCACCACGCCGGAGAAGATGCGGTTCATTCAGAACAAGTATTACATCCCCAACAACTCGACTCTGATCGTCGCCGGTGATGTGAACCCGGCTAACGTGTTCACACTCGCCGACAGGGCATTGGGAAGCTGGAATCGTGGCGCCGATCCGTTTGTCACCGATCCGATTCCGCCCATTCCCCCTCTTCAGAAGAGTGAGGGAGTGGTCGTCGAGGCTCCAGTGGGTGCGGTGACGGTGCAGGTGCAATGGCAGGGTCCGAGCGTTGGCCAGGATCCTAAATCGACTTATGCAGCGGATGTATTCTCCGATGTGATGAACGACCCCGGATCACAGTTTCAGCAACGGCTCGTCGACAGCGGATTATGGCAAGCAGTGGGCGTCAACTACTACACGCTCAATCACACGGGGCCAATTACGATCAGTGGGCAAACGTCTCCGGAGCAGCTTCGCGAAGCGCTTGCGGCCCTTTACGGCGAAGTAGCGAAGTTCGATACGCCGGGCTACTTCACATCGGACGAGCTCGAGGCGGTGAAAGCACACCGCGCTGTAACTTCCGCCTTCGATCGCGAACGCGCTTCCGGCTTTGCGCACACTCTGGGTTTCTGGTGGAGCGTGGCCAGTCTCGAGTACTACATGGGGTATGTTGATTACATGGCACAGCAGACAATCGGAGATCTCCGCGCCTACGCGCGACGCTATATCCTTGGCAAGCCACACATTACTGGAGTCCTCATTGCGCCGGATGCTCGTCAGTCGCTGAAGCTTACGCCGGCGGATCTCGTGATGACTGGAACACTTTGATGCTACTCTCAATCGCTCTGGCGCTGGCAACCGCCACGACGAGCTTCGATGTAGCTGGCGTTCATGTCATCTTGCGCCAGAACAACGCCAATAACGTCGTCGCAGCGAACCTCTATCTGTTGGGAGGCTCCCGGCAGGTAACAGATGCAAATGCGGGAATCGAGCCGATTCTGCTCGACGTCTCCGAGCGCGGCACGCAGAAGTACCCAAAAAATGCGCTGCGCCGCGCCATGTCTCTCCTGGGGAGCGAGATCGTCGTCGCTCCGAGCGCCGACTGGACGATGTTCGGAATCCGATCGAGCACAGAGGTGTTCGATTCCACGTGGTCGATCTTTGCCGATCGGGTGATGCATCCGAAGCTCGCCAAGTCGGAAATAAGCCTGGTAAAGGCTCAATATCTGTCTGGCATCAGGCAACGCAGAGATGATCCGGACGCTTTGGCCGATTACCTCGCCGACAGCATAACGTATGTCGGCCATCCATACTCGGTCTCGGTTGTCGGCAACGAGAAGTCGATTCAGGCACTCGACTCGGCAGCGCTGCGGGAATACCACCGCACGCAATTCGTGACCTCACGCATGCTGCTGGTCGTCGTGGGTAATGTCGACCGCGCCCACATCGAACGTCTCGTGAGCCAGTCGATCGGACAGCTTCCTCGCGGGAGCTACAAGTGGGACGCACCTCCACGCATTCTTGACGCACCTACCGCAGTGGTGATCGAGCGTCGCCAGCTACCGACGAACTACATACTCGGCTACTACAGCGGACCACTCGCGAACGGGGAAGACTATCAGGCCCTCAGGGTCGCGACGTCGGTTTTGACGGGACGCATGTTCGCCGAGATCAGAACCCGACAGAACCTCACCTACGACGTACACGCGCCCTTTGTCGATCGTGCGGCGACGACGGGAGGATTGTATGTGTCGACGGCGTCGCCGGACACAACCCTGAAGCTGATGCATGCGGCGATCGTGGATCTTCAGCAGGGAATGCTCGATCCTATGGGCCTCAAACAACTCGAGGAGCAATTCATTACTGAGTATTTCCTCGATAACGAAACCAACGCCGCACAGGCGGATTTTCTGGCACGATCGCAACTCTACGAGGGCGACTACAGGGAGGCGGACCGCTTCGTGGATGAATTGAAGAGCGTAACTCCAGAAGCGGTTCAGAGAGTGGCGAGGAGATACATGAAAGGATTCCGCTTCGCGTACGTCGGCGATCCGTCGAAGGTAGATCCGCGCACGATCAGTCTGTTCTAACGACCAAAGGTCGAGCGCCAACGTCAGCGTTCGACTGAGACTACTTTCGGCTATTCCGCGAACTCCTCGGCCACCGTCCACGGATCCATAGCGCCGGTATAGAGCGCCATTCCGACGATCGCAGCGGCAACACCGCGGTCTGAAAGGGCGCGTAAGTCATTAATGCTTCCGAGTCCGCCCGACGCGAAGACGGGGAAGTCAGCCTTTTCCGCGACATCTTCCATCAATGGCAAATCTGTACCACGCATTGCCTCCTCCCGATGGACGGCTGTTACGAGCACACCTGCAAGCGGAAGCCCGTTCAGTTCCTCGACCAGATCCAGGACAAGTTTGGAGTGGACGCGCGTCCAGCCGTGAGACAGAACCTTCCGGTCGCGAACATCTGCGGCAACCATAATCGATCCTGGGAAAATGCTGCTCATCTCTTCGAGCCAGTCAGGGTCTTCGAGCGCTCGGGTGCCAATGATTACGCGTTGGGCGCCGTCATCCAGTGAGCGCTGAATGAGCTCTCTGCTGCGTATTCCTCCTCCCAGCTGCACCTCGACGTCGGTAGCTCCAAGAACAGCCTGAATTTCCCGCTGGTTGTTGCCACGGCCTGCAACCGCGTCGAGATCGACGAGATGAAGATGTCGAAAGCCGTACTGCCGCCAGGCTAAGGCAACTCCCACCGGATCAGGTATTCGAATGACCTCCTGATCGTACGAGCCGGCCGCGAGCTGAACGCAGGCGCCGCCCCGAAGGTCGAGCGCAGGAATTGCGATCATCCGGCGCGCGGCCGGACCAAGGCATGGATCATGACAGGCGAAGGTGTCGAATTGATTGCATCCTGGCGAGCTTGTGAATAAATTCACAATCTCTGAAGTGAATAAAACTATTCTTGTAAGTGCACCACCGTACGGCTCTGGGAGGCCTCAAAAGATGCGGTTCTATGGATTTGCGGTTGCAGTTGGAGTATTTACGCTCGGCGCCTGTGCGGGCGGAGAAAAGAAACCGGCTGATACGACACACGTCGCTGTGGATACGAGCTCGGCGGCGACGACCACGACGACTGCCAGCACCAGCACGACGACTCCGGCCCCTGCCGGCGGCGCCGTCGCGATGGCTCCGATTACCGGTACAACGAAGACGGTGAATATGGTCGGAGATGCGAAGGGCTATCGCTTCGAGCCCGCCAACTTCACGATCAAGCAAGGCGACGGCGTCAAGTTCGTCGTCGTCAGCATGGGTCCGCACAACGTTGCGTTCGACCCTGCCACGATTCCGGCCGATCAAAAAGCCCAGCTCGACGCGAACATGGGCACGGACAAGATGGGCGAGCTTTCCAGCAACATGAAGATGAATCCCGGCGACGCGATCACGATCTCCTTCGCCAAGATCAAGCCTGGCCAGTACCCATATCACTGCGTGCCGCACCTTGCCCTGGGCATGAAGGGCGTCATTACGGTCCAGTAAGCTGATTGATGTGATAAACAAAACGGCGGGGCTGTTTGCCCCGCCGTTTTGTCATCTCAGTGATATGGGCGGCGCTTAGTTTGCGTCGTTGGGGTCCATTAGCGCGGTCCTCGGCCCCAAGTGGGACTGATCTTCGGCACAGAAGCCACTCGCGCGCGCGGCATACTCGGTGAATCTTTGACGCATGAACGTTCATAGCATTGCACGGATGAGCGGCGGCTCTGCCTACCTCTGGATGGCAGCACGCGCCAGGAATGCGCTTCGCCGGGTAATGGTGTTTGGGATCGTTGGCGGCGTGGTTTTTATCGGAGCGTTGATAGCTTTCGTTCTCGTTCCGAGAAATGCGTCGCGAAGGGCACTCGCAGTAGCAGCGAAAATTGAAGCTAGAACGGACTCGATGCCGACAGTTGCGGCGAGAGACCGATACATGGCCGAGCTCACTGCGATTGATTCCGTGTTGAACGCCACACGTATCGCCATGACCCCGGTGCCAGCGGCTGTCATCGATACCTTCCCTCCGGCAGTTCGCGCGCAACGGGACTCCCTCAGCACTGAGCTGGCAACGCTCAATCGTTTGATTGACAGGGCCGAGAATGCTCCCCTTCCCACCTCGTATCGTGCGCTGGCCGCATCACCGGTCGTAGCTGCAGATCCGAGAGTACGCGTACTGCTCGACTCCCTGGCTGACATCGAACGTGACCGGAATGCTTTCGGAGCGGTTGGAGGGGTGGATCCGGTCTACCTATCCCTGACGTCGAGAGCAAACGCGATTGGTCGTCAGATACAGGGCATCGCCGATGCAAAGCGCGGCGAAGTGCGAGGAAAACTGGCGCTGATTCGCCCAACTCCTGCTCCTGTGGTCAAACCCGTACTGACCGTCGATACGCTGAAGCTTATCGCGCAGCGCGCGACCGCTCAACAGAACTTCACGGTCGCCGGCAAGCAGCTGGAGCAGATAAACCAGAAGAACTTGCGCATCGATCGTGAGTCAGCGCATGCGCGCGAACTTGCAAACGTAGGCGCTCCGCCGTGGGCAATGCTTGCCGCGGCGGTCGTGCTCGCACTCGCGGTCGGCTTTGCGGCATCGTTTGGAACAGAGCTGAAACGCCCGCATATCGCCGACCCCCGGGAGGCAGAGCAGATAAGCGGTGCCCGCGTTCTCACCGTGATCAAGCCGCCCGAAGTCGTCGTGGAACGAAGTCGACGACAGGCGGATGTCGAAGCACCGCCACTGATTGACGTCGTGTCCGAGAGCTATAGAACTCTCTATCTGCACATCGCGTCGGTCGAAGCGAGTGTACCGATCGTGACGATTACCGGGGACGATCCCGGTATTGTCGCTACAGTCGCAGCGAACCTTGCCGCTTCGGCGGCATATGAGGCGAGGAGCACTCTACTCGTTGACGTCGATCCGACAACTTGCAGTGTCGCAAGTGTTCTGCGGATCCGCCCGGATCCGGGACTCTCGGGGATCATCACCGGCACTGCTGCGTGGCCCGAAGCAATAGTTCCGACGACTATCGGCAGAGATCGCCCGCTGGATGTGCTCCCAAGCGGTACACGTCGCTCAGGGTTCCCGGAGCCCGATGTTGTCGAAGAAGTGCGCAAAGAACTCGCTCGAATGCAGCGACGCTACGACTTCATCATCATCGCAGCTCCAACCAGCTACGTTCAGCGAAGCGCGAGCAGTATCATTCCCGCTCCGGACGTAATACTCTGTGCGAGAATCGCACACACAACTGCGGAGGGGCTCAAGACCGCCGCAGCCAGTCTCCGCGGAGCTGATATGCGCATTCACGGACTCGTTCTCTGGGATGCGGAAATGCCGCAGCTGGAAACGCGCGAAGAAATGCTTGGCGCCACGCGGCAGTCAGGATCCTTTCAGCCGGAGCTCGCCACAGCTCGGTAGCAGGTAATGGCAGAGACAATACCCGATCTAAGGAATGTCCCGAAACCTCGAGCTTATGCCGAGCTGAAAGGACACAGTGATGCCATTCTCGAAGGCATCACCGATGAGGTCGCCGCAATGGCCACACTGGCGGCGTTGATTCATCACGCGTTCGGCCATCTGTGGACGGGTTTTTACCGTGTGATCATTCCCGGCCAACTCCTTCGCGTCGGGCCGTATCAGGGAAGTCTCGGCTGCCTGGACATCGCATTTGGTCGAGGCGTGTGTGGGACAGCTGCCGCAGAGATGAAAACTGTCATTGTTCCGGATGTCGACAAGTTTCCCGGCCACATTGCCTGCGATGCGCGAGCCCGATCCGAGATCGTCGTCCCTGTTCTCAACCGACGGGGTGATTTAATCGCTGTCCTCGACGTAGATTCTGACAGGCTGGATGCGTTCAAGATGGAAGACCAACAGGGGCTTGAGCGTATCGTGTCCTGGTTTGCGACGATGCAAGAATGACAGTCAACGGCTACTCCGACACGATCAATCACGCATTGGCGTTCGCGGCCAAGCATCACGACCGCCAGGTGCGAAAGGGAACAAGACTTCCCTATCTCACGCACCCCGCAAACGTCGCAGTGATTCTCACCCGATACGGCCGCGATACCGAGACAGTCGTCGCCGGCATTCTCCACGACGTGATCGAGGACTGTGTTCGTGACGGGTATTCGCGCGAGATGTTGGAGCAACGTATCGGTGACAAGTTTGGCGCAAAGGTCCTGGACACTGTGCTGGCCGTTACCTACCGCCGGAACGACGATGACGGAGTGGAGCTTTCTGGCGATGATCGCAAGACCGATTATCTGGAGCGGCTGTCAACTGCGAGCGAGGAAGCACGATGGGTCTGTGCCGCCGACAAGATTCATAATGCATCCTCGATCGTCGCGGATCTGAGGAGAACGGTCGACACTGAGACGATCTGGAGTCGTTTTGGTGGAGGCAGAGCCGCAACGGGACGGTGGTACCGCCAGGTCTATGAAAGACTTCGCGAAGTCGGATTCGACGCGCCGATTATGGCCGAGCTCGACAGAGCTTCGAGCGAGCTCCAGGAACTCGCCGGCTGACGCACTAAGCGACCGTCGCGGGCGCAGCGACGCCATAGGTTTTCCTTACATACTCCTCGAGTATGTTCAGGAATTCCGGAACGATCGCTTCACCCTTGAGTGTTACGCTCAGCTTGCCGTCGATATACACCGGCGCTCTCGGATCCTCAGCAGTTCCAGGCAACGAAATTCCGATGTTGGCGTGCTTTGACTCTCCTGGTCCGTTCACCACGCACCCCATCACCGCAACCTTCATCTCTATCACACCAGGGTACAACTCGCGCCACGTCGGCATCTGCTCGCGCAAATAGGACTGAATGTCCTCCGCCATTTGCTGGAAGAACGTAGACGTAGTGCGGCCACATCCCGGGCACGCCGTGACTTGCGGATTGAAACTCTGCAGCTCGAGCGATTGAAGAATCTGCTGCGCAACGCTTACCTCTTCCGTGCGATCCCCGCCGGGACGCGGCGTGAGAGATACGCGAATCGTGTCTCCAATTCCTTCGGAGAGCAGGATCGATAGCGCGGCAGTGCTGGCGATGATGCCTTTTGCACCGAGGCCGGCTTCTGTGAGACCGAGGTGCAGCGGGTAATCGCATCGAGCCGCCAGCTGTCGATACACTTCCAGCAGATCCTGGACGCCCGATACCTTCGCAGAGATGATGATGCGGTCATGGCCGAGTCCCATTTCTTCAGCAACAAATGCCGAGCGCAGCGCGCTCTGGATCATCGCCTCAATGTAGACTTCCTTCGCTTCACGCGGCTCGGAGCTTCGCGCATTGTCGTCCATCAACGTCGTGAGCAGATCCTGGTCGAGCGACCCCCAGTTCACGCCTATTCTGACGGGCTTGTCGTTGTCGAGCGCCACCTGGATGATCGTTCGAAAATTCTCGTCGCGCCGTTTCCCGCCCACATTTCCCGGGTTGATTCGGTATTTCGCGAGGGTTTTCGCCGTTTCCGGATACTTCACAAGCAACAAATGACCGTTGTAGTGGAAATCCCCGATCACCGGGACTGCGATGTCCATATCAGCGAGCCGGCTCGCGATCTCTGGCACCGCGCGGGCTGCATCGTCGTTGTTGACCGTTACGCGCACCAACCGGCTTCCAGCCCTCGCCAATTCAGCCACTTGGAGAGCGGTCCCGGCGGCATCAGCCGTATCCGTATTCGTCATGGACTGCACAACGATTGGGTGGGCGGACCCGACAGGTACGCTTCCTACCATTGCAGTCCCAGTTTTCCGGCGGGCGATTATGGTCAATGGTTCTTGCGTGTGTTGAATTTGAAAGCTAATTCCCCCTCGTGAGCGGTGCATGGACCACTGTGCTGCTTCCCTTCTCTGGAGCTTTGATGGCTGATACCCCGGAAACTCCGCATGACGCGGAAAGCGCAAATGCCTCGGCGGCACCCATCCGGGCGCACAAGACGCGGAACAAGCTGCTGATCGCTCTGCTCGCTCTGATTCTCGTGCCCGTAGTTATTGCCGCTCTCTGGGTCTGGATTGCCCTTGGCTACACATACGCGTCGGGCGAACGCGCAGGCTATATCCAGAAGATTTCCAAAAAGGGTTGGCTCTGTAAGACCTGGGAAGGCGAGCTGGCGATGGCAAATCTGCCCGGAACAATGCCACAGATCTTCACTTTTACGGTCCGAAACGACTCCATCGCCCATGTGATCGAGCAAAACGCCGGCAAACAGGTGTCACTCACATACCAGCAGCATCGAGGAGTCCCAACTTCCTGTTTTGGGGAAACGGAGTATTTCGTTACCGGGGTGCATAAGGTAGGGCTCTGAATTCTCTATTGTCTGCTCAGCCGGTCCTTGCTATTTTTCCGCCAAGTCGAGCCATAAGCAGGGGTGAAAGCCCTTGTTTCGAGCTCAAGTCCAATGCGGGGTTCAAGAGACCCGCGTATCAGATTGTCGAGGGTCGGGCGTGTTTCAGCTCCCCAAGACACAATTTTCCAGGAGTAGGGAATGCGTACGACCGGCAAAGTGAAGTGGTTCAACGACGCGAAGGGCTTCGGATTCATCACACCTGACAACGGGCAGAAGGATTGCTTCGTTCACTACAGCGCAATCTCCGGCTCGGGCTTCAAGTCCCTTGCAGAAGGTGACGCGGTAGAGTTCGACATCGTTGAAGGACAGAAGGGTCCAGCTGCCGAGAACGTGACGAAGGCTGGTTAAGCCACGTCCGCTTCACTGGCACAATCTGGCGGGGCGTCTCAGTCGAGGCGCCCCGTTTTGCTTTTAGATGGGCGCCCGCGCTTAGGAATAGGCGCGACTTCGACCGCATGCTCGAGTCGTTCGAGCAGCTCGAATCTCAAGACTTCGAGGTCGAGCCGGATATCGACACCTCCGGGTGACGTATACAGCCCGTTATTATTGGCCAACGTTTCAGCCATTCTGATTGCCCGTGAAAGCGAAACTCCGAGTTGGTCGATGAGCAAGGCGGCAATCGAAAGGATCAGCAAACCGTCGATCGTGATGCGACGAGCCACACCTTGCTTCTCCTGGACCACTCCGGAGATCTTTATGTGGGAAAGTGTGTTATCAAGCCACTTAACCGGCATTTGCACCGTAAGTGCCGCAGCAGCAATGGTATAAGCCCGAGCCATTCAATTATCCTATTAGGAAAGGATAATTAATACAAGTATTCCCTTTATCCTTCAAACTCACGTGCGGGATTATATTGCCGACGCTTAACGATCCTGATCGACCCAACACCTCCGCATACGACACATGAGACAGATCCTTCGGGCAATTCCAATCTCTCTTTGCCTCTCCTTCCTGGCATCGTCCCACGCGTTAGCGCAAAAGACGTATGCGATCGGGTTGGGTGGGGGGACGGCTATCCCGGTTGGCAAGCTCGACGATGCTCAAAAACCCGGCTATAACGGCATCGCAACGCTTGCGATGGGGGTTGCGGACTTGCCGTTCGGAATCCGGTTCGACGGCATTTACAACACGCTGTTGCGTCGCGCGGATACGATCACGCAAGGAAGTAGCGCAAGTACCTCCGACTTTCGCGTAATGGGAGCGCTGGCAAATCTGATTTACGCTTTTCCAGGAACGAGCGCAAAGGCTTACATACTCGCTGGCGCGGGTCTTTACAATTCAAAAGTTCTCCCGAGCGGAAAATCGCAAAACCACCTCGGCTTCAACGCGGGATTGGGAGCCACGTTCGGGGTCGGTCCGCTCGCAACGTTCATCGAGTCACGATATCACAGCATTTCGAGAAGCACCGCCGATGGCGGCGTGTATCAATTCGTTCCGATTACCGTGGGATTGATGTTCTAGAGGCCTTCAGGTTGGCGAGCTCCCCATTCTGTTTTTCCTCTCGACAGACACGCACAAAAAAAGGGGCGCCTTCTGGCGCCCCTTTCGTGCTCAGCGGATCACTATACTGCGCGAAGGACCAGCTCGTTCCCGCGGGCAGCTTCTGTTACTGGGCGAAGTGCCTCACGTGCCGAGCGAAGCTGCTCGCTAAGCGCAGCGGGACCAGTTCCACCAGGGACATCACGGCGTGCCACTGACCGCGCGGGCTCGAGCCACTCGAGAACATCCTCATCGAATAAGGAATGCGCGGCTTTGAACGAGGAGAAAGGCAGCGCATCGAGATCGCATCCTTCGCGCTCACTCTCGCGAATAAGTGAGCCGATCGCGGCATGCGCGTCACGGAACGTCGCTCCCTTTTCTACCAGATAATCGGCAAGATCGGTGGCCATCATGCTGCTCGAAAGCGCTGCGCGCATTCGCCTTGGGTTGAAGCGAATTTCCTGGAGGGCGCCGGCAACAGCGGGCAGCACGAGCAGAATCGTGTCGACGGCGTCGAAGAGCACGCGCTTGTCGTCCTGAAGATCCTTGTTGTAGCCACTCGGCAATCCCTTGAGAGTGGCAAGGAGCGTCGTGAGATCGCCAATAGCGCGAGCGCCAGATCCACGCGCAAGCTCCAGCGCATCGGGATTGCGTTTCTGCGGCATCATGCTCGAACCAGTCGTAAACGCGTCGCCGAATTGAACGAACCCGAATTCACTCGAGCCGTAGATGATCAGATCCTCGGCAAGCCGTGAAAGATGCGTGGCCGTCATCGCCACCGCGAACAACAACTCGGCAACGAAATCTCTGTCGCCAACGGCATCAATGCTGTTCTGCGAGATGGAGCTGAAGCCAAGGCTGCCCTGAAGGAGCACTCGAGAGATCGGGAACGCGCATCCAGCGATCGCTCCGGACCCAAGCGGTAAAACCGCCGCAGCACGTGACGCCGCCGCAATCCGTGCTCGATCCCGCTCGAGTGGCCAGAAATGCGACAACATCCAATGTGCAGCGGATACGGGCTGAGCGCGCTGAAGATGCGTATAGGCCGGCATGAGCACGTCGCCGAGTGTCGCGGCGTGATCGAACATCACCTGTTGAAGGGTGCGAACAGCCGTGTCGAGCTTGACACTCGCATCCATAGACCAGAGACGAGTCGCGGTCGCGACCTGATCATTTCGGCTGCGACCGGTGTGAAGCTTCGACGCCACCTCGCCAATCTCGTCATGGAGCATGCGATCGATCAGCGTGTGTACGTCCTCGTCCGAAGCTATTGGTTGAGCACCAGCAGCGAGCTTCTGCCCAACCTGAGCAAGTCCACGCTCGATCTTCTTGCTTTCTTCGAGCGTTAGAACTCCCGCTCCCCAGAGGGCGACAGCCCAAGCCTGAGATAGATTGATATCGAACGGCCACAGACGATAATCAGTGCCGATCGACCGGTTGAGCGCTTCCAATGCTGCCGCGGTGGGGATCGAGAACCGCCCGCCCCATAGCTTGTGAGATTCGTGGTCCGACATACTGACCTCCTTCCCGGTCAAGCTATAGCCAATGACGCAGGCTTCTGGGCTTTCGCCTCGCTCTTACGTTTCTCAGCCGCCGCAGCCAGCTCCTGATCGCGAATTGCTCGTACGCGAGCGGAGAGTCCGTAAAGGCGGATGAAACCGGCTGCGTCGCTTTGTTGGTATACGTCGTCCTCACCAAAGGTGACGAAACGCTCGTCATAGAGAGCGTATTCACTTTCGCGACCAACGACCGAGGCACTCCCCTTGAAGAGTTTGAGCGTCACTGTTCCGGTTACGCGCTCCTGCGTGACGTTGACAAACGCATCATACGCTTCGCGCTCGGTCGTCCACCAGCGGCCTTCGTAAACCAAATCCGCATAGCGCGGGGCGATGTTGTCCTTGGCGGCGAGAGTACGGCGGTCGAGCACGAGCTGCTCCAGCTCGCTATGCGCCGAGTAAAGAAGTGTCCCGCCAGGGGTCTCGTAAATGCCGCGGGACTTCATTCCGACGAGACGATCTTCGACGAGATCGATTCTGCCGACTCCATGACGTCCGCCAATCGTATTGAGAGCACCGACCAGGTCCACCGCATCGAGCTCGGCGCCGTTGACGGAGACCGGAGTTCCATTGAGGAACCCGATCGTGACTTCTTCTGGTTCGTTGGGGGCGTTTTCGGGTGCGGTGGTGAGCATGAACACGTCTGTCGGCGGTGCAACCGCCGGCTGCTCGAGGACGCCTCCTTCATGGGAAATGTGCCAGATATTCCGATCGCGGGAATAGATCTTTTCCTTCGTCGCCGCTACCGGAATCTTGTGAGACTCGGCATATGCGATCGCGTCCTCGCGACTCCGGATCTCCCACTCTCGCCAGGGCGCGATAATCGGGAGATCAGGGGCAAAGGCGGCATAGGTCAGCTCGAAGCGGACCTGGTCATTTCCCTTGCCGGTACACCCGTGCGCGAGCGCATCAGCTCCTACCTGACGGGCGATTTCGACCTGGCGGCGCGCAATGAGCGGGCGCCCCATCGAGGTGCCGAGGAGGTACTTCCGACCGTAGATAGCACCAGCGCGGAGGGTGGGCCACACGAACTTTTCCACGAATTCCTGGCGCAGATCTTCGACGTAGCACTCGTCGGCACCGGATGCGATGGCTTTAGCCCGTACGCCTTCAAGTTCGTTTCCCTGGCCGATGTCCGCCGCGATGCAGATAACGCGGGCATCATAGCGTTCCTTCAGCCAGGGGACGATAATGGAGGTATCTAGCCCACCGGAGTAGGCAAGGGCAATCGTACGGATCACAGGCGCCTCAATAAGTATTCAGAATTACTGAATATTTAATCGGTCGGCTTGGGCCAGTCAATACTTTACCCCGGCTCCCCGGCCAGGGCCTTCAGGCGCCGAAGGACGCGCTCCCGGGCGGCTACGGAGCGGCAAATAATCAGAATCGTATCGTCGCCGCCGACTGTGCCGAGGATGTCTGACCAACCCTCGCCGTCGAGAGCAGCTGCGATTGGCTGGGCGCCACCCGGAACTGTCCGCAGCACCAGCATCTCGCCGACGCCATCGATCCGGAGGAAAAGTTGCGGCAACAGGGTGTCGAGCGCAGCCCGACTCTCCTCTATGCTGCCGTCCGTTATCGCGTATCGGGCGCCCTCCGGAGTGGGCACGCGGGCCAAGCGCAATTCCCGAAGGTCGCGCGAGAGCGTCGCCTGGGTAACGTCCCACCCACGTTGGAGCAGGAGTTTGCGGAGATCTTCCTGACTGCTCACGACCCGGGCGCCTATGATCTCCAGAATCGTATCGTGTCGTTCACGTTTGTTGGCCACGGAGGTGAGTTTAGCACCGGAGGACGCGTTGCGCGAGGCGAGTGCCAGGATCATTGACGAGCGCAGAGTGTAATGTTATGCATTCCTTATGCATAAAGTTCCGGTCGGAGTCCTTGGCGCGAGTGGATACGCGGGTCGTGAGCTGTGCGGCCTGATCGCGCGTCATCCCAGGCTCGAGCTGGCGTTTGCCGCAGCCAACGATCAGCGTGGCCGGCGCGCGCGCATCGGGGCGAGCGAAGTGACTTATGTCGCCACGGAGGATGCTCCGCTGAACAAGGCACAGGTGGTGTTCACGGCTCTTCCGCACGGCGCTTCGGCCAAGTGGGTGGGAAACGCGCGCGCGAACGGCGCTCGTGTTGTGGATCTCTCGTCGGACTTCCGGCCAGGAGCAGTGCCGAATGCGATAAGTGAAAGCCAAGCCCCGTATGGGCTTACCGAACTGATGCGCGCGAAAATCCCGGGCGCCGAGATCGTGGCGAACCCCGGTTGCTATCCAACCGCAGTTCTGCTGGCGATCGCACCCTTGCTCAAAGCCGGCTGCGTGGTACCAGGAGCTACCATAAATATCTCGGCTGCGAGTGGGGTAACGGGTGCGGGCTATTCCGCCCGTCCTGATCTGTTGTTCGCCGAGGTTGCTGAGGACTTCAAGGCCTACGCTGTAGGGAATGAACACAGGCATATAGCCGAGATGCAGGCGGTTACAAGGGAGCTGGGTGGGAAGGACAACGACATACTTTTCACACCCCATCTCCTCCCGGTCGCCCGCGGAATCCTCGCAACGATTACCGTACCGGTGGTCGAATATGTGGACGACCCATCCGAGCTCTGGCGCGATTGCTATCGAGGAGAGCCGTTCGTCGAAATCGCGGACGAGCCGCCATCGCTCCGCGACGTCGTGCGTCGGAACGTCGCTC
>Ga0070695_100001114_pt1 | contig 14728 bp, 11 predicted proteins | sample KBSK1252metaG_FD_65471 | JGI IMG/M metagenome (GOLD analysis project Ga0070695, IMG submission 65471) | Corn, switchgrass and miscanthus rhizosphere microbial communities from Kellogg Biological Station, Michigan, USA - KBS K1-25-2 metaG | ecosystem: Host-associated > Plants > Roots >...
AGGACGCCGTCCTCCTCACGATCGACGTACAGAACGGCATGGACGTCTTTCGCGACGAGTATCACCGCAACAACCCGGACCTCGAGCGCAACATCGCGCGGCTGCAGGATGCGTGGCGCAAGAGCGGCCGGCCGCTCATTCACGTGCAGCATCTATCCAGGTTACCCAAGTCTCCGCTGCGCCCCGGGCAACCCGGCGTCGACATCAAGGACGAAGTGCGGCCGCTGCCGGGCGAGCCGGTGGTCCAGAAGTCGGTCAACAGCGCGTTCATCGGCACCAGCCTGGAAGCCGATTTGCGCCGGCGCGGCGTCACGACGCTGGTGCTGGTGGGACTGCAAACCAACATGTGTGTGTCGACGACGGCGCGGATGGCCGGGAATCTCGGGTTTGCCACGTACGTCGTATCCGATGCCACGGCGACATTCGATAACACGGGACCGGACGGCAAGCGCTATGCGGCACAGCTGCTGCATGATGTCGCGCTCGCCGACCTGCATGGGGAATTCGCGACGGTCGTGGACACCGCCACGATCTTGAAACAGGCGCCCCGGGAGGTCGCATGACGAAGGCGGTGCGCAAAGTCAATCTCACCGAGATGTTCGGCCGGTTTCAGGATCAGTGGAGTCCCAAGATCGTCGGCGAAGTGAATGACAATCACGTGAAGCTCACGAAGCTCAAAGGTGAGTTCGTGTGGCACCATCACGACCATGAAGACGAGCTGTTCCTCGTGGTGAAGGGCCGGCTGCGGATGCAGCTCAGAGACAAGGAGCTCGTGATCGAGCCGGGCGAGTTCGTCATCATCCCGCACGGCGTGGAGCATCTGCCGGTGGCCGACGAAGAGACGCACGTCCTCCTGTTCGAGCCGAATTCGACCCTGAACACCGGAAACGTCCGCAATGAACGCACGGTCCCGAAGCTCGACCGGCTCTAAGCTGATCGCCCGCGTCTGGCACGGCGTGACCGACGCCGCACGGGCCGACGAGTACGCCGATTACCTCGAGCGTACCGGTGCCCGAGAGTGCCGTGCCACACCCGGCAACCGCGGCGTGTATGTGCTCCGGCGGATCAAGCAGAACCGTGCCGACTTCACGTTCATTTCGCTGTGGGAATCGGTGGATGCGATTCGGCGCTTCGCGGGCGACGACTACGAGAAGGCGCACTACTACCCTGAGGACCGCGACTTCCTGCTCGAGCTCGAGCCGTTCGTCGATCATTACGAAGTCTTAGACGCACCCACACTGTGAAAGAACCAGAGATCTCGCTCGACCCCGCCGACGCGCGGGGTTGGGAGGAGCTGCGCCAGCTCGGCCACCAGATGGTGGACGAGATGCTCGATCATCTGCGCACCGCGCGCGAGCGGCCGGTGTGGCGGCCAGTGCCCGACGAGGTGCGCGAGCGCCTGTCGACGCCAGCCCCCCGCGCCCCGACACCGGCCGCGCAGGTCTACGAAGAGTTCAAGCGCGACGTGCTGCCCTACCCCACCGGCAACACCCACCCGCGCTTCTGGGGCTGGGTCATCGGCACCGGCACGCCGCTGGCGATGCTCGCCGACATGCTGGCCTCCGGAATGAACCCCCAGGTCGCCGAGTTCGACGACTCGCCGGCGGTCGTCGAGAACCAGGTGATCGGCTGGCTCGTCGAGCTGCTGGGGCTTCCCGCGGGGACGCACGGCCTGCTCGTCTCGGGCGGCTCGATGGCGAACTTCGTGGGACTCGCGGTCGCCCGGAATGACCGCGCGGGGTTTGACGTGCGCGAGCGCGGGCTCCAGAGCGGATCCAGCCCGCGCCTCAGTGTGTACGCATCGACTGAAACGCATTCATCGGTTCGCAAGGCGGTCGAGCTGCTCGGCCTGGGTCACGATGCGTTGCGCACGATCCCGGTCACGGCCGACTACACCATCGATCTCACGGCCCTGCGGGAGCGACTCTTCGCGGACAAAGCGGACGGCTGGCGGCCCATCTGTATCGTAGGCAATGCCGGCACCGTGAACACTGGCGCGACCGATGATTTGCGCGGGCTCGCGGCACTGGCGCGCGAGGAGGAGGTCTGGTTCCACGTCGACGGCGCGTTCGGCGCCCTCGCCGCGCTGGTCCCCGACCTCACGCACCTCGTGGCGGGGCTCGAACACGCCGACTCGGTCGCGTTCGATCTGCACAAGTGGCTGTACATGCCGTACGAAATCGGCTGCACGCTGGTCCGGGACCAGAAGGCGCATCGCGCGACGTTCAACGTGACGCCCGCCTACCTCGCGTCGTTCGATCGCGGCATCGCCGCCGGTGGCTTCCCGTTCGCCGAGCGCGGCGTGCAGCTGTCACGGGGCTTTCGCGCGTTGAAGGTGTGGATGTCGTTCAAGACGCACGGCGTGAACGCATTCGCGCAGCTCATCCATCAGAACGTGCGTCAGGCGCACTATCTCGCGGGACTCGTCACCAAGCACCCGCGGCTCGAGCTGCTGGCGCCGGCGCCGCTCAACGTCGTGTGCTTCCGGTTCGTCGTGCCCGGCGCGGACGACGCCGCATTGAATGCGTTGAACACCGAGATCCTGCTGCGCATTCAGGAGAGCGGGCTCGCGATTCCGTCGCAGACGATGCTCAACGGCAGGTTTGCGATTCGCGTCGCGATCACGAACCACCGCAGCCGCTGCGAGGACTTCGACCTGCTGGTGCGCGCCGTCGTCGAAACCGGCTCAGCCCTGCGCGTCGGATGAGCCGATGATCTTGCCTTCGATGGGCTGGCTGAACGACCGCACAGTGTGATATGCGAGCTCGATGTCCTTGGCCTTGCCGAACTCGGTGAGGATATCATCCCAGATCGCTGAGACGGTGCCGCGGCGGCGCCGCGGCTCGATCAGATAGCGGATGGTCAGCAGAATCCCCGACGCCGAAGTATTCGTGTAGACGATCGGCGTCAGCTTCCTGTAGTTGATGAGGTACTGCTGCGACGCCGCCAGCAGGTCCCGCTCGGCCTCGGCGGTGAGATGCTCGGCGTGCTTGAATGCAATGGCCGTCAGAATCTCCTTCGCCTTCTTCCAGTTGCTCTCGTACGTCAGCAGCACCGGCACTTCGTTCCAGACGTACTTGAAGCCCTTGTCGTAATTCGCGACCGCCTCGGTGAAGACCAGTTGATTGGGAAGGAGCACGATGCGTCCCGTGCTCTGGTCCGCATCCACCCAGCCGCCGATCTCATTCAGCGTGAATTGAAACAGGTGGACGTCGATGACGTCGCCCTTGTGCTTGGCGATCTCGATGCGGTCGCCCACTTCGAACGGGCGGCTCCACACGATGAACGCCCAGCCGGCGAGGTTCGAGAGCGGGTCTTTGAGCGCGATCGCAATGCCGGCGGACACGATACCGAGGAACGTGGCGAGTGACTTGAAGCCTTCGAGCCACTCGCGGCCGATGACCAGCACCGCGACCGCGAGGAAGAGATACGTGACGCTCTTGCGCCAGCGATAGCGGGTCCACGGGTCGCTGAAGCGGCGGTACACGACCGCGAGCACGACCCGCTCCAGTACCCACAGCCCTGCGATGACGACAATTGTGACCAGCAGGTGCATCTGCACCGCTGGACTCAGGCCAACACGATTCTGTAACCAGTCGCGCACGGTGGCCAAAACTATGGGCCCGTCTCATTTTAGGCCACCGATGGAACAGCTCCACATCCTCCGCGACCTCGCCGTCATCTTCGCCGGCTCGCTGCTGGTCATTCTGCTTTTCTATCGGCTGAAGCTTCCCGCGCTCCCCGGATTCATCGTCGCCGGGATTCTGCTCGGCCCCAACGCGCTCGGACTGGTCTCCGATCCGCACGACGTCGAAGGACTCGCCGAAGTCGGCGTGATCCTCCTGCTGTTCACCATCGGTATCGAGTTCTCATTGAGCCGGCTGCGCGAGATGGGACGTCAGATTCTCGCGGGCGGTCTCGCGCAGATGGGGTTCACCGTGCTCGCCACGCTCGCGGTGGGCCTGGCGTTTCTCGGCGGCTGGCGCGTCTCGCTGTTCCTCGGATTCCTGATCGCGCTCTCCAGCACGGCGATCGTCCTCAAGGTGCTCACGGACCAGGGCGAGATCGATGCGCCGCACGGCCGCCTTGCGACGGGCGTGTTGATCTTCCAGGACCTCTGTGTCGTGCCGATCATGCTGGTGCTGCCTTTCCTTGCCGGAACAGCGACAGGCGGCGCCGTGGGCCTGCTCATCGCATTGGGCAAAGCCGCGCTGGTCGTCGTCGGGGTCATTCTCGCCGCTCGCACCGTGGTGCCCCGGGCCCTGTCGGTGATTCTGAAAACGCGGAGCCGCGAGCTGTTCCTGATCGCCGTGATTCTGATAGGGACGCTCACGGCGCTCGGGACGGCTGCCGCGGGCGCATCGCTTGCGCTGGGTGCCTTCCTCGCCGGCCTCATCATCTCCGAGTCGGACTATGGCTACCAAGCACTCGCCGAGCTGATGCCGTTCCGGGACATCTTCATTTCGCTGTTCTTCGTCGCGGTCGGCATGCTCGTCCAGCTCGATGTAATTCGCGACAACATCGTCATCACCCTCGTCGCCGTCGCGGTCATCATGGTCGGCAAGACCCTCTCGGCGGCCGTCGGCCCGGCGTTGCTGGGCTACTCGGGCCGAGTCGCGTTGCTGGCCGGTGTGGCGGTGTCCCAGATCGGCGAGTTCTCCTTCGTCCTGGCGAAGGATGGCCGCCAGGCCGGGCTGCTGCCGGACCTCCTCTACCAGGAGTTCCTCGGCATCGCCGTCATCACGATGCTGGTCACGCCGTTCCTGCTGCAGGGCGGACCAGCGCTGCTCGATGCGTTCGAGAAAATGGTACCGCTCGACAAAGTCTTGCCGGGCTTCCGTCCGCGCGACTTTGCCCCGGTGCACGACCCCGTCAAGGATCACGTGATCGTGGCCGGGTACGGCCTCAACGGCCGCAACCTCACGGCCGCCCTGCGGGCGATCAACGCCCCGTACCTCATCGTCGAGCTGAATGCCCAGACGGTGCGGAGAGCGCGGGCGGAGGGAGAGCCGGCGTTCTACGGCGACGCGACGCGCGATGAGATCCTGCACGCACTGGGCATCGAGCGCGCACGCATGTTCGTCATTGCGATCTCGGATCCCTCCGCGACCCGGCGGATGGTGCGCGTCGCGCGCGAGCTGAACCCGAAGGTCTATATCATCGCGCGCACGCGTTACGTGGTGGAGATCCCGGAGCTGACGCGCCTCGGCGCAAACGTCGTGATCCCCGAAGAATTCGAGACGTCGATCGAGATCTTCTCGCGCGTGCTGGCGCAGTACAACGTCCCGCGCGACGAGGTCGAGCGCCTGGTGAGCGAGATCCGCGCGTCGCATTACCAAGCGCTGCGGCCCGGGGCGCGCCCGCGCCTGACACTGACCGGTACACTCGGCGCGATGCCGCAGATGCACGTCGAGCGCATCATCCTCGGCCCGCATGACCCCGCCGTGGGTCAGACGCTCGCCGATACCGGTCTGCGCTCACAGACCGGCGCGCTGATTCTCGCGGTACGACGCGGCGAGAGCGATTTGGCGACTCCGGAGCCGACCTTCCGTCTCGCGAGCGGTGATGTGCTCGTCGTGGTGGGCCAGCCGCAACAGCTGAAGGGAGCGCACCGGCTACTGACGGGAACCGAACCGGCCTAGCGCAACAGGTCCTTCGCCGTCTCAATCGCGTCGTGGGAACCGGCCAGCGCCACGACGTCACCGGACTGCAGTCGCTCGTCCGCGGTGGGCACGACAATGGATTCGTTGTTGCGCGAAATTGCCAGCACCGTTGCGCCGCTTTTTCCCCGCAGATTCAGCTCGGCGAGGCTGCGCCCGACCGCGCTGCTGTTCGCATCGATCCGGTGCGCGACCGGCGCGCCCAGACCGGGCAAAAGTTGGTTGACTTCAGCCAGCGCCGCGGCGTCCGAGGGCGAACTTCCCGAAGGCCCCCGCGCGTAGCGACCGAGTGCCGCCACCACCGCCTGCGCACCCGCGCGCACATGCCCCTCCAGATCCCGCACGCTGCGCCAGATCGCCACGCCAAATCCGGCGAGCAACAGAAGCAGCACGAGCGGACCCGAGTAGCTCGGGAGGAACGCCTGCGTCAGCGCCACGACGAGAATCCCCGTCAGCAGCGCGACTCCCAGGTGCAGCGTCACGCTGAGCGTACGCCGTGGGGCGGCGTCAAGGTCGGCTTTTCCGGTAACCCGCGGCAGCGCCGTGTCAGCGAGGGTGCCGCCGAGGCCGCGCGAGAGGCGGCCAATCCCGATGACCAACGGCAACGCCGCCACCCCCGTTGCCACCACGACGAGCACCGTCGCCAAGCCCGGAGCGAGGTGCAAGAGCCGCGCGAGCGTTGCCGTGAACGCGGGCATTTGCAGCGAGATGGCGATGATGAGCGCGCTCAACACCGCGGCATCGAGCGCGAGTAACCTGATGAACCGGCGTACGCTATGCCCGGGCGAGGTGGCCTTGAGCCGTTCGAGCCAGGCACCGTACAACGCCGCGAACGTTTGCAGCGGCTTGGGGAGCTTGCGATCTACGTACGCGGCCGCCGGCCCGGAGGCGCGGATGAGCCAGGGCGTCGTCAGGGTCGTCACGGCTGACACTGCGACCGCAACCGGATACAGGAAGTCGCGCGTGGCGCCAAGCGTGAGCCCGAGCCCGGCGATGATGAACGAGAATTCGCCGATCTGCGCGAGGCTCATCCCCGCCTGGACCGATGTGCGTGTGCCGGCGCCGGAGAGAAACGCCGCGAACGCGACGGCCACCACCTTGCCGACCACCACCAGGAGCGTCAGCACCGCCACGGCTCCCCAATGCCGCGCCACCAGTGCCGGATCGATGAGCATGCCGACCGACACGAAGAAGATGGCGGCGAAAACGTCGCGGACTGGATGCACGAGCCGCTCGATGTCGTCGCCCTTGCCCGACTCGGCCACGAGCGAGCCGGCGATGAACGCTCCCAACGCGACGGAGTAGCCGAACCGCTGCGCGAGATACGCGGTGGCGAAGCAGATCCCGACGCTCGCGACCAGTGTGGTCTCGGTGCGACCGAGGCCCGTGACGTACCGGACGAACCGCGGCACGACGAGCATGCCGACGACAAGCACCGCCACGAGAAACAGCAGCAGCCGGCCGACCGTCGTGGCGAGGGCTCCCGCCGACAGGCCGGCGCCGGTCGCGACCGCCGTCAGCACCGCCATGAACACGATCGCGACCAAGTCCTCGATGAGGAGGATGCCGACGACCAGCTCGCGCAGCCGGCCGCGGATATTCTGCTCGTCGAAGGCCTTGGCGATGATGGTGGTGCTCGAAATGGCAACGATCGCGCCGGTGAAGATGCTCTCGAGGACCGTCCAGCCGAGCAGTCGTCCGGCGAGAAATCCCAGCCACGCCATGAAGCTCGACTGGATCACGGCTGTGAATCCCGCCGCGGGACCGACGCGCACCAGTTTGGCGAGATGGAATTCGAGTCCGAGCGAAAACATCAGCAGGATCACGCCGAGCTCGGAGAGCGTCTGAATGATCGCCGTGTCCGCAACGATCGGCACCGGGACGTGCGGCCCGACGATGAGCCCCGCGATGATGTAGCCCAGCACGACCGGCTGGCGCAGGCGCTGGAAAACGACCGTCGTGATCGCCGCAACGATCAGGACGACGGTCAGCGACCGGAGGAACTCGTGAATCTCGTGCATGCTGCCACGATAGCGACGCAGGTGAGCCGTGTCACGCGGTTAACTCGAGTCAATTGCTTATCGTCTGTTGCGTATGCGATCTCTCTCTCGCCTCCTTCTTTCTGGTTTCATTGCCACGGCGCTCGCTGGCTGTGGGGGCGATAGTCCTGGCACCGGCCCGGCAAATGCCGGACGCGTTCCGTTGACCCAGCTCGGTATCGGCACCTACAAAGGATTCGTGGGCGGGCTCTACCCCGCCGGCGGGAACGTCGAGCCGGCCGCACACGCGGCCGCCGGGCAGTCGCGCGCGCAGGCGATCGGCCCGCTCGATACGTCAGGTGCGCCGAGCGCGGGTGGGAAGATCGTGTTGGTGTCGCTCGGCATGTCGAACACGACACAGGAGTTTTGCTCCGGAAGCTCCACGACCACGAATTGCAGCAGCTGGAGCTTCATGGGGCAGGCCGCGACCGACGCGAGCGTCAACCACACGACACTGGCGATCGTGAATGGCGCACGCGGCGGCCAGGACGCGCAGGCGTGGGATGCGGCCACGGACGCCAACTACGACACCGTGCGGCTGAACCGCTTGGGTCCGCTCGGTCTCACCGAGCGGCAAGTCCAGATCGTCTGGGTCAAACAGGCCGACGCCGGACCGCAGGACTCATTGCCGTCCGCGCAGTCGGATGCGTACGCGCTCGAGGCGCGGCTGGCGAACATCGCGCGGGCGCTCAAAACCCATTACCCGAACCTCAAGATCATTTTCTTCTCGAGTCGGATCTACGCGGGCTACGCTACTACCACGCTGAACCCCGAGCCGTACGCCTACGAGTCGGGCTTCGCGGTGAAGTGGCTGATTCAGGCCCAGATCGAGCAGATGTCGAACGGCGGGACCGTGACCGATGCGCGCGCGGGCGATCTCAGTTACAACACTGGTGCCGCGTGGCTCGCCTGGGGTCCCTACCTCTGGGCCGACGGCATGACACCGCGCCAGAGTGACGGTCTGGTATGGCAAAGCGCCGACTTCGTGCAGGATGGGACACATCCGTCGCAGAGCGGGCAGCAGAAAGTCGGTACCATGCTGCTCGCGTTCTTCAAAACCTCTCCGTTTACCAAATGTTGGTTCGTCACGGGAGGCACGTGCCCGTAGACGTATAACGCGATAAGATCATGCCATCCCGTTCCGCGGAGATGCCATGGTCGCCGTCATTCCCGCTCTCCTGATCGCCGCACTCCAACAAGCCACTGCAGTAACCATCGGCTCGGCCAGCGCCCGACCCGGACAGAGCGTGTCCGGGTTCATCGAAGTACCGGCCGGCAGCGACGCGGCGACGCGCATCCCCATCTCGATCGTCCGTGGCATCCAGGCGGGGCCCACACTCGCGTTGATCGCGGGGACCCATGGCTCCGAGGTCGCGCCGATTGTCGCGCTGCAGCGCGCGCGCACGCTGATCGACCCGACTGTGCTGCGCGGTACTGTGCTCATCGTACACGTCGCGAACATGCCGTCGTTCCTCGGCCGCACCATCTACTACAGCCCGATCGACGGCAAAAACCTGAACCGCGTCTATCCCGGGAAGGCTGACGGCACCGTGTCGGAGCGGATCGCCTACGCGATCACCAATCAGATCATCGAGCGCGCAGACTACCTCGTCGACATGCACGCGGGTGACGGGAACGAGTCGCTCCGGCCCTACAGCTACTGGAGCCCGCTCGGCCTCAACCACCGGGTCGATTCGCTTGCGCGCGAGATGGCGCTGGCTTGGGGAAGCGATCACATCGTCGTCGACACGGTGCGACCGCGCGACGTCCGCGCGTCGGTCTACACGCAGAATACGGCGCAACTACGCGGCAAACCCTCCATAACGACTGAGACCGGGTACCTCGGCATTCCGGCCGAAGACATGGTGCAGCGGAACGTGGACGGCGTCTTGCGGCTGCTGCGCTACCTCCGGATGGTCCCGGGCGAGGCTCAGCTCACGCAGCAGCCGCTGTTTTTCGAGCGGACCGAAGTACTGCGGAGCCCGGCCACCGGTTTGTGGCATGCGCGAGTCGAGCGCGGGCAAAGTGTGCAGAAGGGCTCCGTCATCGGCGTGCTGACCGACTTCTTCGGCAACACCCAGGCCGAGATTCGTGCACCGTTCGGTGGGATCATGCTGTACGTGGTCGCTACGCCCGCAATGACGCAGGGCGAGCCGATGGGGATGATTGGAGAGCCGCGGCTGGAACGCTGAGCGGTTAGCCATCCTCCCACGCCACGGCAAACACGCCATCGCACCGGGAGCACCGGATTTCGGTCGGATGTCCCTTCAGCGGTGTTCGACTGCGACAGCCCGGGCAGACGGCGTAACGGGAGCCCCAGCTCAGCGGAATCATCACCGCGTCCGACGGGCGGGCAACGACGGACCACTGGTGGGGCCGCAGGGGCACGATCTGCAGCGAGGACCTGGGCACACTGCAGGGGCGATCGACTACTTCGAGTATGGCGTCATCGGTGGTGAGGCGAAGGACTTCGTACCACGCACCCCGCCGCACGTGGCAGTTCACGTCGCCGCGCACACGAGCCCATTGCGATACCTCGGGCATGCTTACGCCTCCGAAGAGTCTGCCGTCAACCGCGACGACGTGCGCTCACGGCGAGCACAGCCGCCAACCACAATCCCAGGGCGAGCATCGCATCTTCCCACCACGCAAACGACCTGCGCCTCATCAGAACCCCCGTCGCCTTTTTGTGAGGCAATTCGTGTGCCCTGAGCCCACCGGATAGCGTCGGCCGTAAACCGGCTCGATATCGTGGCGGCACCGCAACGGGGACATTCCCCAGGGGGGGCTAGGCCACTCCCCTACGGTCGAGGCTGCGGTACTGAATCGCCTCACTCACATGCTTCGGCTCGAGCGCGATCGCCTGGTCGAGATCGGCGACCGTGCGGGCGATCTTGAGGATGCGGTGATACGCCCGGGCGGAAAGTCCGAGCCGCGTGATGGCCGTCTTGAGCAGCGCATCGGCCCTGTCTGACACCTTGCAGTGCGCACGGATGTCCCGCGGCGCCATGTGCGCGTTGGCGTAGATCCCGGGCCGGTTCGCGAACCGCTCGCGCTGCACCGTCCGCGCGCGATCCACCCGATCGCGCATCGCCTCACTTGGCTCGCCAACGCTCTCCGCCGTCAACGCCTTGTACTTCACCGCTGGCACTTCCAGATGAATGTCGATGCGATCCAACAATGGACCGGAGACCCGGGCCAGATAGCGCTGCACCACCACTGATCCGCACGTGCACGTGTGATGCGGGTCGCCGAACCAGCCGCAGGGACAGGGATTCATCGCCGCCGCGAGCATGAAGCGCGCGGGGTACGAGAGGCTCATGGCCGCGCGCGCGATCGTCACCACGCCGTCTTCCATCGGCTGGCGTAGCACCTCGAGCACATTCTTGCGGAACTCGGGCAGCTCATCCAGAAACAGCACGCCGCCGTGCGCGAGACTCACTTCGCCGGGGCGGGGATAGGATCCCCCACCGATCAGGCCGGCATCGGAGATCGTATGATGCGGCGCGCGAAACGGCCGCCGCGCGACGAGCGACTCGCCCAGCGGCAATGTTCCCGCCACCGAATGGATCTTGGTCGTTTCGAGCGCTTCGTCGAGACTCATGCGCGGCAGAATCGTGGGCAGCCGGCGCGCGAGCATCGTCTTCCCGCTCCCGGGCGGCCCCACCATCAAAATGTTATGTCCGCCGGCAGCCGCGACCTCGAGCGCGCGCTTGGCATGCGGCTGCCCTTTGACCTCGGCGAAGTCGACGTCATCCGTGGCGCGCTCGGCGAACAGGCGCGCGACGTCGATCGACGCGCCGGGCAGCTCGGCCCGGCCGTCGAGATAGTCGGCGATCTCGGCCAGACAGCTCGCGCCCAGCACCTGCAAGCCGTCTACCACACCCGCCTCGGACAGGTTTTCGCGCGGCAGGATGAGCGCGTCGACGCCGGCGGCGCGGGCCGCGAGCGCCACCGGTAAGGCGCCGCGCACCGGCCGGATCGCGCCCTCGAGGCCCAGCTCACCCAGGACCGCGATCTTGGCGAGGCGCTCGGCCTTGACCTGCTCGGTGGCGGCGAGAATGCCGAGCGCGATCGGGAGATCGAACGCGGAACCTTCTTTCCTTATATCCGCGGGCGCCAGATTGACGGTGATGCGCCGGAGCGGGAATGTGTACCCGGTGTTGGCGAGGGCGGCGGAAACACGATCGCGGCCTTCTTTTACCGCACCCTGCGGCAGCCCCACGGTCACGAACGTCGGGAGACCGCTGGCGATGTCGGTCTCGACCTCCACCAGATACGCATCAATCCCGAGGACGGCGGCCGACCGGACGCGCGCGAGCATGCCGCAGGCTACGTTTAGCAGCGTCCAGGGCGTACCCAAAAACCCGCATAGCGGGTCTAAATGACGCCATGGGGAGGATATGCGTATAGAGTTCGTGACTTTTCGAACCCTTTTTGTCGCCGGGCTCGCGCTGCTGGCAACGGCGTGCGGCCCACGCCGCGGTGGCGCACCTCCCAAGGTCCCGGTCAGCGTCGCGCGCGTCGAGCGCCGGGCCCTTCCTTATGAGCTGAATGCGACCGGTACCGTCGAGCCGATTCGCTCGGTGGACGTCTTACCTCAGGTCGGCGGCATCATCCTCCGCGTGCACTTCGCCGAAGGCGACGAAGTGGCCGCGGGCCAGGTGCTGTTCGAGATCGATCCCCGACCCTATCAGGCGGCGTTGCAACAGGCGGAAGGGATGCTGCTCCGCGATTTGACCACCGCCGTGGCCACAGCGCGGGAGGCGGCTCGCTACAAGACGCTCGCCACCACCAACACCGTCACGCAGGAAGATTACGAAGCGAAACAGTCGGCGGCCGATGGCGCCGCCGCCGCGGTGCGCTCCGACTCGGCGTCCGCCGCGCTGGCCCGACTCAACCTCGACTACGCGACGGTGCGCGCACCGATCGGCGGGCGCACCGGACGGCTGCTGCTGCACGAAGGCAATGTCGTGCGCGCGGGCAGCGACGCACTCGTCTCGATCGTCCAGATGCGCCCGATCCTGGTGCGCTTCCCCGTCCCGGCCACCAACCTGCCCGCGCTGCGGCAGCGGGCGGGCCAGGAGTTGCGCGTGGTCGTGCTGCCGGCCCGCGATTCCGCGTCGGCGGTGCAAGGCGTGCTTTCCTTTGTAGATAATCAGGTCGACACGACGACCGGCACCGTCCTGCTGAAAGCGAAGTTCCCGAACCGCGACGGCGTGCTCTGGCCCGGTGAGTATGTGAGCGTCACGTTGGTCCTCGGCATGCAGAACGACGCCGTGGTCGTGCCGAGCCAGGCGGTGATGCAGGGACAGCAAGGCACATATGTGTTCGTCGTCAACAGCGACGGGACGGCCGCGACCCAGCCCGTGACCGTCGAACGCACGCTCGACAGTCTCAGCGTCATCGCCGGTGTGCCCGCGGGCGCGCTGGTCGTGACCGACGGCCAGCTGCGGTTGACGCCGAATTCCAAGGTCGATATTCGCGGCGGTCCGACGACCGAGTCCGCCGGCGGCGCCGCAGACCCCAGCGCCACGGGGAATGGACCGCGGTGAACATCTCCGGGCTGTTCATCCGCCGGCCGGTCGCCACGACGCTCGTGATGTTCGGGATTCTCATGTTCGGGCTGATGGCGTATCGCCTGCTGCCGGTGAGCGATCTCCCGAACGTCGACTTCCCCACGATCACGGTCTCGGCTGGGTTGCCCGGCGCGAGCCCGCAGACGATGGCGGCGGCGGTCGCAACCCCGCTCGAAAAACAGTTCTCCACGATCGCCGGAATCGACGCGATGACGTCGTCGAGCACCATGGGCAGCACCAACATCACGCTGCAGTTTTCACTGTCGCGGGAGATCGATGGGGCCGCGCAGGACGTGCAGGCCGCGATCTCCAAGACGTTGCGACAGCTCCCGCCCGGGATTCAGCCGCCTTCATACAACAAGTCGAACCCGGCGGATTCGCCGATCCTCTATCTCGCGCTGACGTCCGGGACGATGCCGCTGTCGGCGCTCGACGAGTACGCCGAAACGTTTCTGGCGCAGCGGCTGTCCACCGTGGACGGGGTCGCGCAGGTGCAGGTGTTCGGGTCGGCGAAGTACGCGGTGCGCATCCAGGTAGATCCGAAGGCACTGCAGGCGCGCGGCATCGGGCTGGACGAAGTCACGGCGGCGGTGTCGGCCGGCAATCCGAATCTGCCGACCGGGACGCTGTGGGGCCCGCAGCGCGCGTACACCGTGCTGGCGGACGGCTCGATCTCGAGCGCCCCGGAATTCCGGCAGCTCGCCGTGACGTACCAGAACGGCGCGCCGGTGCGCCTCCAGGACGTCGCGCGCGTGCTCGATGACGTGCAGGATTCGCGCAACGCGAGCTGGTACGACGGCAAGCGCGCGATCGTGCTGGCGATCCAGCGCCAGCCCGGGACCAATACCGTCGAGGTTGCCGACGCGGTGAAGGCCACCGTCGCCTCGTTGTCCGGCCAGCTACCCGCGTCCGTCCAGGTGAATACGCTCTACGACCGGTCGATCTCGATCCGGCAATCGGTGAACGACGTCCAGCTGACGTTGCTCGTCACGCTGGCGCTCGTCGTCATGGTCATTTTCCTCTTCCTCAAGAATCTGTCGGCGACGGTCATCCCGAGCCTCGCACTCCCCTTCTCGATCATCGGCACGTTCACGGTGATGTACCTGATGGGGTACAGCCTCGACAATCTGTCGCTGATGGCGCTCACGCTGTCCGTCGGATTTGTCGTCGATGACGCGATCGTGATGCTCGAGAACATCGTCCGGCACATGGAAAAAGGAAAACCGGCGATGCAGGCCGCGCTCGACGGCGCGCGCGAAATCGGATTCACGATTCTCTCGATGACGCTCTCGCTGACCGCCGTGTTCATTCCCGTCCTGCTCATGGGCGGCATCCTGGGCCGTCTGTTCCACGAATTTGCCGTGACGATCGGCGTGGCGATTCTCGTCTCCGGGTTCGTGTCGCTCACGCTCACGCCGATGCTGTGCAGCCGGTTCCTCCGGCCGCCCAA
>Ga0070695_100001115_pt1 | contig 14723 bp, 12 predicted proteins | sample KBSK1252metaG_FD_65471 | JGI IMG/M metagenome (GOLD analysis project Ga0070695, IMG submission 65471) | Corn, switchgrass and miscanthus rhizosphere microbial communities from Kellogg Biological Station, Michigan, USA - KBS K1-25-2 metaG | ecosystem: Host-associated > Plants > Roots >...
GCGATCCTGCGGCGCCATGGCGGGGATGCGGCGGTGCTCGCCACCCGCGGCAACCTGAACAACGACATCGGCGTGCCGCTGACCCTGCTCAAGATGAGGCCCGCGCATCGCTGGTGCGCTATCGAGCTCGGCATGAACCATCGCGGCGAGATTGCGCATCTCGCCGGCCTCGCCGCGCCCACCATCGCGCTCGTCAACAACGCGCAGCGCGAGCACCTCGAGTTCATGGATAGCGTCGACCAAGTCGCGGCAGAAAACGCGAGCGTCTACGAGGCGCTGCCGCCCTCGGGCACGGCGGTGATCAACGCCGACGACCCGCACGCCGCGTTGTTTCGGCGCCGCGCCGGCGCCCGGCCGGTGGTGGAATTCGGACTGAAGGACGCCATGGTGAGCGGCCGCTACGCGTTGAGCGGCTTGCAGAGCGAGTTGCGCCTGCGCACGCCGCACGGCGAAGCGCAGGCGACGCTCGCGATTCCAGGCCTGCACAACGTGCGCAACGCCCTTGCGGCGGCCGCCTGTGCGCATGCGGCCGCCATCGAACCGGCGGTCATCGCCGCCGGGCTGAGCGCCTTCCGCCCCTACACCGGCCGGCTACAGGTGAAGCCGGCGCGCGCTGGCCTCACGGTCATCGACGACAGCTACAACGCCAACCCGGACTCCGTGCGCGCGGCAATTGACGTGCTCGTCGGCTGTCCGGGGCCCACCGTGCTGGTGCTCGGCGACATGGGTGAAGTCGGGCCGCAGGGTCCGGCGTTTCATCGCGAGATCGGTGCCTACGCCCGCGCGCGAGGCGTCGACCGCCTGCTCGCATTTGGCGAGGCGGCCGCCCATGCGGTCGGCGCGTTCGGCGAGGGCGGCGCACACTTCGACGACCTGGATGCGCTGGTCGCTGCGGTGCGCGGCCACACGGTGCTCGTCAAGGGCTCGCGTTTCATGCGCATGGAGCGCGTCGTGGCGGCGCTTCTCGGCTCTCCGGTGGAGGGCGCGCACTAATGCTGCTCGAAATCGCCCAGTGGCTCGCGAAGGACGTGCGCGTCTTCAACGTGTTCAACTACATCACGCTGCGCGCCGTGCTCGCCTGCCTCACCGCGCTCGCCGTCTCGCTGGTGCTCGGGCCGTACATGATCCGCAAGCTCACTGCATACAAAATCGGCCAGGCGGTCCGCGACGACGGTCCTCGCTCGCACCTGACCAAGGCTGGCACGCCGACCATGGGCGGCGCGCTGATCCTGGTGTCGATCTGCGTCACCACGCTGCTCTGGGGCGACCTTTCGAACAAGTTTCTCTGGGTGGTGCTGCTGGTGACGCTCGCCTTCGGCTCGATCGGCTGGATCGACGACTATCGCAAGGTCGTGCACCGCAACCCGAAGGGCCTTTCGCCCCGCGCCAAATTCTGCTGGCAGTCGCTGATTGGTCTCGCCGCCGCGGCTTATCTGGCCTGGCTCGCGCAAAGCATGCCGCCGCTCAATCAGCTGATCGTGCCGTTCTTCAAGTTCGTCTCCTATCCGCTCGGCACGCTCGGCTTCGTGGTTCTCACCTTCTTCGTCATCGTCGGCACATCCAACGCGGTCAACCTGACCGACGGTCTCGACGGTCTCGCCATCATGCCCACCGTGCTGGTCGGCAGCGCTCTCGGCGTCTTCGCCTATGTCGCCGGGCATGCCGTGTTTTCCAAATACCTCGGCCTGCCGTACATCCCGGGTGCCGGCGAGCTGGCGGTCATCTGCGGCGCGCTCGCCGGCGCGGGCCTCGGCTTTCTGTGGTTCAACGCATATCCGGCGGAAGTGTTCATGGGCGATGTCGGCGCGCTCGCGCTCGGCGCCGCGCTCGGCACGGTCGCCGTGGTGGTGCGCCAGGAGATCGTGCTGTTCATCATGGGCGGCGTTTTCGTCGCCGAGACGCTCTCGGTGATGATTCAGGTGCTGTACTTCAAGTGGAGCGGCGGCAAGCGCATCTTCCGCATGGCGCCGCTGCACCACCATTACGAGCTCGAAGGCTGGAAGGAAAGCCAGGTCGTGGTGCGCTTCTGGATCATCACCATGATGCTCGTGCTCTTCGGCCTCTCCACGCTCAAGCTGCGATGATGCGCGAGGCCGCTCGTCACCTGCTGCCGCAGCCGCCGTCCGTGGCGCTGGAGGGCCGGCGGGTGCTGGTGCTCGGTCTTGGCGATACCGGGCTCTCGGTCGCGCGCTACGCCGAGCGCCGCGGCGCGCTCGTGCGGGTCGCCGATACGCGCGTTGCAGCGCCGCGGCGTGACGAGCTGCAAGGCGATCTGCGGTTCGGTCGATTCACGCCGGCGCTGCTCACCGACGTGGACCTCGTCTGCATCAGTCCGGGTCTGTCGCTCGCCGAGCCGCTCGTGGGCGAGGCCTTGTCGCGCGGCATTCCGGTGCTCGGCGACATCGAGCTTTTCGCCTGGGAAAACCGTGCGCCGGTGCTTGCCGTGACCGGCACCAACGGTAAGAGCACCGTGACCGCACTCACCGGTCACCTGCTGCGCAGCGCCGGCATTGACTGCGAAGTGGCCGGCAACATCTCGCCGCCCGTGCTCGATGCGCTCATGGCGCGCGCCATGCCGCCGGCCGCCTGGGCGCTCGAGCTCTCGAGTTATCAGCTCGAGACGACGTGGACGCTCAACGCGGTGGCGGCGACGATGCTCAACCTGAGCGAGGACCATCTCGACCGCTATGGCGGCCTCGCCGATTACGGCGCGGCGAAGGCGCGCATCTTCCGGGGCGACGGCATTCAGGTGCTCAATCGCGACGATGCCGCCTCAACCGCCATGGCGCTGCGCGGCCGACGCGTTGTTACCTTCGGGCTCGACGCGCCGCCGAGCGCGCGCGATTTTGGCTTTAGCGCTGGCGCGCTGCTGGAAGGTCCGCATCGACTGATCGAGGCGCGCGCGCTTGCGATCCATGGTGCGCACAACATCGCCAATGCGCTCGCCGCCTGTGCGCTCGCCCGCGCGGCGGGCGTGCCGCGCGAGGCGCTGACGCCGGCGCTTGCAACTTTCCGCGGCTTGCCTCACCGCGTGGAGCTGGTGGCGCGGCGCGCCGGTGTCGATTGGTACGACGATTCAAAAGGCACCAATGTCGGCGCGACCATCGCGGCGCTGCGCGGCCTGGGCAAGCGTGCGGTGCTGATCCTCGGGGGCGACGGCAAAGGCCAGGACTTCAAGCCGCTGCGCATGCCGGTGGCGCAATTCGCCTCGCACGTGTTGCTGATTGGCCGCGATGCGCCGCTCATCGAGGCAGCGCTCGGCGGCTTTGCCGCCGAGCGCTGCGCCACGCTTGAGCAGGCGGTGGCGCGCGCCGCGAGCCTTGCGCGCCCGGGCGAGGCCGTGCTGCTGTCCCCGGCCTGCGCGAGCTTCGACATGTTTCGCGACTACAAGGAGCGCGGCGAGCGGTTTGCCGCCGCGGCGCGCGCGCTGCCATGACGCCGACGTTCCTGCCGGCGCGCAATGCCCCCGACGCCGAGTACGACCGCTCGCTCGCCTGGGCGGCGCTGCTGCTCGCGGCGGGCGGCTTGGTGATGGTGTACTCCGCGTCGATTGCCACGGCAGAGGCGAACCGCTACACCGGCTTCAGCGCCACCTGGTTCCTCATGCGCCACGGCATGTTCTTCGCCGTGGCGCTCGGCGCAGCACTGATGGTGTTCCTGGTGCCGGCAAAGCATTGGCAGCAGGCCGCTCCGCTGCTTTTCCTCGGCGGCATGGCGCTGCTCATCGCGGTGCTGCTGCCCGGTATCGGTCGCGAAGTGAACGGCGCGCGCCGTTGGCTGGCGCTGCCGCTTGTCAGCGTGCAGCCCTCGGAGCTCATGAAGCTCGCCGCGGTGCTCTATGCCGCCGACTACACCGTGCGCAAGCACAGCGTGCTCAAGAGCTTCAAGAAAGGGCTTCTGCCGATGCTCGCGGTGATGCTGATCGTGGCCTGGCTGCTCCTGCGCGAGCCGGATTTCGGCGCCCTGGTCGTGATCGCGGCGAGCGCTTTCGCGGTGCTGTTTCTCGGCGGCATGAACGGCCGGCATTTCGCCGCGCTGCTCGCGATGCTGCTCGCCGGCTTCGTGCTGCTCGTGCTGGCGTCGCCCTATCGCATGCACCGCATCTTCGGCTACATGGATCCCTGGTCCGATCCGTTCGGCAGCGGCTATCAGCTGTCGCACGCGCTGATCGCCTTCGGGCGTGGCGAGTGGCTCGGCGTGGGGCTGGGCGCGAGCGTCGAGAAGCTGCATTACCTGCCCGAGGCGCATACCGATTTCCTTCTCGCGGTGCTCGCCGAGGAGCTCGGCTTTGTGGGCGTCGCGGCCGTCATCGCACTCTTCGCGTGGATCGTGGCGCGGGCCTTCGCCATCGCGCGCGAGGCGCGCTCGCGCGAGCGTCACTTCGCCGCGCTTACGGCGCAAGGCATCGGCATCTGGCTGGGCGCCCAGGCGTTCATCAACATGGGCGTGAACATGGGACTGCTGCCGACCAAGGGCCTGACGCTGCCGCTCATGAGCTACGGCGGCTCCGGGCTGGTCGCCAATTTCGTCGCTATCGCCATTCTCCTGCGTATCGACTGGGAGAACCGCCAGCTTGCGCGAGGCTTGCACGCATGAGGACGCTCCTCATCATGGCCGGGGGCACGGGCGGGCACATCTTCCCGGGCCTCGCTGTGGCGCATGAGGCGCGCGCGGCCGGCTGGCAAGTGGTGTGGATGGGTGCGCGCGGCGGCATGGAGGAGCGGCTGGTGCCGCGCCACGGCTATGCCACGGCCTGGATTCGCGCGCGCGCCGCGAGAGGCAAAGGCCTCCTGCAAAAGCTCGTGCTGCCGGCGAATCTGCTTTATTCGTTCTGGGAAAGCGCGCGCCATATCCGGCGCATCCGCCCGGACGTGGTGCTCGGTCTCGGCGGCTACGTCGCGTTTCCCGGCGGCATGATGGCGTCGCTGCTCGGGCGGCCGCTCGCGCTGCACGAGCAAAACGCCATCGCCGGCCTCGCCAACCGAGTTCTCGCCGGCGTCTCCGACAAGGTGATGGCCGGCTTCCCGCGGGCCTTACGCGGCGCCGAGTGGACCGGCAATCCGGTGCGCGCGGAGATCGCGGGGATTGCGCCACCCGATCAGCGCTTCCGCGCTCGTCAAGGTGCGCTGCGCCTGCTCGTGGTCGGCGGCAGCCTGGGCGCGCAGGCGCTGAACCAGGCAGTACCGCGCGCGCTCGCGCAGCTCGCCGAGCGGCCAGTGGTCGTGCACCAGTCGGGCGAGAAGCACCTCGATGCGCTGCGCGCGGCCTATGCCAAGGCCGGCGTGTCAGGCGAGCTCGTTGCCTTCATCGACGACATGGCGCGGCGCTACGCCGAGGCCGATCTCGTCATCTGCCGCGCCGGCGCCGTTACGATCGCCGAGCTGTCGGCGGGCGGCATGGCGAGCATCCTGGTGCCCTTTCCGTACGCGGTCGACGACCATCAGACTGCAAATGCGCGCTTTCTTGCCGAGCGGGGCGCAGCGATCCTCCTGCCGCAAGCCGAGCTCAGCGCTGAGCGGCTCGCCGCGCTGATCGGCGCGCTCGACCGGCCGGCGCTGCTGCGCATGGCCGAGAAGGCACGCCGGCTTGGCAAGCCGGAGGCCGCGCGCGTGGTCGCACAGCGCTGCATGGACCTCGTGCGATGAAGCATAAAGTGCGGCGCATCCACTTCGTCGGCGTCGGCGGCGCCGGCATGTCCGGCATCGCCGAGGTGCTTGCCAATCTCGGCTACCAGGTGAGCGGCTCGGATCTCGCGGCAAACGCCGCTACGCGCCGGCTCGCCAATCTCGGTGTGAAGCTGTTCTACGGACACCGGGCCGAGCAGATCGAGGGCGCCGATGCCGTAGTCGTGTCGAGCGCGGTGCCGGCCGACAATCCGGAGCTGGTGGCGGCGCGCGAACGCCACGTGCCGCTCGTGCCGCGTGCGCTGATGCTCGCGGAGCTGATGCGGCTGAAGCGCGGCATTGGCATTGCCGGCACGCACGGCAAGACCACCACCACCAGCCTCGTCGCAAGTGTGCTCGCCGAGGGCGGGCTCGATCCGACGTTCGTGATCGGCGGGCGCTTGAACGCTGCCGGCAGCAATGCGCGGTTGGGCAGCGGCGACTTCATCGTGGTCGAAGCGGATGAATCGGATGCCTCGTTCCTGCATCTGCAGCCGGTGATCGCGGTGGTGACGAATATCGATGCGGATCACATGGACACCTACGGTCAGGACTTTGCGCGCCTGAAGCAGGCGTTCGTGCAGTATGTGCAGAACCTGCCCTTCTACGGCGCCGCTGTCCTGTGCGCCGACGACCCCCAGGTGCGCGAGATCCTGCCGCTGGTTTCCAAGCCGGTGGTGACCTACGGCACGAGCGACGACTGCACGATCCGCGCGAGCGCCATTTCGCATGACCGCGGCCGCATGCGCTTTCGCGCCGAGCGCCGCGGTGCCCGGCCGCTCGACATCGTGCTGAATCTGCCCGGGCGCCACAACGTGCTGAATGCGTTGGCCGCCATCGCGGTTGCCGAAGAAATCGGTGTAGCCGATGCGGCCGTGCTGACGGCGCTCGCCGAATTTCGCGGCGTCGGTCGCCGCTTCCAGCACCACGGCGAGCTCGCGCTCGACGGTGGCGCCACCTTTACGCTGATCGACGACTACGGCCACCACCCCGCCGAGATGGCTGCCACGCTTGAAGCCGCGCGCGGCGCCTTTCCCGGGCGGCGGCTGGTGCTCGCCTTCCAGCCGCATCGCTATACGCGTACGCGCGACCTGTTCGAGGATTTCGTGCGGGTGCTCTCCACCGTCGATGTCCTGCTGCTCGCGGAGGTTTACCCGGCGGGCGAAGCGCCCATCGTGGCAGCCGATGCGCGCTCGCTGGCGCGTGCGGTGCGCGTGGCGGGGCAGGTAGAGCCGATTTACGTCGAAGACATCGCCGACATGCCGGCGGCGATTCGCCGCATCGCGCGCGACGGCGACGTCGTACTCACCATGGGCGCCGGCTCGATCGGCAACGTGCCCGGGCAGCTCGCATGAATATGGCCGAAGCGCGCCACTTCAACGAACTGCGGGGCGCGCTCAAGCACGACGAGCCGATGAGCCGACACGTGAGCTGGCGCACCGGCGGACCTGCCGGCCGCTTCTACGTGCCGGCGGACCTCGAGGATCTCGGCCGCTTCCTGCGCCAGCTGCCGGCGGATGAGCCGCTGCTTTTCGTCGGGCTCGGCTCGAATCTGCTGGTGCGGGACGGCGGCTGGCGCGGCACCGTGGTCATGACGCACGCCGCGGCGCGCCGGCCGAGCATGCACGCCGGCCTGCTGTACGCCGAGGCCGGGGTCGCCAGCCCGAAGGTGGCGCGCTTCGCAGCGCTGCACGAGCTGCAGGGCGCCGAATTTCTCGCCGGCGTGCCGGGCTCGGTCGGCGGCGCGCTCGCCATGAATGCCGGCTGCTATGGCGGCGAGACCTGGGACATTGTCGAGCGCGTGGCGACGATCGACCGCGCAGGCAGGCTGGTCGAGCGCGCGCGCGCCGAGTTCGACATCGGCTATCGGCATTGCGCGCCGAAGGATGCCCGCGAGGAATGGTTTGCGGCGGCCTGGTTTCGGCTCGAGCCAGGCGACGGCGTGGCATCGCGCGCCGTGATGAAGGAGCTGCTCGCGCGCCGCATCGCGACGCAGCCGCTTGCGCTTCCCAATGCCGGCAGCGTATTTCGCAACCCGCCGCGCGACCACGCGGCGCGCCTGATCGAAGCCTGCGGCCTGAAAGGCTTCGCGCGCGGTGCCGCGCGCGTCTCCGAGAAGCACGCGAACTTCATCGTCAATCCGCACGGCGCGGCGCGTGCCGCCGACATCGAATGGCTGATCGAGCACGTCCAGCGCACGGTGTACCAGATGAAGGGCGTGCTACTGCAGACCGAAGTGCGCATCGTCGGGGAGCCCGCATGAACTTCGGCAAGGTCGCCGTATTGCTCGGCGGCAAATCGGCCGAGCGCGAGGTTTCGCTGAAAAGCGGCACCATGGTGCTGAACGCGCTGCGCTCGCGCGGCGTCGATGCGCACGGCTTCGATCCGAAGGAACGGGACGTGGCAGCGCTCGCCAAGGAACGCTACGACCGCGCCTTCATCGCGCTGCACGGGCGCTTCGGCGAGGACGGCACGGTACAGGGCGTGCTCGAGTGGCTCGGCATTCCGTACACCGGAAGCGGCGTGCTCGCCTCCGCGCTCGCCATGGACAAGCTGCGCACCAAGCGCATCTGGCAGGCGCAAGGCCTGCCGACGGCGCCCTATGCCGTGCTTACCCGTGAATCCGATCTGAAGGCGGTCGCCCGCCGCCTCGGCACGCCGCTTTTCGTCAAGCCGGCAAGCGAAGGCTCCTCCGTCGGCATGAGCAAAGTGAAGCGTGCGGCGGATCTGGAGGAAGCGTTTGCGCTTGCGGTGAATTACGACCCGGTGGTCATCGCCGAGAAGTACATCGACGGTGCGGAGCTCACCGCCGGCATTCTCGGCGGCGAGGTCCTGCCGATCATCCGCATCGAGACGCCACGGGAGTTCTACGACTACGAGGCGAAATACATCGCCAACGACACGCGCTATCTCATTCCGTGCGGTCTGCCGAAGCGCAAGGAGCAGCAATTGCAGGCGCTGTGTCTCAAGGCGTTTCAGGCGCTTGGCTGCAGCGGCTGGGGGCGCGTCGACCTGATGCTCAATCGGCGAGGGCGTCCTTACCTGCTGGAAGTCAATACCTCGCCCGGCATGACCGACCACTCGCTTGTGCCGATGGCCGCCCGCGCTGTCGGCCTGTCCTACGAGGAGCTTTGCCTGAAGGTGTTGGAGGGCGCGCATGTGGGGTAACCCGCGCCTGCTGAACGCCGCCGCCGGGTTTCTCGTCGGGCTCGCCGCGCTGGCATTCGGCGCCGCCGGCGCGTATTGGCTGCTGCATTCGCCGCTCTTCCCGGTTCGCGCGATCGAATTGCGTACCGTGCCCGTGCAGGCATCGCGCGCCGAGGTTCAGGCGACCCTCGCCCACGTCGGGCGCGGTAATTTCTTCGCCGCGCCGATTGACGAGCTGCGCGCGGCGCTCGAGCGACTGCCGTGGGTACGGCGCGCCGCGGTGCGCCGCGTATGGCCCGACGGCCTGGAAGTGAGCATAGAAGAGCAGCTGCCGCTCGCACGCTGGGCGGCGGGAGGGCTGGTTAACCGGCAGGGCGAGCGCTTCGCCGGCGAGGCCTCCGCCGAGCTGCCGCTCTTCAGCGGGCCTGCCGGAAGCGAAGCCGAGCTTGCGCGCCGCTACGCGCGCTTCTCGCAGCTTGTCGCGATTCTCGGCAGCCCGATCGAGCGACTCACGTTGAGCGAGCGCCTCGCCTGGGAGGTGAAGCTCGCCGATGGCCTTGAGCTCAAGCTCGGCCGCGATGCTGAGGCCGCTGAGGCCAAGCTCGAGCGCTTCGTCGCCGCTTACCAAGCGAACCAGCTCATGCCGCTCGGCACGGTGGTCGATCTGCGCTATCCGAACGGATTCGCCATGCGAGTGAAAGGCTGATGGCGAAAGAGAACAAAAACCTGGTGGTGGCGCTCGACATCGGCACCTCGAAGGTCGCCTGCCTGGTCGCCGAGCTCGGCGCGGACGGCACGCTGGAAATTCTCGGCATGGGCTCGCACCCCTCCAAGGGACTCAAGAAAGGCGTGGTCGTCAACATCGAGGCGACCGTGGCCGCGATTCAGCGCGCGCTCGAGGAAGCCGAGCTGATGGCCGACAGCAAGATCGCCGCGGCCTATGTCGGCATCGCCGGCAGCCACATCCGCAGCTTCAACTCCACCGGCATGGTGGCGGTGAAGGACCGCGAGGTCGGCGTGATGGACGTCGATCGCGCCATCGAGACGGCGCGCGCCGTCAACATCCCGACCGACCAGCAAATCCTGCACGTGTTGCGGCAGGAATTCATCATCGACGGCCAGGAAGACGTGCGCGAGCCGATCGGCATGTCGGGCGTGCGCCTGGAAGTCAAGGTGCACATCGTCACCGGCGCCGTGTCAGCCGCGCAGAACATCATCAAATGCGTGCGCCGCTGCGGCATCGAGGTGAAAGACCTGGTGCTGCAGCCGCTCGCTTCCTCGCGTGCGGTGCTCTCCGAGGATGAGAAGGATCTGGGCGTATGCCTGCTCGACATCGGCGGCGGCACGACCGACATCGCCGTCTTCACCCATGGCGCGATACGGCACACCGCGGTGGTGCCGATCGCCGGCGACCAGATTACGAACGACATCGCCATGGCGCTGCGCACGCCGACGGCCGATGCCGAGGCGCTCAAGATCCGCCACGGCGTGGCGCTGCGCCAGCTCGCCGATCCGAACCAGATGCTGGAAGTTCCGGGCATCGGTGAGCGCGGCACGCGCACGCTGTCGCGGCAGACGCTCGCCGAAGTGATCGAGCCGCGCGTCGAGGAGCTCTATTCGCTCGTGCAGCACGCGCTACGCGATTCGGGGTTCGAGGAGCTGCTCTCGAGCGGCATCGTGCTGACGGGCGGCTCGGCGGTGATGCAGGGCATGGTCGAACTCGGCGAAGAGATCTTCCACATGCCGGTGAGGATCGGCGTGCCTCGCTATGCCGGCGGGCTCGCGGACGTGGTGCGCGCGCCGCGTTATGCGACCGCGGTCGGCTTGTTGCTGGAAGGCGTGGCGCAGGTGCAGCACGGACGGCTTTCGCGCCAGAGCGGCTCGGTACGAGCGGTGCTCGGGCGCATGCGGGAGTGGTTTCAGCGCAACTTTTGAAGTCAATAACAACGGCAAGGAGATAACAAGATGTTCGAAATCGTAGAGACCCAGGTAACGGGGCCCATCATCAAGGTGGTGGGCGTGGGCGGCGCCGGCGGCAACGCCATCAACCACATGATCGAGGAGGGTGTGCAGGGCGTCGAGTTCATCGCCGTCAACACCGATGCGCAGGTGCTCGCGCGCAACCGCGCACCCAACCAGATCCAGCTCGGCACGAGCGGCCTGGGCGCCGGCGCGAAGCCGGAGGAGGCGCGCGCGGTGGCGCTCGCGGATCGCGATCGCATCGAAGAGACGCTCGCCGGGGCGCACATGGTGTTCATCACCGCCGGCATGGGCGGCGGCACCGGCACCGGAGCCGCGCCGGTGATCGCGGAGGTGGCGCGCTCGCTCGGCATCCTCACCGTGGCGGTCGTCACCAAGCCGTTCACCTTCGAGGGCTCAAAGCGCATGAAGACGGCCGAGGGCGGGCTCGAAGCGCTCGGACCGCACGTCGATTCGCTGATCGTCATCCTCAACGACAAGCTCGAAGAGGTGCTCGGCGAGGACGTCACGCAGGAGGACGCGTTCAAAGCGGCCGACGATGTGCTGAACAACGCCGTGGCAGGGATTGCCGAAATCATCAACAACCCCGGGCTCGTCAACGTCGACTTCCAGGATGTGCGCACCGTGATGTCGGAGCAGGGCATGGCGATGATGGGCTCGGCGAGCGCGAGCGGCATCGATCGCGCGCGCATCGCCGCGGAGCAGGCCATCGCCTGCCCGCTGCTCGAGGGCGTGAATCTCGCCGGCGCGCGCGGCGTGCTGGTCAACATTACTGCCTCGAAATCGAGCCTGAAGCTGCGCGAGACGAAGGAGGTGATGAACATCATCCGCGCGTTCGCGGCGGAGGACGCGACCATCATCTATGGCGGCGTCTACGACGATGCGCTCGAGGATCAGCTGCGCGTCACGGTGGTGGCGACGGGTCTTGGCGCACCGGCGGTGGCGCGCGCGCCGAAGCCGCAGCTCGTGCTGAATAACGTCGCGGCGCAAAAGACCGGCACCGATAACCTTCCCGGGCCGGTGGACTACAGCCAGCTCGATGCGGTGCCGGCGGTGATCCGGCGCAACCGTGCCTCGACAGTCGAAGCCTTGCAGCAAAGTGGCGTGGACAAGTACGACATCCCGGCGTTTCTGCGCAAGCAGGCCGACTGATGCCGCGCACGTCTTTGCTAAAATCGGCCATTCCCTAGCGATGCTTCGACAACGCACCCTCAAGGCGCTGGTCTCTGCCGCCGGCGTCGGTCTGCACACCGGGCAGAAAGTCCGCGTCACGCTGCGGCCCGCGCCGCCCGATACCGGCATTGTCTTCCGGCGCATCGACCTTGCCGCGCCGGTCGACATTCCGGCGCGCGCCGAGCTCGTCGGCGAGACGCGGCTTTCATCGTGCCTGGTGCGAGACGGCGTGAAGGTCTATACGGTGGAACACCTGATGTCGGCGCTCGGCGGGCTCGGCGTCGACAACGCCTATGTGGACCTCGATGCTTCCGAGCTGCCGATCATGGACGGCAGCGCCTCGCCGTACGTGCTGCTGATCCAGCAGGCCGGTGTGATCGAGCAGGCGGCGCCGAAACGTTTCCTGCGTGTCACGCGCACGGTGGAAGTCACCGATGGCGACAAATGGGCGCGCCTCGAGCCCTACGAAGGCTACAAGCTCTCGTTCTCGATCGATTTCCGCCACCCGGTGATCGAGCGTTCGACGCAGGCGGTGCAAGTCGATTTCGCCGAAACGTCGTACCTGAAGGAGATCGCGCGCGCCAGAACCTTCGGCTTCATGCACGAAGTGGAAGATCTGCGCGACAGCGGCCTTGCGCTCGGCGGCGGCTTGGACAACGCAGTGGTGCTCGACGAGTATCGCGTGCTGAACGCGGAAGGATTGCGCTTTGCCGACGAATTCATCCGGCACAAGCTGCTGGATGCGATCGGCGATCTCTATCTTCTCGGAAGACCGCTGCTCGGCGCCTTTTCCGCGCACAAATCGGGACACGCGCTCAACAACCGTTTGCTGCGCGCCGTGCTCGCGCACGCCGATGCGTTGGAGACCGTCAGCTTCGAGCGCCCCGAGGAGACGCCGGCAGGCGTGGCGCGCCTCGCGACGCAGTACGGCTAAGCGCGCGGCAGTGCGCCGTGGCGGCGCAGCATTGTCGCCAGCGCGTCTCGCGCCGGCGACGCTGGCAACCGCTCGTACAGCTCACGCAACCGCTCGATCGCATGTGTGGAGAAATGCACGCTTTTTTGCGCGCCACAAGCCTTCTTAAGTGACTCGATCGGTTGCACCCTCACTGAAACCAGACTAACCTGCATTCGCCGTTCTTGGAGGAAGCGCACAAGCGCTGGCGCGAGGAGCCGAAGCTTTGCAGCAACGGCGGAATTAGCGGCAACAAGCGCAAGCCTGCCCTCCTTGAGATTGGCGACACGGGTCTCGCCGCGAAGCTCGGCAGTCAAGAAATTCCGAACGAGTTCGCCGAGCGCGCGCAGCTCCCGCGTCTTGAGAAGAACTGGCTGCAAGTCGCCTTCGGCCGCGAGGATCCGGTCGAGTTTGGTGGGCAGCAAAAGCGAGCGCATCGGGAGGGAGACGTGCAGATTATCCTGATCTCGGATCGGCTGGCCAAGGCGAGGTCAGTCACGCTGTCCGCCATGCATCTGGTGGCGAGCGGCACGGTCCTGCTCTTTGTGGTGCTGGCGGCCACTGCCGCGGTCTATTGGCTGACGCTGCGTTATGCCGCCGAGGTGCCGGTCCCGGCGCTGCAGCGCCTGGTGCTCGCGGCACAGGAAACCGAAGCCGAACGCAGCCGCGCCTTCGTGCAGCAGAACCTCAACGCCATGGCGGTCAAGCTCGGGGAAATGCAAGCCCAGCTGACCCGCCTCGATTCCCTTGGCGAGCGCCTTGCCTCGCTCGCGGGCGTGAAAGACGTGCGCTTGGCAGAAACACCCGGTATCGGCGGCGCGGCGCCGACGCAAATGCCGCCCCAGAACCTGTCGCTCGGCGATTTCAGCACGAAGCTCCTCGAGCTCTCGCGTCAGCTGGAGAACCGCAGCGACATGCTCGGCGTGCTCGAGTCGCAGCTCTTCGAACAGGCGGTGAAGAAGAAGCTCATGCCGACGATGCTGCCGGTCAAGGCGCCTTTCAGCGCGTCGAGCTTCGGCCGGCGCATCGATCCGTTCACCGGCCAATGGGCCATGCATGAAGGCATCGATTTCCTGGCCGACGCCGGCTCGTCGGTCGCGGCCGCTGCCGCCGGCGTGGTGGTGTTCGCCGGCTTCCATCCGCAATACGGCTACGTTGTGGACGTCGACCACGGTAACGACCTGGTTACGCGCTACGCGCACTGCTCGAAGCTCTTCGTCAAAGAAGGCGACGTCGTGGCGCGCGGCCGCAAGATCGCCGAAGTCGGTTCCACCGGCCGCTCCACCGGCCCGCACCTGCATTTCGAAGTGCGTTTCCGCGGGGCGGCGCAGAATCCGACGAAGTTCCTGCTCGCGTCGGTGTCGCCGGCGCGCGGCGCCACCAAGACGGCGGCCGCCGCCGCCGAGTAAGGCCGGCGCGCGCCGGGGCACGCGCCTCGGCGTGTTAACATCCTGCGCTTTCCCGGAGCTCGCTTTTCCGCCGGCCCGCCAGGGCCTGCGTCCTTCATGGTGAGATACCTTCAGTTCGGGCGCCGCGTCGCCGAGGTGCTCTGGAGCGTCCCGACGCGCGTCTTCGGCAGCCGCAACGAGCGGCTGCTCAAGCACTACGGCCATACCGTAGGCGAGATCAATGCGCTCGAGCCGCAGATCGCGGCGCTCTCCGATGCGGCGCTCGCCGCCAAGACCATCGAGCTGCGCAAACGCCACGCTGACGGTGCAACGCTTGACCAGCTCTTGCCGGAGGCGTTTGCCGTGGTCCGCGAAGCCGCCAAGCGCACGCTGCGCATGCGTCACTTCGACGTGCAGCTG
>Ga0070695_100001116_pt1 | contig 14717 bp, 18 predicted proteins | sample KBSK1252metaG_FD_65471 | JGI IMG/M metagenome (GOLD analysis project Ga0070695, IMG submission 65471) | Corn, switchgrass and miscanthus rhizosphere microbial communities from Kellogg Biological Station, Michigan, USA - KBS K1-25-2 metaG | ecosystem: Host-associated > Plants > Roots >...
ACGCCGTTGACGACCTCGTTCACGGTGCCGTCCCCGCCCACGACGACGAGCAGCGAGCTCCCGGCCTCTCCGGCGACCTGCGCGAGGTGCCCCGGGAACTCCGACAGCACCTCGTCCCCCCGCAGGCCGAGTTCCGCGGCTCTGTCTCTGAGTTTGGGCCAGCGCTTTCCCGTCGCGCCGTTGCCGGACGCCGGGTTGACGAGGAAGACGATCTCGCTAATCGGCGGTGACGGTCATGAGCGCAACGCGGGTCATGCGGTCGACCGCCGCGCGCAACTCGTCGTCGGAGATCCGCTGGAAAACACCCTCGACGACGATGTCCGACACCGTGAGCAAACAACCGCCGTGGATGCCCTGCACACGGCCGATCCCGCCGAGCGCCGCGACCGTGAAGAGCGCCGCCGCTTCCATCTCGACACCGAGGACGCCCCGGCTCGACCACCGGGCGTACTGGCCGTCGTCGGGGTTGTAGAAGACGTCGCTCGAGACGATCGGGCCGACGTGCATCGGCTGTTCGAGCCCCTTCGCCGCGTGCACGGCGCCGTGGATGAGCGCCCACGACGCGGTCGGGCAGTGTGGTTCCTTCCCGACGAGGTGCTGTGCCGTCGAGTCGGCGGGGACTGCGGTCAGCGCGACGATCAGGTCGCCGAGCGCGTGGTGCGGCTGGAGACCCCCGCAGGTGCCGACGCGCATCAACCGCGTGCACCCGAGCTGGATCAGCTCCTCGAACACGATCGTCGCGCCGGGACAGCCCATGCCGGTGCCCTGCACCGACACGGGTTTTCCCTCCCACGTGCCGGTGTAGCCGAGCAGCCCGCGCTCGCCGTTCACCTGCTTCGGGTCGTCGAGGTACGTCTCGGCGATGTACTTCGCGCGCAGCGGGTCGCCGGGGAGGAGGACGGCGTCGGCGTAGTCGCCGGGGTCGGCTCGGAGATGAATTGGCATGGCGCGACTCTAACTTCGTGCTGGAAGCGTCACCGGCAGAGCCGTCGACGCCCGGCGGCAAACCCCGGGCGCGTGCGCGCCCGGTGGGGAATGATCCGGCCGTGCCGGAAACGGTCTCGCCGACGCTCGACCAAGTCCTCGCTTTCTGCGCCGAGGAGCCGGTGGAGCGCGTGTTCCTCGAGGACATCGCGCGCCGTGGGCTCGGGCGCTTCTCGGCCGTCGCCGAGCCGGACGGTGGGCGGCTCCGGGCGCTGTGCCACGTCGGCGCGAACGTCGTGCCCTCGGGCGAGGGTTGCTCTGCGTTCGCCGCAGGGGCGGTGCGCGGGGGCGCTCGGATGATGATCGGCGAGGAGCGTGCGGTGGGCGAGCTGTGGGAGGCGGCGCGCCGCGGGATGCCGCGCCCGCGCGACGACCGCCCTGGGCAGCCCGTCTTCACGCTTCGCGAAGCGCCATCGCCAGGAGAGACGGGGCTCCGCCCGGCCCGTCTCCTCGACCTCGATCTGCTCGTGCCCGCGTGTGCCGACGCGCATCGGGAGGAGATCGGGATCGATCCGCTCGAGCGCGACGCCGAAGGGTTCCGCTGGCGAACGCGCCAGCAGGTCGAGGAGGGGCGCTCCTGGCTCTGGCTCGAGGATGGCGTGATCCGGTTCAAGGCCGAGGCGTCGGCGTGGACGCCGGCGGCAGTGCAGCTGCAACAGGTCTGGGTCGACCCGCGGGCACGGCGGCACGGTTACGCGCGCCGGGCGCTCGCCGATCTCTGCCGGCTGCTGCTCGAGCACGTCCCGGCGGTCTGCCTCTTCGTGCGCCCCGAGAACGATCCCGCGTTGCGCCTCTACGACTCGATCGGAATGACCCGCGAGCTCACATACCGCAGCCTCGTGTTCTGAGCGGCACAATCGACGGATGGAGGAGCTGCGCGACCGAGTTGAGCGGTTCATCCGCGAGCACGAGCTGATTCCGCTCGGCGGCGAGGTCACGTGCCTCGTTTCGGGAGGCGCCGACTCGACCTGCCTCTGGCACGTGCTCGGCTCGCTCGGCTACCGCGTCTCGGCCCTCCACGTGAACCACAAGCTCCGTGGCCCGGACTCCGACGGGGACGCCCGCTTCTGCGCCGAGGTGCTCGGGGCGGAGGTGGTCGAGCTCGACGGCCGGGGCCTCTCCGAGGCGGCTCTGCGTGAGCAGCGGCGCTCTATGGGCTACAAGTGGGTCGGCCGCGTTGGGCTGCGGGCCACCGGACACACCGCGTCGGACCAGGTCGAGACGATCCTCTACCGGCTCGTCTCCCGCGGCGCGGCGACGGGCATGGCGCCGCGCAGCGGCGACGGCGTCGTGCACCCGCTGCTGCCGCTGTGGCGGGAGGAGACGGAGGCGTATTGCCGCGCGGCCGGCCTCGACTTCCGCGTCGACGTCTCGAACACCGACACGAAGCGGGGCCTGATCCGGGACGAGATTCTCCCGTTGCTCCGCCGCCTCCATCCGGCCGCGGACGAGAACCTTCTGCGCGCCCTCGACACTCGCGCCACGCTGCCGCCGGCGCTCGCCGAGCTGCTCGGAGCGCCCGTCGGCTCGAAGCGCGTCGACCTCGGCGGCGGGCTGCAGGCGGTGCGCGAGCACGAGCGTCTCTGGCTCGAGCGAGGTCCGGTCGAGCTCGCGGGGGAGATTCGCTGGGGCGAGTGGATCATCCGCTCCGAGCTCCAAGGGCTTAGAGTGCGTGGATGGAGGCCCGGCGACCGACTCGCAGGTAGGAGGCGGAAGATCCAGGACGTGTTCGTCGACGCGAAAGTGCCGCGCTCGGACCGCGATGCGTGGCCGCTCGTCGTGCGCGGTGACGAGGTCGTAGCGGTGCCGGGCATCGTCGAGCACCCGGAGGTGGACTGCGTGCGTAGGCTCGACGGAGCACGCGACACGGAGGCGGCGGCTTTGCCGGCGCCGAAGGAACGACATGTCCGCGGCTGAGCTCGAGCGCGCGGTGACCGAGGTCCTGATCGAGGAGGACGACCTCCAGCGCCGCATTGCGGACCTGGGCGCGGAGATATCTTCCGACTACGAGGGTCGCGACCTGCTGCTCGTCGGCGTCCTCAAGGGCGCCGTGTTCTTCCTCGCCGACTTGATGCGCCACCTGACGGTGCCGTGTGAGATCGATTTCATGGCGATCTCGAGCTACGGCGCTTCCACCGATTCCTCGGGGGTCGTCCGGATCCTCAAGGACCTCGACATCAACATCGAGGGACGGCACGTGCTCGTCGTCGAGGACATCATCGACTCGGGCCTGACGCTGTCGTATCTCGTCCGGAATCTCGAGGCGCGGGAGCCCGCGAGCCTCGAGGTCTGCGCCCTACTGACGAAGCCGGAGCGGCGCGAGATCGACGTGCCCGTGCGCTACACCGGCTTCGAGATTCCGAACCGCTTCGTGATCGGCTACGGGCTCGACTTCGCCGAGCGCTACCGGAATCTCCCGTATGTCGGCGTGCTCGACGAGTCGCTCGTGCTCGAAGGCGCGTAGCTCCCGGCTCCGCGGCTCCGTTACAGAGGCATGGCGCTGGTACCCTCAGGCGGGAGCACTTGTGAATCGCTTCTTCCGTAGCGCGCTCTTCCCGCTCGTCATCATCGCGGCCCTCGTCTGGCTCGCGTTGCAGACGCTGGGGACGCACAGCTCGAAGAACACGGCGACGACGACGTCGAAGGTCTACCAGCTCATCGCGAGCAACGACGTCAGCAGCGCCGGGGTCACGATCGACCCCAACAAGCAGTCGCTCACGTTGACCGACAAGCAGGGCCAGCACTACAGCGTCCATTACGCATCGCCGCAGGCCGAGGCGCAGCTGGAGAAGTCGATGGTCGACAACGGCGTCATCTTCAACTCGAAGGGCGTCGGCACGTCGCCGTGGTGGTCGATCCTCACGAGCTTGCTCCCGTTCGTCCTCCTCTTCGGGTTCTGGATCTTCCTCATGAACCAGGTGCAGGGCGGCGGCTCGAAGGTGATGAGCTTCGGCAAGTCGCGCGCGAAGCGGATGACGCCCGACGCCCCGAAGATCGGCTTCAAGGACGTAGCCGGCGTGGACGAGGCGGTCGAAGAGCTCCAGGAGATCAAGGAGTTCCTCGAGAACCCGAAGAAGTTCCAGGCGCTCGGCGCGCGCATTCCGAAGGGCGTTCTCCTCTATGGGCCTCCCGGCACCGGTAAGACGCTGCTCGCGCGTGCAGTCGCGGGCGAGGCCGGCGTCCCGTTCTTCTCGATCTCCGGCTCCGACTTCGTCGAGATGTTCGTAGGCGTCGGCGCCTCGCGCGTGCGCGACCTGTTCGAGCAGGCGAAGCAGGCGTCGCCGTGCATCGTCTTCATGGACGAGATCGACGCGGTTGGCCGCCACCGTGGCGCCGGCCTCGGTGGCGGTCACGACGAGCGCGAGCAGACGCTGAACCAGCTGCTCGTCGAGATGGACGGCTTCGAGATGAAGGACAACATCATCCTCATCGCCGCGACGAACCGGCCCGACATCCTCGACCCGGCGCTCCTGCGCCCGGGCCGCTTCGACCGCCAGATCGTCGTCGACCGGCCCGACCGCGTCGGCCGCCGCAAGATCCTCGAGGTGCACACGAAGGGCAAGCCGCTGGCGCCCGAGATCGACCTTGACACGCTCGCCTCCGGCACCCCGGGGTTCACCGGCGCCGACCTCGCGAACCTCGTCAACGAGGCAGCGCTGCTCGCCGCGCGCCGCGGCAAGAAGATCATCGAGCAGGAGGAGCTGGAGGAGGGGATCATGCGCGTCATCGCCGGCCCGGAGAAGAAGGCGCGGCTGCTCTCGGAGCACGAGCGCAAGATCACCGCCTACCACGAGATGGGCCATGCGCTCGTCGGCCATTTCCTCGAGCACACCGATCCCGTCCACAAGATCACAATCGTCTCCCGCGGCCAGGCGCTCGGGCTGACGATCTCCCTGCCGACCGAGGACAAGTACCTCACGACGCGCACCGCGCTCATGCACCAGATGGGCATGACGCTCGGTGGCCGCGCGGCGGAGGAGATCGTCTTCCACGAAGTCACGACCGGCGCGGCGAACGACCTCGAGAAGGTCACGCAGACGGCGAAGCAGATGATCATGCGCTTCGGGATGAGCGAGAAGCTCGGCCCGCGCGTGCTCGGCCGGAATTACGACCAGCCCTTCCTCGGCCGTGACTACGGCGCCGAGGCCGACTACTCCGAGGAGATCGCGCGCGAGATCGACGATGAGATCCGGCGCGTGATCGAGGAAGCGCACGAGCTCGCCCTGGCGGTGCTCCGTGAGCACATGGACGAGCTGCACAAGATCTCAGCGATCCTCATCGAGCGCGAGACGATCGACAGGGACCAGTACGAGCGTCTGCTCGCCGGCGAGGACGAGGCGACGGTTTTCCCGGACGAGGCGCCTTCGGAGCCGGAAACACCGGAGCCGCAGCCGGAGCCCAAGCGCGAGCGCCCGCGCCCGCGGCCGTTCCCGCTGCCGGGCTCGGCCATGCAGGGCCCGGATCCCGCCAACAGCTAGGCGCTACGTCAGCGCCTCGAGGAGGGCGCCGATCTGGTAGCCGAGCTGGGCGGAGTGCCGCATCGCGTGCTTGCGGTCGACTGTGTACCGGTTGCGCCGCCCGATGCGTTCGGTCTTGACGTAGCCGGCTTCGATCAGCTCGGCGAGGATGCGCTGGGTCGCGCGTTCGGTGATGCCCACGCGCTCGGCCACGTCGCGCAGCCGGACGTCGGGTGTCTCGGCGAGGCACAGGAGGACCTGGGCGTGGTTGGTGAGGAACGTCCAGGTCTTCGGTCCGTTATCGCTTGACATACGCTATGTATATCGTGTATTTATTATCGCGTATGAGGTATCACGGCAACTCAATCACGTGAATTCTAGCAGGCGATCAGGAGTGGGCCATGGAGAACAACGGAGTCTTCGCGCATGTCAATGACTCGATCCGCAGGCTGGCCGCCGATGGCCCGGCGAACCAGACCTGGGAGTTCATCTGCGAGTGCCCGGAGCTCACCTGCCACACGTTGGTGAGCCTCACGCTGACCGAGTTCGACGAGCGCCGTACGGAACGGCCATCGCTACCGATCCTCGCGACGAAACACGGCGGCTAGATCGGGTGGAGGGCTCTTCCCGCTAGCGGTCGTCGTCGCCGATTGCCATCGGAGGCACGTTCGGGTCCTTCAGGCGGAGCATCGCTTCGATGTAGAGCTCTCGCACTATGTCCATGTTCGGCCGGGGGTCGTCGCGCCACGATGTCGGAAGCGAGTCCCTGAGCCGAGCGCGGGCGGCGCTCTCCCGCTGCCAGTGCTCCAAGAGGCGATCGTCGATCATCGCAAGCCGGTTGTCGGCAGTCGAATCGAACTGCTTTAGCCATTGCGGGAGGCTCATGCGAGGATTTGCGCCGTGATCCCAATCGAGGAACGGTTCTTACGCCCGTCCGTGATGGGTGTCGTGAACGTCACGCCGGACTCGTTCTCCGACGGCGGCCTCCATCTCGATCCGGACGTTGCGGCTGCGGCGGCGCGCCGTATGGTCGAGGACGGAGCTGCGATAGTCGACATCGGCGGGGAGTCGACGCGACCCGGTTCGGCCGGGGTGTCCGTGGAGGAGGAACTGCAGCGCGTGGTGCCCGTGCTCGATCGGCTCTGTGGCGAGGTGCCGCTCTCGATCGACACGTCGAAGGCTTCGGTGGCGCGTGCGGCACTCGAGCGCGGCGCAATCCTCGTCAATGACGTGACGGCGCTCCGCAGCGATCCCGAGCTCGCTGACGTCGTGGCCGCCTCCGGCGCGTATCTCTGCCTCATGCACATGCAGGGCGAGCCGCGGACGATGCAGGAGGAGCCGCGCTATGACGACGTTGCGCAGGAGGTCGCCTCTTTCCTGGAAGAGCGGATGCGGTTCGCGGTCGCGCACGGCATCTCCCAGGAGCGAATCTGCCTCGACCCCGGAATCGGCTTCGGGAAGACGGTCGCGCACAACCTCGAGCTCGTGCGGCGCCTCGATGTCCTCCTCGCTCTCGGACGGCCCGTGCTCGTCGGCTTCTCGCGGAAGAGCTCGCTGCGAAGCCTCACCGGATCCGACGATCTACTCGGCGCGAGCGTCGCGGCCGCGGTCGCCGCCTTCGCGCGAGGCGCGACGATTCTGCGTGTGCACGACGTCAAGCCGCACGTCGACGCCCTCACCGTCGCGGCCGCTGTCGCATGATCACGGTCGAGATTCACGATTTGCGCGTCTTCGGCCGCCACGGCGTCCACGAGGAGGAACGCGCGCGCGGACAGGACTTCCTCTTCGACGTGGAGCTGGCAGTGGGGGAGCGCGGCACGAGCGACCGGCTCGAGGACGCGGTCGACTACGTCGAGGTTGCGCGTGTCGTGCAGCAAGTCTCGGACGCGAAGCAGTTCAACCTGCTCGAGGCGCTCGCGTCTGCCGTGGCCGACGAGCTCGAGAGACGGTTCGCTCCGGTGCGCGTTTGCGTGCGCGTCCGAAAGCCGGAGGTGCGGCCGGCGGGGCTCGACGGTACGGTGGCAGCCACCGTGACGAGACCGTGACGCGCGCCTACGTCGGTCTGGGTGCCAATCTCGGCGATCGCGAGCGCACGCTGCGCGAGGCCGTCGCCGCCCTCGGCGACGAGGAGGGAATCGAGGTCTTCGCGGTCTCGACGCTGCGTGAGACGGAGCCGGTGGGCGTGGGGGAGCAGCCGCTCTTTCTCAACGGCGCGGCGGCCCTCGACACGACGCTCGAGGCGGGCGAGCTCCTCCGCCGCCTGCTCGCCGTGGAACAACGCTTCGGTCGCATCCGAGTCCCGGGAGAGCACGGCCCGCGCACGCTCGACCTCGACCTCCTCCTCTACGGCGACGAGCAGATCGAAACGCCCGGCCTCACCGTTCCGCACCCTCGCCTGCACGAGCGCTGCTTCGTCTTGGAGCCGCTTGCCGAGCTGGATCCCGGCCTCGTCATCCCCGGCGGCGGCACCGTGGAGGCCTTATTGAGCGGAGTACACTGACCGGCGATGTCGCACCTGGACGATCTCGACGAGTACGAGGCCGAGCTCGAGCTGGCGCTGAAGAAGGAGTACCAGGCTGTCTTCTCGCTCTTCCGCTTCTGCGTGCTGACGCAGGACGCGACGTACCTCTGCAACCGGCTCGAAGTGCAGCAGGCGGCGCCGAGCGCCGCAGGCGGGCTTCCGTTCTTCCAGCTGGAGCTCGAGGACGTCTGGGTCTGGGACAAGAACCGACCGCTGCGGATCATCCCGCGGGCGAAGGTCTTCACCTCGGGCGACGTCACGATCGAGGAGCTGCGCGGCGAGGGCGACGAGCCGCAGCTGACCGCCGAGGCGCTCGCCGAGCGCATCGGCGAGCCGCTCCGCGGCGACGACGAGATCTAAACTCGCGCCGCGATGCTGCTCGCGGTCGACGTCGGTAACACGCAGACCGTCTTCGGCCTCTACGACGGGCCGGAGCTCGGCGAGCGCTGGCGGATCGCGACCGAGGCCCACCGCACGGGGGACGAGCTCGGCGCGCTGCTCGCGGACTTCCTCGACCTCGGCGCGATCGACGGGATCTGCCTGTCCTCGACCGTTCCGCGGCTCGTTCCTGAGTACGAGCACGTCGCCGAGCGGTGGGCCAAGGCGGAGCTTCTCGTCGTCGGTCCGGGCGTGCGCACCGGGATCCCGATCGAGCACGACGCGCCGCGCGACGTTGGGCCCGACCGCATCGTCAACGCGGTTGCCGCGAAAGAGCTTTTCGGCGCGCCGGCGATCGTCGCCGACTTCGGGACGTCGACGAACTTCGACGTCGTCTCGCCGTCCGGGGCGTACGTGGGTGGTGTTCTGGCGCCCGGGATCGAGGTGTCGATGGACGCGCTCTTCGCCCGCGCGGCCCGACTCATCAAGGTCGACTACGTCGAGCCGCCGCAGGTGATCGGCAAGACGACCGCCGGTGCGCTGCAGTCGGGGCTCGTCTACGGCTTCGCCGGGCAGGTGGACGGCATCGTCGCCGCCATCCGCGGCGAGCTCGGCGCCGAGGCTCCCGTCATCGGCACCGGCGGGCTCGTCAACCTGATTGCGCCGCATTCCCGCACGATCGGCCACGTCGAGCCGTTTCTCACGCTCGCCGGCCTCCGGATCGTCTGGGAACGGAACCGAGAATCTCCGTGAGCCAGCGCTCGGCCTCGTAGAAGAGCGCCGGGTTGTTCTCGGGCGTGTAGTAGGAGAGCGCTCCCGCGCACTGCAGGAGCGTCCAGCCGCGGGCACGTGTGATCTCGGCCTCTTCGGCGCCCAGCGTCTCCCAGAACGCCTCGCGCGCGTCGGCCGGCAGCATCTTCCACGCCACGGCCGCGTCGCTCGCGGGCTCGCCGGCGCCCGCCCAGCCCCAATCGAGCACCCCGCTCGGCCGTCCGTCCTGGAAGACGACGTTGCGGAGATCGAGGTCGCAATGGCACCAGGTCGGCTGGCCGTCCCAGGGCGGCGCTTCGAGTGTCTCCTCCCACGCCGCCAGCAGACCTTCGCCGTCGTGGCCGCCGTGGAATTTGGCGACGCTGCCCCGCACCCACTCGTCGTGCTCGCGCAGCGTGCCTCCGCGGAGCCCCGGCGGAGCATCGGTGGCGCCGAGGCTACGGAGCGCGCGGATCATGGCGGCGAGATCCTGCGCCGTCTCCAGTGCAACTTCCTCGACAGCGACATTCACCCCCTCGACCCAGGTGAAGACGCCCCACGGAAACGGGAATCCCGCGGCCGGCTCGCCTCGCCCGAGCGGCTGCGGCACGGCGACCGGCAGTGCCGAGGCTAAGACGGGGAGCCACGCGAGCTCGCGTTCGAGCCCCTCGACCTTGTGAGGCTGGCGAGGCAGCCGCACGAGCTTGTCCGCACCGAGCCGGTAGTTCGCGTTGTCGGTGCCGAGCGGGAAGACCGGCTCGACCGGCAGATCCGACCACTGCGGGAACTGGCCGGCGACGAGGCGTTGCACGAGGGACGGGTCGGTGTCGACCTCGTCCGCGTGCATCCGCACGGTCAACCGCCGCCGTAGACCGAGATCGGAAGCTGGTCGACGAGCACCTCGTCCCCGGCTGCGGGCAGCTCCGCTTCGAGGCGGTCGACGAGCGGCCCGGCGCCGGGTGCTGCGGCGAAGAGGCGGGTCACGACCTCCTCCGTCGTTCTCAGCTGGACGAGCTCCTGCTTGAACGGCTTCGGGAACCGGCCGTGGCCGAGGTACCAGCCGTAGAACTTCTTCAGGAAGCCGACTGCGCGCTGCTCGCCAAGCTCTCGCACAGCCTCGCGGATGAAGACGACGAACTCGGCCGCCACCTCCTCGCGGGTCGGGCGGAACGACTCGCCTTCGATGATCTCCCGCAGCGCCCACGGGTTTCCCTGCGCGCCGCGCGCCACCATGACGGCCGCCGCACCGGTCTGCTCGAGAACCTCGAGCGCCTTCTCGCGTGATGTGACGTCACCGGACGCGATCACCGGGACGTCGAGGCGCGCGACGAGCTCCGCCGTGACCGCGTGGTCGGCCTCGCCCGTGTACATCTGCTGGGCCGAGCGTGGATGAAGCGTCAACGCCGCCGCGCCCGCCTCCACGAGTCGCGGTCCCAGCTCGAGGCACGCGCGCGATCCGTTCTCGATTCCGCGCCGCATCTTCACCGTGACGGGCACGTCGACAGCCGCCGCCACCGCCTCGACGACGCGAGACGCGAGTGCCGGATCCTCCATCAGGTGCGCGCCGGCGCCGGTCTTCGTCACCTTCCGCACGGGACAGCCGAAGTTCATGTCGACGATGTCCGCGCCTGCGGCTTCGACCATGCGACCTGCCTCGGCCATCGCTCCGGGATCGGAGCCGAAGATCTGGATCGCGAGCGGATGCTCGTCCGCCGCCACGCGCAAGTAGCCGAACGTTCGCTCGTTCCGGTGCTCGATCCCAGCCGCAGAGACCATCTCCGAGCAGACGAGACCCGCGCCGAAGCGGCGTCCCTGCCGTCGAAAGGCCTGGATGCTGACCCCGGCCATGGGCGCGAGGACGATCCGCGTCGGCACCTCGACGCTCCCGATTGCCCACGGTTGCTGGAGGCTTGCCGGCATCGAGCGATGGTATCGACGGCGAATTGACGAGCGTTGATCGCGGGGGTACCATCCGGCCCCGCCGACGGCCGGTAAGCCGCCGGCCGTTTCATGTTCTGGGTCTAGGAGGAAGTGGTGAAGGAAGTCATCCTCACGCCGGCCGGCTACAAGAAGCTCCAGGAGGAGATCGAGCTTCTGTCCACCGTCCGGCGACGCGAAGTCGCGGATCGCATCCGCATCGCACGCGAGTTCGGCGACATCGCCGAGAACGCCGAGTACGACTCGGCCAAGAACGACCAGGCCCATCTGGAGGCGCGGATCGCGACGCTCGAGGAGCGCCTCAAGAACGCGCGCGTCGTCACGAGGAAGGAGATGCGCTCGGGCGAGGTTTCGGTCGGGACGAAGGTTCGGCTCAAGGACATGGGCTCGAACAAGACCGTCGAGTACCACATCGTCGGTTCCGCCGAGGCGGATCCGGCCGAGCTGAAGCTCTCGAACGAGTCGCCCGTCGGCAAGGCGATCATGGGCCACAAGAAGGGCGACGTGGTCGAGGCGCCGACGCCGCGCGGGGCCAAGAAGTTCAAGATCATGGAAGTCAAAGCCGCCTAGCGGCTGCGTTCCTCCTAGACTCGGCGGCCATGGCCGCGGCGAAGCGTTTCCCCGACAGGGACGAGGTTGCGGCCGTCCGGACCGAGGCCGAGCAGCTCGAGCCCGGTGCGACCGACGAAGCGACCAAACGCCGCCTCGCCGGCCGTGTCATGGCGCGCCGCGACATGGGGAAGCTCGTCTTCTGTGACCTCGTCGACCGCTCCGGCCGCATCCAGCTGATCTGCCCGACGGAGCGGACGGGCGAGCTCGACGTTCACCTCGGTGACATCGTCGGAGTGACGGGCTCTCCTGCTCGGGCCCGCCGCGGTGAGCCCTCGCTGCAGGCCGACGAGCTCGAGGTGCTCGCGCGGATCCGCTCGCCGCTCCCCGACACGTTCCACGGGATCGAGGACGTGGAGCTTCGTTACCGGAAGCGCTACCTCGACCTGCTGATGAGCGAGGAATCGCGCGAGGAGGCGATCAAACGCGCTCGGATGGTCTCCGCGATCCGCTCCTACCTCGACGGCGAGGGCTTCATCGAGGTGGAGACGCCCATCCTCCAACCCCGTTACGGCGGCGGCTTCGCCGAGCCCTTCGTCACGCACTCCGAGCTGCTCGACACCGACCTCTACCTCCGCATCGCCGACGAGCTCTACCTAAAGCGCCTCATCGTCGGCGGCCTCGAGAAGGTCTACGAGCTCTCGAAGGACTTCCGCAACGAGAGCTACTCGTACAAGCACTCCCCGGAGTTCAGCCAGGTCGAGTGGTACGAGGCGTACGCGGATTACAAGGACACCGCAGCGCGGCTGAAGGAGCTCGTGCGGAGCGCCGCCGAGGCGACTAACGGCGGCACGAAGACGACGTTCCGCGGCCACGACGTCGACCTCTCGCAGTGGCAGGAGGTGCGGTTCGTGGAAGCGCTCGCGGCACACGGCGTCTGGACGCGAGACGAGGCAGAGCTGCGCGCGAAGCTGGCCGAAGCGGGCGTCGATATCTCGAGCGACCGCAGCTGGTCTCAGCTCGCCGACCACGCGTACTCGCACTTCGTCGAGCCGGAACTGACCCAGCCGACGATCGTCTACGACTGGCCGATCGAGCTCTCGCCGTTCGCCCGTACGACGGACGGCGACGAGACCCTCGTCGAGCGCTTCGAGGCGGTGGTGAGTGGGATGGAGATCGCGAACGCCTTCAGCGAGCTCAACGATTCCGAGGAGCAGGCGCAGCGATTCGCCATACAGGCGTCGGAGCGGGAGGCAGGCGCAGTCGAGGCGGAGCCCGGCGATCCGGACTACGTCGAGGCGATGTCGTACGGCATGGCGCCGAACGGCGGCTGCGGCGTCGGCGTCGACCGGCTGGCGATGATCCTGCTCGGGAAGGACGCCATCCGCGACGTGATCCTCTTCCCGACGCTCCGCGCGCGCGACTAGATGGCGTGGAGGCGGTACGGGCCCTCGGGCAGCTTGACCTCGCACGGTCGCGGTCCTGCGGCGACGATCGTCGTCGGCAGCGGCTGAGCCGGTAGGCCGACTGGAATCCAGCCCCGCCCGACGGGAGCGACGATGACGACACCGTGATCGTCGCCGATCGCGGCCAGCCGTGAAGGCTCGCTTCCGCCCCAGAGCACCCCAGGGCCAAAGACCTCCTCGACGGCCGAGCGGGTTGCGGCGGTGTCCGCAGTCGCGACCCCAATCTCGGCAATTTCGAGCAGCGAATCCGGGCCGAACGAAGCTGGCTGCCCGTCGTCGAGGTTGGGATTCGCGATCAGCTCGAGGACGTTGCCGCCGCCGTCGAGGAAGTAGAAAGCGGAGGCTCCGCGGTCCGTGTGGACGATCGTCGCGCCGTCGGCCTCTTCGGGATCGTTGTGGAACTCGAGGATCTCGTGCCTGCTGCCGAGCCATGCGCATGCCTCATCGATCGAGCCTGGAGGGATGTTGATCGCGAAGTGGTATCGCGGCTCAGCACCCCCCGTCGCAGGCTCGAAGCGGATCGTCGAGCGTCGGAGCCTCACCTCCGTTGCTCCGCCGGTCGCTTGAACCGGCAAACCCAGCTGGTCGCCCCAGAAGTCGGCTTGCGCCGCCGGATCCGCGCTAGCGAGCGTGATCTGCGCAATCCTCATGCTCCTCGTATACCGAGCCGATGACGATCTGCAACACGGGCGTTCGGGCTTCGTAAGGGTCGAGGGCCGCTGCGCTTTAGGAACAAGGTGGTTGGCTACGATGGGCGAACCTTCGACCAGTTGATGGCGTTGTCCCTAGGGAAAGGAGTCGAGGGAATTGTTCGAGCGCTTTACTGAACGGGCTCGCCAGGTCGTCGTCCTCGCCCAGGACGAGGCGCGGGCGCTCAAGCACAACTACATCGGCACCGAGCACATCCTGCTGGGCCTGCTCCGCGAAGAGGAGGGGCTTGCCGCCCGGGTGCTCGAGTCTCTGGACATCACGGTGGAGGAAGTGCGGGCGCAGGTCGCGCGGATCGTCGGCCAAGGCGACGAGGTCACGACCGGCCAGATCCCGTTCACGCCGCGCGCGAAGAAGGTGTTGGAGCTCGCGCTGCGCGAAGCGCTGTCTCTCGGTCACAACTACATCGGCACCGAGCACATCCTGCTCGGCCTCGTCCGCGAGAACGAGGGCGTTGCCGCGCGGATCCTGCTCGACTTCGACGCCGACGCGGAAAAGATCCGCAACGAGATCATCCGCATGCTTTCGGGCCCCGGCCGGCGCCAGGCGGGTGCGGGCGGCCCGGCGGGCGAGAAGTCGAAGTCCTCGAAGCTGCTCGACCAGTTTGGCCGCAACTTCACGAAGCAGGCGCAGGAGGGCAAGCTCGACCCGGTCGTCGGCCGCCAGACCGAGATCGAGCGGATCATGCAGATCCTCGCGCGCCGCCAGAAGAACAACCCGGTGCTGATCGGCGAGCCCGGCGTCGGCAAGACCGCCATCGTCGAGGGCCTCGCCCAGCGGATCTCCTCGAACCAGGTCCCCGAAATCCTCAAGGGCAAGCAGATCTACAGCCTCGACCTCGCGGCCCTCGTCGCCGGCTCGAAGTACCGCGGCGAGTTCGAGGAGCGGCTGAAGAAGGTCATGAAGGAGATCCAGCAGCGCGGCGACATCGTCCTGTTCATCGACGAGCTCCACAACCTCGTCGGC
>Ga0070695_100001118_pt1 | contig 14687 bp, 13 predicted proteins | sample KBSK1252metaG_FD_65471 | JGI IMG/M metagenome (GOLD analysis project Ga0070695, IMG submission 65471) | Corn, switchgrass and miscanthus rhizosphere microbial communities from Kellogg Biological Station, Michigan, USA - KBS K1-25-2 metaG | ecosystem: Host-associated > Plants > Roots >...
TGGCCGCTGCTATAGCCAAGCGGCTTCAGCGCCTCGGCGATGGTGATGTCCTCGGCCCGCAGGCCGAGCGTCGCTGCCGGCAAACCCACTTTTGTCAGGCCGGTCCGCAGACCTGCCTGGCCGGTGATGAACGATGCGCGACCGGCCGTGCAACTCTGCCGGCATAGTAGTCGGTGAACATCATGCCTTCACGGGCAATGCGGTCAATGTTCGGCGTCTTGTATCCCATCACGCCGAACGAATAGGCGCTGAGGTTGGCGACGCCGATATCATCGCCCCAGATGACGAGTATGTTCGGCCGCTGACCGGATCCGGCGGCTGGCTGCTGCTGCGCCACCGCTCTTTGCTCGGCGGCGACAGCTCCCAAGCGGAGAGGGTGGCAAGAGAAACGCCCCTAAGCAGATTTCTGCGGCTCAAGCAGCCTTGCTGCGCCTCATCGCTTGCTAGGTTTGCGCCTGTACCGTCCGTGCCTAATACTCTTTGCTCACGGCGTATCCTCCATGACCCGGCCTTCCATCCTGCTACGGAGTTTTGAATGCCGAGCGGCCAAGACAAATCAGGGTGAACCCTGACCCAGTCCTCGGTAGTCCTGGAGGTTTTAGCGCTTGGGTGCTGTCACGGGCAGCAAGCTCCTGGCCGCCCTGCCCGCGATGAGGTTCGATGCTTGCGATGCAGCATCGAACTCGTCTCGGCACCCCCCGTGCCAGGCAGCAAGCAACAGCGTGTGTCCGCTACAGATTGAATTGGTAGCTGGCCGGCACCCATCGGTAACTGCTGCCCGACTTCGCCACGAAGCCGACTGAGGGGAACGGCATGTGGAAGCCGGCAACCGCGATCCTGTCGGTCGCCACCATGTCGAGAATACGTTTGCGGCTCGCGATCGCCATGTCCTTGACGTCGTCGAAGGCAGTCACCCAGTCGGGCTGTTGGATCGATACCACATAGTGGTTGGCGACATCGCCCCAAATGAGGAGACGCTGGTTGTTGCTCTCCACATGGAAGGCGAGCATACCCGGTGAATGGCCGTAGGCATTGACGGCTCGGATGCCGGAGGCAACCTCACCATCGGGCTTGAGGAGGATCGCCTTTTCTCCGAACGGCATGGCGATCTCCTGGAACAGCTGGAGGTTCTGTTTGCGAGCCTCCCGTACGTTGCCCCTTTTCCAGAAGTCGAACTCCACCTCCCCAAAAACCACCCGTGCATTGGGATAGGCCGGCTTACCATCATGCATCAGGCCGCCGATATGGTCGGGGTGGCCGTGAGTGATCACAACGGCATCCACGTGTTGCGGCGTATATCCTGCCGTCGCGAGGAGGTCGTGAAGGTGGCCTGCGGAGGCCATGCGCCCCTTTCCATTGCCCGTATCGAACAAGATCAACTCTTTGCCGGTGTGCACGAGCGTGGGGACGAAATGATGCTCGAAATTGGTTGCCGGCAGGTCATTCGCCCGCAAAAGGTTGTGTACGCTGTCAGCCGATTGATCCTGTCCAAACGTTGGATGTGGGCCCGACCCCGCCCGGAACCCGTCGAGAATCTGGGTGACCTCGAAGCTGCCGAGCCTGAAGCGACAGACCTGCGGGCGCAGAACACCCAGCATCGGTGCCGAGCTGCCCCGCGCGGTCGAGTTCTGTGGCATGGCCTTCTCCTTGCGCAACTTTGAGGCTTCGCCCCTTGCAGAGATGCGATCATAGCCTCACCGGCGGCGATCCCCTATGTGCATTTCTTTCGAATGGATACTGGAGCTGGTAGTCTCGCTCAGACGTCCGTTCGACCTTTGTGCCCAAGACAAGGTGATCAAGTCTACGCTACCCGAGAGTCCAGCCGTCAGCGATCATTGCGGGCCACCTTTGCAGGAAAGGACGACCGAGCCATGAAGCTCATCCAGTTCCGCGAGCCTGGCCCATCCAAGGTGCTGCAGTGCCTCGATGTGCCCGTCCCCGAACCAAAGCCCCATGAAGTCTTGATCCGGGCACAGGCGATCGGTGTGGGCATGCCGGATGTCCTAATTCGTGCCGGCACCTACAGCTTCATGCCGCCGTTGCCGGCGACGCCAGGCCAGGAGCTAGCGGGTATCATCGAGAAGATTGGTGATGGCGTCACCACCCGAGGCGCCGGCCAGCGCGTCTACACCAGCGCGCGCGAACGACCGCATCGCGGCGGCCACTACGCCGAATTCGTCGTTGCTCCGGCGGAGGCGACCTATCTTCTGCCCGATGGCGTTGAGTTTGATGCCGCAGCGACGCTCGCCAATTACCAGGTCGCCTACCACATGTTCAACCATGCGGTGCGACCGCAAAAGGGGCAGAGCCTGCTCGTCCATGCCGCTGCGGGCGGGATGGGCAATGCCTTGATCGACCTTGCGAAGCTGGCAGGTCTGATCGTTATCGGCGTGGTCAGCGGCGAGGAAAAAGCAAAGTTCGTCCGCAGTCTTGGCGCCGATCACAGCATCGACCGAACGGTCGAAAAAATCGCAGACCGCGTCCGGCAACTGACGCAAGATCGCGGCGTAGATATCATTATCGACCCTGTTGCGGGACCGACCATAGCCGACAACATTCGCTTGCTCGCGCCTTGCGGCATGCTCATCCTCTACGGTGCACTCGGCGGAAAAGCGCAACATGATCTGCAGTCGACCTTACGCCTAACCAAGAACTCTCCAGCAGTCAGGCAATTCACCATTCACACGTGGGATCACCTCATTGAGGAACGCCGAGCCGGCATGCGCGCGCTCATCGACATGCTCGCCGCCGGCAAGCTGCATCCACGCATCCACGGCCACCTGCCGCTCGTCGAGGCAGCGCGGGCGCAAGAAATGCTCGAGAGTGGCGCCGTCATCGGCAAGCTGCTGCTGCGACCATGACGCCCACCCACCCCAGTCTATCAGGAGTAGAGCGCTATGGCTGACCGCCGCCGCATCGGTGTGATCATCAACGGGGCCACTGGGCGGATGGGCGCGACCCAGCACGCCGCCAACCTGCTGGCGATTGCCGCCGAGGGCGGACAGCCGCTGCGCAATGGCGATCGGCTCGTGCCCGACGTGATGCTGGTTGGCAGAGATGCCGGCCGGCTGCAGGACCTCGCAGCAACCCACCATGGTCTGCGCTGGACCACAAACCTGGCCGAGGCTTTGGCAGGAGCGGACGAAATCTTCATGGATTGCAGCGCAACCGGTGGTCGCCCCGCCCGTGTTCGCCAGGCAATTGCGGCTGGGAAGCACATCCATATCGAAAAGCCGACGGCACCCTCCGTTGAGGAAGCGATGGATTTAGCGCGCCTGGCTGAGAAGGCCGGCCTGAAGCACGGCGTCATCCAGGACAAGTTGTTCCTGCCCGGTTTCGCCAAACTGCTGTTCGTGAAGAATACCGGCTTCTTCGGGCGCATCCTCTCGATCAGGATCGATGCCGGATCGTGGATTTTCGACGGCACGACGCAGGATTGCCAGCGCCCGAGCTGGAACTACAAGCGCGCCGAGGGCGGCGGCATAGCGCTCGATATGATGGCGCACTGGCGCTACATGGTCGATCGACTGGCCGCGCCGGTGGTCGGTGTGAGCGCCTTGATGGCGACCGCCATCCCCGAACGCGTGGACGAGCGCGGACAGTCCTACAGCGTGGATGTGGAGGACACATCGCACGCGCTGCTAAAGCTCGAAGGCGGTGCCGTTGGCGTAATCACCAACAGCTGGGCCACCCGCGTGCGGCGCGACGATACGATGGTGGTGCAGATCGACGGCACCAACGGCTCCGCCGTGGCCGGCCGCATGCGATGCTTCACGCAAAGCGCGGTCAACACGCCGGAAGCTTTCTTCGGCGGCGGCCGTCCGGCAAATGTGGACTTCTTCGCACAATGGCAGGAGGTACCCGATACCTTTCCAGTCAAGAACCCGTTTCGCCAATGCTGGGAAGCGTTTCTGCGTTACGTCGGCGAAGACGCTCCCTATCTGCCGACGCTGCTGGAGGGCGCCAAGGCCGTGCAACTGGCAGAGCTAGCCTACCGCAGCGTTGCTGAAGCTCGCTGGATGCCGGTGCCAGAACTGCGCCTTTAATTAATCGGGACGCGTTACACGCGCGCAGCGCTCTTGGGCGAGGAGAGTTGAGACCATCTTCAAGTCCACCTGACCATACGCAAACCTGGCTGTGCAAGGAGAAGAACCAAATGCCCGAGCTCCGAAAGATAGACGTTCATGCCCACATACTTTCGGAGGAAACCATCAGCCTGATGCGAAAAGAGGCGCCGAAAGTCGGACCGCGGTTGCAGCGCATCGACGACGACTTTGCCGTGCTCGAGGTCGCGGGAACCCCCTATCGGCCGTTTCCGCGGGGCGGTTGGGACATGTCACGGCGATTGCAGGACATGGATGCCGCCGGGATCGACGTGCAAGTCATCTCGAATACGCCGCAGACCTTTCTCTATAACCAAGAGGGTGCGCTCGCCGCCGCACTTTCAGCCCTGCAGAATGATGAGATCGCCAAGGCAGCCGCCGGCAATCCAACACGTCTCCTCGGCATCGCCACCCTGCCGATGCAAACGCCAGATTTGGCCGCCGCCGAGCTGCGTCGGGCCATGGTAACGCTCGGACTGAAAGGCGCACAGATCGGCTCCAATATCAACGGGCGCAATCTCGATGATGAGGCGCTGGAACCGCTGTGGGCGGCCGCCAATGAGCTCGACGCCTTCATCATGGTGCATCCCACAGGGGTTGCCGGCGCAGACCGGCTCAAGTCCTATTATCTCGTCAACCTGATCGGCAATCCCCTCGACACCACCATTGCAGCGGCCGCACTCGTATTCGGCGGCGTTGTCGAGCGCTATCCCAGGATCAAATTCTTGATGGTGCACGGCGGCGGTTTCGTGCCGTATCAGGCCGGACGCTTCAAGCACGGCTGGCAGGTCCGAGCAGAGCCGCGGGCACGACTAAAATCCCCGCCGCAGGCCTCGCTGGACAAGCTCCTGTTCGACACCATCGTGCACGGGCGGCCGGCGCTCGAGTTTTTGGTGTCCACATGCAGTGCGCAGCGCGTACTGTTGGGTAGCGACTATCCCTTTGACATGGGGACGCTTGAATGTGCTCGGCAGGTCGAGGCACTGTCGATTCCGGAAACTGACAAGGCAATAATTCTGGGCGGCGCGGCAAAGAGAGTGCTCGCTCTCTCTTAGGACGATCTCGCCCCATCCATCTGCTGGCAGACGAAAGCAGATCCGGTCGGGCAGCTAGAAAAGGGCCAGCCCGTCCTTACAGCCGAACATATGTTGACCGCGGGGTATCCGGGCTTACTATGGAACCATAACATTGACGCGCTGACATCTTATCGGGGCACGTGCGATAGCGAATTATTGAGCACATGCAAGCGCGCGATGCCGCCACATAAATCGGCTAGGAGGAGACGCATGGACAGACGCAGCTTCCTCATCGGCACAGGAACCTTGGCCAGCGCTCAATGGGCAGGACGCCTCAGCGCCCAAGACGTTTATCCAACTCGTCCCGTCACCGTCATTAATCCTTTTCCGCCTGGGGGCGTCAGCGACACCATCACTCGGCCGCTCAACGTCGCGTTGGAGGCCGTGCTCAAACAACAGTTCATTCTGGAAAACAAGCCCGGAGCTGCAGGCGCCGTCGGCGCGCAATTCGTTGCGACCGCAAAGCCCGATGGCTACACCCTTCTCACGCATCTCGTTTCAATTTCCGGCTTCGCGGCCGTGGACAGGCTATTCGGCCGCGAGCCGAAGTTCACCAATGCTGATTTCATCCCGCTTGCGCGCATCGTCGCTGATCCGATCGTGATGATTATCAACACCGACCTGCCTTATAAGCAGCTCAAAGAGCTGGTCGATGATGCCAAGGCCAATCCGAACAAGCTGATCTTCAGCTCGTCTGGCCTCTACGGCGCCTCGCACGTCCCGACGGCATTGCTTGCCAGGGTAGCCGGCAACGTGCAGATGCGGCACCTGCCAACGACCGGCGGTGGCCCAGCCGTGACTGCGGTGCTCGGCGGCAATGCCAGTTTCTTCATGTCGCCGACCTCAATCGCGATCCCGCATATCAAGAGCGGCAAGGTGCGACCATTGGCAGTATCGAGCTCGGTGCGCGCGAAGTCGCTGCCCGAGGTTCCAACCTTCAAAGAGCAGGGTTACGATCTCGAGTACTATTTTTGGGTCGGCCTGTTTGCGCCCAAAGGCACGCCCGATCCCGTCATCGCCAAATTGCGCGAGGCAATCAAGACCGCCACGCACAGCTCGGAGTTTTCGGGCACGCTCGACAAGCTCGGCCAGGAGCTCGCTTACATGGACCAGCCAGAATTTGCTAGCTTCTGGGCCACCGATGCCAAAAGGATGGAAGAAGCGATCAACTCAATCGGGCGCGTGCAAGGCTGAGTTTGATTTGCCGGAAGCCTCCTGGACGCCAGCTGGGGCAGCGTCCCCCAGACACAATGGGGCGCGTCGCCCCGACAAGAAGGCCGGGCGGGTGCTGGGCATGCATGCCGACGCGCTGTCCTAGCGGTTCAGCGCCCGCAGCTTGGGCATGAGCAGACAAACGATGATCGAGATGGGCAGCCGGAACACCGGCGAGGGCTGCGCCGGCTGGTGTGCGCACAGGCCTTGGCGCCGGTTCGCCGGGGCTGGTGGCGGCAGCGAAGGTGAGCGCGCCCCGCGTCTTGGCGCGAACGTTGCCCACCGACCGCTCGTTGCCTCGCCAGCGGCTTTCGCGCACGCCGCCGGGTGTCACACGTTTTCAAAACGCCGGCCGTAGGGTACACCGCTCACACTTGCGTGCTTCCGCCTTGGCGCTGCCTTTGCCGCAAGCGGCCAAGGCGCTTGCTCAGGCGAGCTTCTGGCAACAATAAGCAGCCGTGACGTAAGGCATCGTCACTTCGCTTTTGCCGGCAAGATCGGGTGTGCTTGCGATCAGCTGCCGTACCCGTGCGGCGACGCGCATGCGCTCCGCCGCCGGCAACGCCGCAATAAAGCTGGTCGAAAGCACACGATCGACTATGACATGTTCGGGCGGACCGGTGTGGCCGTGCAAAAAACGCGTTTCGGAAAGCGATCCGAATCCAGCAGCTGGAAATACCTTTCGCCACTCTTGCGTGTGGAACCGCGGGGCGTCACCGCTATAGGCATCAAAGATACTCTTCAGCTCAGCAACCCACTCCGCGCTTTCGTCGCGGATGTTCCAAACCAGCCCGAGAACGCCGCCAGCCTTCAAAACCCTGCGGATCTCTTGGAGAGCCTCGGCACGGGCGAACCAGTGAAATGACTGCGCACAGACGATGGCATCGATTGAGGAGGAGGTTAGCGGAATGTGGTCCGCAGAGCCTTGTTTGGCTTCGATCCCGGGATTGCCCTCTACCAACTGCGCAAGCATTGCGGCAACAGGCTCTACGGCAACAACGGTCGCTTCGGTGCGGCGCAGATGGGGCAGGAACTTCCCGGTGCCAGCGCCAAGATCGAGCGCGGTCTTGCCTTTGCGCAAGGCCAAATCGCGGCGCAGCCATGCATCCATACCCGGCGGATAGTCAGGCCGACCCTTCCCGTAGTGGGCTGCCGCTCGCGCGTAGCCCTCAGCCGCGGGGTGGTGAATGTCGGGCACCTCTGCGTCTCCGCCGAACGGAACAACTGATGGGCCTGCCGTTCTTGTCCCATAGATTGTGACACCTGTCCCGCCCAAAAAGGGCGAGCTCACGCCTGCGGGCTTGCGTCCATAGTTTGCTTCGGATCGACCAGCCTCACTCGGCCGCAAGGGCGGTTTAGCACCGACACTCTTCCCGTGCTGCAAGCGCTGCGGCGCATGCACTTGGCCGCAGCAGGTGCAGGCGCATGGTCCATGATCCCAATGCTTGAGCGGGAGATAAACCACCGCCTGCGCGCAATCATCTAAGCTGCTGATTAGACGACGGGTTCCTGGTTTTTTTGCTGCCGGTGGCTGCCGCGCGTCGCGTCTGATCCAGCTCAGACAGTCCCGTCGTTCTGTTCACCGTCGGTTCAGTTGCCTGGATTGACACTACCTGGCGGCTGGGGACGCAAACACCCAATTGCTGAGGAGACTTCGTGATGACCCGAGCTGTTGTCGTTGCGTCGGTGCTGGTGATGGGCGGCATGCTTGTCGGTGGCCAACCTGCTGCCGCAGCTCCCACGCTTCCTCCCGACCAAGCGCTTAGGGGCCAAGTCATCGTCCAGCAGATTCAGTATCGTTATTGCCGTGGTTGGCATCGCGAGTGTAGCTCCCGCTGGGGTTATGGTTGGCTTTATCGGCGGTGTATGAGGCGGCACGGCTGTTGAGGCCTATTGGCCTCTTCTTCCGCACGTGGCCAACTCCTGGGGAGCGTCCTTTTTTGCGCCGCTCCCCGGCATGTCTGTCATCTAGACGTGCTGTTGAACCCAGTCTTGGCTCAGGCGCTTGCAACGGAAGGCAGGCGATGCGCCGGTGTGGTCGGGCCCTGCGGCTTTGCAAAGCTGGCTGCAGATGCCATCATGCCTGGAAGAAGACTACTGCGGACACGGATTTGCCGCGGTAAGAGCTGGATCTGGAGCCCAGCCTCTAACCCAAGGCGGCCGTCAACAGTCTTTCCATAGTGCACCGCGTCTATCGTGCAAACGTTGTTGTTTGTCTCAACGCGGAGGATTGCCGATGAGAATGGCTTCCATAGTGTTTGTCCTTCTCGCATTGGGAAGCAAAGTACTGGCGCAAATTCCCGATGCTATTGCCGTCGCCCCGGGAGAGGCGCCGTTGCTCACGATTCACGCCGAGGGCGCGCAGATCTATGAATGCAAGGTCGATGCAGGCGGCAAGCTTGCGTGGCAGTTCCGTGAGCCGATTGCCGCCCTCCTGATCGGCGGCAAGACGGTTGGCCGCCACTATGCTGGGCCCAGTTGGGAACTGTCGGATAGTAGTTTTGTCAGCGCTAAGGTTGCCGGACGGGCCCCGGGTGCAACCACCAAGGACATCCCGCTCCTCAAGCTCGAGGTCACCTCGCAACGTGGCACGGGCGAACTCACCGGCGCGTTGACCATCCAGAGGATCAACACGAAGGGAGGCGTCGCCGAGGGAGCGTGTGAGCAAACGGGTTTGTTCCTGTCCGTGCCATACGCTGCCGACTACGTATTCTACAAAAAAGCCGGCTGAACCGGCCTTCCCTCAACATCGACAAGGAGGAAACCCATGCAACTATCCCGCCGTCGCGCTGCCTTGGCAGGACTTGCCGCCCTCGCCGGGGTGTCGTTGTCCCGCGCCAGCCATGCGCAGGCAGGTGAAGAAGGCGCGGTCAACCAGGCCATCGACGATCTCAGAAAAGCGATGCTAGCTGCCGATCAAGCTGGCCTCGAGGCCTTGGTAGCCGACCAGCTGAGCTATGGACACTCCGGCGGCGTCATTGAATCGAAGGGGCAGTTCGTCAACGTCATCGCCAGTAAGAAGACCATCTATAAGTCGATCACCTTGTCGGAGCCGAGCATTGCCGTCGTCGGCAACAATGCCATCGCCCGCCACATCTTCTCGGCAGAGACCGAGGCAGATGGAAAGGCCGGCTCGGCGCGCGTCGGTGTGCTGCAGGTGTGGACCAAGCAGGACGGCCGCTGGAAGCTTCTCGCCCGGCAGGCGTTCCGGCTGCCCACCTGACATTCACGTGTTGTGTCACCACCCCCCGGCGGGTGTGACGCGGCGGGACAGGTTTTTTCGGCTAGAGGTGGTGACACTCTCCCACCCGCGCTCGGCCACCGCTGCTGTGGTCGAGCCGGGCGAGATTTCAGCCGTGAAGCCGACGGGCTCTGGCGCCGGTCCGACGGTTAGGCAGCCGACACCACCCGCGCGCCGCGGCAGGGTATCGCGGTCGTGGTCATCGGGCGTGCTTGGCCGCTCGGACCGTTTTTGCGGCCGACGTGAGCGGCCTTGCCAGGTCGCTATGAGCACCGCCCATTGCTTTGGCTTTTGGCGACGGGGATGCCTTTTGCCCGCCCGACTGCGGGGAAGGAGATTTCGATCTACGACACCATTAGGAATGATATTCCATTCTTATTTAATCTGACGCCTATCAATAGAAATTTCATCCAATTACAGTGCGCTCCCCTGTAACTTTCGATGCGAGCACGTCTTGCCTAGCGCTCTCCCCCCGGCTGCGCCGGAAAACCCTGCCCCTGATCTGGCCGGAACCCTTCGGCGCATCGCTCGACTGGAGGACCGCGTACTGGAAATCGCCGGCAGCGTCTTGGGCAAGATCGCGTTTTCGACCAGCCTGGGCCTGGAAGATCAGGCCGTGCTGCATGCCATCGCCTGCGCGGGCGTCCGCGCCGACGTTTTCACGCTGGACACAGGCCGGCATTTTCCGGAGACGCTCGATACTCTGGCGCAAACGGAGCAGCGCTACGGGATCCGCATTCGCGTGCTTGCGCCGGACGCCGACGAGCTCGAGGCGCTCGTAGCCCGCGATGGTGTCGCGGGGTTTCGCCTATCGGTCAATGCGCGCTTGGCGTGCTGCGAGGTTCGCAAAGTCCACCCCTTGCGCCGTGGCCTCGCAGGCGCCGCAGCGTGGATCACGGGCCTCAGGCGAGGCCAATCGCCGGGGCGTGCTGCGATTCCCTTCGCCGCTTGGGATGCCGCCTACGGCCTGCTGAAGGTCAATCCCATCGCCGATTGGACGGCACAGGAGCTCGGCGCCTACGTCGCGGCCAACGACATCCCAGTCAATCCGCTGCACGCCCAGGGCTTCCTCTCGATCGGCTGCCAGCCTTGCACCCGCGCGCCCCGGCCGGGCGAGGACATCCGCGCCGGGCGCTGGTGGTGGGAGAACGAGGACGGCAAAGAGTGCGGGTTGCACGCGCGCCGGCCCGCCCGTGCGGAGGCGTAGATGGCGGCGCCGATGACCCATCTCGATGTGCTGGAGGCCGAGAGCATCCACATCTTTCGCGAGGCTGCCGCACAGTTCCGCAGACCGGTTTTGCTCTATTCGATCGGCAAGGACTCCACCGTGCTGCTGCATCTGGCACGCAAGGCGTTCTATCCGGCCAGACCGCCGTTGCCGCTGCTCCACGTCGACACGACGTGGAAGTTTCGCGACATGATTGCCTTCCGCGATCGCACTGTGCGTGAGCTCGAACTGGAGCTCATTGTGCACGTGAACGAGCAGGGCCGCGCCCAGGGCATCAATCCGATTGACTATCCGCCTTCCGTCTACACCGACGTAATGAAAACGCAGGCGTTGCGGCAGGCGCTCGACAAGGGTGGCTTCGATGCCGCCTTCGGCGGCGCGCGGCGCGACGAGGAGGCCACCCGTGCCAAGGAACGCGTCTTCTCGTTCCGCTCGGACGGGCACCGGTGGGACCCGCGCCGTCAGCGCCCCGAGTTGTGGCGGCTGTTGAACGGCCGTCTGCGGCCCGGCGAGACGGTGCGCGTGTTCCCGCTCTCCAACTGGACCGAGAAGGACGTGTGGCGCTACATCATGCGCGAGGCCCTCGAGGTCGTTCCGCTCTATTTCGCGGCGGAGCGCCCAACGCTCGTGCGCAACGGCAGCCTGCTCGTGCGCGACGAGGAGCGCATGGCGTTGCGGCCCGGCGAGAGCCTCGAGATGAAGCGGGTGCGGTTCCGCACGCTCGGCTGCTGGCCGCTCACGGCCGCGATCGAATCCGATGCTACTGATCTCGACAGCGTGGTGACAGAAACGCTGGCCGCCCGGGTCTCCGAACGCGAGGGGCGCCTCATCGATCACGACGAGGCGGGTGCCATGGAGCGCAAGAAGCAGGAAGGGTACTTTTGATCATGGTCCTGGCTCTCGCTCGGGACGCCGAGCGCATCGATGCTGCGACGCTGCAGATGCGCCTCAATGCACGCCTGGACGCGGGGTGCGGCGCCGCTGACCTCTCGACCAGCCTCAATGTGCTCACCTGCGGCTCGGTCGACGACGGCAAGTCGACGCTGATCGGCCGCTTGCTGTGGGACACGGACGGGCTGCACGCCGATCAGCGCACCCGGCTCGAGCGCTCGCCCAAAACAACTGCCGGTAGTCTCGATTTCAGCCTGCTCGTGGACGGGCTTTCCGCCGAGCGCGAGCAGGGTATCACCATTGACATCGCCTGGCGCTATCTTGACGCGGGGCGGCGCCGCCTCGTCATCATCGACAGTCCGGGCCACGAGCAGTACACGCGCAACATGGCGACGGGCGCTTCGCATGCCGATGTGGCGATCTTGCTCGTCGATGCGCGCAGCGGCATCAAGGAGCAGACCCGCCGGCATGCTGCCATCCTCGACCTGATGGGCGTGCGGCGGGTCGTGCTCGCCGTCAACAAGATGGACCTCGTCGGCTGGTCCGAGCTGCGCTTTGCCGAGATCCGCGCCGAGTTCGAGCGGCTCGCGACCCGCTTCGGCTTCCAGGACGCGCTGGCAATCCCGGTCTCGGCCGTGCTCGGGAACAATGTTGCGAGGCGCTCTGCGCGCACCCCATGGTACCAGGGTCCCACGCTGCTCGAGCACCTTTTCAGCATCCCGGCGCGCAGCCTCGCAACCTCGGCTGATTTCCGCTTTCCGGTGCAGCTGGTCGTGCGCGCCGGCCCGGATTTCCGCGGGCTCGCAGGCACCGTCGCGGCCGGCGGCGTGGCCGTGGGCGACGAGGTGGTCGAGCCGGTCTCGGGGGGGCGGGCACGCGTCAAGCGCATCGCCACGATGGGTCGCGACCTACCGCGGGCGAGCCCGGCGCAGGCGGTCGTGTTAGAGCTCGATGCCGACCTCGACATTTCGCGCGGGGCCGTGCTTGCCAGGCGCGACCGCGAGCCGACCGTCACCCGCAGCCTCGAGGTGCGGCTGGTGTGGCTTGCCAACGAGGCCTTTGCGGTGGAGCGCGGCTATCTGCTACGCACAGCCACCGACCTCATCCCGATCGCCAGCATTGACGTGCACGCCCATCTCGACCTTGCGACGCTCGAGGAACGGGCGGCATCGAGTTGCGCCAGCAACGACATCGCGCTTGCCAGCATCGAGCTCGGTCGCTTGGCGGCTATCGATCGCTTCGCCGAGCATCCTGCGACGGGAAGTTTCGTGCTCGTCGACCCGATCAGCGGCGCCACGGTCGCCGGTGGAGTTGTAGCGGTCGCGCACGGGCGCGCGAGCGTCAACAAGCAGGCCGCGTTCCGTCTCACGCGCGATCTTGTGGCGCGCGGGCTCGGTGCCGACCTTCCCGCCACCGACAGGGACACCGATCGAGAGCTGCGCCGCCGGGCCAACGAAGTTGCCATCTTGCTGCGTGCTGCGGGCGTGGCCGTAGAACTGGAGGACGCGTGGGGCCGCAGCGACATCGATGCGGCGACCATCTGGCAATGGCTGATGGCGAGCCTGTCGTTCATTTTCGTCGGTGCAGTGCTGCTAGGACTTCTTTGAACGGCCGGCAAGAACCAGCGGGTACGAACGCAAACAGGAGCTGATGTCATGAACTTCCAACAGCTGCGTATCGTGCGCGAGACCGTGCGGCGCAACTTTAACCTCACGGAGGTGGCAAATGCGCTCTTCACCTCGCAGTCGGGCGTGAGCAAGCACATCAAGGACCTAGAGGACGAGCTCGGCGTCGAGCTGTTCATACGCCGCGGCAAGCGGCTGCTCGGCCTCACCGATCCCGGCAAGGAGTTGATCGAGGTGGTCGAGCGTATCTTGATCGACACCTCCAACATCAAGCGCCTGGGGCAGCAGTTCTCTAATCGCGAGCAGGGCCAACTCGTCATCGCCACCACCCACACTCAGGCGCGCTACGTGCTGCCGCATAGCGTGGCGAGCTTCCGCACGTCCTTTCCGAAGGTGCGTCTTACCCTGCACCAAGGCAGCCCCACGGAGATCGCCGCGATGCTGAGCGATGGCGATGCTGATATCGGGATCTGCACCGAGACGCTTGGCGACGTGCCGGCCCTGATCACGTTTCCGTTCTATCGTTGGCATCACGGCGTCGCAGTGCGGCGCGGGCATGCGCTGGAGAGCGTGCAGCAGCTGACGCTGGAGGCGCTCGCCGAGTGGCCGATCATCACCTATCACGAAGGCTTCACGGGCCGTGGCAACATCGACCGCACGTTCGCAGGCGCGGGCCTCGCGCCGGACATCGTCATGTCGGCAATGGATACCGACGTGCTCAAGGCCTACGTCGAGCTCGGGCTCGGCGTCGGCATCCTCGGCAAGATGGCCTTCGACGAGAAGCGCGACCGGCACCTGCGCGCGATCGACGCTTCGCACCTCTTTCCCTCCTCGATGACGCGCCTCGGCATCAAGCGCGGCGCGTACTTGAGGCGCTATGCCTACGACTTCATCGCCCTGTTCGCGCCGCAACTGACGCGCGACCTGGTGGAGAAGACCGTGATGGAAAAAGAGGGCTCGAAGTACGAGCTTTAGGGCGTCGCCAGGCGCACGCTAAGCGTGCAGTGCGATGAAGTCGCGAACCCGCGGGTAAACAACCTCGCGCCAGCGCCGCCCCGAGAAGATGCCGTAATGGCCGACGCCCGGCGCGACGAAATGCGCCCGGCGCTCGCGTGGAATGTTGAGGCACAGGGCGTGCGCCGCCTCGGTCTGGCCGTTGCCCGAGATGTCGTCGAGCTCGCCCTCGATGGTGAGGAGCGCGGCGTCTCGGATCGCCTGCGGCCGCACCAGCTCGTCGCGCACGAACATGCGCCCTTTCGGCAGCGCGAAGTCCTGGAACACCGTCTTCACCGTGTCGAGGTAGTACTCGGC
>Ga0070695_100001119_pt1 | contig 14680 bp, 17 predicted proteins | sample KBSK1252metaG_FD_65471 | JGI IMG/M metagenome (GOLD analysis project Ga0070695, IMG submission 65471) | Corn, switchgrass and miscanthus rhizosphere microbial communities from Kellogg Biological Station, Michigan, USA - KBS K1-25-2 metaG | ecosystem: Host-associated > Plants > Roots >...
GGCGGTCTACGTGTGCGACCAACCCGGCGCCACCGACCCGCGATTCGCCAAGCTGGCGCAGGGTCTCGACCGGGCGAACATCCACTTCCGGTGCGGGCTGGAGGACACGCAGCACCGGATCTGGCTGGGCAGCAACCAGGGCGTGGTCGTCCTCGAGCGAGGTGGGGGGAAGGGCCGCTGGTTCACGGTGGAGGACGGTCTGGTCGGCAACGCGATCAGCCTCTGCCTGAGCGACGGCACGGGGGCGCTGTGGTTCAGCGATCAGAGCGGCCTGTCGCGCCTGGACGGCCCCGGCGCCGCCAGCGCCGTCCTCCCACCCGCCCGCCTGCGCGACATCCGGATCGCGGGAGAGCCGGTGCCCCTCCCATCGCTGGGCACCACCGCGACCGCCGTCCTTCCCGTGCCCTGGGAGAGCCGTCGCCTGTCCGTGGAGTTCTCCGCGGTGGAGCACGGACGTGGTCCGGCCGCGCGCTTCCAGTACCGTCTCGACCGTCCCGGGCAGGAATGGAGCGCGCCCGCCAGCACGCGACGCGTGCACTACGCCCAGCTCGAGCCCGGGCGCTACCGGCTCCTGGTGCGCACCGTCGGCGAGGACGGCGCGGTGAGCGCAGCACCCGCCTCCCTGTCGCTGGACGTGCAGGCCCCTCCCTGGCAGCGGGCGTGGTTCCTGGCCACCTGCCTGGCGGCCGCCGCCGCCGCCGTGTACTTCATCCACCGCGTGCGCGTGGCGCGTGCCATCGCCATGGAGCGCGTCCGCACCCGCATCGCCACGGACCTCCACGACGACGTCGGCACCAGCCTGTCGCAGATCGCCATCCTGAGCCAGCTCGCCCCGCGACGGCCCGAGGTGCAGGAGAGGATCACGGCCCTGGCCGGCGAGGTCATCGATTCGCTGGGTGATGCGGTGTGGGCGATCAGCCCGCGCGCGGACACCCTGGCCGCTCTCGTCACCCGCATGCGCCGCTTCGCATCGGAGCTCTTCGCCGACGACGCGGTGGCGCTGACGCTGGCTCTCCCGGAAGGGGCCGAGCATCCCATCGATCCCGAGGCGCGCCGCCAGCTCTACCTGGTGTTCAAGGAGGCGCTCCACAACGTGCGCCGCCACGCGGACGCCAGCAACGTCCGCGTGGAGCTGTCCCGCGCGCGGGGGGAGTGGCGCCTCACCGTGGAGGAAGACGGCCGCGGATTCGATCCGGAGCACTCCGGCGAAGGGCACGGTCTGGGCAGCATGCGGCGCCGCGCGGAGAGGATGGGGGGAAGGCTCGAGCTGACCTCCTCGCCCCAGGGCACGAGGCTGAGCCTGATCCTCCCGGGCCGCTAACGGCGTCGTTGCTGGATGCGGAGCCCTCGTCCGCACCGATCATCGCTTTAAGGAAAAAAATAACCACCCGCCCCCGGCCCTGGTGCCCTACACTCGCGCCACTCGGAAAAGGGGGAAACATGCGACATCGCCCATCCGTGGCCGTGGTCTGGGCGCTCGCCGCCGGATTGGCGGTCAGTGCCCTCGTGGCCTCCAACATGGGGTTCCTCGTCTGGCGCACGCTCGAGGGCCCGGGGCCGAACTCCCCCACCGGGACCAACACCTTGGCGCTCCCCTACCAGAGGATCCCCGGCCTGAACAACGCGAGCGACCTCATGACGGACATCGGGCTCGCCAACGTGGGCAACGTGCAGAGGTTTCTGGAGGCGACCACTGGCTTGCAGGTCTACACGGGCCGGAAGGCCTCGGGCCCGGACTATCCGTTGGCCGCGGGCGAGTGCTACTTCGTGCGCATGAACGCCACGGCCAACTACCTCATCGGGGGCAGCAGCGCTCCCGGTCTGGCCTTGTCCCTGGACCCGCCCGGTCCCGGGAACCCGAGCGGGACCAACTTCATCGTCCTCCCGTACCACCGCACGGCCGCGACCGCGAGCCAGCTGATGGCGGACATCGGGTTCGCGAACGTCGTGAACGTGCAGCGATTCCTCGCCCCGACCACGGGACTCCAGGTCTACACGGGCAGGAAGGCATCGGGGCCGGACTTCGCGCTCTCTCCCACGGAGTGCTACTTCGTGCGCATGAGCGCGTTCGTGGCCTACGTGCCCAGCCACTACTAGGAGGTGGACATGCGAACCGGAAAGCTCCTTGCCGCCGTTGCCTGCGTCCTCCTCCTTCCCGGCGCCGGCGTGCTCGCCGAGGGGCCGGTGCTGACCGTCACCAAGGCCGGCCTGGGACCGGGCCTCCCCTTCTCGCTGACCTGGGGAGTCGATCCCGTCAATCCGGCCTACCTCGTGTACGACGTCATCGAGGGGGACCTGCCCACGCTGCTCGCGCCCCCCGCTCCCTTCCTTCCCGGGGATTACACGCTCGCCGTCACCGCCTGTCTTCTCGAGGACGGCCCGCTTCCGCCGCCCGCTCTGGCCCTGGCACCGCCTCCGGCACCTCCGGCGGTCGGGCAGAACTGGTATCTCGTGCTGGCGCAGATCACACCGCTGGCCTGCGGCGTCGGAAGCTGGAACGAGGCCTTCGCCGTCGCTCCCTTCAGCCAGGTGGGGAACCGCGACCCGGAGGTCCCCGTCGATCCCGCGAGCTGCCCCTGTCCCTGACCGGAAGCTATTCAACGGATAGGGGCGATCCCCACCCCGCGACGTACCCTAGGGCGGGGGAGGATGGATGCTGCGCGCCGCGATCGTGGAGGACCAGGAGGGGATCCGCGAGGGTCTGATCGCGCTGCTCGAGGAGTCGGCGCGCTTCCGCTGCACCGGCGCCTGGGGCTCCATGGAGGAGGCCCTGGCGGCCCTGGAGCCGGAGGCGGCCCTGCCCGACGTCCTGCTCGTGGATCTCGGCCTCCCCGGCATGGCGGGAACGGAGGGGATCCGCCGCCTCAAGGGGAGCCGGCCCGACCTCCTCACCGTGGTCCTCACCGTGCACGAGGACGACGACCGCATCTTCGACGCGCTGTGCGCCGGCGCCTGCGGCTACCTGCTCAAGAAGACCCCGGCCCCGCGCCTCCTGGCCGGCCTGGAGGAGGCCGTGGCGGGCGGGGCGCCCATGTCGCCGGAGATCGCGCGCCGCGTGGTCGGGCTCTTCGCCCGCCTTCCCGCCCCGCCGCGCGCCGACTACGGGCTCACGCCGCACGAGACGCGCGTCCTCAAGCTCCTGGTGGAAGGAAGGACCTACAAGGACGCCGCCGCCGTGCTCAAGGTCAGCACGCCCACCGTCGCCTTCCACGTGCGCCGCATCTACGAGAAGCTGCAGGTCCACTCCCGCTCGCAGGCCGTGGCCAAGGCGCTGCGCGAGGACGTGGTGCGGTGAGAAGGGGGCGTCGCTACTCCGTCAGATACGCGTAGAGATTCGCCGTCACCGTCTTGTCGGTGGTGTTGTAGAGGCGCACGCGGTAGCGGGGGAAGCCGACGACGAACCGCTTCTGCTCGGCGGAGAAGTAGACCGTACTCGGCCCCACGCCGTCCACCGCCACCTCCAGGGAGAACAGGGGCAACCGCGCCTCGTCGTAGACCTGCTGCACGAAGTCGCTGTCGGGCACGAGCACGACGCCCACCGCGCCCACGCGGGACTGCTGCCCGCGCTGCTGCCCGGCCAGGCTGAGGACGATGGCGGGATAGCCGTCGGTGACGATCGTCCCCGCGTCGAACCAGCGCTGCAGGTCGCCGCGGCCCACCGGCGGCACGACGAGGTCGAGCCTCTCCACCAGCTCGGCGCGCCGGAGCGGCCCGCCCGTGACCTCCACCGGGCCCTTGATCTTGAAGGACTCCGGCCAGTTGCGGACCATCACCTCCAGCATCTCCTGGGAGAGGGCGCGGCCGGCGGGGAGGAGGAGGAAGAGCACGCAGGCCAAGACGCCCGTCCCGACCAGGAGCACCAGGCGGTTTCGGCGCTTCACGCGACGAGCCTACTCGATCCGGGCACCTTGGCCACCCCTTCCATTCCACCGTGATACGTACGTCCGGTGGCGCGCGTCCAAGTACCATGCGCGCGCGCATGGCGGAAAGGCGACTTTCGAGCGACTTCTATCGCCGGGACGCGGTCACCGTCGCCCGCGATCTGCTGGGCCGCGTCCTGGCCCGGCGCCTCCCCGACGGCCGCCTCCTCCGCGCCCCCATCGTGGAGGTCGAGGCCTACGACGGGACACGCGACCGGGCGAGCCACGCGTTCCCCGGCCGCACCCTCCGCAACGCCCCGATGTTCGCTGCGGGAGGGATCGCCTACGTCTACCTGATCTACGGGATGCACCACTGCCTGAACCTTGTGACGGGAGAGGCGGACCACCCCGCCGCCGTGCTGGTGCGCGCCGCCGCCTGGCCGGAGGACCCGAAGGCGGCGTCCGGACCGGGGAAGCTGGCCCGCGCCTTCGCCATCGACCGCGCGCTGAACGGCGCCTCGCTGCTGGGGCCGGACCTCTGGCTGGAGGAAGGGACTCCCGTTCCCGCGCGCGCCGTGGCGCGGACGCGACGGATCGGGGTGGACTACGCCGGCTCCTGGGCGGCGCGCCGCCTGCGGTTCTACGTCAAGGGGCATCCGTCGGTGTCGGGTCCGCGGGACCTGCGCTGAAGGCCGCCGCGGGGTCCTTCCGCTTCCTTCCGAACAGGCGCTGCAGGAGCGCGATCAGGGCCATCACCGCCACCAGGAGCACCTTCTTGAAGGCGAGGATCCCCACCCACAGCAGCTTGAACAGGCCGAGCTTCGCCGCCGCGGCGCCCGCGATGAGGCCGGCGACGCCGTAGGCCGCGGCCTTGTCCTTCCCGGGCAGGTAGTCCGTGTACCGGTGCCCCTCGTTGAACTCGACGGCGGCGAGCAGGCTCTTCGACTCCCCGCGCACGGTGGGAAGGAGGTCCATGCCGGAGACGGCGTTGAGGACGAGCACGCCGCGCCGCCCCAGGATGCGGATGTTGTAGTTGAGCGTGTGCTGTGTGTTGCTCCCGAAGACGAGATCCTTCGCCCAGTAGAGCTTGTGGGTGGCGGCGTCGTAGGAGGGAGGCTCCGCCCAGCCCACGAGGGTGACGGGCTCCAACCCCTTCTTCTTGCGCTCCTCGTTCTCGGAGCTCGCGCCCTTCTGCATCTGCTTCAGGAGCTTCCCGTAGTCGATCTTGGCGGCGTCGGCGTCGTCGACGTAGCCGTCCTCCTCGTAGGTGACGATGATCCCCCAGCCCTCATCGGAGAGAGGGCTGACCGCCGTCGGCACCAGCATGCCCAGCACGCCGGTCGCGGCCTCGGGCGGGTTCCCCCACGCGTCCACGAGCAGACGACGGCTCCCCTCCGGGCCCAGGAACCGGAAGGATTCCGGGAGCCGGACCGTCGCCATGCCGTCTCCCAGGTGGACGGTGCCGGTCTGGTAGCCGAGCTTGGCCTCGAACTCCTCGGGCGTCTCCGCACAGGCGAAACCGATGCTTCCCGCGAGCGCGAGAAAGATGCCGGCGAGCGAGCTGCGCATGGATGTCCCCCTCCGGCGGGAATCTAGCGGCAGGATCCGTCCGTGGCCAGGTCGTGGCGGGCGGTGGCCTCGAAGGACAGCACGAAGTCGGGACCGTAGGCGGTGGCGGGGGTGTGGGATCCGGGCGCGGCCTGTCCGGCCAGGGCCCGGCGCGCGATCTCGACCGCCGTCCACGCGGTCAGCGTGTAGGCCTCCACGGTCTCGAGCCGGCTCCGCACGGATCTCCCTTCCCCGTCCCAGGCTTCGGCCACCACGATGCTCCGCCCGCGGGCCCGCCTCTCGGGGCTGGGGCCCGGCGGCCTGCTCCGGATGGCGCGCCCGAGGAGGCTTCGCAGGGGGCCGCTCCCCAGCACGCGCTTGACCGCATGGGGGATTGACGCCACGCGGGCGAGGGTGGGCGTCAGGGCGAAGTACACCTCGATGTCGGGGATGCGCGTGGAATGCCAGGCCGTCGCCACGTCCCCCCAGCTCAGGCCCAGCGCGGGCCGCGGTCCCCGCCCGAAGTCGATCTCGGCTCGCGGCGTGCGGCGGAGTGCGACGATGCGTCCGCCCTTGCGCACCAGCGTGCCGCCGCCGATCCCCTCGAGCATCGTCCTCGCCGTGCCCCGACTGATCCCCCCGCCTACACCGGCCACGCCCAGGCGCAGGCGCACCGCTCCGGGAAGGCGCCGCTTCACGTGCGCCGCCATGCAGTCGGTGGGGACGACGTCGAACCCGGCGCCGGGAAGCAGCATCACGTTGTGCTCCCGCGCCTCCGCATCGCGGGCCGCCACCGCTTCGAGGACGGCGATCTCCCCGGTGACGTCCACGTAGTGGGCCCCGGCGGAAAGACACGCATCCACCATGGGGCGGGAGGTGGCGGAGAAGGGGCCGGCGGCGTGGAGCACCACGGCAGCACCGGCGATCCCCTCGCGCACGACGGCAGGGGAGCCCAGGTCGAAGACCTTGGCGGGCAGCCCCAGCTCGGCGGCAAGGGCGTGGATCTCCGCACCGTTCCTGCCCGCGAGGACCGGCCTCAGGCCGACCTCGAGCGCGCGCTCCGCGAGCAGACGCCCGGTGTACCCGTTGGCGCCGTAGATCAGCAGCTCAGACATCGGCCACCAGCGCCCGCACCATGGGCTGCGCCTCCGCGAAGGAATCCCACACGGAGCGGCACCAGGCGGAGATCGCGCGGTCTCGGCCCGGTCCTGGCGGCTGCGCCAGGACGTCCAGGCACGTCATGGACCCGCGCTGCAGCGGCATTGGGAAGGATGGCCACGCACGCTTGGGGCGCCCCAGGCGCATGTGCGCCTGCTGAACCTGCTTTCCAGTGAAGCCCCGCTCCACGTGCAGGCAGAGCCCCATCAGCGCGAAAGCGACTCCGATGGGCTTCGAGCCGGCGCCGGCGTGCTGGGCGGCATACGCATCCACCACGTGCTGGTGGATGAAGGACGGATCGGTGCGTCCGTGCTCCAGCGAGTAGGCGCACAGGGCATGGTAGGCCTCCTCCTCTTGCACCGGCTGCGCTTCAGCCACGCCTTTGCCCGACCCTCCAGGCCCACAGGCACAGGGCGGCGGCGACAAGGCCCAGGCCCGGACCCTCGACGAGGAAGCCGGGGTCCGTTCCCAGGCGCCCGCGCTCCGCGATCGTGCGTGCGAGGTGGACGACCGCGACCAGCCCGAAGAGCGTTCCCGTGACGATCCGATAGGCGTTCATGGCATCTCCTGCAGCCGCTCCGCCAGCGCCCTGCATCCTTGGAGGGCGTCGCCGTCCACGCCGTCCTCGAGCCCCCAGATCCAGGCCAGGACCGCCTGCACGAAGGCCCACGATCGCACACGGGCGAGGTCGAGCGGCAGCTCCCGCCCCAGACAGTCGAGCCGCCTGCGCAGGCGTGCGGGATCGGCGAAGAGGTCGGGCCTCCCCCATGGATTGCGCAAGAACGCCCCCCCCTCGTACTCCAGCTCGCCCACCAGACCCTTGGGGTCCACGGCGAGCCATCCCCGCGCCTGGTCGAAGAGCACGTTCTCGTGGTGCAGGTCTCCGTGCAGCAGGCGCGCGGGTCCCTGGGAGGCGCACAGCGTCGCGTGCATCGCCCGGGCACGGCCCAGCAGATCGGCAGGCACGGGCACGTCGGCGGCGAAGGCCGTGCCCAGCGCCTCCACCGTGCGCACGCCGGCCGGGGGCTTCGCGGGATGCATGGAGCCGATCGTACGCACCAGGATCGCGGTGGCCTGGTCATCGCGGCCCGCGAGCACGACGTCCATGAGCGAGTTTCCCGGAACGGCGCGCTCCATCAGGATCGCGCCCGGTGCATGCTCGAGCACACGGACCGTGCCCCTTCCCTCGAAGGCCGCGAGAACCTCGCCCTGACGGCCTTCCTCCTCGTCCGGAGCGGTGACCTTGAGGACGACGGGCATGCCCTCGCGGCGGCCGAAGGACAGCACGGCGCTCTCGGTGGCGACGACGTGCTCGACGTCGACGCCCCAGCGCTCGGCTAGGTCCGGTCCCGCCCGTCCAGGAAGATCGTCCACTCTTTCACGTCGGCGGCGATCAGGATGTCCTTCGTCGCCCAGGGATCGTCCCGGAAGAGCGCCCGCGCCGCCTCCGGGCTGTCCGTGTTCAGGACCACGAGCGAGCCGGAGCCGTCCGCGAACGGGCCGGCGAGCAGGATCTTCCCCGCATCGTAGAGCGCGTCCACGAAGCGGGCGTGCGCGTCCCAGAAGGCCTGCTCCCGCACGGGCTTGGCGGGATCCCACGAGGCACCGTGCCGCTGGAACAGGACCATGGCCCTCTTCATGTCACTCCCGGATGGCGACCTCGAAGTAGACGCCGAGGGGGGCCCGGGGAGGCTCGCTGAACCTCATGGCGCCCGCCGCTTTCGCGACGCAGTCGGTGAAGGCGTCCGACGGCGTGGCCACGCTCTTTCCCGGCTTGCCGCCTTTCCCCACCTCGACCGCGAACTCGAAGTCCTTCACCAGAGCGGGATCCGCGCCCTTGGCGCAGGTGCGGATGGCCTGGGGCACGTCCTTCTGCACGAGGGTGAGGTTGGCCTGGAGGTAGCGGTCGGCCTCCTCCTCGGGCGCGTCCACGCCGGCCGCCACGTGCACCTTCCTGGGCGCGGCGGCGAGCAGGAGCGTCGCGGAGAGGGCGAGCGCTCCAGGGATCGAGGCACGTCGCATGCGCCCTAGGGTACTGCCTTCGGGCGGCGAAGGGCTTGCGTCCCCATGCAGGCGAGGATCGTCAGCCAGGCGAGGGGCAGGACCGTGAAGCGAAAGCGATGGTTCTCTCCGACCTCCAGCAGGGACCCCGCCACCAGCACCCACACCAAGTTGAGGGTGGCCCAAGCCGCCGCCGCGCGCAGGCCCGATGCCATGGGCGTGCCACGCCGCAGCCACGTCGCCATCGCCAGGGCAAGCGCCAGCGCGTAGACGAGGATGGCGGCGGGACGGGTGCCGAAGGTGATCGCGTGGATGCGGTAGACCGGCTCCAGGATGATCAGCGTCTCCTTGAACGGCGGGTAGTGCACGGGTGAGTCGAAGAAGCGGCTCAGCGCGGAGCCGACGGCGCCGGCGTAGAGGCCGGGACGTCGCGCGATGACGGTGAGGGCGTCGCCCAGGCGGATCCGCGAGATCTCGACGAAGGCACGGTGGTTGTAATTCGGATGTCCCGACCTGCGCAGGCGCGTCCCCAGGACGGGGATCGGATCGTCCGGGAAACGCCGGCCGCCGGCATGTTCGTAGGCTTCCAGCGGGCTGAAGGAAGCCAGGGCCGCGTAGGGCGAAAGGGTGCCGTCGCGAATCCAGGCCGCGCGCTCGCCGGGACTCAGACGATCCACGGTCATCTTGGTGAGGCTCTGGCCCATCCACGAGCTGGAGCCGAAGAAGCCGAACACGGCGAGGTTCCAGGAATACAGACTGGCCACGAGAAGGACGGGGGCGAGCATCCACGCCGCCGCGCGACGGCGCGTCGCCGGAGCGCTCGCCGCCACGAAGAGCGCGGCGGCCGCCAGCACCCAGACCAGGTGGAAGAGGCTGCGGGTGCCCGCCAGCGCCGTCAGGACCGCGGCGAAGGCGGCGGCCCAGCCGTGCGTCCCCCGTCCGGCGTCGCGCAAGAGGCAGTATCCGCCCAGCAGCAGGAGAGCGGCGCACGGGAAGTCGTAGAACAGCCAGTTCTCGTAGGCGATCCAGGGGAGCGAGAGCGCGCACGCGGTGGCCGCCAGCCCGGCGGCCACCGGACCCCAGCCCACCCTGCGCAGCGTCGCCTGGATGACCAGCGTCATGCCCAGCCCGCAGGCCGTCCAGAGCCAGGCCAGGACCGGCGCCGGATCGGGGAATCCCTTCGCCACCACGCCGATCAGAAGGTTGAACAGCGGCGGCTGCACGTGGAAGTAGGCGAGGCTCTCCACCAGATTGGCCCGCAGGAGCGCCGGGTCCAGCACTTGCCAGTACCAGGCCAGGGCGCTGGACTCGAACCGGATGCCGAGGAGCCACAGCAGGAGGCGCGAGGCGAGAAACAGGATGGCGACCGCGCAGTACTGCACCGCGGCGGGAAGTCCCTGCACCTCTCCCGTGGACCTCAACTGGGGGCGCCCCTACCGCGCGACGACCTGCCGACCGAAGAAGAGATAAGTGACGAACAGCAGCACCATGGCCGAGTCCACGGCGCACGCCACCCCCGCCTGGTAGTGCAGGAATCGCGTGCCATGGCCGAGGATCAGGCCGATGAAGGCGAGCTTGCTGAGGACAGCCACGGTCAGGACCAGGGGCCGCACGGCGGGCCGGAAGGCGCCGTAGATCAGCATGGCGCCCACCAGGGCGATGAGCACGCCCCAGTTCCGCGTCACGATCTCCGCCACCGCACCCTCCACGGACTCGCCGAAGGTGGACTGCAGCGCAGCTTGGGGTGCGACGGCGGCGAAGAGCATGGTGCAGGTGAGCACCCCGGAAACGAGCATCACCCACTTCATGCGTCACCTCCCTCGCGGCACGTACACGTAGCGGGTCGGCTCCAGGAACGTCCACTGCTGGTCGATGGTGGCCGTCTCCGCCAGCCGGTAGTGGGCGGTGAGCGCCGGCCGGGCGGGCGCGATCCACAAGGTCGTCCACTCCCGGTCGTCGATGCTCTCGATGGGCCGGTTCAGGATCACGGCGTCGTAACGCTCCTGCTCGATCCCGGCCACGAGGACGGTGGGCTCCCAGGCGTGATTGCCGCGCAGGATCGAGAACACCAGCGGGTCCGCCATCACGACCTTGCGGTTCGCGGACAGCAGCATGCCCACGTCCTGTGCCAGCACCTCGCCGTCCTTCGCGGAGTGCTGCGCCACCAGGGAGGGGAAGACGGTGGCGCGCTGGTTGTGCGGGGTGAGGGTGCGGATGCGCTCCCGGATCAGCGGGCGCATCTCGTAGACGGTGTGTGCCACACCCGTGAGGGCCAGGGCGGCCAGGAGGGCGGCGTGCAGCCTGCGGTCGGCCAGCGTTCCCTGGAGGAGCGCGGGGACGCAGATCGCCATGGCCAGCATGGGCGGGAAGAAGCGGGGGAGGTTGGCGTCGGTGGCGATCGCCGCCAGCAGGCCCAGGCCCAGGTACCAGCCGAGCAGCGCCGGTGCCTTCCTCCACCACACGGCAGCCGCACCGAGGAGGAGCAGGAGCATGTTCCAGGGAGAGCCGAAGAACCGCTCCGCGTTCGTGAACACGACCCAGGGCGTGTCCGCTCGATCGCTCACGGTGCCCAGCACCGTCGCCTTCCAGAAGGCGCCGCCGGTGGCGGCCACGGCGATGCCGAAGAGAGCGAGCAACACGCCCAAGCCCACCGCGCCGAAGCGCAGGCACGCCTTGCGGTCCTTCCTCCACAGCGAGGCGACGGCGGCGAGGAGACCCACCACCATCACCTGCTTCGTCGCCCATGCCGCCCAGAACCAGGGGAGGGCGCCCCACCCCGTGCGGCCCTGCTCGCGCGCCCTGAAGAGGACGAGCAGGCCCGCGCCCTCGAGCAGGATGGCCAGGCCGTCCACCCGCTGGCTCGTCCCCCAGAAGGGGACGAACAAGAAGGACAGCCACAGGCAGCTCGCGGTGATGGCGGCCCAGGCCCGCCCCGTCAGCCGGTGGGCGAGGCCGCCGGCCAGGAGCGCCGTCCCCAGCGTGCAGAGCGTGGAGATCAGGCGGCCGGCCAGGAACATCGAGCCGAAATCTCCCGCACGCTGCAGCAGTCCCGTGACCCAGTAGTACAGCGGCGTGTAGTGCACGATCACGAAGGGCGGCTGCGTCCAGCGCACGGGGTCGTAGGTCCCCACCCCGTCCAGGATGGAGCGGACGGCCAGGCCCACCGCGCCCTCGGAGATCACCACCTCGTGGGGATAGGCGAGCATCTTCCAGGCCACGGCCAGGAAGATGCCGGCGGCCGCCGCCAGCACCGCGGCCACGGCGGCGCGCAGCAGCCGGATCAGGACAGCCATTTCACCAGGCGCAGGATCCCCATCTTGGCGGACTGCCGGTGCGCGGCCAGCGCCTGGGAGCGCGCGGGACGGCGCTGCTCCCAGTACCGGTAGGCGTCGCGCAGCATCTCGTCGTTCGTGCGCGAGGGCTGCCAGCCCAGGTTCTCGCGGATGCGCCCGGTGTCGAACACGAAGGTCTGGGAGAGGAGGCGCCAGTGATAGGGACCCAGCGGCGACACGCCCATCTTGTGGAAGAGGGCGAGGGCGGCGTTCACCGGCCAGGCCGGGAGCGCCACCAGGCGCGAGCGGGTCCCCGCCTCTTCGATCACGGCGGCGTAGACGTCGCGCAGCGGCTTCACCCGGTCGCTCCCCACGTGGTAGACGTGGCTCCCCGGGCTGCGCGCCGCCAGCAGGCAGGCCTCGGCGAGGTCTCCCGCGAAGACGAACGAGTAGCGGTTGCTCCCGTTCCCGGCGAGCCACACCTTGCGTCCTTCGTGCACGAACTCGAAGAGGATGGCGAGCAAGCCCAGGCGCCCGGCGGAGACGATGGTGGGACAGCGGATGGCGTCGGCGTCCAGGCGCTCCGCCCGCGCCTTCAGCTCCTTCTCTCCCTCGAGCTTGGAGCGGCCGTAGTCCTCGATGGGACAGGTGGGCTCGTCCTCCGCCACGGGGTCGGTGTACCCCTGGCCGTAGACGCAGATGGTGGAGGTGTAGACGAGCTTCCGCACCCCGTGGGCGATGCAGGCCTCGGCCACGTGCGCGGTCCCCCGCACGTTGCTGTCCCAGAGGTCCTTGGGGTCGGGGTTCTCGTGCCCCATGACGGCGGCGCAGTGGAAGACGGCGTCGAAGGGCCCCTGCGTCTTGAAGAGCGTGTCCACCTGGTCTTGAAACCGGAGATCGGCCTTGGCCTCGATGAGGCGCGGGTCGGGCTCGGGATCGTCGAGCCGGTCGGTGGCCACGACGCGGATGCCGCGATCGCAGAGGTGCCGCGCCAGGAGACCGCCGAAGTAGCCGGCCGCACCGGTGACGAGGACGCGCTCCGGGAGGGGACCGAGGGGGAGCGCGGGGCTCATCTCTTGGCCAGCGTCCCCGGGCAGCCCCCGCTCCCCGCCGGCGTCCAGGCGAGCCGCCGGAATCCGAAGGCCAGGCAGCCGGGCTCGGGCAAGGAGGCGGTGGGGAGCGTGCCGCCGGCCCCGGCGTCGGTGGAGGAGAGGGGGAGCGCCTGGGAGGGCCAGTACGCGAGGTAGGCGTCGTCGAACAGGACGACGGTCGTGATCTCGGAAGGGATGGGGAGGGGGTCGCTGTCGGGGATGGCGCCCGATCCTGGCTCGTAGGAGAAGCGCCGGCCCCGCGCGCTCGGCACCCAGGCGTCGGGCGCGTTCTTGAAGAGCGGGAAGAGCCCCACCACGCGATAGGAGGGGAGGAACCACGCCGCGTGCAGCGCATTGTCGTAGGCCAGCACCAGCGTGCGCGCCGGGTCGAACCGCGCCCGCACCGTCGCGTCCTTCGCCTGGAGCTCCATGTTGCGGGAGAGCAGGCGCCGCCCGCCGGGGTAGGGATCGGGAAGAGTCCACGCTCCCAGGCGCGTGGGGAGCAGGAACAGCCCCGCGTGCAGCGCCAGGGCGAGGCCCGCCAGAGCCGGGGGGAGCGCGCCGGCGAGCTTGCGCGCGGGGGGAAGGACCGTCACCGCGGCCAGCAGGGCCGCGGGGGCCATCAGCGGCACGGCGAAGCGCGGCGCCCAGTCGTAGACGAGGTGGAAGCCCAGCATGGGGAGCGCCCAGGCGGCGAGGAACGGTCCCGCCGCGGGGAAGGGGTAGCGCCCCCACAGGCAGCGCACGATCCCCACCGCCAGCGGCACCAGGAACAGACCCAGGGCGAAGACCGAGGAGATGGCGACGTCGCGCAGCTGAGCGGGTACCTTGCCGAACCCGCCGCCCAGGATCTTGGTGGCGATCACCACCTCGGAGAAGAAGGCGCGGGTGGTCTCCCCGTAGGGCGTGAAGCCTCCCGACAGCGTGGCCACGAGCGTGGTCCAGCCGGCGAAGGCGACCGCCAGGGCCAGGAGGCCCGCGGCGCGCCGCGGCCACGGGTGTCGCCACGCCGCCCACAGCCAGAGGGGGAGGACGAGGACGGCGAAGGTGGACCGGAACCCGAAGGCCACCGCCAGCACGGCCGTCATCACCCAGAACGGTCCCGGCCGCGGGTGGGCGCGGGCCCGCCGCGCCGTCCAGGCAAAGGCCAGCGAGAGCGCCGCCTCGCCGGTGGCGGGCATGGCCACGCAGCCGAAGAACCAGAACAGCGGGCTCGTGAAGAGGATCCCCGCGGTGAGCCAGCCGGCGCCCTCCCCCCCCACGTCCCGCCCCAGCAGCCACGCGAAGAGCAGGGCCAGGCCGGACAGCGCGGCCGAGAGGAAGGCGAGCGACGCCGGGGGATCGTGGAGCGTCCCGTCCACGACCTTGGCCAGCCCCACGTACAGCGGGTTCCCGGGGGGATGGGGACGGCCGGCCGACAGGTCGTAGTCCTCGATGGCCAGCGCGTACCGCACCGAGTCCGAGATGAACAGCGTGCGGTCGGCGAAGGGGAGCCGGGTCACCAGCGCCGAGGCCACGAACGCCATCGCGAGCGCGGCCACGGCCAGGACCCGCCGAGACATGGGTGAGGACATCGGCGGGGAAGTATACGGGAGCCGGCGAGCCGTCTAGACTGACGCGCGAGGAGATGCCGCTGAGCCCCGCACGCGAGCGCCCGCGACTGTGGCATCACGACTACCTGCACCTGCGGCCTCTGCTCGTGTCCTTGCGGGAGCGCCTCTCGACCGTGCCCGGCGGTGCCCGCGTGCTC
>Ga0070695_100001121_pt1 | contig 14675 bp, 15 predicted proteins | sample KBSK1252metaG_FD_65471 | JGI IMG/M metagenome (GOLD analysis project Ga0070695, IMG submission 65471) | Corn, switchgrass and miscanthus rhizosphere microbial communities from Kellogg Biological Station, Michigan, USA - KBS K1-25-2 metaG | ecosystem: Host-associated > Plants > Roots >...
CCGGTGTCGACCGAGGGCTTGGGCAACGGATTCATGTTGCCCTGCTCGTCGCGGTTGTACTGCATGAAGACGAGATTCCAGATCTCGATGTAGCGGTCGCCTTCGGCATCGGCCGAGCCGGGCGGACCGCCCGCGATGCCGGGACCGTGGTCGTAGAAGATCTCGCTGCAGGGGCCGCACGGACCGGTGTCCGCCATCTGCCAGAAGTTGTCGGACTGGAATTTCACCCCGCCGGGCTTGTCGCCGATGCGCACGCAGCGCTCGCGCGGCACGCCGACCATCCTGGTCCAGAGCTCGTAGGCCTCGTCGTCCGTCTGATACACCGTGGTCCAGAGCCGCTCAGCGGGAAGCTGGTACACCTTGGTCAGGAGTTCCCAGGCGAAGGCGATCGCATCCTTCTTGAAGTAATCGCCGAACGAGAAGTTGCCGAGCATCTCGAAGAACGTGTGGTGACGCGCCGTGTAGCCCACGTTCTCGAGGTCGTTGTGCTTGCCGCCGGCGCGCAGCGAGCGCTGCGCGGTGGTGGCTCTCTTGTACGGACGCTGTTCCTTGCCGAGGAAAACATCCTTGAACTGCACCATGCCGGAGTTGACGAAGAGCAGCGTCGGGTCGTTCGCCGGCACGAGCGAACTCGAGGGCACGATGCTGTGGCCCTTGGAACGGAAGTACTCGAGGAAGCTCGAGCGTATCTCGCTGGACTTCACGCAATGATTCTACTGCAGTGCGGCAAAAAGCCCGGGGCGCCGCGGTCGCCCCGGTGACTCCCCCGCTAGGCGTTGATGCGGCCGTACTTCAACAACCGAGCCCTCACCGCCGCCATCGTGCGCTCATGCGCCGCCGCCAGCTCCTGCAGCGCGCGGCCGGCGTCGAAAGCGGCCAGCAGCTTGCGATCTTCCTCTTCGCTCCATGGCTCGCCGGTCTTCGCCGGCAGCTGGCTCTTGCGCCGCTCGAAGCGCTCCATGCGCTCGAGCGCCGACGCCGCTTCGTAAAGCGCGCGCACCACGAGCGGCCGCTGGTAGGCGCTCTCGGCGGGAAATACTTCGCCGGTTTCGGGATCCACTCCGTTCGCGAGCGAGCGCACCACCGCCAATGCTTGTGCTTGTTCCATCGCATTCACCTCCCCTCTGCAGTTGAACCTGCATTGGGATTAACGCGTATGCGCGCGGCGCGTGCACAGCGAGCTGCTTATTTAGACCGAAAGATAACTACTCGTCGTCGGCGAGCGCGAGCATGCGGCGAATGGTGTCGTACGAGAAACCGCGACCCTGCAGAAAGCGCGCGCGGCGCGCTTTTGCCTGCGGCGTGGTCGCGGGTTCTCGATATTTGCGCGCGAGGATGGTGCGTGCGCGTTCCGCTTCGCCGTCGTTTGAAACGCGCGCGATGATCGCATCGGCCACGCCATGCGCCTTGAGGTCCTGGCGGATCTTCGCCGCGCCGTACTTGCGCGAGAGCCAGTGCGCGCGCGCCTCGGCGTAGCGCTCGTCGGAAAGCTGTTTGCGGCTCGCAAGCTCTTCGAGCACCGCAGCGAGCGACTCGGCGCAGTCAGCGTACGGCGCAAGCTTGCGCGCGAGCTCGGCGCGCGAATGCTCGCGCCGCATGAGGTACCTGAGCGCGCGAACCTTGAGCTCGACCGCGGTATCGTGCCCTCGCTTCAGGCCGCGCGCCGCTTTCTATCCGGAAAGAAAATCGTCCAGCAGCGGGCGTCGCCGACCAGCAGCCCGATGCGCTCGCTCGACGGCTTGTCGCACGGGGTCGCGCCGAAGAAGGTCGCCAACCGCGACGCCCGCGGCGAAAAATAGGCCGTCACCTGGCTCGCCTCCGAACGCGTGAACACGGCCATCTCGGACGGCTGTCCGCTCGCCGTGTACAGCGGCAGAAACATTTCCTGGACGCGCCGCGACGCCGCAAAGGCGGCCGCGCCGTTACCCAGCGTCTTGCAGTGCCAGGTGTCCATGACTACCCGCGCTTGCGAGTGGGCAGGTGCTCCACTTTCTTGTCGGGCGCCGGCTCCTCCAGCTTGTCCGCGGCCGCGGCAGGTACCGCGCCGATGACGCCGGCTTTCGCGCGGATCTTGCTCTCGATCTCGCGCGCGAGCTGGACGTTCTCCTTGAGGAAGTCGCGCGCATTGTCCTTGCCCTGCCCAAGGCGGTCGCCGTTGTAGACGTACCAGGCGCCGGACTTCTCCAGCACGCCGAGGTTGACGCCGATCTCGAGCACCTCGCCTTCGCGCGAGATGCCTTCGCCGTACATGATGTCGAACTCGGCCTGCTTGAAGGGCGGCGCCACCTTGTTCTTCACCACCTTGACGCGCGTCTCGGAGCCGGTCACTTCGTCGCCCTTCTTGATCGAGCCGATGCGCCGGATGTCCATGCGCACGGAGGCATAGAACTTGAGCGCGTTGCCGCCCGTGGTGGTCTCCGGATTGCCGAACATGACGCCGATCTTCATCCGGATCTGGTTGATGAAGATGACGAGCGTATTCGTACGCTTGATGTTCGCGGTGAGCTTCCTCAGCGCCTGGCTCATCAGGCGCGCCTGCAGGCCCATCTGCGGCTCGCCCATCTCGCCCTCGATCTCCGCCTTCGGCGTGAGTGCCGCCACCGAGTCGATGACGATCACGTCGACCGCGCCCGAGCGCACCAGCATGTCGGCGATTTCGAGCGCCTGCTCGCCGGTGTCGGGCTGCGAGATGAGCAGGTCTTCGGTTTTCACCCCGAGCTTCGCGGCGTAGGTGACGTCGAGCGCGTTCTCCGCGTCGATGAAGGCCGCGGTGCCGCCCAGCTTCTGCACCTCGGCGATCACCTGCAGCGTGAGCGTCGTCTTGCCCGAGGACTCCGGACCGTAGATCTCGACTACCCGGCCGCGCGGCAGACCGCCCACGCCCAGCGCGAGGTCGAGGCCGAGGGAGCCGGTGGATACGACCTCAATGTCCTTGATGGCCTCGGCGTCCATTTTCATGATCGAGCCCTTGCCGAACTGCTTCTCGATCTGCGAAAGCGCCGCGGCTAATGCCTTAGACTTGTTGTCATCCATTCGATGTACCTCTTTTCGTTGTCGGCATCTAACGGCAGGTCGGTCCTGGGCCAACACCGGATACTGTATAAACGTCCATGATTGTGGTTCGGTTGACCGCCGCTGTCAATCCGTAGCGAAAACCTTTAGGAGAGAGAGACATGGCGAAAGTTGCGTTCCTCGGCCTCGGGGTCATGGGCTATCCGATGGCGGGCCACCTGCTGAAGAAAGGCGGCCACGACGTGACCGTCTATAACCGCACCGCCGCCAAGGCGCAGCAGTGGACGAAAGAGTATGGCGGCAAGCACGGGGCCACGCCGCGCGAGGCGGCGCGCGACTGCGATTTCGTCATGATGTGCGTCGGCAACGACGACGACGTGCGCTCGGTGGTCTACGGCGACAACGGCGCGCTCGCCGGCATGAAGCGTGGCGCGATCCTCGTCGATCACACCACCGCCTCGGCCGCGCTCGCCCGGGAACTGCACGCGAAAGCGAAAGAAAAAGGCATCGGCTTCGTCGACGCGCCGGTGTCCGGCGGGCAAGCCGGCGCGGTCAACGGCCAGCTCGGCATCATGTGCGGCGGCGAGCCGGCGACGTTCGACAAGGCGAAGCCGGTGATCGAGGTCTACGCCAAGATGGCGGCGCTGATCGGCGGCCCGGGCGCGGGACAGCTCACCAAGATGGTGAACCAGATCTGCATCGTCGGTCTGGCGCAGGCGCTCGCCGAAGCGCTGGCCTTCGCCAAGCGCAACGATCTCGACCTGGAGAAGGTGATCTCCGTCATCTCGAAGGGCGCGGCGCAGTCCTGGCAGATGGAAAACCGCTGGAAGCAGATGAGCGAGCTCAAGGCCGAGGGCTTCGGCTTTGCCATCGAGTGGATGCGAAAGGACATGGGCATCTGCCTGGCGCAGGCCAAGGCGAGCGGCGCGAGCCTGCCGGTCGCGTCGCTGGTCGATCAGTTCTACGGCAAGCTTGAAGCGCGCGGCGGCAAGCGCTGGGACAGCACTGCGGCGCTCATTCAGCTCTTGCTGAAACCCTGACCGTTGGCCTTCGGCGGGCGCGACAGCTCGGCGAAGAAGCGCTTCAAGATCGGCCCGATGCGCTGCAGCTCGGCGCGATGCATCGCCGCGAGCTTCGCGAGCACCGTGCGCCCGCGGCCGGTGAGGCGCAGCTCCACCTTGCGCCGGTCGGCATGCGACGTTTCGCGCACCACCAGGCCCTCGCGCGCCAGGCGATCGACCAGCTCGACGGCGCTGTTGTGCTTGATCAAGAGCTGCTGCGCGAGGTCGTTGATGGTCACGCGCTTGTCGTCGGGACAACCACGCACCACGAGCATCGCCTGGTAGTGCTGGGTGGTGAGGCCGACGCGCCCGGCGGCGGTCTCGCTGAAACGCAGGAAACGGCGCAGCGCATGGCGGAAGGCGGCGAGCCGCGCGTAGTCGCGGGTCTCCAGCCGGTAGCGGCGCTCGGCCTTCTTCAGTAGCACGCAGGGTCCTCGGGCGCGTTTTACCACAGCCCGGGGGTGCTTGCGTTTAATATCGCCGCCCGATATAAGAGCTGGTTCAATCGTGCCACGATATATTCCCGAGGAGGATCCCATGCCGCACTGCAAGCTGCATCGCTTCAGCCGCCGCGACTTCATCCGCACCGGGCTCGGGCTCGCCGGCAGTCTCGCGCTGCCGGGCGGCCTCACCCTTGCCGCCGACGACAACGGCCACCCGCCGATCGGCACGTGGCCCGTCGGCGTGCAGGGCAAGGAGGTTTACATCGGCATCGCCGTGCCGCGCACCGGCACCTACGCCGAGCAGGGCGAGGATGAGCTGAAGGGCTGGCAGCTCGCCGTCGAGCACATCAACGGCGGCAACGACCTGATCCGCCAGATCTCGCCGAAGACCAAGAAAGGCGTGCTCGGCAAGGAGCTCAAGATCGTCGTCGCCGACTCGGCAGCGAAGCCGAACGACGCGGTGCAGGCGGAGCAGCGCTTCATCACCGAGGACCACGTCATCCTGATGACCGGCTCGACCTCCAGTGCCGTTGCCGTGGCGATGAACAAGCTGGCGCAGCGCGAGAAGGTGCTCTACGTCACCGGCATCTCGGGCTCGAATGACACCACCGGCAAGGACTGCGTGCGCTACGGCTTCCGCCAGAACTTCTATGGCGAAACCGCCGCCAACGCCATCGGCCCGGTGCTGCTCAAGGCCTACGGCAAAGGCAGGAAGATGGCGTTCATGACGCCGGATTACACCTACGGCCACACCGTGACGAAGTCGACCAGCGAGTATCTGAGCAAGAACGGCGGCTGGACCATGGCGACCAATCAGGTCTCGCCGCTCGGCGCCACCGACTACAGCTCCTACCTCACCAACATCGCCAACTCCGGCGCCGAAGTGCTGCTGAACGTCAACTGGGGACGCGACGCGGTGCTCTCCACCCAGCAGGCGAAGCAATTCGGCGTCATTCCGAAGATGAAGCTCGTCATCCCCTACCAGATCCCGTTCCTCGCCAAGAACGTCGGCGCCGAGCTGACCGAAGGCGTGTTTGCGGCGACCGACTTCTGGTGGACCCTGGAAGACAAGTTCCCGCTCGCCAAGACCTTCGTCGACGCGTTCCGCAAGAAGTACGGCTACAACCCGGAATGGGGCGCCGAGAACGCCTACATGTCGTTCGCGCTGTGGGCCGATGCGGTCGAGAACGCCGGCACGTTCTATCCGCCGGACGTCATCAAGTCGTTCGAGGCCGGACGCAAGCTCCAGTCCTTTGTCGGCGAGGTGTACTTCCGCAAGGAAGACCACCAGCTGGTACGCCCCGTCGTGATCGTGCGCGGCAAGGCGCCGAAGCAGATGCGCAACAAAGAGGACTTCTGGGACGTGACCGAGATCGTGCCGGGCGCACCGCTCATGCAGAAGCCCGACGCATTCGGTTGCAAGCTCGGCGACTACACGTGAAGTTGAGGTGGTTCCCGCGAAAGCGGGAACCACAGCAGCGACGTGATCACCTGGGCTAATTTCGGCTCGCAACTCTTCAACGGCCTGGCGCTGGGCGCGCTGCTTGCGCTCATCGCCTCCGGCCTGACGATCATCTACGGCACGCTCGGCGTGCTGAACCTCGCGCACGGCGCGATGTTCATGATGGGCGGCTACGCCGGCTACTTCACCTGGCAGGCGAGCGGCTCGTTCGCCGCCGGCGTGGTTGTCGGCACGCTCGCGCTCGGCGTGCTGGGCATCGTCATGGAGCGGGTGATCATCCGCTATTTCTACGCGCGGCCGCACGAAGACCAGCTGCTCGTCACCTTCGGCCTGGCCATCGTGTTCGTCGAGGCGGTGCGCTGGTACTTCTCGAGCGACTCGAAGACGGTGCAGGCGCCGGCGATCCTCCAGGGCATCACCAATCTCGGCTTCATGTTCTATCCGACCTACCGCCTGGCGGTCGTGGGCATCTGCGCGATCGCGCTGCTCGCCCTGTTCCTCATCTTGTACCGCACGCGCCTGGGCATGATCGTGCGCGCCGGCATCGAGGACTCGGTGATGGTCGATTCGCTCGGCATCAACGTCGACCGCGTCTTCATGGTGGTGTTCGGCATCGGCGCCATGGCCGCCGGCTTCGCCGGCTTCATCAACGCGCCGATCGTCTCGCTCACGCCCGAGGTTGGCGAGCAGATCCTGGTGCAGACGTTCGTCGTGGTGGTGATCGGCGGCGTCGGCTCGTTTCCCGGTGCGGTGCTCGGCGGGCTGGTCGCGGGCGAAATCATCAGCCTGACCTCGATGGTCAATCCCGGGTACGCCTACGTGATGCTGTTCGCCGCCATGACGCTTGTGCTGATGCTTCGGCCGCGCGGCTTGCTCGGCAAGGTCGGACGCGAATGAACGCCGACAGGATCTACACGCCGCGGCGGCCGCTGCTGGTCGAGACGCTGACCGCGGCGGCGCTCATCGCCGCGCCGTTCATCCTGCCTTTCTTCGACGCCGCGCCCAATACCGTCAACCGCATCCTGGTCTGGGGGCTCTTCGGCATCGGCTTCGACATCCTGTTCGGCTACACCGGCCTGCTTTCGTTCGGCCAGTCGGCGCTCTACGGCACCGGCGGCTTCGTCGCCGCGTATCTGCTGACGCGCGCGGGCTTCCCCCACGTCATCAGCGCGCTGGTGATCGGCATGATAGCGGCCGCCGTGGTGGGCTACCTCGTCGGCCTGGTCGCGCTGCGCCGCACCGGCATCTACTTCGCGATGATCAGCATCGCCATCGCGGAAGTGTTCTTTTTCGTCGAGTTCAATCCACTCTCGGAATGGACCGGCGGGGAGAACGGGCTGCCCGGCGTGCCGACGCCGAGCCTCGAGCTCGGCTTCGTGAACCTGCACTTCACGACCGGCTGGGGACTCTACCCGTTCCTCGCCTTCTGCTATTTCGTCGGCATCCTGATCGCGCTACGCATCGTGCGCTCGCCGGTGGGCGCGGTGCTGCGCGCGATCCGCGAGAACCCGCTGCGCGCCGCCGCCGTCGGGCACAACATCCACGGCTACAAGCTCACCGCTTTTGTCATTGCGGCGGCCTACGCCGGCTTCGCCGGCGGCCTGCTCGGCGTGATGCAGGCATTCATGCCGCCGGATGCCTTCATGTTCGAGACCTCGGGCCAGCTCGTCATGCAGACTGCGATCGGCGGCCGCGGCACGCTCTTCGGGCCGCTGGTAGGCGCGGGCGTATGGCTCTTCCTGCAGGACTTTCTGCAGTCGACGCTCAACCTCGGCGCGACCTGGAAGCTGGTGCTCGGTCTGGTATTCGTGATCCTCGTCTGCTTCCTGCGCCAGGGCATCATCGGCGGGCTGCGCGATCTCTACCGCTTCATTGCCGGCAAACGCTCCACCGGGCCGAGCGCCACGGCGGCGGCGCCGCGTGCCGTCGCAAGCCCGATGCCCGCCGCACACCCGCTGCCCAACGGTCACAGCGGGCTGGTGTTGCAGGCGCAGAACCTGACGAAGCATTACGGCGGTCTCGCGGCCAACCAGGACATCAGCTTCAGCGTCAACGCCGGCGAGGTGCGCGGCATCATCGGTCCGAACGGCGCCGGCAAGACCACCTTCTTCAAGATGCTTACCTGCGAAGTGCCGCCGACCGCCGGCAAGATCGTTTTCAAAGGCCGCGACATCACCGGCATGAGCATCACCGAGGTGTGCCAGCTCGGCCTGACCAAGAGCTACCAGGTGAACCAGCTCTTCAATCGACTGACCGTGCGCGAGAACCTCACCATCGCGGCGCTCGCTGCGCTGCGTGGCAGGTTCCGCCTTGACCTGGTGAAGAGCCTTCGCCGCGTGCGCGGGCTCGACGAGCAGGTCGAGCACACGCTGGCGCTGGTGAATCTCAGCTCGCGGCGCGACACTCCGGTGGCCGAGCTCGCGTATGGCGAAAAGCGCCGGCTCGAGATCGGCCTCGCGCTCGCATCGTCGCCGAGCCTGCTGCTGCTCGATGAGCCGCTTGCCGGCATGAGCCCGCGGGAGCGCGTGGAGACGGTCGAGCTCCTCAAATCGATCGGCAAGGGCCGCACCATGATCGTCATCGACCACGACATCGACTCGCTCTTCGAGCTGGTCGAGCGAGTCACGGTGCTGCAGGAAGGCCGTGTGCTGGTCGAGGGAACGCCCGACGAGATCAAGCGCAATGCGGTAGTGCAGGAAGCGTATCTCGGCGGCGTCAACCAGCCGGCGGTGCACTGACATGCCGCTCCTCGAAGCACGCGGCCTGAACAGCCATTATGGCGACTCGCACATCCTCTTCGACGTCTCGTTGCGGGTGGAGAAGAGCGAGGTGGTGGCGCTCCTTGGCAGGAACGGCGCCGGCAAAAGCACCACGCTGAAGAGCCTGATGGGTGTGCTCACGCCGAGCACCGGCTCGGTGAAGCTCGACGGCGCCGAAATTGCTGGCCGTAAAAGCCACGCTATCGCGCGTGCCGGCATGCAGCTGGTGCACGAGGAACGGCGCATTTTCGGAGCGCTCGACGTCGAGGAGAACCTGGTGCTCGCCGGGCTCACCGCGCCGAACAAGTGGCCGCTCGAGCGCATCTACGGCATCTTTCCGCGCCTCAAGCAGCGGCGCAAGAGCCGCGGCACGGATCTCTCCGGCGGCGAGCAGCAGATGCTCGCCATCGCGCGCGCGCTGGTGCGCGACCCGAAGATCATCCTGCTCGACGAGCCCTTCGAGGGGCTCGCGCCATTGATCGTGCGTGAGCTGGTGCGCATCTGCGGCGAGCTGGCGGCCGCCGGGCAGACCATCCTGCTGGTGGAACAGAACCTCGCCGCGACCCTCGCCCTGGCGAGTCGCGTCTACATCATCAATAACGGCCACATCGCGCACGAGGGGCCGGCACAGGAAATCCGCGCGCAGCCTGAACTGCTGCAGCGCAATCTGGGCGTCTGAACCGTGCAAGAACCTGATACCGAAGCGCTGGCGAGCGCCGCGTCGCGCGAGCGCCTGCCCTTCGGGCGGCTGCTGCGTCTCTATCTCGATCCGTTCCCGCTCTTGAAGGACGTGACGAGCCACCCCGAGGCGCTGCAATACAACCGGCGCCGGCGGCGCATCCTGCTGCCTTATGCGCGCCGCTGGGGCGTGATCGCCATCGGCTGCATCGCTGCCATTGCGCGCACTGCCGCCCTCGCTGGCGGCCATCCGCTTCTCTGGATACCGCTCGCCGCGCTCGAGCTCGGCTTCTCCGCGGGCCTGTGCATGTCGTTCCTCTCGATCGCGGCGTATTTCGTCCTCGGATTAGAGCGGCTTTAGTTCGCCGAGCAGGGTCGGGATCAGCTCGGTGACGGTGGGATGGATATGCACCGCGCGCTGAATCGTGGTGTAGGGCCGCTTCGCGTACATCATGTCGAGGAGCGAGTGCACGATCTCGTCGCCGTTCAGGCCGAGGATCGCCGCGCCGAGCAGCTCCTGCGATTTGGCATCGACCAGCACTTTCATGAAGCCCTGCGTCTCGCCCGCTTCGCGCGCGCGCCCGACATGCTTCATCGCCTTTTTGCCGACCAGCACGCTGCGGCCGCTTTTCTTCGCCTCGGCTTCGGTCATGCCGGCGCGGCCGAGCGGCGGGTCGATGAATAGCGCGTAGGCCTGGATGCGATCCGAGATGCGGCGGGGGTCGGCATCGAACAGGTTGGCGGCGACGATCTCGTAGTCGTTGTACGCGGTGTGCGTAAAGGCGCCTTTGCCGTTGCACTCGCCCATTGCCCAGACGCCAGCCGCCGATGTCCGGCACTCGTCGTCCACCTTGATGTAGCCGCGCTCGTCGGCCTCGATACCCGCCTCGCGCAGCCCAAGGTCGCTCGTGTTCGGCGTGCGTCCGACGGCAAGCAGCACATGGCTGCCCTCGGCCACCGGCTTGCCGCCTTTGCAATGCAGGCCGACGACGATCCGCTGGCCCTTCTTTTTCAGCTCCATGCATTCGGCATCGGTGCGGATCTTCACTCCCTGCCGCTCGACAATGGCACGGACTTCCGCGGCGACGTCGTCGTCTTCGCGCGGCAAGAGCTTGGGCGCGCGCTCCACCACGGTGACCTCGGAGCCGAAGCGCCGGTACATCTGCGCGAACTCGAGCCCGATGTAGCTGCCGCCCACGATGACGAGGTGCGGCGGCCGGAAGTCCACCTTCATCATGCTGCTGTTCGTGAGGAACGGTACGTCCTTAACACCCGGCATGTCCGGCACGGCCGCGCGCGCGCCGACGTTGATGAAGATGCGCTCGGCCTCGAGCTCGCGTCCCTTCACCGCGATGCGATGCGGCCCGCTGAACCTTGCTTGCCCGTGAATCAGCGTGACGTGCTTCATCCCGCCGATCCATTTCTTCAGCGCGTCGCTCGAGTGCCGCACGACTTGGTCCTTGCGCCGCTTGATCGCCTTCATATCGACGCGTATGCGGCCGGCACCGAAACCATAATCAGCGCCGCGCGTCGCGAGGTGCGCCGCGTGCGCACTTGCGATGAGCGTCTTCGTCGGAATGCAGCCGTTGTTGACGCAGGTGCCGCCAAGGAGCTTGCGTTCGATCAGCGCGCTCTTCAGCCCTTCCTTGTCGAGCCGCGCGCACAGCGCCGGCCCGGCCTGGCCGGCGCCGATGACGATGGCGTCGTAACGTTCCGGCATCCTCGCCTCCTCTCTTAGCGGCTGACTGAGTCGCGCATCGCCCGGCCCGCCTTACAAAACACGAGTAGCCGGTTATTCGCCGGCAGCGCATTGTCCTCGACGAGCGCAAGGCGATGCTTAGCCGCCAGCTCGCAGATCTTCTCGAAGTCGCGCACGCCGCTTGCCGGATCGCGGCCGCGCAGCCAGGCGTCGAACTGCGCATTGCTCGGCGAAGTGGGCTTGCCGTCGTAGTGAAACGGCCCGTAAAGCGCGAACACGCCGCCCGCAGGCAGCACCGCGGCCACGCCGGCGAACAGGCGCTGCACCTGCGGCCAGGACATGATGTGACAGGTGTTCGCCGAGAACACGGCGTCCGCGTCCAGCAGCGGAAACGGGCGGTCGACGTCGAGCTCGAGCGGCTCGCAAAGTCGCGGCGTCTGCGCCTCCTCGCGCCACAGGCGGATGCTCGGCAGATTTTCGGCAACATCGCTCGGCTGCCAGGCTAAATGCGGCAACGCGGCCGCAAAGTAAGCGGCGTGCTGGCCCGTGCCCGAGCCGATTTCCAGCACATGCCGCCGATCGGCGAACACGCGCCGCAGGACGGCGAGGATCGGCTCGCGGTTGCGCTCGCAGGCATCCGAGAAGCGCTTCATACGGCGGCTAGGAAGCGCTCGAGGCTTGCGGCGACGTAGTCGATGATCTCCATGAGCGGTGCAGCATCCAGGTGGCGATCGGCCCGCCGATCGCGCCCAGGCCGAGCGTAGACCAGGCGATGCCCCAGGCGAAAGGATCGGCGCTCGATTTCGCGCCGCCGGCGAGGTCGAGCGCCCAGCCGAAAACCACCGGGCTGACGACGCCGGCACCGAAGCCGACGAGCGAGCGCACCGCGTACGCGACACCGATGTAATGCGGCGGCACGCCTTCGGCGAGCACGGTGGAATGGGTCGATGAATCCGCGATCGCCGCAAAGTTGTACAAGCAGGCGAACGTGACCAGCAGCGCAATCGGCATGCCGATCAGCCAGCCGATGCTGAACGAGAGCGCCGTGCTGATGCACGACCAGGTGAGAAGCGTCGGGATGCGACCCCAGCGGTCGGCCATCGTTCCGCCGACGATCGAGCCGGCGATGTTGGCCATATAGGTCAGCGCGGCAAAGAGCAAGGCCAGCTCGCCCCCCCTGCCGTGCGCGAGCAGCGCCGCGGTCAGAAACGCCGGCAGCCACGCCCACAGTCCGAGCAGCTCCCAGTTGTGGAACGTATAGCTCCAGATCGACAGCATGCCGCGGCGATTACGCAGCACGGCGGGCAGCGCGGCGAGCAGCGGCTCGCCCCCCGGCCGGGGATGCACGACGTTCGGCGTGCCGCGCAGCACCCAGGCGGCGAGCAGCCAGGAAAGGACCGGCATGACGGCGATCGCCGCGAGCGCGCCGCGCCAGTCGGTGAAGCGCAGCGTAAATCCCGCAACGCCGAGCGCGATGGCATACCCGGCGCTCGAGCCGGCGATGAGATAGCCCATGGCGCGGCCGCGCCGCTCGCGCTCGACGTGCTCGTTGATCAGCGCAAGCGAGGGCGTGTAGGTGCCGCCCTGGCAGAGTCCAGTGAACGCGTGCAGCCAGAATGCGGAGGTAAAGCCGTGCGCGAAAAAGACGAAGCTCCACGGGCTGAGGCAGGCGGCGATGCCAGTCGCAATGTAGGCGCGCTTCGCGCCGTAGTGATCGGCGATGAAGCCGACGATGAAGAGCGAGCTGAGATACCCAAGGTGAAACGCGGCCTGGATCATGCCCGCCTCGCGGGCGCTCAAGCCCCAGGTCTGCTGCGTCTGCGGCAGCACGGCTGAGTAGGCGACGAACCAGGTCGCCGCGAGGACCCGGCTCGTGCACAGTGCGGCGAGCCAAGTTGCCGAGCCCGGGATCATCGATGCGCGCGCCTAAAGGCCGGCGCGCAAATCAAGCGGCCAGACGGACGGGAATGCGCCGCGGCCCGAACGGCCGCTCGAACTTGCCGAAACGCCCGTTGATCTTCGCGCCGCAGAACTCGCAGGTGCCGTCGGGCCGCACGTGGTACGCGTCGATGCGATACCAGTCGCGCTCGATCAATGCCTTGTCGCACGACGGGCAGTAGGTCGAGCCGCCCGCGCTGTCGTGCACGTTGCCCGTGTAGACGTAGTTCAGTCCGGCAAGCTGGCCGATCTCGCGCGCCCGCGTCAGGGTCGCTGCCGGCGTCGGCGGCACATCGGTCATCTTCCAGTCCGGATGGAACGCGGTGAAGTGCAGCGGCACGTCGGGGCCGAGGTTCTGACGGATCCATTTGCACTCGGCACGAAGCTCTTCATCGGAGTCGTTCTTGCCGGGGATGAGGAGCGTGGTGATCTCGGTCCAGACGTTGGTTTCCTTGACGAGATAGACCAGCGTATCGAGCACCGGCTGCAGCCGCCCGCCGCAAATCTTGTAATAGAAGTCGTCGGTGAAGCCTTTGAGGTCGACGTTGGCCGCGTCCATCTTGGCGTAAAACTCGCGCCGCGCCTGCTCGTGGATATAGCCGGCAGTGACGGCAACGGCTTGGACGCCCTTTGCATGGCAGGCGTCGGCGATATCCATCGCGTATTCGGCGAAGATCACCGGATCGTTGTATGTAAAGGCGACCGACTTGCAGCCGAGCCTGACTGCGGCGTGGGCGATCGCCTCGGGGCTCGCTTCGTCCTGCAGGCGGTCCATTTCCCGCGACTTCGAGATGTCCCAGTTCTGGCAGAACTTGCACGCCAGATTGCAGCCGGCGGTGCCGAACGAGAGGATCGAGCTGCCGGGGTAGAAGTGGTTGAGCGGTTTCTTTTCCACCGGGTCGATGCAGAAGCCCGAGGAGCGGCCGTAGGTGGTGAGCACCATGCGGCCGCCTTCCATCTTGCGTACGAAGCAAAGGCCGCGCTGCCCTTCATGCAAACGGCAGTCGCGCGGGCAGAGATCGCACTGCACGCGCCCGTCGGGCAGCGTGTGCCACCACCTGCCCGGATAGGTCGTCACTCCGTCCATTTGCTGACCCGGTAGCGCGAGAGCTTGCAGCGCGCGAGGCGCACGGTGTCGGGCAGCCCCGCCTTGCGGGCGAGCTCGCGCAGGAACTGGCGCTTGTCGCCAATGCTCTGCCACACCTGCGGCAGGTATGTTGCCCGCCGGCCGTCGCACTCGAGAATGACGCCGTCTTCGCCCGGGCGCAGCTGTGCGAGCAGGTCTTGCTCGTCGGCGAAACGCAGCGGCTTCGCCGCCGAGAGCAGTGACACTTCGACGCGCACGCCGGGCCACTCGGCGCTGGTCAGCGGCGCAAAGCGCGGGTCGCGAAACGCGGCGGCGATCGCGTTCTCGGCGACATCCGCGCCGAGCGGCCGCTCGGCGTGCAGGCTGCCGATGCAGCCGCGTAAGGCACCGTCTTTCGTCAATGTCACGAAGCTGGCGCCGGCCTGGCGCAGCCATGGCGCCTCGACCGTGCCCGCGCTGCCGAAAAGCCGCGCCTCGATCGCCGAGCGCGCGATCGCAAGCAGCGTCTTGCCCGCCTGGTCGAGCGATACCGCGCT
>Ga0070695_100001122_pt1 | contig 14667 bp, 15 predicted proteins | sample KBSK1252metaG_FD_65471 | JGI IMG/M metagenome (GOLD analysis project Ga0070695, IMG submission 65471) | Corn, switchgrass and miscanthus rhizosphere microbial communities from Kellogg Biological Station, Michigan, USA - KBS K1-25-2 metaG | ecosystem: Host-associated > Plants > Roots >...
CGTGGCCGTCGGGGCCGACCCGGTTGACGCCGACGACGTAGGCGAGGTTCTCGATGGCCCGCGCCCGCAGCAGCTGACGCCACGCAGCGGCGCGCGGCGCGGGCCAGTTGGCGACATAGATCAGCAGATCGTAATCGAGCCCGCTGCGCCGCCGGCTGAACACCGGGAAGCGCAGGTCGTAGCACACCTGCGGGCAGACGTTGAAGCCGCGCCACGGCACCACCCAGGGGCTGCGTCCCGGCGTGAAGTGTTCGTGCTCGCGGCCCATCCGGAACAGGTGGCGCTTGTCGTAGGTGCGCAGCTGGCCCTCCGGCGTGGCCCAGTGCAGGCGGTTGTAGTACCGACCGCCGTCGGCCGTGATGATGCTGCCCGCGACCGCGGCGTCCAGCCGCTGCGCCAGCTGCCCCAGCCACTGCGCGCTCGGTCCGCCGGCCGGCTCGCCGAGCCGCTCGACCTCCATGCTGAAGCCGGTGGTGAAGGTTTCCGGGAGCAGCACCAGGTCGGTGTGCCCGGCCAGCGGCAGCAGCAGCGACTCGAAGTGCGCGCGGTTGGCGGCCGGGTCCTGCCAGGCCAGCGGCTGCTGCACGAGTGAGACACGCAGGGATGTCATGCTCCGGCCCTCCCGAGCCGCGTGGCGAAGTCGTTGAGACGCGCGGCCGCTTCGTCGAGCGTCGCGTCGCGCTTGGCGATGCACAGGCGCAGAAAGGTCAGCCGCTGCGGCTGCGCATAGAAGGGCGAAAGCGGGATGGTGGCGACGCGCGCCTCGGTCAGCAGCCGTTCGGCGAAGGCCAGGTCGTCGTCGCGCGCGAAGGCGCCGTAATCGAGCAGCTGGAAATACGTCCCCTGGGCCGGCGGCAGGCTGAAGCCCGAGTGCGCCAGGGCGGCGCGCAGCCGGTCGCGCTTGGCCTGGAAAAAGCCCGCCAGTGCCTCGCCGCAGCGCGGCTGCGCGTCCAGATAGCCCGCGATCGCGTGCTGCAGCGGGTGGGAGATGCTGAAGGTGTTGAACTGATGCACCTTGCGCAGCTCGCGCGTGAGCGGCGCCGCCGCCACGCAGTAGCCGACCCGCAGGCCGGTGGCGTGCAGGGTCTTGCCGAACGAGAACACCGCAAAGCTGCGCCGCGCCAGCTGCGGGTGCTGCAGCACGCTGTGATGCCGCGCCCCGTCGAACACCACGTGTTCATAGACCTCGTCGGACAGCACCAGCAGGTCGCGCGCGGCGGCCAGCCGCGCCAGTGCCTCGAGATCGGCGGCACTGGCGGTGGTGCAGGCCGGGTTGTGGGGGCTGTTGAACAGCAGCAGGCGGGTGCGCGCGGTGAGCGCCGCCGCGACCCGCTCCCAGTCGTAGCGGAACCCCGGCTGCGCGAGCGGCAGGCGCACGCAGCGCCCGCCGGCGAGGCGCACCGCCGGCTCGTAGGAATCGTAGGCGGGATCGAAGGCGATGGCCTCGTCACCGGGGCTGATCACCGCCTGGATCGCCGAGAAGATGGCCTCGGTGGCGCCGAGCGTCACCGTCACCTCGCTGTCCGCATCCACGCTGATGCCGTAGGACGCGGCCAGCTTGCCGGCGATGCGCTCGCGCAGAGCCGGCAGTCCCTCCATGGGCGCGTACTGGTTGTGGCCGGCGCTCATGGCGGCCGCGACCAGCGCGGTCAGCTGCGGATCGATGTCGTAGTCGGGAAATCCCTGGCCGAGGTTCAGCGCGTCGAGCTCGCGCGCGCGCCGCGACATCACGGTGAAGATGGTCGTGCCGATGTCCGGGAGCTTGCTGAGCACGCTGCGTGCCCGGGCTGCGTCAGGTCGAGGACTCGGCCGCGGCCAGCGCGGCGCCCACCACACCCGCCTGCCCGGCGAAGTGCGCCGGGCGCAGCACGGCCGGCGAGCGCAGCAGCGGCGCGAATTCCTCGAAGCGCTCGCTCACCGCGCCGCCGAGAATGAACAGGTCCGGCCAGAACAGCGCATGCAACCGCCCGAGGTACTCGTTGACGCGGGCGATCCATGTCGGGAAGTCGAGCTTTTCCGCCGTACGCACCTGCGCCGAGGCCCACCGCTCGGCGTCCATGCCGCGCAGCTCGATGTGTCCAAGCTCGGTGTTGGGGAACAGGCGCCCGTCGCAGAACAGCGCCGTGCCGATCCCGGTGCCGAGCGTGACCATGATGGCGATGCCGCTGGTGCCGCGGCCGGCGCCCCAGCGCATCTCGGCGACCCCGGCGGCGTCGGCGTCATTGAGCAGCAGCGCCGGGCGGCCGAGGGCGCGGGCCGCGAGCGCCGCGCCGTCCGTGCCCACCCAGCTCGGATCGATGTTGGCCGCGGTGCGCACGATGCCGGACTTGACCACGCTGGGAAATGCGATGCCGACGGTTCCGCTCGGGCCGGGCAGCCGTGCCGCCAGCCCGGCGATCACCGGCATCAGCGCCGCGGGCGGCGAGGGCCTGGGGGTCGGCGCCGAGATCAGCTCGCCGGTGACCCGCCCCGCTTCGAGGTCCACCACCCCGGCCTTGACCGAGGAGCCGCCGACGTCAATTCCGAGCACCAGGTTGGTCATGGGCATCTCACAGATTCGCCGCCGCCGCCAGTTGCATGTCGCGCTCGAGGCGCCGCTGGCGGTGCCGCATCCACACCGTGGAGATCGCGATGCCGGTGGCGACGACCAGCACCATGATGGTGGCCAGCGCATTCACGTCGGGTGTCACGCCGAAGCGCACTTTCGAGAAGATCACCATCGGCAGCGTACTCGAACCGGGGCCGGCGACGAACTGCGTGATCACCAGATCATCCCAGGACAGCGTAAAGGCCAGCAACCACCCGGAGGCGATGGCCGGCAGGATGAGCGGCAGGGTGATGCGCAGGAACACCCGCAGCGGGCGTGCCCCCAGGTCCATGGCGGCCTCTTCGAGCGCCTCGTCGAAGCCGGCCAGGCGTGACTGCACCACCACCGTCACGTAGGCCATGCAGAAGGTGATGTGCGCGAGCGTGATCGTGACGGCGCCGACCCCGCGGGGCCAGCCGACGAGCTGGGCCATGGCCACGAACAGCAGCAGCAGCGACAGCCCGGTGATCACCTCCGGCATGACCAGGGGTGCCGTGGTCATGCCGGCGAGCAGCATGCGGCCGCGGAAGCGCCCGAAGCGCGTCAGCGCCATGCCGGCGAGCGTGCCGAGCACCACCGCCGCCGTCGCGGATACGAGTGCGATGCGGATCGACAGCCAGGCGGCGCCGAGGATCTGCTGATTGTGCACGAGCGCCGCGTACCACCTGAAGCTCGGCGAGCGCGCTGAATCCCACACGGTGACCAGGCGCGAGTAATTGAAGGAGAACACGATCATCGAAATGATCGGCACGTACAGGAACACCAGCCCCAGCACCAGCGCGCCGCGCGCGAACCAGCCCTGCGACCTCACTTGGCCGCCTCGAGCTCGCGCCGCTCGAGCCGCTGGAACCACATGATCGGCACCACCAGCACCAGCAGCATGAGGATCGCCACCGCGCTCGCCACCGGCCAGTCGCGGTTCTCGAAGAACTCATCCGACAGCACCCGCCCGATCATCAGCTGGTCGGTGCGGCCGAGCAGCGTCGGGATGACGTATTCGCCTACCGCCGGGATGAACACCAGCAGGCAGCCAGCGGCGATGCCGGGCAGCGATTGCGGCACCGTGATGCGCCAGAACGCGCGCCACGGGCGCGCACCGAGATCGGCGGCGGCCTCGAGCAGGGTCACGTCGTGCTTCTCGAGGTTGGCGTACAGCGGCAGGATCATGAACGGCAGGTATGAGTACACGATGCCGATGTACACGGCGAAATCGGTCTGCATGAGCGCCAGCGGGTGATGGATCACGCCGAGGTACAGCAGCACGTTGTTGATGACGCCGTTGTTGTTCAGCAGCCCGATCCACGCATACACGCGCAACAGGAACGAGGTCCAGAATGGCAGCACGATCAGCATCAGCAGCACCGGGCGCACCGCGCTGCCCGAGTGCGCGATCGCATAGGCCATCGGATAGCCGATCAGGAGGCAGCACAGCGTCGACACCGCGGCCACCTTCAGCGAGTACAGGTAGGAGCTGATGTACAGCTGATCGGTGAACAGGAACGAGTACGCCGACCAGTGCACCTCGAGGTGCGGCGCACCGTGGTGCCAGCTGAGGAGCGGGGTGTACGGCGGGATGGCGAGCCGCACTTCGGAGAACGAGATGCGGAACACGATGACGAACGGAATGAGGAACAGCACCAGCAGCCACAGGGTGGGAATGCCCGCCACCAGCCGCTGCCCGGAGCGTTGCGTGAGCCGCACGCGCCTACTCCGTCAGCACGACGGGGCTCGAGCCGTGCCAGGAGAGCCATACGCCCTCCTCGCGCGCCAGCGGCCGCTCGCCGCCACGGGTGATGTTCGGCAGTGTCACGCGCAGCATCTTGCCGGAGTCGATTTGTACCAGGTAGATCGACATGTCGCCCATGTAGGCGATCTCGCGCACCGTGCCGCGCACCGCGTTCTCGGCCCCCGCGGCGCCGGCCGCTGGCGGGCGGCGACTGATGTTGATCTTCTCGGGGCGGATGGCGGTCCATACGGTGGTGCCGTGGCCGCAGGCGACGGCACGCTCGGCGCGTACGGCGCAGCCGAGTTCGCCGCACTCGATGCGCACGAAGCCGGTGCCCTCCTCGCTCACGCGGCCCTCGAACATGTTGACCGAGCCGATGAAATCGGCGACGAAGCGGCTGGCCGGCGACTCGTAGATGTCCGACGGGGTGCCCACCTGCACGATCTTGCCGTGGTTCATGACGCCCAGCCGCTGGCCGAGTGTCATGGCCTCCTCCTGGTCGTGCGTGACGACGATGAAGGTCACACCGAGGCGCTGCTGGATGTTGAGCAGCTCGAACTGGGTGTGTTCGCGCAGCTTCTTGTCGAGCGCCGCGAGCGGCTCATCGAGCAGCAGCAGCTTGGGGCGCTTGACCAGCGCGCGCGCCAGCGCCACGCGCTGGCGCTGCCCGCCGGACAGCTGGTGCGGCTTGCGCGCTCCGTAGCCGCCCATCTTCACGATGTCGAGGATCTCGCCCACCTGGCGGCGGATGGCGTCGCGCCCGAGCCCCTCCTGCTCGAGACCGAAGGCCACGTTCTTCTCCACGCTCATGTGCGGGAACAGCGCGTAGGACTGGAACATCATGTTGACCGGACGCTCGTACGGCGGGATTGTGCTCATGTCCACACCGTCGATATAGACGCTGCCCGCACTCGGGCGCTCGAAGCCCGCCAGCATCCGCAGCAGCGTGGTCTTGCCAGATCCCGAGCCGCCGAGCAGGCAGAAGATCTCGCCGCGCCGGATGTCGAGCGACACCTCGTCCACGGCCGTGAAGTCGCCGAACTTCTTGGTGACCCGGGCCAGGCGCACGTAGGCAGCCGGATCGGGACTCGCGGAGGGTGTGGCGGCGCTCATCGGGTTGGCAGTCATTGTAATTCGAGGATGTTGCTGCTCAGCGGCCGGTCTTGAAACGTGTCCACATGCGCGTCAGCAGGCGCTGGTAGTCCGCCGGCCGTGCCCGCTCGGGATGCAGCCGCTCGCGCACCTCGGCCGGCGGGTAGACGCCGGGGTCGTTGCGCACCGCCGGATCGAGCGGCTGGATGTCCGGCAGTACCGCGTTGGCGTACTTGATCAGGTTGGAGTTCTTCGCGGCCACCTCCGGGCGCAGCAGGTAGTCGATGAACAGGTGCGCGTTCCTCGCGTGCGGGGCATCCGCCGGGATGGCGAGCACGTCGTAGTTGACGATGGCGCCCTCCTTGGGGATCGAGTACGCCAGGTCCACGCCCTTGCCGGCCTCCTTGGCACGGTCGTGCGCCTGCTTGATGTCGCCCGACCAGCCCATCACCAGGCAGATGTCGCCGTTGGCGAGGTTGTCGATGTAGCGCGAGGAGTCCACATAGCGCACGTATGGGCGCATGGCGCGCAGCACCTGCTCGGCCGCCTTCAGGTCCGCGGGCGAATTGCTGGCCGGGTTGCGGCCGATGTAGAGCAGCACCGTGCCCACGACTTCGGAGGGCGCGTCCAGGATCGACACCCCGCAGTCGGCAAACTTCGCGACGATCGCCGGATCGAAGACCATGTGCCAGCTGTCCACGGGCGCGTCCGGCAGGCGCTGGCGGATGGCCGCGGTGTTGTAGCCCACGCCCGATGTGATCCACATGTAATCGACGCTGTACTGGTTGCCCGGGTCGTACAGCGCCTCGTTGTGCGCCACCTGCGGATCGACGTTCTTGAGGTTCGGCAGCAGCGACTTGTTCAGCTTCTGGTAGATGTCGGCCTGGATCTGGCGCTCGAGGAACGCCGCCGATGGCACCACGATATCGTAGTTGGTGTGGCCGGTGAGCAGCTTGGTCTCGAGGATCTCGTTGGAATCAAACACGTCGTAGTTGACGTGAATGCCGTACTCCTTCTGGAAGTCCTCGATCACCGAGGGCTGGATGTAGTCCGACCAGTTGAAGACGTTGAGGACCTGCTCGTCGCCGCCGGCGGCACCGGGGTGTGCGCCGGAATCCGTGCCACAGGCGGCCAGCAGCAGCGCCGCAGCAGCGGCGCTGATCGTCAGACCTCGGGGGACACCTGTCACGCTTGTTCTTATATATCAGTGCTGCCTGCCCTGAGAAGGCGCGCGGGCATCGCGGCGGCGGCGACCCCGCCGCTACACGTTGAGCAGCAGGTGCTCGCGCTCCCAGGAGCTGATGACCTGCAGAAACACCTCGTATTCGGCTTCCTTGACGATCGTGAAGGCCTCCACGAACGGCTCGCTGAGCAGCTTCACCAGCGGCTCGCAGGCGCGCAGCTCGCGCAGCGCTTCATCCAGCGAGCGCGGCAGGCCGAACGGCAGGTCGTGGGCGCTGCCGACGATCGGGTCGGACGGCTGCGCGCCCTCGACCATGCCCAGGTAGCCGCAGGCGAGCGAGGCAGCCAGCGCGATGTAGGGGTTGGCATCGGCGCCGCCGACGCGGTTCTCGACGCGGCGCGCCTGCGCATCCGACATCGGCACGCGCAGCCCGGCAGTACGGTTGTCGTAGCCCCAGTGCACGTTGATGGGCGCCGACAGGTAACGGGTCAGGCGGCGGTAGGAGTTGACGTTGGCGCAGAACAGCGCCATCGCCGCCGGCAGGTACTTCTGCAGGCCGCCGATGTGCGCAAAGAACAGCTGCGAGGGCGTGCCATCGGGATTCGAGAAAATGTTCTTGCGCGTCTTCACATCCACGACGCTCTGGTGGATGTGCATGGCGCTGCCGGGCTCCTTGGCGTGCGGCTTGGCCATGAAGGTGGCGTACATCTTGTGGCGCAGTGCCGCCTCGCGCGCCGTGCGCTTGAACAGGAACGCCTGATCGGCGAGGTCGAGCGGATAGCCGTGGATCAGGTTGATCTCCATCTGCGCCGGGCCATCCTCGTGGATCAGGGTATCGATCTCGATGTCCTGGTCCTCGCAGAACTGGTAGATGTCGTCGAACAGCGGGTCGAATTCGTTGACCGCCGCGATACTGTAGGACTGGCGTCCGGGCTCGGCACGCCCGGAGCGCCCGACCGGGGGCTTGAGCGGGTAGTCCGCGTCCTTGTTCTGCTCGACCAGGTAGAATTCGAGCTCCGGGGCCACCACCGGCTCCCAGCCACGCTGCGCGTACAGCTCGAGCACGTTGCGCAGCACGTGGCGCGGCGCCATCGAGACGCGCCGGCCGTCGGAATAGAAGCAGTCGTGGATCACCTGCGCGGTCGGCTCCGCCGCCCAGGGCACGCGCCGCACCGTCTTGGGATCGGCCTTGAGGATGATGTCGATCTCGGCCGGGCTCATGGCCTCGCCGGTCTCGGGCGGATAGTCGCCGGTCACCGTCTGCAGGAATACGCTCTCGGGCAGGCGCATGCCGCCGTCCTCGGCAAACTTCTCCGCCGGCATGATCTTGCCGCGCGCAATGCCGGCCATGTCGGGGATGATCGCCTCGACCTCGGAGATGCCGTGATCGCGGAAGAATTGCCGGATCTCACTCACCATGGCGGCAGCCTCTCATCTTGACTGGGCGCGCTCGCGGCTCGCCTGCCCGAAGGCGGCGAACAGCGCGCGCGAAAACGGGTTGTTCATCACGTGCCACTCCGGGTGCCACTGCACCGCGAGCGCGAAGGCGCGCGCTGCGCGCACGCGGAACGCCTCGATCACGCCGTCGGGCGCGCGCGCCTCGACCTCGAGCTCGTCTCCCAGCCGCTCGATACCCTGGCTGTGGAGCGAGTTCACGCGCACGCGCTCCGTGCCGCTCAGTGCGCGCAGCGTGCCGCCGGGCTCGAGTGTTACGTCGTGCGCGGGCCCGTACTGCACTTCGAGCGGCTGCGACTCATCATCGCGATGATCGAGGTTGCCCGGCACCTCGTGCAGCTTCTGGTGCAGCGTGCCGCCGAACGCAACGTTCATCTCCTGGAAGCCGCGGCAGATGCCGAACACCGGCACCCCGCCGGCCACCGCCTTGCGGATCAGCGGCAGCGTCGTGGCATCGCGTGCCGGGTCATGCAGCGTTCCCGGCGCGCTCGGCTCGCCCTGGTAACGGTGCGGCTCGACGTTCGAGGGGCTGCCCGTGAACAGCAGCCCATCCAGGCGCTCGAGCAGCTCCTCGAAACGCAGCTCCTCGGCGAGCGCCGGGATCAGCAGCGGGGCCGCGCCGGAGGCCACCATGACCGCCCGGGCATACTTCTCCCCCACCATGTGGAACGGGTGTTTGCCGACCATGCGCCGGTCGGCGGGGATACCAATGAGCGGGCGGACGGCTGCCATGGCGGCTGCGAGGCCTGTTTAAGATCTTAAACAAAGGGCCCCGGCGACTCTCCAAAGTAGGCCGCCATTAGACCACAGGTGCGGTGTGGAAGCTTAGCCTTGCGCCACGGGCCGGAAGTCCGCTAATGCCGAAACTGCGCTTTTAACGGGTCCATGCGGGCCCGGCCCGATTTGCCGGCCCCCAGGGCGGCTCGCTATCCTGCCCGGCCCGCGCCTCACCCCGAAATTGCGAAGATCTTAAACACTCCATGTCCCGCCTCGATTATGTCGCCTCTTACTATGCCGCCTCCGCGCACGCCTGGCCGGAGCGCCCGGCGCTCGAGGGGACCCTCGAGTGCGACGTGTGCGTGGTCGGCGGCGGGATCGCCGGCTGCTCGACCGCGCTGCACCTGGCGCAGGCGGGGCTGTCGGTGGTGCTGCTGGAAGAGCACCGCGTCTCCTGGGGCGCATCGGGTCGCAGCGGCGCCCAGGCGCTGTTCGGGGTAGCGGCCGGGCAGGCCAAGCTTGAGCGCCTGATTGGCGCAGGCGCGGCCCGCACGGTGTGGGACGTGAGCGTCGAGGGCCTCGCGCTCATGCGCGAGCTCATCGCCCGGCACGGCATCGCCTGCGACTGGGCCGACGGCTACCTGCTCACCGCGGTCAAGGAGCGTCACGTCCGCGAGCTGCGCGCCGAGCTCGCCGAACTCACCGAACGCTACGGCTATGGGAGCGTGCGCTACGTGCCACGCGAGGAGCTGGCGACCACGCTCGGCACCGCGCGCTACCTCGGCGCGCTCTACGACAGCAACAGCGGACACCTGCACCCGCTCAACTACTGCCAGGGGCTGGCGGCCGCGGCCGAGGCCGGCGGCGCGCGCATCTTCGAGGGTACCCGCGCCCTGCGCTTCGCCGCCGGCGGCCGCGCCGGAGTGCGGGTGACCACGCCGCGTGGCGAGGTGCGGTCGCGCTTCCTGGCGCTGTGCGGCAACGTGTACCTGGGCGCCATGGCACCACAGCTGGCGCGCAAGATCATGGCGGTCGCGACCTACATCGTGGCTACCGAGTCCCTGGGTGCGGAGCGTGCGCGAGCGCTGATCGCCAACAATGCCGCCGTCAGCGATATGAACTGGGTGCTCGACTATTTCCGCCGCTCCGCCGACCACCGTCTGCTGTTCGGCGGCCGCGTCAACTACTCGGGCCTCAGGACCTTTGATGCGCCGGGCGCCACCCGTGCACGCATGCTGGCGGTGTTCCCGCAGCTGAAGGACGTGCGCATCGAATACGCCTGGGGGGGTGAGGTGGACATTACCCTGAACCGCGCCCCGCATTTTGGACGCCTGGCGCCGAACGTGTACTTCCTGCAGGGGTTCTCCGGCCACGGCATCGCGCTCACCGGCATCGCCGGCAAACTGCTGGCGCAGGCCATCGCCGGCACCGCGTCACGCTTCGACGTATTCGCGCGCATCCCGCACGCCAATTTCCCCGGCGGTCTGGCGCTGCGGCGCCCGGCGCTGGTACTGGCGATGCTGTACTACAGGCTCAGGGACCTGCTGTAGGGGTACGCACCCGGCCGCCTTCCGCTAGGATGCGCGCCATGCACAGCGACCCGGCTTTTCACCGCCATCTCATCGGGTGGCTGTGGTGTGCCTGGGCGCTGTACTGGCTGGTTACGGCGTTCAGCAACAAGGCGACCCGACGCCGTGAGCCGCTGTCCGCGCGCCTGCTACACGTCGTGCCGCTAGTGGTCGCCGGCGTACTGATCGGCGTGCGCGATATGCCGTGGCCGCTCATGCTGCGCGTGTGGCCACGCTCGCTGTCGCTGTACTGGCTCGGCGTGGCGCTGGTCGCCGCCGGGCTGGCCTTCGCCGTCTGGGCGCGCGTGCACCTCGGGCGCAACTGGAGCGGCTCGGTTACGGTCAAGGAGGCCCACGAGCTGATCCGCACCGGTCCGTATGGCTACGTGCGCCACCCGATCTACACCGGCCTCATCGCGGCGATGCTGGGCACCGTGATCGCTTCGGGCACAGTGCGCGCGCTGCTGGCGCTCGTGATCGTCGTCGTCTCACTGCTGCGCAAGCTGCGCACCGAGGAAGCGTTCATGCGCGAGACCTTCCCGCGCGAGTATCAGCGCTACAGCGCGGCGGTGCCGGCCTTAGTTCCCTTCACAAAGCCTCGGCAATCTGCAGCGCGTTGAGCGCGGCGCCCTTCAGCAGCTGATCCCCCGCCACGAACAGGCAGATGGAGCGGCCGCTGGGGTCGCTCAGGTCCTGGCGAATGCGGCCGACCAGGATCGGATCCCGGCCCGAGGCGTCCTGCGGCATGGGAAAGTAGTTGCGCTCGGCGTCGTCCACCAGCTCCACGCCCGGGGCTGACTGCAGCAGGCTGCGCACTTCGGCCGGCGTGATCGGACGCTCGCACTCGAAGGTGATCGCGACCGAGTGTGCGCGCAGCACCGGCACGCGCACGCAGGTCGCGGAGACGCGGATCGTGTCGTCGCCAAAGATCTTGCGCGTCTCGTTGATGACTTTGGTCTCCTCTTCGTTGTAGCCGGTCACCGGGTCGATCCGGGTGTTGTGACTGAAGAGGTTGAAGGCGTACGGGTGCGGCAGCACCTGCGGGCGGTACTCCCGCCCGTCGAGGTAGGCGCGGGTCGACTCGAGCAGCTCCTGCATGGCGGCGGCGCCGCCACCCGAGGCGGCCTGGTAGGTGGCGAGCTGCAGCCGCGCGATGCGGTTCACCTGGTGCACCGGCCACAGCGGCGTGATCGAGATGATGGCGCAGCAGTTGGGGTTGGCGATGATGCCCCGGTGCGTGCGCAGCGCGGCGCGGTTGATCTCGGGAACCACGAGCGGCACCTGCGGGTCCATGCGGAAGGCCGAAGAGTTGTCGATCACCGTGGCACCGGCCTGCACGGCGAGCGGCGCGAAGCGCTTCGAGGTGGCGCTGCCGGCGGAGAACAACGCGACGTCGACACCCTGGAAGCTGTCCGCGCCGAGCTCACGCACGGTGAGCTGCTCGCCACGGAACGGCAGCTGCCTGCCGGCCGAGCGTGCCGAGGCGAACAGCCGCAGCTCCGCCAAGGGCTGGCTGCGCTGCTCGAGGCAATGCAGCAGCTCGACGCCCACGGCGCCGGTCGCACCCACGATCGCGAACACCGGTGCCCGTCGCGATGGCTCAGTCATCCAGGTCTCCACCCAGCGCACCCCGAGACTCCGCGGGGCCCGCTACCAATATCACAAGCGCCGCGCCGGACGCAGGTTCCCCCGGACGACCGCCGTCGCCTCATGCAACCATGAGGTTGCTCATTGGGGGAGGTCGGCCTAATATGCAACCAGGAGGTTGCTATATGAAAGATCGCATCGAGAAACGCCTGGAGCTCAAGGCCCCGCCCGCCCGGGTGTGGCGCGCCCTCACCGACCACCGCGAGTTCGGCACCTGGTTCCGCGTAAAGCTGGACGGCCCGTTCGTGCCGGGCCAGCCGGCGGAGGGCCAGATCACCCACCCCGGCTACGAGCACGTGCGCTGGAAGGCGGTGGTGCAGAAGATGGAGCCCGAGCGGCTGTTCAGCTTCACATGGCATCCCTACGCAATCGACCCGGCGGTCGACTACTCGGCCGAGACGCCGACGCTGGTCGAGTTCCGCCTCGAGCCCATCGCGGACGGCACGCTGCTGGTGCTCACCGAGTCGGGTTTCGACAGAGTGCCCGCCGGCCGCCGTGCCGAGGCCTTCCGCATGAACGACGGCGGCTGGAGCGCGCAGATGCAGAACATCACCGACCATGTCACGCAGCGCGGTTGAGGGCGGTGTCGCGCTGCGCCGCCACCACGCCGCGGTATTCTCAGCGCTCGGCGACGAAACGCGCCTGGCGCTGGTCGCAGCGCTGGCGGCCGGTGCGCCCCGCTCCATCGCGCAGCTCACGGGCGGCAGCCGGATCACCCGCCAGGCAATCACCAAGCACCTGCGGGTATTGGAGAGCGTCGGCGTCGTGCGCAGCGCGCGCCGCGGCCGCCACAGCCTGTTCGAGCTCGATCCGGCGCCGCTTACCGAGATGCAGGAGTATCTGGGCCGGGTCGCGGAGCAGTGGGACCAGGTGCTGGGGCGCCTCAAGTCGCTGGTCGAGAGCTGAGTGGGGCGCGACGCAGCTCACGGCTGCCGCTGCGGCCGGGACTGTTATGTGACGGCAGTCACCGGAGCGGGCGTGGCGCGGACGTATCCTTGGCCGGGCGGAGGGTACGGTGGGCAAGGTGCGAACGATGTATGGCAGCTCATGGCGCGCAGCGCTCGGCGTCCTGGTCGCGCTCGCCTGCCTGCCGCTGCCAGCTCAGGAGGTCTACAAGTCCGTAGACGCGCAGGGCCACGTGGTCTACTCGGACCGCGGCAGCACCAAGACCGCCCCCAAGACCGCCCTGCACGTCGAGGAGCCGGACCCGGCCGAGGCGGCACGGCTCGCCAAGCAGCAGCAGATCCTGGACGCCCAGGAGCAGCAGCGCGCGAAGGAGCAGGTCGCCAGCGACCACGCCAAGGCGCTCGAGGACCGCAAGCGCCAGCAGAAAGAGAAGTCCTGCGAGAACGCCCGCAACAATTACTTCCGGCTGCAGGAAACGAACCGCCTGTACAAGCGTGACGCCGACGGCAACCGTGTGTACTACTCCGACGCCGAGGCCGACACGCTGCGTCAGCAGGCCAAGCAGGCCATGACCTCCGCCTGCGGCTGACGGGGCCGCAGGACCTGCGCATGCGCCGGCGTCGCCTCCTTGCGCTGCTCGCGACGCTGGTGTTCGGCTGCGCGGCGTCCGTAGCGGCCCAGTCCCAATCGGGCTATCGCTTCCGTGACGCCAACGGCCAGTGGGTGTTCACGGACCGCACCGCCGGCGACACGGCCTCCGGCGGTGCACCACTCAGCCTCGCGCATGAGCCCGACGCCCTGCACGCCGACATCGAGCGCGTCGATCTCGGCAGCTCCACCCGGCTGGTGGCCGTCAACGACTGCCTGTGCGTCGTCACGCTGCGGGCCTGGATCCAGCGCTCGGATCTGGCGCAGATTCCTGCCGGCACCAGCTACCAGGCCACGCTGCAGCCCGGTGCCAGCCGCACACTCGTCGAGGCTCAGCGCGCGGACGGCGCCAAGGGCCAGCTGCAGTTCGCCTGGCGCCGCACGCTCGGCGCGCCCGACGCAGTGCACACCCCGCCGCGCCCCTACCGCGCGCCGTTTGCGCTCGGCGCCACGTTCCTGGTGTCACAGGCCTTTCCGACACGCGTCACCCACGTCACCCCCGACAGCGTCTACGCCGTCGACATCGCGCTGCCCGACGGCACGCCGGTATACGCCGCGCGCGCCGGCACGGTGATCAACGTGCGCCACGACTCCTTCAGCGGCGCGCCACTGCCGGCACTGCTCGACCAGGCCAACGTCGTCGAGGTGCTGCACGAGGACGGCACCATCGCCATCTATGCGCACCTGCACTGGGACTCGATCCGGGTACGCATCGGTCAGCGCGTGCAGCCGGGCGAGTACCTCGCCAACTCCGGCAACACCGGCTTCACGACCGGACCGCACCTGCACTTCGCCGTGTGGCGCAACAGCGGCTCAGTTGACGTCTCGGTGCCGGTGCAGTTCGCCGGCCCCGGCGGCCTGGCCGTGACGCCGGCCACCGCGCAGCCGCTGACTGCCTACTGAGCTCCTGAGCGCTGCTTACCGCGCCCGGACTCCCCGGGCATGATGACCCGGGGCACGATCGGCGCAGCGGAGGCGGAATGATCCGGAGCACACCGTCCGTGGCGGCATTCAGCTGGCTGCTGCTCGCGGCGCACGCGTACGCCGCACCCGCGACCGAGCAGCTGCAGCAGCTGCAGGGCGGACTGCGGCAGGCGCGTGCCGCCAACGACTGGCCGGCTTACCTGGCCACCGCCAC
>Ga0070695_100001123_pt1 | contig 14660 bp, 10 predicted proteins | sample KBSK1252metaG_FD_65471 | JGI IMG/M metagenome (GOLD analysis project Ga0070695, IMG submission 65471) | Corn, switchgrass and miscanthus rhizosphere microbial communities from Kellogg Biological Station, Michigan, USA - KBS K1-25-2 metaG | ecosystem: Host-associated > Plants > Roots >...
CGGCGGACGGAGGAGCGCTGGAGCGATCCACGTCCGGTGACGGTGCCGATGCAGCCCGGAGTGCTGCAGTGAGCCGGTTGCCGCCGGCCTTCAAGCAGGTTGTCCGCGCGGCGGTCATCGCGGCGGGCGTCGCGCTGTTCGCGCGGTCGTTGAGCACGCTCGGACTCGAACGCATTGCCTCCGGCCTCGCGCGCGTCGGATGGGGATTCGTCGTCATCGTGATCGTCTCCGGCGTGCGCGAGGTTCTTCGGACGCTCGCGTGGACGCGAACCGTCGAGGGCGACGTCCCGCTGCGGTTCCTGCCGGCATTCCGCGCGCGTCTCGCCGGCGAGGCGCTGAACGCGTTGCTGCCGATGGGGATCGTCGTGGGCGAGCCGACGAAGGCGTCGCAGGTCGGCAGCTGGATTCCGTTTGCAGCCGCGTTCCGCGGCCTCGTCGCCGAATTCGCGTTCTACACCGCATCGCTCGCGCTGCTGTTCGCCGCCGGCGTGTCGTCGTGGATCGTGGTCGAGAAGATTCCCGTCGATCCTCTTGTGTCGCTCGGACTGATCGCCGCGGCGGTGGCCGCCGCGATCGTCGCCGCCCGGCTTCGGTGGACGCGCGGCCTGCGCGACCTCGTGTTCGGCTTCGCGCGGCGGCATCCCGAACACGTCGGCGCGATCGCCGCGTGTGAAATCGGCTATCAGGCGCTCGCCGTCGCGGAAGTCTACGTGACGCTGCTGCTCGTGAGCCCCGTGCAGCCGACGCTCGCCTCGGCGCTCGTGCTGGAGACGGTGAATCGCGCCATCACGATCGCCTTCAAGATGCTGCCGATGCGCATCGGCGTGGACGAAGTGAGCTCGTCGCTCTTTGCGTCGCGCCTCGATCTCGGAAGCGCGACGGGACTCACGCTGGCGCTCGTCAGGAAACTGCGCATCCTGTTCTGGAGCGCAATCGGCCTCGCGCTGCTGGCGCGCAGACGATCACGTGCCGTTGCTGCCGTCGCGCGTGTGACGCCTGCGTTCCCCGGGCTTGCCGTCGTGCTCACCCTGGTCGCGGCGAGCGCGGTCGCCGCGCAGCCACCGGCCGCGGGTGGCGCTGCCACGAGCGTCGCAGGCACCGTGTCGGTTGCCGGTCCGGACGGTCGGCCATTGGTCGTGCCGGGCGTGACGCTCACGCTGACGTGCGCCGCCGGCGATCCGCGAATCGAGATCTCCAACGAGGGTGGCGAATTCCGATTCGCCGGCGTGCCGGTCGTTTCCGGACCGTGTTCGCTCGCGGCGGATCTGCAGGGCTTCAAATCGGCGACCGACCCGGTGACGCTCGAGGCTGGACGTGAATCGACGGCGACGCTGCAGCTCGGGTTCAATACCCTTCGCGAAGAAGTGACCGTGAGCGCGCGGCCCGACGCCGCGATCGAGGGTCCGACCGCCGCGCAAGTCGATCGCATCACGCCGGATGTGATGCGGACGGCGCCGATCGCCAACGACCGCTTTCAGGACGCGCTCCCGCTCATTCCCGGCGTGGTGCGCGGTCCCGACGGCCTGCTGAACATCAACGGCACGCGCAGCAACCAGAGCGGGCTGATGTTCAACAGCGCCAACGGCACCGATCCGGTCACGGGCGAGGATGCGATCGAGCTGCCGATTGACGCCGTCAGCTCGGTCCAGGTCCGCGGCGCCGCCTACGCGCCCGAGTTCGGCTTGTCGGCCGGTGCGATGACGACGGTCGAGACGCAGAAGGCGGGGGACGCCTGGCACGTGACGCTCAACGACCTCGAGCCGAGGCTCCGGCGCCGCGGCGGGAAGTTCAAGGGCATCGAGTCATTCACGCCGCGCGTCACCGTGGGCGGACCAATTGTCGCCGGCAAGCTCAGTCTGCTCGAGTCGGTGCAGTACGAGTTCAGCCAGACCCGCGTCTTCGGCCTGCCGCCGTTCGAGAGCGACACGAAGCTGCAGAGCGTCGCGTCGTTCAGCCGCGCCGACTGGATTGCCAGCGACGCGAATCACTTCACCGCGTCGGCCATGATCTCGCCGCGCAAGACGACGTTCGCGGGCCTGAACACCTTCAACCCGCAGAGCGTGACGCCGAACATCAAGAACGCCAACGTGCTCGCCAGCGCGTCGGATCAGATCATCGTCGGCAGCCGCGGCGTGCTCGAGACGCGCGTGAGCGTCAAGCAGTTCAACTCGACGATCTATCCGAGTCAGGGCGACGGACCGATGATCCTCGCGCCGAACGTGAACGCCGGCAGCTACTTCAACGATCAGGATCGCACCAGCCGCCGCGCCGAATGGCTGACCACGTATTCGTTCACGCCGCTCGGTCCGGCGCATCTCCTCAAAGTCGGCGCGGGCGTCACGCGCGAGGTGTTCGACGGCGTCAGCACGAACCGGCCCGTGCACATCGTGCGCGCGGACGGGACGCTCAGCCAGTCGATCGGGTTCGCCGGCGGCGGACAGCTCGATCGGAACAAGACCGCGCTGCTCGGCTACGCGCAGGACACGTGGACGGCCGGATCGCGGCTCACGCTTCAGTACGGGGCCCGCTACGACTACGAGTCCGTCACCGGCGACGTCAACGTCGCGCCTCGGGGTTCGTTCACCGCCGTGGCGACGTCCGACGGCCGCACGGTCGTCCGCGGAGGCGCCGGCATGTTCTACAACGCGCTGCCGCTGAACGTCGCGACGTTCGACGAGCTGCAGCGGCATGTCGTCACGTTGTTTGCCGCCGATGGCGTCACGCCGCTGGGACCGGCCGTCGACCTGCCGAATGTGGTGGCAACCGGGCTCCGCGCGCCGCGCAGCGTGAACTGGAACCTCGAGGTCGATCGTGAATGGGTGAAGAATCTGTTCATCCGGGTCGGCTATCAGCAGCGGGACAACCGCCGCGACGCCGTGGTCGACACGACAAACGATGCGATCGTCCTCGGGACCGACGGACGCTCGCGCTACCGTGAGGGGCAGATCTCGGGACGGTACGTCTTTCACGGAAGCGATCAGGTCGTCGGCTCCTACACGCGATCGTCGGCGATCGGCAACCTGAACGACTTCAACGGCTACTTCGGCAACATCGAGAACCCCGTCATCCGTCCCGACGAGCGTGGACCGCTGCCGTGGGACGCGCCGAACCGCGTGCTGCTCTGGAGCAGCATCAGCCTGCCGCGCGACTTCGCGGTGTTTCCGGTGCTCGACGTACGGACGGGCTTCCCGCTGTCGAACGTCGATGCCGATCGCAACTTCGTCGGACCGAGAAACGAGGCCGGCCGCTTTCCGCGATTCGTGTCGCTCGACGCGCAGGTGACGAAGCGGCTGCGCCTCTTCAATCACAACGCGACGATCGGCCTCAAGATCTTCAACATCACCGACCACTTCAACCCCCGCGACTACCAGGGCAACCTCGCGAGCACCAATTTCGGCGAGTTCGACAACAGCGTCGGCCGCACCTTCCGCGGCAAGTGGATCTTCGAGTTCTAAGTGTCGGGACACTAGCGCGCTTCACACATCTTTCGCCCCCCGTGAGCCTCTTTACCGGCGCGCCGCGCGTAACGAGAAAGAGCGGCTGTGCCCCCAAAGAAGGACGAGGAGATTCACGATGGGAAAGAAGTGTGTGCTCACGCTGCTGATGTCGCTGTCTATCGTCGCTGTGTCCGCTCCTCCGGCTCGCGCCGACGAGGGCGTCAAGCTCTCCGATCTGCTGCCTGATTTGTTCTCGACCGTCTGGAGCAAGAATCAGGGCGTTTTCGTCGATTTCTTCGGCGTTCCGGCGGACGACCCGCAGTTCGAGGCCCAGTTCCGGTCGCGAACGGCGACCGTGAAGACCATCAACGAGCTGATGGGTCTTCAGCTGTCGACTGTCCCGCTGGGCGCGTCGGGCGCCGGGTTCAGCTGGGTATTTCATCCCGAGTCGGGCACCTTCGAGCGCGCGGCGAACAGCTTCGGCCCGGCATTCACCGAGCGTGCGCTGACGATCGGCAAAGGCCGTTTCGGTCTGGGCGTGAACTACCAGCGCAGCACGTTCGACAAGCTCGAAGGGCAGTCGCTGGCCGGCAGCCAGATCCGGCATTACACGGGATTGCCGGATGCGGGCGTGTTCTTCGAGGATTCGCTCGATCTGAAGCTCACGACCGACACCGTGGCGGTCGCCGCGAATTACGGTCTCACCGACCGGCTCGACCTCGGTGTGATGGTCCCGATCTCGCGCGTCAAGCTCGACGCGACGCTCAACACCCGCGTGGGCAACGTGCGAACGGGCGTGAGTCCGGATGCGGAGGTGTTCTCCGATCGGCTGTCAGGTACCGCGAGCGGCATCGGCGACATCGTCGCGCGCGCCAAATACAACTTCCTGCCGCGGCCCGGCGGCGGGCTCGCGGGCGGTCTCGACGTCCGGCTTCCGACGGGCGACGAGCTCAACCTGCTCGGCATCGCGGGATACCAGATGAAGCTCTACCTCGCCGGGTCGAGCACCTACGGCAAGGTGTCGCCGCACTTCAACGCCGGCTTCACGGCGTCCGGCGAGACGAAGTCCGCGTTCGAGATCACCGAATTCGTGCTCGAGCCGCCCGACGAAATGAACTACGCCGGCGGCGTCGACGTCGCGGTGACGCCGCGTCTGACGGCGGTGGGCGACGTCATCGGACGCCGGCTGCGCGGCGTCGGCTCGCTGCGAATGGCGCCGTCGGATTTCGGGACCAGCTTCAGGGAATTCATGCCGGTCGCCGGCGATCTCAACCAGCTGCTCGGCGCAGCGGGCGTCAAATTCAATCCGCGATCGAACGCGCTCGTGTCGGCCAACGTGCTGTTCCCGCTGAGAAGCCGGGGACTCACCGACACGCTCACGCTCGTGCTCGGCGTCGACTACTCGTTCTGATTCACGCGTGATGAAGAAAAGCCCTGGCGTCCATGGCCCAGAAGCTCGCACTGATCATCGGGAACAACAGTTACGACGATGCGAGCCTGTCGCGGCTGACGGCGCCGGGCGCCGACGTTCAGGCGTTCGCGGAGGTGCTGCGAGCGCCTGACATCTGCAAGTTCGACGAAGTCATTCCCCTCGTCGACGAAGGCTGCGCGGTCGTCCGCAGGGCGATCGCGCGCTTCTACGATCAGCGGCGGCGCGACGACCTGCTGCTCCTCTATTTTTCCGGCCACGGCGTCAAGGACGAGAACGGGCATCTGTATCTCGCGCTTCGCGACACCGAGTCGTCGCTCCTGGCCGGCACCGCGATCGAAGCGTCGTTCATCACCGGCCGCATGGACCGCAGCGCGTCCAAGCGCCTGGTCCTGATTCTCGATTGCTGCCACAGCGGGGCGTTCGCGGCCGGCAGCAAGGCGGTCCAGGGCGGAACGGTCGGCACCGCCACCGCCTTCGAGGGCAGGGGCCGCATCGTGCTGACCGCGACCGACGCGACGCAGTACGCGTGGGAAGGCAACCGCATTCTCGGCGACGCGCAGACGTCGCTCTTCACGCGGTTCATGATCGAAGGTCTCAAGACCGGCGCCGCGGATCGCGACGAAAACGGCGTCATCACCGTCGACGAGCTGTACGAATACGTCTACGAAAAAGTGCTCGACGCGACGCCGGCGCAGACGCCGGGCAAGTGGGCGTGGCTGAACGGCCAGATCGTCCTCGTCGACAACGCCGGCGCCAAGCGGATCGCTCGTGCCGCGGAGCACCTGGCGGCCGCGCGAGCGGCGATCGAGCGCAAACAGTTCGCGGCCGCGCTCGAGTGGTTGCGGCAGGTCTCCGAGCTCAATCCCGCCGCCGAAGGCGTGGCCGATCTCGTCCGGTGCGCGAACGAAGGACTGGCCGCGGCGGAAGCGGCCGAGCGGCTGCGCCTCGAGATCGCGCAGAAGAACGACGAGGCGCGGCGCCAGCTCGCGCGGCAGAACTTCTCGACGGCGCGCTTGCTGGTCGAGGACAGCCTGCGGCGCGATCCGGAAAACGCCGACTGCAGAAAACTGCTCGGCGAGATTCGGCATGACGAGCTCGTTGCCGACGTCGAGAGCGACCTTCAGCGCGGCAGCCTCGAATCGGCGGAACAGGCGCTCACGTCCGCCGAGGTCGAATTCGCCGGCGATCCGATCCTGCTGAAACTGCGAGCGCGGTTGACCGCCGCGATCGCCGGGCGGCGCGCGCTGGAAGAGGCGCGGGCAGCGGAACGCCTGCAGGAAAACCTGTCGTCGCATCGCGACGCCGCGGGCTGGACGCGGCGCGCTCGTCTCGTGTCAGGCGCCGCCGCGACGCTTGTGGCGGCCCTTCTGGTTTCGGGCGCGTACAAGTTCGTAGCGCGATCGACGTCGAGCCAGCCGCCGGTCGTCGCGACGCCAGCGACGCCAGCGCCGGTGAACCCGCCCGCCGCTGACGTCACGCCGCCGCAGCCGGCCGCTGAACCGCCATCGTTGCCGCGGACGGACGCGGTCCTCAACGCATCCGACCATCGCGCCGCAGAGATCGCAACGGCCGTCACGCAGGCGCGGCAGCAGCTCGCTCGCGGCGATCGCGACGGGGCGTTGAGAACCGCCGGATCCGCTCTCGCGCTGGACGTCAACAATCAGGCGGCGCAGACCCTCCTCAACGACATCGTGAAGGACGCGCAACGGCGTGCGGCGCACGCCGCCGGCGCCGCCGAGCGCGCCGGCGCGCCGCCGACTGCGATCGACGTTCGCGCCGCCGAGCAGGCGCAGGGCGACGCTCGCCGTCTGGGCCGCGCCGGCGATTACGACGGCGCTGCCCGGAAGTACTGGGACGCGGCGGAATTGTTCGAACGCGCCGCTCGTTCAACGCAGACGACGGTGGCCGCGGCCGCCGAGAGGCCGAATCCCGGCGTACCGGCGCCCGACCGCGCGCCGGCGGAGACGGCTGCCGCGCCGCCCGAGCCGCGACACGCGCCCGCGCCTCCCGCACCCGCGCCGAACGCGCATGCGGCGCCGCCCGTTGCCGCGCCGCCGGCAGCCGCATCGAGCACCGCCGCCGACAGCGACAGTGTTCTCCAGGTGCTGCATCAATATCAGGCGGCGTTCAACCGGCTCGACGCGGCCGGCGTCGCGCGCATCGTGCCCGCACTCGATGCGTCGCAGCTCGCGCGAAGCTTCGCGAACCTGCGATCGTATCAACTCGATCTCGTGAACCCGCGCGTGTCGGTCGAAGGCAACATCGCGGAAGTGACCTGCGTGCGGAACATCGCCGCCCGGCCGCGCGTCGGCAGCGCGCAGAACGTCAGCGGCCGGGCGACGTTCCGGTTGCGGCGAAGCGGCGCCACCTGGATCATCGACAAAGTCGAGGATCGGTAAACTACTGGAACGTCGACGCAGCACGGATCGCGACGAGCGATCGTGAGTGAGTGTTCTCCGCGGGTTCTGCGGTTTCTGCGTTGAACGTGAGACCGATGCCCGGCGAGACAAGATCCCCGAAGTATCTGACCGCGGCCGAGGCGGCTGCGCGCCTGGGCGTGCATCGATCGACGCTCTACGCGTACGTGAGCCGCGGGCAGGTGCGCGCGGAGGCCGACCCGAAAAAGGCGCACGCATCGCGGTACCTGACCGCTGACGTCGAGCGGCTGCGCGATCGCAAGCAGGCGCGGCTGCATCCCGGCGATGCCGCGCGAAAGACGCTGCACTTCGGGCTGCCCGTGATGCAGTCGGCGATCACGTTGATCGAGAACGGCCGTTTGTTCTATCGCGGACACGACGCGCTCGAGCTCGCGCGCTCGTCCACCTTCGAAGACGCGCTCGGGATCCTCTGGCAGGACGCCGGCGATCGGCCGCGCCGCGTTCGGATCCCGGCACCGGTCCGCACGTCGATGCGCCGGTTCGCTCCCGCCGATCGCCTGCAGGTCGTGCTGCCTTTCGCGGCGCACGCGGACCGGCGCGCCGCCGACTCGAGCCCTCGCGGCGCCGTCGCGTCGGGCTCGCGCATCATGCACGCGCTCGTCTTCGCTGCCACGCTGCGCACGTTGCCGCGGCGGATGTCGATTGCCGCGCATCTGGCGACCGCGTGGCACGTGCGTCACGCGAAGGCGATCGACCTGATCGATGCGGCGCTGATCCTCTGCGCCGATCACGAGCTGAACGTGTCCGCGTTTGCGGTCCGCGTGGCGGCATCCGCGGGAGCTTCTCTGTACGACGCGATTCTCGCCGGTCTCTGCGCGCTTCGCGGCGCCAGGCACGGAGGCCAGACGGATCTGGTCGAGGATCTGCTGGACGAATCATCGACGCCGGATCGTTTGCCGATGACGATCGAGCGCCGGATGGCGCGCGGCGATCACGTTCCGGGATTCGGCCATCCCCTGTATCCCGACGGCGATCCACGCAGCCGTCTGCTGTGCGAGCTGATCACCGAGACGCTGGACGCGCGATGGGTCGAAGCCGTCCAGCGCGCGGGTCTCGACGTCATCGGCGAATTCCCGACGGTCGACGTGGGATTGGTGCTGTTGCGCCGCGCGCTTCGACTGCCGCGCGGCTCCGCGTTTCTGCTGTTCGCGCTGGGACGCAGCGCCGGCTGGATCGCACACGCCATGGAGCAGTACGCGTCGCCCCACGTGATACGTCCGCGCGCGCTGTATTCGGGTGTTGATTCTCGAATCAAGATTGACACCGTGGATGACTGACGGGTAGGGATTAAGGCAGGCATTCCATGAATCAAGCATCTGCCAGCGGACTTGAAGGCATCCTCGTCGCCGAGACTGAATTGAGCGACGTCGACGGCGAGCACGGCCGGCTCACGATTCGAGGATACTCGGTCGAAGAGCTGGTCGAGCGCGCCTCGTTCGAGGACGCGTGCGGGCTGTTGTGGCACGGCGCGCTGCCGTCTCCGGCGCTTCGCGAACAGATCCAGGCGTCGCTGGCGCGCGCGCGCGTCGAAGCGTTCGCGCTCGTTCCCTCGCTCGGACACGCGCTGGCGATGAGCGACGGGATGGACGCGCTGCGCGCCGGCGTCGCATGCCTTCGCGATGACGGCGATCCCGCGGTCGACCGCGTGCGCGTGACGGCCAGCATCGCCGTGTTCGCGGCGGCGTGGCATCGTGCGCGCAGCGGGCGCTCGCCGGTCGCGCCCTCGGCCGATCTCACGCACGCCGCCGATGTGCTGCGGATGCTGTCGGCCGTGGAGCCGCCGCCGGCGTTCGTGACGGCGATGAATGCGTATTTGTGCTGCGTCTGCGATCACGGCATGAACGCGTCCACGTTCGCGGCGCGTGTGGTCGCCTCGACGCGATCGGACCTGGTCAGCAGCATCGTCGCCGCGATCGGCGCGTTGAAAGGGCCACTGCACGGCGGCGCGCCCGGTCCCGTGCTGGACATGCTCGATGCGATCGGCGAGCCCGATCGCGCACGGGCCTGGCTCGAAGCGGAAGTGGCCGCCGGCCGCCGAATCATGGGCATGGGGCATCGTGTGTATCGTGTTCGCGACCCCCGAGCCGCCGCGCTGGAGCGTGCGGCCTCCGCTCTGCAGGCCTCGGGGACGGCGCCGCCAAGGCTCGCGCTTGCGCGCCACGTCGAGCGCGAGGCCGAACGGCTGCTCGCGGAGCGGCATCCGCAGCGGCAGCTGAAGGCGAACGTCGAGTTCTACACGTCGGTCCTGCTCGATGCCATCGGCATTCCGCGCACGCTCTTCACGCCGGCCTTCGCCGCCTCGCGCGCCGCCGGCTGGTGCGCGCACGTGGAAGAACAGTGGCGCGTCGGCCGGTTGATCCGGCCCGCCTCGCGCTACGTCGGCCCGGTCCTCGCCGGCCACGCGTCGTAGACGCGGGTCCGGCGTCTCGCCTGAATCAGCAGCGGCTTCTCCCGCCGATCGTCCTTGCGGTCTTTGCGACCTTTGCGTTCCGTTGAGCTACAATCCGCGGCATCAAACTCCTGCTGCGGAGGCATCATGCAACAGCGTATGGCGGGTCTGGTCGGTCGCGTGGGTCAGGTGGGTCAATCCTGCCGGAGACTCGGTTCGGCGGCGCTCATCGCCATTTCGGCCGCCGCGCTGGCTGCCACCACCGTCTCCGGCCAGTACTCGATGACGGTCAACCAGGATCGGCTGCTCAACGCGCAGAACGAGCCGCAAAACTGGCTGATGATGAACGGCGATTACGGCTCGACGCGCTATTCGAAGCTGACGCAGATCAACCGCGAGACCGTCAAGAATCTGCGGATGGTCTGGGCGCTCGCGCTCGGCGGCATGCAGGACGTGGGACAGAACGGTCCGGAAAGCGAAGTCAATCCGCTCGTCGACAACGGCTTCCTCTACACGACCGACGGCTGGGGCACGCTCTATAAGATCGACGGCCGCAATCCAAACAAGGGTGAGTTCGTCTGGGTGACGGACCCCGGCGTGAAGCATCAGGGCAACAAGCCGCTCTCGCGCGGGATCGCGCTCTGGGAAGACCTCGTGCTCGCGAATCTGCCGGACGGCCGCGTCATCGCGGTGAAGCGCGACACCGGCGAGATCGTCTGGGACAAGATGGTGGCGGCGAACGTCGAGCTCGGCGGGCGCGAACGATTCAATACGGCGCCCATCACCGCCGACGGCAAGGTGATTGTGGCCAACGGCGCGGGCGACGCGAAAACGCGCGGCTGGATCGCGGCCCTCGACGTGCGATCGGGCAAAGAGCTCTGGCGCTGGTACGTGGTGCCGAAGCCGGGCGACCCGGGCAGCGAAACGTGGAAGGACACGAACAACGCGTGGAAGACCGGCGGCGGCGGCCTGTGGCAGACCGGCTCGTACGACCCGACGACGAAGCTGACCATCTGGGGCACGGGCAACCCGGTCCCGATTTACGATCCGCAGGCGCGTCCCGGCGACAACCTCTACACCAACTCCGTGGTCGCGGTGAACGTCGAAACCGGCAAGCTCGCCTGGCACTTCCAGTACACGCCGAACGATTCCTGGGACTTCGACGAAGTCGGCGTCCACATGTTGTACGACACGACCGTGAACGGCAGAGCGCGCAAGATCGTCGGCCATTTCGCGCGCAACGGCTTCTACTACTCGATCGATCGCACCAACGGCGAGTTCCTGATGGGGGCGCAGTACGTCAACGATTTGAACTGGACGAAGGGGCTCAACGCCCGCACCGGTAAACCGCTCGACTACGATCCGAAGCTCGACGTGCAGGTCTACAATCCCGCGGCGCGCGCGCTGCGCGGCGACGGGCTCAAGCGGACGTGTCCGACGTGGCACGGCGGCGTCGCGCACCAGCCGACCGCCTACAACCCCGTGAAGGGCATCGCGTACGGCGTCGGCATCGAGGGCTGCTTCTCGCAGACGGGCGCCGCCGTCGCGTTCCTCTCGCCGCAAGGCGGGATCGACGAAAAGAAAAGCGAGAAGCGCACCTACAACAGCGACTTGTACTACGGATCGATCACGGCGTTCGACACCGTCAAGAACAAGATCATCGCGAAGGCCGTGACCGACATCGAAGTCCGCTCGGGCGCGACGGCCACGGCCGGCGGTCTGGTCTTCACCGCGCTGCAGGATGGATGGGTCGTCGCCTACAACGACGAGACGCTCGAGGAGCTGTGGCGCTTCAACGTCGGCACGCCGCTGAAGGGCGCGCCGGTGACGTACTCGATCGGCGCGAAGCAGTTTCTCGCGGTGCAGTCAGGAGGACGACATCTGCATCCGGTGAAGTTCGACAAGCTGGAGAATTCAAGCTATCTCTTCGTCTTTGCCCTGAACTGAGACCTACTTGAGCTCTTTGCACGCGTCGACGTCCGATCCCCAGTAGTCGACGCACTTGGCGCGATCCATCGGGCCTTTGCCCACGACCTTTGCGAAGAGGAAATCGGCGACGAGATCGATCTCGCGCTGCTGAAACGTCGCGGGGGGATCGGCCATCGGTGATTTGAGATCGGCCTGCTTCATGCCGTAGCAGCGCCCGTCGCTGTACGCGAACTTGTCGAATGCCGGCATGCCGGTTCCCGGCCGCCCGCACTTGATCGTCGTGATCACCCTCGCGCGGTCGAGCCTCGTTTCGCGCAGGTTCGGACTGTCGGGCATCTGGCTGTCCATCTTGCGGCCGTCGCCCGCCCAGCCGTGACACGCCTGGCAATCTCCTTTTTGTAAGTAGAGCCTCATTCCTTCAGCGATGTCCGCCGCATCCGGAGTCTGCACGAGGCGTGCAGAGCTCGCCGGAATCGCGAGCAGGACGATCGAGACTGCGGTGAGCAGAAGTGCCGTGCGCATGTCAGAGCTCCTCGGGCCCTCGATTGTAGCGCGCGCGATGGCCCTGCCGGACGAAGTGGCAAGATTCCGGCTACTCTGCTCGTCTTCTATTTTTCCGGCCACGGCGTGAAGGACGACAACGGTCAGCTCTTTCTCGCCGTCAAGGACACCGAACACGGTCTGCTGGCCGGCACCAGCATCGAGGCCGGCGTTCATCGCGGCGCTGATGGATCGCAGCTCCTCGAAGCGGCAGGTGTTGATCCTCGACTGCTGCCACAGCGGCGCCTTGCGTACGGCGCCAGCGCAGGAAGTCCCGCAGCGGTGGGCACCGCGCCCGCGTTCGAAGGGGCCGGCTTCGGGCGCGTCGTGCTCACGGCCACCGATTCGCTGCAAAACGCGTGGGAAGGCGATCAAGTCATCGGTGAATCGGACAAATCCGTCTTCACTCATCACCTCCTGGAAGGCGCGGAGAGCTCGGATTCGGAGAGCGGCGCGTTGATCTCGATCTCGGTCGACGCGTCGCCGACTCTCTTCCGGATGACGAGGCGCCGCCCTTCTTTCCGCGAGATCCAGCCTTTGAGGAATTCGAGGAGCGGCGGCACGACGATCGGCGCGAGACTGAGCGTCAACGCCCCGAGCGTCACCGGATCGCCGGCTTTCGCGCCAGCCGGCACCTCGCCGCCGCTGACGAGCGACACGGAATCGATCGGCAAATCCTGCAATTCGGAACGAAGACGGCGGGTCAGCAGGTCGACCTCTTCCGGGTCCGCGTCCGAGGGCTTGACGAACAGCGTCAGCTGAATGTTTTCCGGCACGGCGTTCGAGGCGGCATTATAGCGCCCGCGCGCGATCCCCTTTGCACGTGCAACGGACGGCGCCGGTTCTGTGATACCATTCGCTCCGGATCTTGCCACGTGCTGTGCCGCCTCTGGGCGTAACGAGCCTTCCTGACTCGCTTCTCCTGACGTTCAGCTTAGCTACGAGACGAAATCCACCGAGCGCCGCAGGGCAATCGGGACACGTGCGCCCCCCATCGGTGGCGCAGATCGTCGCAGCAGCGACGGAGGAGTCAGTTCATGAGTCGAAAGCTGTATGTCGGAAATCTTCCCTACGAGACGGGGGAGACAGAGCTCCAGGAACTTTTCGCGCGCGCCGGCACCGTCGAGACCGTCAAGGTCATGCGGGACATGGCCACCGGGCGGGCTCGCGGGTTCGCGTTCGTGGAAATGAGCACCGACGCCGAGGCGCAGAAAGCCATCACCGAGTTGAACGCCTATCAGCTCGGCGGGCGAGGCCTCACCGTCAACGAGGCGCGCCCGAAGCCCGAACGCTCCGGCGGTTTCGGAGGAGGCGGGGATTCACGTCGTCGCCGATCCGAGCCGCGCTGGTAGGCGGCGGCGCGCATGTCGAGGCAGGCGGAATCGCCTGCCTCGACGTCCGTCCATGGGCGCTGACTATCTTTACGGTGTAATGCGGAAGGGTGTGCTCGCGCGGGCGGGCAAACCATCCCGGCCGAATGATCCGCGTGGTGACCCGATGACCGGTCGGATTGTCAAAATCCTGATCGGTCAGGGCCACGGCTTCATCCGCCTGCCGAATGCGCGCGAGGTGTATTTTCATCGCGCCGATCTGCAGGAGGGCACCGCGTTCAACGACCTGCAGATCGGCGACGCCGTGAAGTTCGAGCTGTTCGAGGACGCGGTCAGCGGCGCGCGTGCCCTGCGCGTCGTGCGGCACAAGCGGCCGCGCTGACCGCGTGACTGACGCCTCCCAACCCCGACGTTACCGGCTTCGCGCGACGGTCCCGTTCGCGGACGCGGTGCGTGCGACCGCGGAAGGAACCGCCGTCAGCGTGACCTTCACCTGAATCTCGTCTCGAACGCCCACGCCGAGATAGGTCGGCGCAGGAATCCGGAACTCCGACACCCGGATGGGAAACTGCGCCTGCACGCGGAGGTGGCCGCCGCGCTGCTGCACGTCCGCGACGCCGCTCACCTTTTTGCGTTGACCGTGCAGCATCAGCGTGCCGCTGAAGTTCGTCTTGCCGTCGAGCTTCTCCAGACGGATGTTGTCGAACGTGGCCACGGCGAACTGGGGGCCTTTCTGGACTTCGAGATAGTTGCTCCGCATGTGCCGATCGCGAAGGCTGATGCCCGTCTCGAGCGTCTTCAGATCGATCTTCACCGTGCCGGCCACCGTCCCCCGCTGATTCGACGGCGCCACTTCGCCCGTGACGCTTTTGGTTCTCGCTTCGAAGCTGCCGCCGACGGTGAGCGGGCACACGACGGTGACGTCGGCGCCGGAAATCTTGTACGAATCGGCGGCCCATCCCGTGCCGCTGATGGCCGCGAAGACGACGAAAGCCGCGAGAACGCTCCGACCGTAGTAAGCGCGCATGTAATCCTCCGCTGAGCGTAATGTGAAACTCAGTTCGTAGTGAGACGCTCGAGTTATTCGACGGTCTTGACGGCGACTTGCACGGAGAACGTGCGCGTCCGGCCGGCGCTCGCGCCGGTGAACGTATCGCGCGCGTT
>Ga0070695_100001125_pt1 | contig 14655 bp, 12 predicted proteins | sample KBSK1252metaG_FD_65471 | JGI IMG/M metagenome (GOLD analysis project Ga0070695, IMG submission 65471) | Corn, switchgrass and miscanthus rhizosphere microbial communities from Kellogg Biological Station, Michigan, USA - KBS K1-25-2 metaG | ecosystem: Host-associated > Plants > Roots >...
GCCCCGAGTTCGAACGGGCTTTGCAACAAGGGCGTCGCGAACACGTTGTCGACCACGAGCCGCGCGCCGGCTGACTTGGCGAGTTTCGCCACCGCCGCGATGTCGATGATGTCGAGCGTGGGGTTGGTGGGGCTTTCGAGAAAGAAAACCTTCGTCGCCGGCCGCACCGCCGCCTTCCATGCATTCAAATCGGTGCCCTCGACGAGCGTCGATTGGATGCCGAAGCGCGGCAACAGCTCCTCGATCACGTAGCGGCAGGAGCCGAAGAGGGCCCGCGCCGCCACCACGTGGTCGCCGGCCTTGAGTTGGCACAGAAGCGAAGCGGTGACCGCCGCCATGCCGGTGGCGGTGGCGCGCGCGGCTTCCGCGCCTTCGACCGCGCACATGCGCGCTTCGAACATCGCCACCGTCGGATTGGAGAAGCGCGAATAGATGTAGCCGGGCTCCTTGCCCGCGAAGCGCGCCTCGCAGCTTTCGGCCGTGTCGTAGACGAAGCTCTGGGTGAGAAAGAGCGCCTCGGCGTTTTCGCCGAACGGCGTGCGGTCAATGCCCGCGTGCACGAGCCGCGTTTCGGGACGCAGCCCCTTGGGGTCGAGGATGGGACGGGGAGCTGAATTCATAGCGTGCCTCCAGACAACGAAAAACCCGGTACCGGGGGACGACCCGGCCGGGCTTCGGCACGTCTCCCCGGCCTTTTAGCGAGTTGTTTTACGTGGCTGCAAGCCGGCCGGCTCAAATGACCACGAACGACAAGGGGATTAGCGCGCGGCGCCGCTTGGCGTCAAGACGGTGCGCGGTTAAGCCTTTTCCCGGGGGCAGGAGCGAACGATGGCGATGGCGGCGCGCAGCGAAATGCCGGCACCGGGCATTCTGCCGGGGCAGGCGATTTCCGCGCTCTATCAGCGCGGCGCGATCGAGGGCCCCGCGTTCGAGCCCGGCCAGGTGCAGCCCGCGAGCCTTGATCTCCGCCTCGGCCGCCACGCCTGGCGCGTGCGCGCGAGCTTCCTGCCGTCGACGCAGACCGGCATCGAGGAGCGGCTCGCGAGCCTGTCGCTGCACCGCTTCGAGCTCGACGCCGAGGGCGAGGTGCTGGAGCAGGGCTGCGTCTATCTCGTCGAGCTCGAGGAGCGCTGCAAATTGCCGCGCGACCTCGTCGCCTCCACCAACCCGAAAAGTTCCACCGGCCGGCTCGACGTATTCACGCGCGTGATCGGCGACCGGGTCGCCACCTTCGACGCGGTGCCGGCGGGCTACGCGGGTCCGCTGTATCTGGAGATCAGCCCGCGCACTTTTCCGATTCTGGTGCGGCGGGGCTCCAAGCTCGCGCAGATCCGCTTTCGCCGCGGCGACGCGCGGCTCGACGGCAAGGCGCTCGCGGCCTTGCAGACGCGCGAGCGGCTGGTGGATGCGGCCGACGCCGACTTGAACTCCGGCGCGGTCGCCGTGTCGGTCGATCTTTCCGGGGCGGGCTCGGCGGGGCTTGCCGGCTTCCGCGCCAAGAAACACACCGGCCTCATCGACGTCGACAAGCGCGGCGCCTATGACGTCGCCGATTTTTGGGAGCCGCTGCCGGCGCGCGGCGGGCGCGGCCTCGTGCTCGATCCCGACGCCTTCTACATTCTCGCCTCGAAGGAGGCGGTGCACGTGCCGCCCGATCATGCCGCCGAAATGGTGCCGTTCGATCCGCTGGTCGGCGAATTTCGCGTGCATTACGCGGGCTTCTTCGATCCCGGCTTCGGCCACGCCGCCGCCGGCGGCAGCGGCGCGCGCGCGGTGTTGGAGGTGCGCTCGCGCGAGGTGCCGTTCATTCTCGAAGATGGCCAGATCGTCGGCCGCCTCGTCTACGAACGCATGACCGAGCGGCCGACGACGCTTTACGGCGAGACGCCCGGCTCGAATTATCAGGCCCAGGGCCTCAAGCTTTCCAAGCACTTCAAGCCGTTTCAGCCTTGAGCCCTATTGCACGGGCTTCGCCTTGGCGACGCAGGCGTTGAGCCGCTCCGTCAGCCGCGCGCCGCCGCCGTTCCAATGCGCGAGCTCCTCGCGCCCGATCCGCTCGATATTTTCGCGCGAATAGTTGCCGTTCAATCGCTTCTTGGTGCCGCCCAAAACGAGAATGCCAAGCTTCGCATTTTCGCCTTTGAGAAAGGCGGGGTCGATATCGAGCGCATTGACATCGTTCACGTTCATCACCGGCGCGCCCGCCTTGCCGCGGAGCGCGAGGTGGAAGGCGATCGAGCCTTCGCCGAACTGTTGGATCGGTCCCGCGTCGCCGGCAATGCCGAAGACGGTGTGTTCCTCGGTCGGCGTCCTGAAGTGGCCGATCACGATATCGCCGATTTCGATCTGGCCGAAGTCGCCGCCCGGCAGCACGAAGAACGGAATCTCCGCCGCATCGAGATAGCTCAGCGGCTCGCAGCCGTCCGGCCGCACCGGCCCCGGCCGCGTCAGCGTGGTGGCGGCGACGAAGTATCCGGGGTAGCGCGACTCGGGCCCGCGCACGCACGGATAGCCATCCCTCGTGCTCGGAATGATCGCGCGCTTGGTCAGCGCCGTGAGCTTCTTTTCCTTCCAGTAGAACATGTTGTAGCCGGCGGGGGCGTCGGGCGCGACCGCCTTCAGGTCGAACGCTTTGAGCGCGCGGTCGCGGATCAGCGGCCACATTTCTTTCCATGATTCGGCAAGGCTGATGGTGCCGTCCTTCGGCGGCTTGCTGCGATCGACGAGTCGCGCGCGCTCGGCTTCGCGAAACACGCGGATGCCGCTCGGCCCAAATGTGTCCAGCGCGCAGACGCCGCGCCACCGTACATTGCCGCGGTCATCCGTTTTCCGCTCGCACGCGCCTTGGCCGTAAGGATCCTCGGGATGATAGGCGCGCTCGCTGCCGTCGGCATCGACCGCGAGCCGATTGATCACCGCCAGCAACTGGCGCGGCGTGACGGCGCCGGCCTGCGGCTGCGGGTTGAGCAATACGGAATATTTGTTCGGGGCGCCGCCGTTCTCGCGCTGCAGCGTCATTTCGAAATTCTGCATGCGGCAGCTGTCGTCGGCGCCGGCGCCCGTCGGCCGGAACGAAATCTTCGCGGGCGGCAGCGGCTTTGGCAGCTGCGGAATGATCTTGTCGAGCAATTCGCGCGGCGGAATATCCTGCGCGCGTGCCTGCGCCGGCACGAGAAAGAGGGCCGTGAAAAACAGCGCAGACGTAAGGCGCATACAAGCTTCTCCGAATCGTTGGCGATCTTATTTTCTCGTCCAAGCGTGGTATAAAAGCGGAAAGAGGGCGCCACTAAGGAAGCCTTCGCGGGCGTAGTTCAATGGTAGAACGGCAGCTTCCCAAGCTGCATACGAGGGTTCGATTCCCTTCGCCCGCTCCAAATTTCCAAAAAATAGCCGTCCGTCCCGCCCCACGCCGCCGATCAGCGTGAAGTGAACGCGGGCTTCATTGACGGGCGCGGGAGCGAGGACTAGCTAAGGCGAGATGGCCCAGCTCGTCGAACGCAAACCCTTCGGCAGGAACGCGCTCTACCTCGTAGCCGCGTTCTTCGGCCTCGCGCTCGCCGCGAGCCTCGTGCTGTGGGCGAAGCTCGGCACCGCCGTGTTCTTCGAGTCGATCCGCACCGGCCTTGCCTATTGTTTCGGATGATGGCCGCCACACCCGGCGCGCGAACGCGCATCTTCGCGGTGCTCGCCGCCTTTATCGCCGGCGCGCTCGCGCTATTCGCCGCCATATGGCTCACCCTGCCGCAGGAGGCGACGCGGACTTCCAGCGTCGGCGGGCCGTTCCGGCTCGTCGACCAGAACGGCCGCGCGGTGAGCGATCGGGATTTCAAGGGCAAGCCGTTCATCGTCTTCTTCGGCTTCACCAATTGCCCCGACATCTGCCCGACGACGCTGTTCGAAATGTCCGAGGTCCTGAAGCGGCTCGGGCCCGACGCCGATCGCACGGCGGCGCTGTTCATCAGCGTCGATCCCGAGCGCGACACACCCGATAAGCTGAAGGATTATCTGTCGAGCTTTCATGCGCGTATTTTCGGCCTCACCGGCACGCCCGAAGAGATCGCCAAGGTGGAAAAGGAATACCGCGTCTACGCCAAGAAAGTGCCGCTCAAGGACGGCGACTACACCATGGATCACACGGCCGTCGTCTATTTGATGGACAAGGACGGCCGCTTCGTCGCGCCCTTCAACTTGAAGAAAAGCGCCGACGAGGCCGCGGCCGATCTGCGGCGGCGGCTCTGATCGGCCGTAACGGGCCATCGGACGGCCAAAATTCACTTATTCTCTTGCGCCAGTCCGCCACAAAACACTTGCCCGCCATATATTTACAAAGCCGCGACGCGCGGCGAAAGTCGCCCCGCATGGAGCGCTCCCGAATGAACCGCCAACCGCGATCGGCGCGGGCGACGAAAAAGGCATCGGCATTCGTTTTCGCCGGGCTCGCCCTGTTCGCCGCCGCCGTTTCGTTCGCGGCCTTCGAGCCGGCGCTGCCGCCGGCGATCGCGCAGCCGGCCGCCGGCGTGTTCGTGCCGGGATTTTGGGATCCCAAGCGCCGGCCGGAGCGGCCGGAGAGCGGACGGCTCACCACCATTCGCTTCCTCACCGAGGAGGATTATCCGCCCTTCAACTTCAAGGGACCGAACGGGCAGCCCGCCGGCTTCAACGTCGATCTCGCGCGCGCTCTCTGCGCCGAGCTCAATCTCGTCTGCACGATCCAGGTGCGCCGCTTCAACACGCTCATCGATTCGCTCAACGACAATCGCGGCGACGCGGTGATCGCCTCGCTCGCCATCACCCCGCAAAACCGCGCCCGCGTCGACTTCACCGACCGCTATTACCGCACGCCCGCGCGCTTCATCGCGCGCAAGGAAGTGCTGCTCGATCAGATCACGCCGGAGGCGATCGCCGGAAGGCGCGTGGCCGTCGCCGCCGGCACCGCGCATGAGGCTTATCTGCGCGATTTCTTTCCGGAGACCGTGATCAGGTCTTATCCGAACGTCGAGACGGCGCTTGCCGCCCTGAAGCGGGCCGAGGTCGAGATGATGTTCGGCGACGGTGTTTCGCTGGCCTACTGGCTGAACGGCACGGGCTCCGCGGATTGCTGCGTCTTTCGCGGCGGTCCCTTCACCGAGAGCCGTTACTTCGGCGAGGGGGTCGGGATCGCGGTCAAGCGCGGCAACGAGAATTTGCGCCGCGCGCTCGATTACGCGCTGTTCCGGGTGTGGGAGAAGGGCACCTACACCGATCTATACTTGCGCTATTTCCCCATCAGCTTCTATTGAGCGGCGCCAGGAGCCAAACGATGCCGGCCGACGCCGCGCGCGCGACGAATTTGAGGGAAGCGGCGGAGAACTCCGCCGCCTGGCCGTTCGAAGAAGCGCGCAAGATCGTCGCCCGACTGAAGCGCGCGCCCAAGAACGCGCCTAAGAACGAAGTGATTTTCGAGACCGGCTACGGCCCTTCCGGCCTGCCGCACATCGGCACCTTCGGCGAGGTCGCGCGCACGACCATGGTGCGTCACGCCTTCCGCCTGCTTACCGACGATCGCGTGAAAACGCGGCTGATCGCCTTTTCCGACGACATGGACGGCCTGCGCAAGGTGCCGGACAACGTGCCGAACCGGGAATTGCTCGAGTGCCACCTCGGCAAGCCGTTGACGGCGGTGCCGGATCCCTTCGGCACCCACAACAGCTTCGGCGAGCACAACAACGCCCGCCTCCGCGCCTTTCTCGATCATTTCGGCTTCGACTACGAGTTTCTCTCCTCGACCGTATGCTACCGCTCCGGCCGCTTCGACGAAGCACTGCTGCGAGTGCTCGCGCGCTACGACGAGGTGATGGCGATCATGCTGCCCTCCTTGCGCGAGGAGCGCGCGCAGAGCTATTCGCCGTTTCTGCCGATCAGCCCGCGCACGGGAATCGTCTTGCAGGTGCCGGTGATCGCCCATGACGCCAAGGCCGGCACCATTACTTATGAAGACCCCGACACCAAGAAGCCGGAGACGACGCCGGTCACCGGCGGCCGCTGCAAGTTGCAATGGAAGCCGGATTGGGCCATGCGCTGGATCGCGCTCGGCGTCGATTACGAGATGGCCGGCAAGGATCTGATCGATTCGGTGAAGCTCTCGGGCGAGATCTGCCGCGCGCTCGGCGGCACGCCGCCGGAAGGCTTCATCTACGAGCTCTTCCTCGACGAAAAAGGCCAGAAGATTTCCAAGTCGAAGGGCAACGGCCTCACCATCGAGGAATGGTTGCGCTATGCGAGCCCGGAAAGTCTTTCGCTCTTTATGTACCGGGAGCCGAAGGCGGCGAAGCGGCTTTACTTCGACGTCATCCCGCGCACGGCCGACGAGTATCAGCAATTTCTTCAGGGCTACGAGCGGCAAGACGTGAAGCAGCGTCTGTCAAATCCTGTCTGGCACATTCATTCCGGTCATCCGCCGAAAGCGGATATGCCGATTACGTTCACGATGTTGCTTACGCTCGTATCATCATCGAATGCAGAAAATGCTGAAACTTTATGGGGCTTCATCGGGCGTTATCGGCCCGGCGTGACTCCGCAGACGCATCCAAGGCTGCGCCAGCTGGTCGAATACGCGATCCATTATTTTCGCGACTTCGTGCTGCCGGCGAAAAAATTCCGCGAGCCGACGGATGTCGAACGCGCGGCGCTCGTGGATCTGCGCGATGCGCTGTCGCAATTGCCGGCCAACGCGGCGGCCGCGAAGATTCAAGACGTTGTCTACGAGGTCGGGCGCCGTGAGCCGTTCCTCGACAAGACCGGCAAGATCAAAACCAAGGACGGCAAGCCGGGCGTCGCGCTGGAGTGGTTCAACATGCTCTACCAGGTGCTGCTCGGCCAGGAGAAGGGGCCGCGCTTCGGCTCCTTCGTTGAAGTGTATGGGTTGCAGAACACGATCGACATGATTGACGGCGCGCTCGCGCGCTCGCAGTCTCCGGCGTCGCGCAAACATGCGCGCTGACCAAGCACGATGGATGATTACTGGCTCGACCAGACGATGCGGGCGATCCACACGATGTCGGAGGCCGCGAGCTGGCGGTCCTTGTGACCGGGCGTGAGCGCGACGACCTGCACGCCTTTCGACGTTTTCCGTTTCAGTTCCGTGGCGGTCACTTCGCCGTTCTTTGTTTTCATCACCACCCGGTCGCCCTTGCGGATGGGCGCGGCCGGCGAGACGACGATGAGGTCGCCCTTACGGTAGAGCGGCTCCATCGAGTGGCCGGAAATCTCCAGCCCATAGGCGTGCTCGTCATGGATGTTGGGGAACGGGATTTCGTTCCAGCCCGCTCCGGCCGGAAAGCCGCGGTTGTCGAAATAGCCGCCGCTGCCCGCTTGCGCGAGGCCGATCACCGGCACGGATTTTATCGGTCGGCGCCCCTTCTTCTGGCTCAACAGCGTGACGAATTCGTCGATGCTCGCCCCGGTCGCCTGCAAGACCTTGGCGATCGACTCGGTCGAGGGCCAGCGCGGCCGGCCCTCCGCGGTGATGCGTTTCGAGCGGTTGAAGCTCGTCGGATCGAGCCCCGCCTTTTTCGCCAGCCCCGATGCCGAAAAACCATAGCGCGCGGCGAGGCGGTCGATCGCGCCCCAAACCTGCGGGTGGGTGAGCATGGTGGCCATCGGTCCGCCTGGCTGATTTCGCCCGCCATAGGAATAATCACCTGTAGGGTCGCCGTCCAGATCTTTCGCCCGAGCGGCGAAAAATTAAGCCGCCCGCATGCTTGCGGGGCCGGATCAGGGCCGATAGCGTCTGCGCGGCACTCGCAAAACCGCCCTTCAGTGGAAGCCGACCGTGATTCGTTTGCTCGATTATGCACGGCCCTTCGCCGCGCTCATCGACCCAGAAGAAGCCCACCGGCTCGCCATCAATGCCCTCAAGCTGCTTCCCTCGCTCGCGATCGGCCGCGACGCCGCCGCTCTCCGCCTTTCCGTATTCGGGCTCGATTTTCCCAATCCGGTCGGTTTGGCGGCGGGCTTCGACAAGAACGCCGAAGTGACGGATGCGGTCCGGCGTCTCGGCTTCGGCTTCACCGAAGTGGGCACGCTGACGCCGGAGCCGCAGGCGGGCAATCCGCGTCCGCGCCTGTTCCGGCTGCGGGCGGCGGAAGGCGTGATCAACCGGCTCGGCTTCAATAATCAGGGCTTCGCGGCGGCAGCCGCGCGGCTCGCCGAGCGCGCGCATCACGGCGGCGTCGTCGGTGTCAATATCGGCGCCAATCGCGATTCGCGCGACCGCGCCGCCGATTACGCCGCCGGGGTTGAAACCTTCGCGCCGCTCGCGAGCTATCTCGTCGTCAACGTGTCTTCGCCCAATACGCCGGGCTTGCGCGATTTGCAGGCGGCGCCCGCACTCGACGATTTGCTTGCGCGCGTGATCGAGGCGCGCGACCGCGCCGCCGAACGGACGGGCCGCAAGGCGCTGTTGTTGAAAATCTCGCCGGATCTGTCGCTCGCCGAGCTCGACGCGCTGATTGCGATTGCGCGGAAGCGCGGCGCCGACGGGCTCATCGTCTCCAACACCACCGTGACGAGGCCGGCGCTGTTGCGCGATTCCGCCGCCCGCCAGGAGGGCGGCCTGTCGGGAAGGCCGCTGTTTTCGCTATCGACCTGGATGCTGGCGGAGACGTTCCGCCGCGTGGGCCACGAACTTCCGCTCGTCGGCGTCGGCGGCGTCGATTCCGCGGAAGCCGCCTGGACGAAAATTCTTGCCGGCGCTTCGCTCGTGCAGCTGTATTCCGGAATGATTTTTCACGGCTTCGGGCTGGTCGGCAAAATAAAGAGCGGCTTAGAGGAGCGTCTCCGGCGCGCAGGCTATATCTCGGTCGCCGATGCGATCGGCGCCGAGGCGCGCGCGATCGCGGCCGAGCCGTGGCCGACCTGATTAGGGGCGCCGCGCGCCCACGCGCGCAAGCCGCGCGATCAGCCAGATCGGAAATACCAGCACCGCGCCGAGGATGAAATAGCGCCAAACGGAATCGATCGCATCCCAGCCGAGATTGATGATGCGGCGGACGAGCCGCTCCAGGCTCCACCAGATGTTCCAGGGATCGAAGCCGAGCACGTGCAACAGCACGCCGATCACGATCGACAGCAGGATCAGCCGCACCGCCACCCAGAAGGGCGAGCCTCCGAAAAACCGCTCTAGTTGGTTATCGGCCATGGTCTCCTCCGTTCCGCGCGCGCCCGTTTAGCACGGCGGTTGCAGCTAGGCGAGGCGAGGCTTGACCGCAACAGGCGGGCCGGCGCTTGCTTCATATTCGGGAATGCCCATGCGCTCGCCATCGCTTTTTATTTCCTCCGGCGATCCGCTGCTCGACCGCCGCTTCCAGTGGGCGGACGGTTTGCTCGGACGCGGGGAGCCGCGTGCCGCCGCGGAACTGCTCGAAGAAACCCTCGCGCGGGCGCCCGAATTCATCGCCGGGTGGTTCTTGCTAGGCCACGCGCGCGAGCAGGCGGGCGAGCGCCGCGGCGCGGTCGAAGCCTATCGCCGCGCGCTCGCGCTCGATCGCGACGACCGGCTGGGGGCGGGTTTGCGACTCGCCCGGCTCGGCGAGCGTGAAGCATCCGGCGCCATGCCGCGGGCCTATGTCCGCACGTTGTTCGATCAATACGCCGCGCGTTTCGACGGCGAGCTCCGCGACGCGCTTCATTATCGCGGGCCCGAGCTCTTGCGCCGGGCGATCGACAAAGTTTTCGGCGCCGATCGGCGCTTCGCCCGCGCGCTCGATCTGGGCTGCGGCACCGGGCTGATGGGCGAGGTCATGCGGGGAAGGACGGAAGAGCTTGTCGGCGTCGACCTTTCGCCGGCGATGCTCGCGGCGGCGGAACAAAGACGCATTTATGACCGGCTCGCCATCGATGACCTGGTCTCGTTTCTTGCAACGGAAGAGCGGCAATTCGATCTGATCGTCGCCGCCGACGTGTTCGTTTACCTCGACGACCTCGCGCCGGTCTTGCATCTCGCCGCCCGGCGGCTCGGGGCCTCCGGCGCGATCGCCTTCAGCGTTGAGACGCATGCCGGCCATGGCGTGATCCTGCGCGACACGCTTCGCTTCGCCCATGGCGAGCCGCATGTGCGCGCGGCGGCGGCGGAGGCCGCGCTCGATGTCGCTTATCTCGCGAAGGGCTCGACCCGGATCGAAAAGAATTCGCCGGTCGAAGGCCTCCTCGCCGTCTTACGCGCGGCCGCGGTTTAGTCGTGGCGGAAGAGAAGCGTCGCGATCAGCCCCGTCAGCAGCGCGATCAGCGCCGTGCCGAGGCCGTAAAAGAAGCGGTGATTGCGCGCCTCCTGCGCGATCACCGCCTCGAAGCCCGTCTTCACCACTTCGATCGCGGTTTGTTGTTGCGCGAGCAAGGCGCCCTTGGCGATCAGGAGGGTTTCGACCTGATAATCGCCGGTCTGCGCGGTGCCGGGCATTGGCACGGCGGCGCGAAAAAACCGCGGGGTCAGGAAGGTCACCCCCTTGGGATCGGCCGTGTAGGCGCCTTCGTTCGTCTTCACGCGCAGGAACGCCGCGCGGAAGGAATCCTCCGGCGGCACATCGACGACGTCGCTCCCGGCCGGCGGCGGCAGCACGTTATTGACGAGCCCGATCCGGTAGCGGCGCAGCATCTCGGCCGAGCCGATTTCGGCGATCGGCTTGTTGCTCATCACCGCGAGGTAGGAAGGCACCTGGCTGAACTCGCGCGAGTCCCTGTTCACCCAAAGGCCCAGCATCCGCTCCTTGTGCCGGGTGACATAGGATCGCGCCGGCCCGCGCACGCTGACGACGACGTCGTAGGCGCCGATCTGCGTATTCGGCGGCGCCTCGTCGATGGCGCCGAACAGGACGAGTTCCGTGCCGGCGAAGTTCGAGGTGATCAGCACGCGGTGGGTGGAAACCGAGGTCACCAGCCGCTCGGCCTGCGCCGGCGGCGCGAGCCATCCGGCGGCCAATACGGCGGCCGCCAACCACCCGATCTTGCCGCCCCGCCTCATTCCCAGATCTCCTTGGGAACCACCGAGAAGGCTTCGATGGGCTGATTGATGAGGTCGGTGGCGACGCGCACGCCGACGGCGATGATGATCAATCCCAACAGCAGGCGAAGCTGCTCGGCACGGATCGCTTGGCCCGCACGGGCGCCGAACTGGGCGCCGAACACGCCGCCCACCATCAGCACGAGCGCGAGCATGGCGTCGACGGTGCGGTTTTCGACCGCATGCAGAACCGTCGCCACCAGCATCGTCAAGAGGGTGAGGAAGAGCGACGTTCCCACCGAAACGGTGGTCGGCACGCGCATGAGATAGATGAGCGCGGGAACGAGCAGGAAGCCGCCGCCGACGCCCATCACGGCGCCGATGAAGCCCGCGGCGAATCCGATCACCGTGATCGGTATCGCCGATACATAAATGCGCGACTGGCGGAAGCGCAGCTTCAAGGGAAGGCCGTGAAACCAGGCGTGCGTTCCCGGCCGCCGCAGGATCGGCGGCGTGCCGCGCCAGGTGCGCACGATCGCCCGCACGCTTTCCGCCGTCATCAATCCGCCCACGATGGTGAGAAGCACGATGTAGGCCAGCGCGATGAAGAGGTCGAGCTGGCCGGCGCGCCGCAGGAGCGCGAAGAACCACACGCCGGAAGCCGTACCCAGGATCGCCCCCGACAGAAGCACGAGACCGAGCCCGAGATCGACGAGCCGCTTGCGCCAGTAGCTGAACGCGCCCGCAAACGAGGATGCCGCCATATGGCTCGGGACGCTGGCGACGGCGACGGCGGGCGGGATGCCGATGAGGATCAATAGCGGCGTCATCAGGAAGCCGCCGCCGATGCCGAACATGCCGGAGATGAATCCGATCGCGACACCGAGGCCGAGGATCAGGAAGATATTAACCGGCAGCTCGGCGATCGGAAGATAAATGGGCACTGGCAGTATCCGCGGGGCTCATGCGGCCGCTTTTCGGGCGGCGGTTCTGCATCAAAGGCCGCCCGGCGCGCTTGTCAATAAAAGTCGCGGGCGAAGGTTAGTTCTTGACCGCTCGTTTGCGCGGCGCGGCCGCCTCGGCCTTTTCCCATTCGGGCTTGAGCCGGGCATTGTTGACGGCATCCTCGAGCGGGGTCGCCGACCAGGTCTGCACCGCGAGTTTTGCCGCCGTCAAACTCTGCGCGTCGAGCCGGCCCGCCACGTCATCGCGTTTCTTGGCGGCATCCGCGTCGCCCTGGTTCGCGGCGAGGGCGAACCAGCGGAACGATTCCGCCATATTCTGCTCCACCCCGAAACCGCGCGCATAGAGCACGCCGAGGTTATATTGGCTGTCGCGCACGTTGCGTTCGGCCGCCATGCGGAACCAGCGGGCGGCGGTCTTGTAGTCGGGCTTGCCGTCGAGGCCTTCGGAATAGAGCACGGCGAGATTATGCATGGCCTTGGCGTGACCCGCCTCGGCGGCGATCGCATAGTAGCGGCGCGCCTCGGCGCTGTTTTTCGCCGCGCCATGGCCTTTTTCGTAGATGTTGCCGAGCCGGTAGGCGGCCGGCATCGAGCCTTGCGACACGGCGATCTCGAACCAGCGCCGGGCCTCGACGGTATTCGTTTGCACGCCGCGGCCTTCGAACCAGCGCGCGCCGATTTCGTAGGCGGCGGCGGGATCGGCGGCCATCGCCGCCGTCCGCAAGGCGGCCGTGCCGATCGAGCCCGGAAGCTCGGCCGGCGCGCGCGCGGGCGCGAGGGCGCTTTCCACCGGCGCGTTCGCCGGTTTTGCGCTCTTGATCGAGCCGGTCGGCTCAGGGTCGGTCTCGGGCTTCGCCAAAAGACTTGACGCAGGCATGGAACCCACGACGCCGGATGGCGGGGCGCTGGCGATCGCGGGATCCGGATCGGAGGGCGTTGCCGATTGTTTTTCCGCCGGCGCCGGCTCCGTCTGCGGCGACCCGGCGGGCGGTGCGGGCGGCTCCGCGTGAAAAATGATCGGCATCCACACGCCGCTGAAGCGCACGGCGCCGAATAGAAGCAGCATGGCCATCAGGCCGATGAACAGCGCCTGCTTGCGGCGCGGTTTGCTCGGCGCCTTTGTCGCGTCTTTTTGCGCGGAGGCGGGCAAATTCTGTTCGGCCGCGGCCGCTTGCGCGGCGCGCCGGGCGGCGGCGATGAAGTCGGAGGTTCGCGTCGAACTTTCCGGCAGTTTCGACACGATCCCGCCGAGCGCGGCTTCCGATTGCGCGATGCGTTGCGCGGCAGTTTGCGGCCCGCGCGGGGCGCCCGATCCCGGCTCGAGCGGATAATCGCCGCCCTCTTCGCTGGCGCTGGTGACCGATGCGGTTTCCGGATCGCCCGCGATCGGGCGCGGCACGGCGCGGACGGCGGGCGCCCGCGGCGGCGAGGCCAGCTCCAGCTTCACCTCCGGCGGGCGCGGCAAGGGCGCCGGTCTCACTTCGGGCTCCACCTCGGCGAGCCGCCGCTCCTCAATTTCGGCGAATCGCGTGGCCGCGGGCGAGGACGAGCGCATGGCGCGCTCGGCGACATCGATCGCATTGGCGCGCACTTCGTGGATCTGGCCGAACAGATCGTTCAAGCCGCGTTCCAGATTGCCGAGACCGGAGAGCTTCATCTCGGCGGCCGCGAGCTTGTCGACGAGGCTTTTCATCGTGGTCTCTAAGCCGCCGGGCTCGCCCCGGTCGCCGCGCTCGAGCGCGTTCTCGATTTGCTCGAGCCGGTGCTTGATTTCGTCGAGTACCGCGGCACCCGCCGGCTGGCGCGCCGCCGTTTCGGCGCGCTCGGCGAAGGCGTCGATGCGCCGCTCCAGCGCGCTTACCACGTCGAGCACGGCGCTTTCGCCGGGCGAGGCGGAGTGCTCGAACTTGTGCACGAGCATTTCGATCTGGCCGACGAGCGTCTTCAGTGCGTCACCCGGAAGCGCGTTCGCCAACAGTTCGCGGATCTCGCCGGTCTGCGCCTGCAGGCGGTCGACGGTGGCGCCGTCGATGCCACGCGCGTTGAGCTGGTCGAGCTTGTTCGAGAGCGCCTGTAAGTCGCGCTCGACGGCGGAAAAATTCTCGGCCGGACGAACGTCTGCGAGCGCGCCGCGGATTTCCTTCAGCGCATCGATGACTTCGCCCGCGCTCTCGTCCGTGCCTCCGAGCGAAGCGTGGTCGATCCGGCGCGCCAGCGCCTCGATCGTCCGCTCCAAGGTCTCGATCGAGCGCCGGGGTGCGAGTTCGGAAAGCGTGCGCGCGAGCTCGGCGACCTCGCGCCGCACGGTTTCGATGGATTCGGCCTGCACGCTCGCGCGGCGAAGCGCCTGCATTTCGTCGGCCATCGTCTTGAGTTGGTGTTCGAGCCCGGCGAGATCGGAACCGGCGCGATGGCCGAGACCGAAGCGCGCGTCGATCGCCGCCAACCGCCGTTCGAGATCGCCGCCGCGCACGCCCTGATCGAGCGCCGCCTGTCGTACCGTGATCTCGGCGATCGCGGCGTCAAGTTCGGCGATCGAGGGCGAGGCCGCGGGCGCGATAGGGCGCGCGTTTTCCTGCTCGATCCGACGGCTCATCGCCTCGATGGCGCCGGTGATGTCGGAAAGCTTGCGCTCGATCTCGGGCTCGCGCGCGGCGGCGGCCGAGCGGTTTTGCGAAAACAACGTCTCTAACCGATGATCGAGCCGGTCGATCG
>Ga0070695_100001128_pt1 | contig 14639 bp, 8 predicted proteins | sample KBSK1252metaG_FD_65471 | JGI IMG/M metagenome (GOLD analysis project Ga0070695, IMG submission 65471) | Corn, switchgrass and miscanthus rhizosphere microbial communities from Kellogg Biological Station, Michigan, USA - KBS K1-25-2 metaG | ecosystem: Host-associated > Plants > Roots >...
GGCGGAGGAGGTGGTGGCGGCGGCGGAGGAGGCGGGGGCGGTGGAGGAGGAGGCGCCTGGGCGCACCGCGACCATACGCCGGCCGTCGGCTGGCCCGCGCCGTCCAGGCCGCCCCCAATCATGAGGCACGCGTCGGTCGTGGCCGCGGCGGCAGCACCCGACAGCACGCCCGGGAGCGCGCTCTCCGAGCGCCAGACGCCGTCGGCCGCGGCGCTGTAGACGTGATCGCTCGCCGCGAGGCTGGCGTTGATGCCGCCCATGATCCACACGCGGCCGTCGATCGTCGCGGCCGTCGCGTCGCTGAGCGCCTCAGGCAGGTCGGGGCCCGCGCTCCAGGTGCCGGCGACCGCGTCGAACACGTCCACCTTGGCGGTGGGGGCACCATTCGAGCCGCCCATCGCCCACATCCGGTTGCCGAGCACCGCGGAGGCGACGCCCGCGCGCGCGGTCGCGAGCGAGCCGATCGCCGACCACGTGTCGGAACCCGGGTCGTAGCGATAGCAGTCACCACTGTAGACGCCGAGGTCGACCGCGCCGCCGGCGACGACGATGCCGCCGCCCACGGCACCCACGGCCATCCCAGCCAGGGCCGCCGGAAGGCCCGAGCGCGAGCTCCAGCTGTTGGTGGCGGGATCGAAGCGCTCGACGTTCATGGTCGGGAGGCCATCGCTGGCCCAGCCGCCGAGGGCGTAGACGAAGCCGCCCAGGGACGCGGCGCCCGGCTGGAACCGGGACTGCGACATCGGCGCCGCATCGGACCACGACGACGATCCGGGATCCCAGACCGTGGCGCTGGCGAGATCACTCGCCGCGTGGCCGCCGAGCAGGTACACGCGGCCGTTCAGAGCGGCGGCGGCCGCTCCGTGACGGGCGCCCGGAAGCGCCGGCAGCGGACTCCAGTCCGCCGCGTGGGCAAGCACAGGCGCTACTTCCATGAGCACCCCGAGAAGCAGTAGCGACGCGAAGAAACGACGCACGGGATGCACCTCCTCAGCGTTGACGTGAGCACACAACCCAAGTCGGCAAGTGAGCAAGGGCCAGACCAACCAGAAATGTCATGCGGGGCCGCATGGAACGATTGCAGTGCGCCACGCGGGAGGCGCAAATGGGTGGAATCGCCCCCGCGGGATGCACGCGACGCATTGCGCGTCGACCGGCCAACCCTGACGGACGTCGCGCCGCCGAAGGGCGACGGCGCGGGCGCAACGCCTACGGTCGCGGAGCCACGACCGGGGTCCTCCGCCGCGCGCGGAGCAGGTGCCGCTACGTGCGCTGCTTCTTCTTCTCGGCGGCGGGGAACAGCACGTTGTTGAGGATCAACCGATAGCCCGGCGAGTGCCGGTACTTGGCGAGATCCGTGGGCGGGTCGCCCACCATGTGCTGGTAGTCCTCGGGGTCGTGTCCGCCGAGGAAGGTGAAGGTGCCGCGTCCGAACTGGCCGTGGAGGTACTTCACCTCGTCGGTGCCCTCGACCTCGCCCAGGATCAGGACGCCGCTGCGGATCTTCGAGCGCCGGAAGCCCGTGGTCTGGCCCAGGAACTCGGGCACCGCGTTGACGTGGTCCTGCACCAGCATGGTCGGCACGGGGTCGTTCTTCGCCGAGAAATCGAACAGCGTGAACACGCTGTTGGGCCCGCGCAGCGAGGCTTCCTGGGTCACGTCGATATCCGAGAAGCGATAGAGGAACGGGTCCAGCTCGAGGCGGAAGTCCTTGAACGCCAGCGTGCGCTTGAAGTCCAGCTTGCGATTGGCCAGCGGGTCCGCCGCATCGCCGTCGTAGACCGACTCGGCGATGTCGATGCCCTGGGCCGCCAGCGCGATGTCGTACGTGTCGGTGGCCGAGCACATGCCGAACATGAATCCGCCGCGGCCGATGTAGTCCTTGATCGTCGCGGCCACGGCCGCCTTGAGCTGCGTCACCTTGGCGAAGCCCAGCTTCGTGGCCATCGCCCGCTGCACCTCCTCCTCCTCCTTGTACCAGGGGAAGTTGTGGTACGCGGCGTAGAACTTCCCGTGCTGGGCGGTGAAGTCCTCGTGGTGGAGGTGCAGCCAGTCGTACTTCTGCAGGTCGCCGCGCAACACCTCTTCGTCCCAGAGCTTGGTATACGGAATGTCCGCGTACTGGAGCGCCAGCGTCACGGCGTCGTCCCACGGCGGCGTGTTGGGCGGGATGTACACCGCCACGCGCGGCGCCTTCTCGAGCATCACCGACTCCATGTTGTTGTCGGCGATCTCCGCGCGCATGGTCGCCTCGTCGGCGCCATTCATCGGCGTGAAGGCCACGCCGCGCACGTTGGCCTCGCGCTCGGTGGCCGCGTCCTCCGGCATCAGGAACGAGCCGCCGCGGTAGTTGAGCAACCACTCGATCTTCTCGCCGCGCACCAGCGTCCAGTAGGCGAGCCCGTACGCTTTGAGGTGATCGGTCTGCTTGTCGTCCATCGGGATCAGCAGCCCGGCGCGCGCCGGAGCCGCCGCGGATGCGATGGTCATCACCAGCGCGAGCGCTCCCGCGAGGCGCAGCACCCCGCGCCCGCGCCGCTCGCTCATCCCGTCACCCGCATCGTGCCGTCGCATCGCCTCTCCGGTCAGAACCGCTTGTCACGGCGCAGCGCCTCGACCGCGCGCCGCACCTCGGGCGCGTTCCACGCCTTGGGGTAGCGCGCCAGGCACTCCTCGTACTGCGCCAGCGCCTTTGCGTCGTCGCCGAGCCGAAGCCGGTACACGTCGCCGGCCCGCTGGCGGGCGACCGAGGCGAGGCGGTCGTCGGGAAGGGAATCGGCCACCGCGAGCAGTGGCTCCAGCGCTCCCTGCCCGTCGCCGTCCTGGTTGCGGTGCGCCGCCAGCTCCAAGGCCACGTACGCCCAGAGCGGCCCGCGCGGGAGCGCATGGTACATCGAGTCGGCCAGGGAGGCCGCGCGCTTCGATTCGCCACGCCATGATTCGTAGGCCATGCGGCCGATTCCGGGCAGCGCCTCGCGCGGATCCGCGTCCTCGATCAGAAACAGGCGTTCGAGCGACGGTCCCGTGAACGGCCCCTTGGGATCGCGCGAGACCAGCTTGTAGAGCGAGGCGGCGGAGTCGGGCATTCCGGAGAAGAAGAGCGCCTCGGCGTAGCGGAACACGCCCTCGGCCGACCCGTGCGCCGCCTGCTCGAGCGACGGCAGCGCGCGCGCCGGCGGGCCCTCGCGCAGATCGTTGAGCGCCCCCTCGAGCGCCAGCTCCGGGTAGGCGGAGCGCCGGTCGCCCAGATGATCCAGAAGCGTACGCACCTCGGTCGTGTAGCCGCCTTCGCGCAGGCCTCGCACGATTCCGACCAGGAGGTCCGACGACCACGCGTTGGGGGGCAGGTCCGCCAGCGCCCGCGCCACCCGAAGCACGCCCTCGCGCTCGTTGCCGCGGCGCAGGTACACCTGCCACGCGCGCCTCGCCGCCGGCAGCCGGTAGGCTGGCTCGCGCGCGCGGTCGGCCGCCAGGTCGAGCAGGATCTCGATCGCGCCGACGGTGTCGCGCGGGGCGCCGGCATAGAGCAGCTCCTCCGCGAACGTCCATCGCGCCGGCGTCGCCGGCCCCGTGGCGTCCGCCGCGGCGAGCAGCCTTTGCGCAGCGGCGGCATCGCCGTGCCTCCAGTCGAGCCGGGCGGCGGCGCGCACGAGGTCGAGCCGCGCGGGCCGCGCCTCCGCCGCCCGCCGCAGCGCCTCACGCGCACCGCGCGGATCGAGGTCGTCCAGCCGGGCCAGCGTCGGCTCGCACCACTCGCCCTCGCCGGGCGAGGCGATCCAGATCTCGGTCACGACGCGCGCCGCCTCGCGGGGGTGCGACTGCTTCTCGAGCGCGAGTGCCAGCTCGTGCCCGAGCAGCACCGAGTCGTGCGTGGCGGCGCGCTCCGCGCGACCCAGGCGCTCGACCGACGACCACTGCTCCTTGGCCATGAAGACGCGCGCGAGCTCGCCGAGCACGAGGGGGTGATGGGGCGATTCCGCGAGCAGTGCCGAGAGCGCCTCGCGCGCGGCATCGAGGCGTCCGGACTCGCGCATCGCCTGCGCCTGCAGCAGCCGTTGCGTCTGGGCGCCGTCGAGCGGCTTCACCTCACCCTGGCTGGGAGCGCCCGGCTTCGCGGCCTCGGCGATGTCGGGCACGGCCGTGGTCGTGCCCGGGCGGGACTGGGCGATCGCGGCCGGCAGCGGGCAGGCGGCCACCATCACGGCCGCCGCCATCGCGGCGACCGCGGGTGCCGCGGCCCTCACCGCGGGCTCCCGTTCAGGGACTTGAGGTACGACTCGATGAAGGTCCGGTACTGGGCCGGATAGCGGTCGGCCTCCGCCTTGAGCAGATCGAGGCGCAGGCGGTCGTTCTGGCGCAGCAGGTCGCGCGGCAGCTCGGCCGGGGACTGGCGCGCCACGTCCACGCCGGGGCGCGACTCACGCTCGGGATCGTAGTCGCGCCGGTTGAGCGAGCGCGTCGCGTCGAGCATGCGGGAGAGGATCTTGGTCTGCTTGTCCTCGAGCGACGGGTCGGTGGCACCCTCGCGCAGCACCTCCTCCACGTCCTTCATGTCCTGCTGGATCTGGTCGAGCTTGCCGAGCAGCTCCTTGCGCTGCTCCTCGCCGCGCTGGATCTCCTCGAGCTGCTCGCGAATCCGCTGCTGCTCCTGCGCGAGCCGCTGCAGCTCGCTGCGGTCGCCGGCCTGGAGCCGCATCTGTTCGCTCAGCCGCCGCGACAGGGTCTGGCTCTCCTGGTTGAGCTGCCCCTGCTTCTCGCTCAGGCTCTGCATGGACTGGCCGTGCTGCTGGTTTCCGGGTTTCTGCGCCGGCATCCCGGCGCCCGGGTTCTGGCACATCGCGTTCTCGGTCGCGCGCAGCTCGAGCACCGCCTCGTTGAGCGACTCGCTGGCGCCGCGCCCGGCCTCCTCGCCGCGGCTGCGATTGCCGGTGGCGAGCTCGCGGCCCGACGTCGACAGCTGGCTCACCGCGCGCCCCAGCGCCTCCGACAGGCGCGGGCTGATGAACGGGGTCTGTCGCGCCAGCGTGTAGAGCGAGTCGGACACGCGCGCCGTGCCCTCGGAGAGGTCGGTCTGGCGATCCGCGCGAGCGGGCGGCTGAGCGCCGGTGTCCATCACCTGCTCCGAGGCGCGCTGCAGCGACACCAGGTCCTGTGCCGCGCGCCGCACCGCGGCCAGGTCGAGGTTGTTCTGCTGCTGCTGCATCTGCTCCACCGTCTGGCGCAGGCTCTGCGCCGCGCGCTGCAGGCTCTGGCTGGCCTTCTGGCCCGACTGCGTCGCCTGCGCCTGCTCCTTGCGCCCGGCCTTCTCGGCCGCGTCGCGCTGCGCCGGCGCCGCCTCCGAGTGGAGCTCCTTCGAGGCCTGGTCGAGCGATTCCTGGGCCGACGGCTTCTCCGCCTTCTGGGCGCTCTCCTTGGCGTCCTTCGCGAGCTGCTCGGACTCCTCCGCCGCCTGCTTCTGCTGTTCGGCCACGCCCGAAGAGTCGGCCTTCGCGCGGTCCTGGTCCTTGGCCTGCGGCTTCGACTCCATCGCGCGGTTGAGCGCGTCCTGCTGGGCCTTGAGCTCCTCGGCGCGCTGCGCCAGCGACTGCAGCTTCTCCTCCTCGCGCAGCTTGCGGATCAGGTCGAGGGTGCGCTCGAGGTTCGCCAGCATCTTCTGGTTCTCCTCGCGCCACTTGGGCAGCTCGCTCTCGAGCGTGCGGCGATCCATGTTCTCCATCGCCTCCTGCATGCGCTTGAGCGCTTCGCGGAACTCCTTCGACTGGACGCCCTGGACCAGCTCGTTCAGCTCCTTGAGCTTCTGGGTGAGCTGCTCGTCGAACGCGCGGCGCTCGGCGGCCTGGTCGAGGCTCTCGCTCAGGCTCTTCGCGGCGTCGTCGACCTTCTGGCCGAGCTCCTGCTGCCGTTCGAGGGCGCTCTTCATCTCCTCGCTGCGCTCGAAGGCCTGCGAGGTCTGGGGCGCCGGGCGCGTGGGCTGGCGCGCCAGCTTGTCGAGGGTCTTCTGCAGCTCCTTCGACTTCTCGGCCACCTTCTCGAGCGTGTTCTGCGCCGTGCCCTGCTGGTTGTCCATCTTCTGGTAGAGATCCGCCAGCGACGGGAAGCGCAGCTGGAACGTGGGGCTCACCGCCCGCCCCGGACCCGTGACGGTGTTGTCGTCGAGCAGCTCGAAGCGGAACGAGGCCGACTCGCCCGGCAGCAGCGCCAGCGGCGCCGCGTCCCAGTGCGACTCGACGTGCGCCTCGCGCGGCTGGCCGTCGAAGTGCGCGAGCGGCAGGTCCTTCCACGGCGCCGAGGCGTCCTTGCGGTACTGGAGCTTGAGCTGTGCGAGCCCGAGATCGTCCTGCGCCATCACCTCGACCGGGATCTGCTGCCCGGTGGGCAGGTCGAGGTCGCCGGCGGGCAGGCGCACGGCGAGCAGCGGCGGCGCGTCGGGCACCGGCGTCACCCGGTAGCGATAGCGGGCTTCGCCCTGCCCGGCCACCGCGTGCAGTCCGTACTCGCCTTCGCGCGTGATCGGCACCTCGCCCTGCCAGCGCCGCGGCGTGACCGCGGTCCAGTGCGACACCCGACCGTCCGGCAGCGTCGCCTCGAGCGAGGCGAGGTCGCGATCGAAGGTGACGAGCAGCCGCGCGCGCGTGCCGCTCAGTGCCGTGAGATCCCCGCGCGTCGCGGTCCCGCGTTGGGCCGGCAGCCGCGCGTAGGCGGGCGCCTGGTATTCGATGTCGAAGCTCACCGGCAGTGGCTCGCCGGCGAGCGAGATGCGGTAGCGCGGACTTTCGACCGAGGCGACGCGGACCCGGTACATCTGCTCGCGGGTCAGCTGCGTGAGATCGAAGCGCCACACGTGCTCGCCGCGCTCGCCGCGCCCCTCCGCGACCGCCGCCGGGGCGCCGCCCCCGTCGCGCAGCAGGCGCGGCTCGCGGTCCGTGCCCCACACGCGCGCGCGCACCGCGAGTGCCGCGCCCGGCGTGAGCCGCACCGAGCCGGGCTCGACCGCGAGGCGCACCGGCGGGGCCGCGGCCGAGGGATCGCGCAGCGTCGCCCACGAGCGGCTGGTGCGCGCGGGCAGCCACACCGCGAGCGCCACGATCGCGGCGAGGGCCGCGAGGATCGAGAGGATCGGACGCCGGGGCGCGATCCGCGGCCGCAGGCCGGCGATGGGAACGCTCGCCAGGCGCCGGGTCGTCTCGGTGGCGAGCGCGCGCGCCAGGACCGGCGAGGTGTCCGCGGGCGGCGACGCTTCGAGATCCAGGCCGTTGCGCAGCCACGAGCGCAGGTCGGGGAAGTGGCGCTCGAGGCCCTCGAGCCACGCGTCGAAGCCGGGTGCGGCGCGCGCGAACGCGGCGACGGCCGCGAAGACTGCGAACACGCAACCGGCGAGCGTGAGGACGAGGCGAGCCCACGCGGTGCCGGGGCCGAGCGGGAGCGCCACGCCCACGATCACGGCGAGGGCGACGACGATGCAGACGGTGGCCGCGCCCCGAAGCCCGTGGCGCGTCACCAGCGCCCCGCGCACGTCGCGGTGATGCCGGGTCAGGCTGCGGCGCAGGGACGTCTCGGGCACGCGATCGTACATGTCGAACCTGCGGCGGCCCGGGGAGGGACGAGGTTCAGTGTGTGAGGGCGTAGTACACGATGTTCAGAGCCATGCGCAGCGCCGCATCACGTTTCTCGGCGGGGTCGTGGTGGACCTCTTCGTCCTCCAAGCCGTCTCCGAGGTCGGTATCGTATGAATAGAATACAACCAGCCTTCCATCATGAACAATCCCGAAGGCCTGTGGCGGGCCCCCGGAATGCTCATGAATCTTCGGCATTCCTGCCGGGAATTCGTAAAGTCCGTGAAAAACCGGGTGCGAGAAGGGCAGCTCGACGATGGGCGAGTCGGGAAAGACCTTCTTCATCTCGCGCCGGAAGGACGGATCGATCCCGAAGTCGTCATCGACCCACAGGAACCCGCCCGAGATCAGGTAGCGGCGCAGGTTCGTCACCTCGGTGGGGGTGAGCTTCATGTTCCCGTGCCCGCAGGCGAAGACGAACGGGTACTGGAACAGGGCCGCAGCACCCGGCTCGACCACCGCCTCCTGATCGCCGGCCACCGGGATCGAGGTGCGCTCCCGCACCGCGCGCAGCAGGTTCACCAGCGAGGTGCGGTCCTCGTACCAGTCACCGCCGCCGCCGTACTTGAGCCGGGCGATCGCGAACTCCCGCGCCCCGGGTTGCGGCTGGGCCAGGGCCGGGACGGCGAAGAGGACGAACGCGAGAGCGAGAAGCGCCCGCCGCAGCATGCTCAGCGTGCGGCGTGGAGGGCGGTGGCCGAGGTCCGGAGGTAGGTCAGGCCCGGCACACCGGAGTCGAACACCTCCGGCGCGCGGGTCGAGAGACCGGTCGCGATCGTCGGAGGCGGCGGCCGGCGGGGGGTGATGATGAGGGCGCCCAGCGGGAAGGTCCGCACGCGGTCCTCGGGGCCGACGGTTTCGCGGAAGGCGCCCGTGTCGCCGTTGGTGGAGATGGCGGCGATCATGTTGCCGTCAGCGTCGACCGCCGACACGCGCACCAGGACCGACACCAGCGAGACGAGCTTGCGGTAGACCAGCACGCGGCCGCCGGCCGGAATCGGATCGCCGAGCGTGTAGGAGGTGGCGGGAGCCGGGATGAAGCCGACGAAGAGATCCCGCACCTTGCCGATCGCCACCGGGGCCGCGAGCCCGATCGCCACCGCCTCGTCGCCGGTCTGGATGTCGGAGCGCGTCTGGTAGACGTGGATCCAGTAGCCCTTCGCACCCGGGACCGGATCCCACTGGAACGGGATCAGCGAGTCCGGGGGCGAGACGTTGCCGGTGTAGTGGAGGATCGGGATCGCGCCGCCCGAGATGGTCTGCCCGAGGTTGGTGAGCGGGAAGTCGGCGCTCGTGTAGCCGGAGATCACCGCGCGCCCGACGTAGCCGGCGAACGGCGTCGCCGGAGGCGCTGCGTCCGTGAAGGTGAAGAACTGGGCCGGCGGCATCACCCGCGTCGCGCCCCCCGCGGCCCCGTAGTAGGTCGGATCCGCCCAGCGCCGGTAGGGACTCATCACGAAGTCGTAGAAGAGTCGATACCCGCCGCCGCTCTCGCGCCGGAACACCTGGTAGCCGCCCGCTTCGAGGTAGTCGAAGATCTGGCCCATGACGGCACCCGCGCCGGTGCGATAGGCGAAGTAGCTGCCGCTCGGGCTGAAGTTGTCCTGCACCAGGTTCGGCACGTCGGGCCACACGACCAGGTCCGAGGGCGTGTGATCGAGGGAATCGCGGCGCCCTTCGGGATAGCCGATCAGCTGCGCCCCGATCTGATCGACGGCGATCTTCTTGGCGCAACCGCTGCCGCCGAGGCCGATCAGGCCCAGCATGGCGACCAGCGCGGGGAGGGAACGCAGGGTACGGCGCATGGGCTGCCTTTCGCTCACTCGGCCTGGATCCCCTTGCGGCGGTCGATCGAGATCCAGACGTCGAGGGCCAGCGCGCTGGCCACGTAGATCGACGAGTAGGTGCCGAAGACCACGCCCACGAGCATGGCAAAGGAGAAGTCGCGCAGCACCTCGCCGCCCCAGATGAACAGCGAGAGCGCGGTGAGGAACACCGTGAAGGCGGTGATGATCGTGCGCGACAGCGTCTCGTTCACGGCGATGTCCATGACGCGGGAATGCTTCTCCTTGCGCAGCGCCTTGCTGCGCTCGCGAATGCGGTCGAAGACGACGATGGTGTCGTTGATCGAGTAGCCGGCAATGGTGAGAAGCGCCGCGACCACCGTGAGGGAGATCTCACGGCCGGTGAAGCACAACATGCCCAGGGTCACGAAGACGTCATGGAACAGAGCGATGACGGCGCCGAATGCATATTTGAACTGATAGCGCAGGCCGACGTAAAGCAGAATCCCGCCGAGGCTGCCGAGGACCGCCCAGATCGCCTTCTGGCGCAGCTCGCTGCCCACCTTGGGGCCCACCTTCTCGGTCTTGCGCAGGTCCACGGTCACGCCGGGAATCCGCTGCTCGATCGCGCCCTTGACCGCCACAAACAGGTCCTTCTCCTCGGCGGTCTGCACGCGCAGCAGGTACTCGTCGCGGTTGGGGCCGGTCATCTGCTGCAGCTCGACACCGTGGAACCCGCCCGCGTCGAGCGCCTGGCGCACCTGGTCGGCATGGACCACGCGGCTGGTGCGGATCTGGACCAGCGTTCCGCCCGTGAAGTCGACGCTGTACTTCGGCCCGCCGTGCACCACCAGCCAGATCACGGTCGCGAGGACGAAGGCGCTCGAGAACATGTACGCGAAGCGCCGGTACTTCATGAACGGGATGTCGGTGCCAATCAGCAGCTGGAACATGCGCGACGCCTCGCGATCGTCAGATGCTCAGCCGCTCGATCTTGCCGCGGCTCAGCCAGTAGTCGTAGATCATCCGCGTGAACAGCACCGCGGTGTACAGATTGGCGATCAGCCCGATGCTCAACGTGACCGCGAACCCCTTGATGGGGCCGGTCCCGAACTGGAAGAGGAACATCGCGCTGATGAGCGTGGTGATGTGGGCGTCGAGGATGGTGCGGAACGCGCGGTCGTAGCCCATCTCGACCGACTGCCGGATGCTGCGCTGGTTGCGCAGCTCCTCGCGGATGCGCTCGAAGATGAGCACGTTGGTGTCCACCGCCATACCCACGGTGAGCACGAGGCCGGCGATGCCCGGCAGCGTGAGCGTGGCGCCGAAGCCCGCCAGCGCCGCGACCACGTAAACCACGTTCAGCAGCATCGCGGCGATCGCGATCAGCCCCGAGAGCTGGTAGTAGACCGCCATGAAGACGATGACCAGGGCGGTGCCCACCAGGCCGGCCATCACGCCTTCCTGGATCGAGTCGGAACCCAGCGAGGGGCCGACCGAGCGCTCGTCGATGACGTGGACCGGCGCGGGCAGGGCGCCGGCGCGCAGCACGATCGCGAGGTCCTTGCTGCTCTCGACGTTGAAGTTGCCCGTGATCGAGGCGCTGCCGTTGGGAATGCGCTCGCGGATCGTGGGCGCCGAGGCGACCTCGCTGTCGAGCACGATCGACAGGTAGCGGCCCACGTTGTTCCCGGTGACGCGCGCGAACTCGGCGCGGCCCTTGGGCGTCATGGTCATGCTCACGCCCCAGCCGCCGGGGTTGGACTGGTCGAGGCCGACCTGCGCCTGCGCGGTCGCGATCGAGCCGCCGGTCATCTCGGGCTCGCGGCGGACCACGTAGAGGGCGCGTCCGGTCACGCCGCGCGAACCCTGGTCGGGCGAGCTCCACAGGATCTGCGAGTCGGGCGGGATGATCGAGTCGATGCCGCTCGTGGCGAGGAGCTTCTGCACCACCGGCAGGTCCTCCTGGCGCACGAAGGCCGGGTTGTCCACCTCGAGCATGTGGCTCGTGAGCGGCGCCTTGCGCATCGCGCTGTCGAGGCCGCCCGCGGCGCCGCGCGCGGCGAGGTAGGCATCGACGCGGTTCCAGACGTTGCGCCCCTCGTCGGGGGTGCGCACCAGCTTGAACTCGAGCAGCGCGGTCTTGCCGATCAGGTCCATCGCGCGCTGGCGGTCGGTGAGCCCGGGGAGCTGGATGGTGATCCGGTCCTCGCCCTCGCGCTGGATCAGGGGCTCGGCAACGCCGAATGCGTCGATACGCCGATCGAGCACTTCCTTGACGCGCTCGACGGCATCCTTCGCTTCCTCGGTGCTGAGGCGCGACTTGTCCACTTCGAGGACGAGGTGCATGCCGCCCTGGAGGTCGAGGCCGAGGTGGATGGCTTTCTTGCGCAGCTTGGAGAGCTCGGCGGCGGGGAGCGCCTCACGCTGCGCCGGCGTCATCGAGTAGTAGCGGATCGAAGGGAAGAGGTACCAGACCGCGAGCGCGGTCGCGAGGATGACGCCTGCCAGTCTCCACTGGTCGCTGCGGTTCATTGGGATTCCCCAGACGTTGAACCGCCGGGCATGCGGGCGTGGCTGCCCGTCATCCCGGCGTCATCGGCGCAAAATGAGTGCGGCAGTCTACGGGGGCACCGAGCGAGTGTCAACGAACGGCGGCGCGGCGAGGGCCGGGACTGGGGCCGGTTGGCGGCCGGCCCCGGTGGGTCATGGTGAGTGCTCGGTGGGGTCGGGGTGGGGATGGACTTCGGAGCGTCTTCGCGGGATCCCGGTCCGGGGTGCACGGGTGTGCGATGACAATTCCCGTTCCAAGCCGCGATCCCTGGCACCGGCGCCCATTCGCAAGGGCGCCGCCGGAGTGTCGAGCGCCCACACCGTCGACGGATCGACGGCGGCGGCGTCACGTGGAACACGGTCCCGCCCGGAAGTGCTTGGCGCGGGCCGCGCAAGGGGGCGCGAATCCTTGACACCCCCCACACCCATTCCTATACTGCCGCGCTCATCGCACCGGGCCTACCTTATTCTTCCCACGCGGAAGAGGAGTCTCCTTCGCATGATTCCAAGCGTACGCTCGGCGGGTATCGCGCTATTGGCGATGCTCGCGGTCGCCCCGGCGTGCCTGGCCGCTCAGGGGATGGAGCCCGGCCGGGGAGCGATCGGCGGGCAGCTCGGCATCTCGCGGTTCTGGGCCGATGCCGACTACTCCGAGGGCGCGTCGTCCCGTCTCGCATTCGCCGCCACGTTCCGCTACATGCTGAGCCGGCACTTCCGCTGGCAGGTGAGCCCCGGGTTCACCTGGTCCGGGTATTCGAGCCAGATCCGGATGCCGGTTCCCGATGGCAACTTCCCCGAGGACACGCAGAAGAACACCAATCTGGTGTTGCTGCTGCCGATGACGTTCGAGCTCCAGTACCTCGTGCACACGAAGAAGTGGCACTATCACCTGGGCGCGGGGCCGGGCGTGTACCGCCTGTGGATCGAGAACGAGCGCATTCCGCTGGTGGATCCGGTGAGCTTCTTCCGGCACCAGGGCCTGTACGCGGGGGTGAGCGGCGAGATCGGCGTGGAGCGCTTCACGCGCCAGCTGCCCTCGACCAGCGTCGAGGCGAGTGTCACGACCCACTGGGTGTTCGCGGAGCGGGACGATCAGTTCCCGACGGGCTACAACAGCTTCCTGGCCGCGACCGAAGTGCGCATCGGCGCCAACTACTACTTCGACATGAGCCGCCTCGCGAAGAAGTCGACGTTGCCGGGAGGCCGCTGACGGCGCGACGCGACGTCGCGGCGTCCTGAGTCGGGAGAGGAGATCTCGCCCTCATGCCGGACCGGGTGATGTGGGCCGAGAAGGTGCAGCAGGCCGCGCGTGCGGCCGCCGCCCCCGTGCCCTGGAGCGAGAAGGTGGGCCCCGAGGCGCTCACGTTCGACGACGTGCTCCTGGTGCCACGGCTCTCCGAGGTGCACCCCAGCCACGTTGACACGCGCACCCGCTTCTCGCGCCACATCGAGCTCAACGTGCCCATCGTGAGCGCCGCGATGGATACCGTGACCGAATCGGAGCTGGCGATCGCGATCGCCCGTGAGGGCGGGATCGGCGTGATCCACAAGAACCTGCCGATCGCCGAGCAGGCGGCGCAGGTGGACCGCGTCAAGCGCTCCGAGAGCGGCATGATCGTGGACCCCTTCACCCTGCCGCCCGACGCGTCGCTGCGCCAGGCCCACGACCTCATGGCGCGCTTCCACATCTCGGGCATCCCCATCACCGAGGACGGCAAGCTGGTCGGCATTCTCACCAACCGCGACCTGCGCTTCGAGGACGACCTCGACCGCCGCGTCTCCGAGGTGATGACGCGCGAGCGGCTCGTGACCGCGCCGGTTGGCACCACCCTGCCGCAGGCGCGCGCGATCCTCGCCAAGCATCGCATCGAGAAGCTACCGGTGGTGGACGCGGATGGGCGCCTCAAGGGGCTCATCACCGTCAAGGACATCGAGAAGCGCATCCGCCACCCGCATGCGTCCAAGGACGCGCTCGGCCGCCTGCGCGTGGCGGCGGCCGTGGGTGCCAGCGGCGACTGCCGCGAGCGTGGCGCCGAGCTGGTGCGCGCAGGCGTCGACGCGCTGGTCGTCGACAGCGCCCACGCCCACTCGCGCGGCGTCCTCGAGACCACCGAGCGCATCCGCGAAGCGTTCCCGGACGTGGACCTGGTGGTGGGCAACGTGGGCACCGCCGAGGGCGCGCGGGCGCTGGTGGACGCGGGCGCCGACGCGGTCAAGGTCGGGATGGGGCCGGGCGCCATCTGCACCACGCGCATCGTGAGCGGCGCGGGCATGGCGCAGATCACCGCCGTGCTCGAGGCGGCGCGCGCGCTCGAGGGCACCGACGTGCCGATCATCGCCGACGGCGGGATCAAGTACACCGGCGACCTGGTGAAGGCGCTCGCCGCAGGAGCCCACTCGGTGATGATCGGAAGCCTGTTCGCCGGCGTCGAGGAGAGCCCGGGCGAAGTGGTGCTGCTCGAGGGACGCTCGTACAAGGTCTACCGCGGCATGGGCTCGCTCTCGGCCATGGCCGCCGGGCGCGGCAGCCGCGAACGCTACTTCCAGGAAGGCGCCGAGGAGCTGTCCAAACTCGTGCCCGAGGGGATCGAGGGCCGCGTGCCGTTCAAGGGGCCCCTGGCGGCGTCGATCTACCAGATGGTCGGCGGCCTGCGCGCCGGCATGGGCTACTGCGGCGTGCGCGACATCG